>Ga0066680_10000974_pt1 | contig 10960 bp, 9 predicted proteins | sample GraSoiAngelo_129_FD_62297 | JGI IMG/M metagenome (GOLD analysis project Ga0066680, IMG submission 62297) | Grasslands soil microbial communities from the Angelo Coastal Reserve, California, USA - 14_0927_12_40cm | ecosystem: Environmental > Terrestrial > Soil > Grasslands | place: USA... | reverse complement strand
AGAGGATCGACGGCCGGGTAGATGCCGCGCTCGACGATCTGGCGGCTGAGGTTCGTCGTGGCATCGAGGTGCGAGAACGTCGCGGCCGGCGCAGGGTCGGTGTAATCGTCGGCAGGCACAAAGATCGCCTGCACGGAGGTGATTGAGCCGTGCTTTGTGGAAGTGATGCGCTCCTGCAATTCACCGATTTCGGTGTTGAGGTTCGGCTGGTAACCGACTGCCGATGGCATGCGGCCAAGAAGCGCGGAGACTTCCGAGCCGGCCTGGACGAAGCGGAAAATGTTGTCGATGAACAGGAGCACGTCGAGATGCTCCTCGTCGCGGAAGTATTCGGCAACGGTCAGGCCGGTAAGGCCGACGCGCAAGCGCGACCCGGGCGGCTCGGTCATCTGGCCGTAGATGAGCGCGGCGCGGGATTTCTCCGAATTGCCCGGCACGACGACGCCGGACTCAGTCATTTCGAGCCAGAGCTCATTGCCTTCGCGGGTGCGCTCGCCCACGCCGGCGAAAACGGATACGCCGCCATGCTTCGTGGCCACGTTGCGGATCAGCTCCATGATGAGCACGGTTTTCCCCACGCCCGCGCCGCCGAAGAGGCCAATCTTGCCGCCTTTCAGGTAGGGCTCCATCAGGTCTACGACTTTGATGCCGGTCTCGAACATCTCGAGAGTGGTGGACTGGTCTTCGAGTGTCGGGGCGGGACGGTGAATCGGATAGTACGTATCGCTGGTGAGGGGTCCCAGTTGATCGACGGGCTTGCCCAAAACATTCATCACCCGGCCGAGTGTGGGGCGGCCAACGGGCACGACAATGGGCTTGCCCGTATCGTAGGCCTTCATGCCGCGCACCATGCCTTCCGTGGGCTCCATCGCCACAGTACGGACGCGGCCTTCGCCGAGATGCCGCTGCACTTCGGCGATGACGTCCAGCGGCTGCGGGATATTATACCCGTCGCTCGTAATGTGAATCGCGTTATAGATCGGCGGCAATTTGTCCGCGTCGAATTGGATATCGACGACGGGACCGATGATCTGGACCACGTGGCCAACGCTGGCATAAGACTCCGAACTCATCACTCCTCCATCAACACATCTCGAGTGGCCAGTGGTCAGCGACCAGTGACCAGTGAATTAGAGAACTTCATGTCAGCCGCCTGCGAAGGGCCTGCATGAGGCCGCCGAGCAATCGCCCGACTTCGTCGCAAGCGCGCTGAATCTCCTCATGATTCTGAGATGCGATATACCCTAAATCATTCCCCAGCAAGAGAAAATACCGAGTTTCCTCTAGCGATCCACTCGCTATATCAAGGTGGCGAAGAAAATCTTTTGTTGTTCGGCGAGCGAAGCCCTCCGCGATATTGGCTGGGACCGAGGAGGCGGCGCGGCGCAGTTGCATCACTAAACCAAAACGCTCGTCCGCCGGGAATCCAGAAGAAGCGCGGTAAACAGTGAGGGTCAGACCGTGTGCCTTCTTCCAAGCATCGAGTTCTCGAAAGGTCTTCACTGGTCGCTGGTTACCGGTCACTGGTCATTCAGGCGGTCGAAGAGGCGCCGCTGACCACTTCAATGATCTCTCTGGTGATGGCCGCTTGCCGAACTTTGTTCATGTGCAAGGTCAGCGCCTCGATGACGTCCCCGGCATTGTTCGTGGCCGATTCCATCGCGGTCATGCGCGCGGCGTACTCTGCGGCCGAAGATTCCAGCATCGCGCGCAAGACCTGCGTTTCCACGTAGCGCGGGAGCAGTTTGTCGAGCAAATGCTCCTTGGGCTGTTCGTAGATGTAGTCAACTTGCGCGATGGCCGCTTCGGCCGGTGTCTCTTCGGCGCTGGCGAGGCCTTCGACCGGAAGCAGCTTTTCGACCGCGAGAGTCGGCGCGAGGACGCTCTTGAACTCATTGAAGACGGCATACACGGCATCCACCTCGGCGGAGGCATACAATTCCGTGATTCTGGCCGCGATCTCCCGGGCAACCGCGAACTCGACCCGCGCAAGAACGTTCACGTATTCCCCGGCGAATTCATACCCGCGCTTGCGGAAAGCATCTCGCCCTTTCTTGCCCACTGGTAGGACCAGGATTTTCTTTTCGGCATTGGCGCGGATGACGTCCTGCGCTTTGCGCAGGACGTTCGTGTTGAACGCGCCGCACAGCCCGCGCTCCCCCGTCAGCACCACGACGAGGACGTTCTCCTCTCGGCGTTTTGTCAGCAGCGGATGCTGGGGATTTTCGATTCGGGCCATCGTCGAGCGCAGGACGCGCGCGATTTCTTTGGCGTACGGCCGCGCGGAAAGGGCGCGTTCTTGCGCCCGCCGCAAACGCGCCGCCGCAACGAACTTCATCGCGCGTGTGATCTGCTGGGTGTTTTTCACCGTGCGGATGCGGCGCCGAAAATCAAGAAGTGTGGGCACTGTGGGTCGTCAGAAGCTGAGCTCAACTCGCCGTCGCCGCAGCAGGGCTGAAGCGCTCCTTGAAAGCGTCAATGGCCCGCTTCATCTCCGCGCGAAGATTATCGTCGAGTGCCTTCCTCGCGGCGATGTTCTGCAACACGGCGGGATAGTTCGTCTCCACGAACTGCAGGAGCTCGCGCTCGAAGCGCCCGCATTCCGCGACCGGGACCGCGTCCAGTGTGCCGCTGGTGCCCGCAAATATGACGAACACTTGCTTCTCAACGGAGAGCGGCGCGTACTGATCCTGTTTGAGAAGCTCGGTGAGGCGCTGACCGCGCGCGATTTGCGCCTGGGTCACTTTGTCGAGCTGTTCCGTTCCGAACTGGGCGAAGGCCGCGAGGTCGCGATATTGTGCCATGTCGAGACGCAGCGAACCCGCTACCTGGCGCATGGCCTTGATCTGCGCGTTGCCGCCGACACGGCTGACGGATATGCCGGCGTTGATGGCGGGACGAATGCCCGCGTTGAAAAGGTCGGACTCGAGATAGATCTGGCCGTCCGTGATGGAGATTACATTTGTCGGGATATAGGCGGAGACGTCTCCCGCCTGAGTTTCGATGACCGGGAGGGAGGTGAGCGAGCCGCCGCCAAGCTTGTCGTTTAGCTTTGCGGCGCGTTCGAGCAGGCGCGAGTGCAAATAAAAGACGTCGCCGGGAAACGCCTCGCGGCCGGGCGGGCGGCGCAGCAGCAGTGAAATTTCGCGATAGGCCTGCGCATGCTTCGAGAGGTCGTCGTAGAACGTCACCGCGTGGCGTTTCTTATCGCGGAAGTATTCGCCCATGGCGCACGCGCCGTAGGGAGCAATGTACTGGAGCGTGGCGGGTTCGCCGGCGGAGGAGGCCACAATAATCGTGAAGTCCATGGCCCCGGCATCGGTTAGGACCTTTACGACCTGAGCGATCGTGGAGCGCTTCTGCCCGATCGCGCAATAGATGCAGATCATGTCCTGGCCCTTCTGATTGATGATCGTGTCCAGGATGACGGCCGTCTTGCCGGTCTGACGGTCGCCGATGATGAGCTCGCGCTGGCCGCGGCCAATCGGAATCATCGAGTCGATGGCCTTGATGCCGGTCTGCAAAGGCTCCCGGACGGGTTGGCGGTCGATCACCCCCGGAGCGATGCGTTCGACCGGATTGCGCTGTGTGGCGACGATGGGCCCCTCGTCATCGAGCGGTTCGCCGAGCGGGTTGACGACGCGGCCCACCAGCGCATCCCCCACCGGCACGGACATGATGGAGTTGGTGCGCTTGACGGTGTCGCCCTCTTTGATTTCGATGTATTCGCCCAGGAGCACGGCGCCGACTTCGTCCTCTTCGAGATTGAGCGCAATACCGGAAACGCCGTGCGGAAAAGAGAGCATTTCGCCGGCCATCACTTTCTCGAGGCCATGAATGCGCGCGATGCCGTCGCCGACGCTGATGACCTGGCCGACTTCGTCCACCGCGACGGCCTGCTCGTAGTTCGAGATTTGCTCGCGGAGAAGCTTAGTAATCTCGTCTGCCTTGATATTGGCCATACCTGTTCCTACTCCGAAGCGAGGCGCTCGCGCAACCGTTCGAGCTGGTTACGGACTGACCCATCATATATCGTCGAGCCGACGCGCACGACCGCGCCGCCGAGCAGCGCGGAATCGGTCGCATAGCGCGTTTCAATCTTCTTTCCCGTGATCCGCTCCAGCGCGAGGCGGAGTTCTTTTTTCTGTGCGGCGCTCAGCTCGACGGCGGAAGTTATATCCGCCTGGGCGATCCCCTGCCGCTGCCGGAGTACGCCGTGAAAGGCGGCCGCGATTTCCGGGAGGAGTTGCGTTCGCCGATGATCCGCAAGCACAAAGAGAAAATTGCGCAAAATTTTGCTCGCCCCGGCCGAATCGGGGCGAGCGCTCATTCGGTCAACGATCTTCTCGATGACGCCATGTTTGGCCGGGCGCGGAATCGCGGGGCTCGCCAGGAATTTCCGGAGTTCCTCGGACTCGCGGTAAAGGCTGAGCAACTGCTCGAGTTGCTTCGAGAAGGTCTCCGCGACCTCCTGCTGGAGGGCAATATCGGCAAGGACGCCGGCGTATTGTAGGGAGGCGGACTTCAATTCAGCCCGCCTTCCAAGCTGTGTACAAATGCGCGGAACAGAGAATCCTGCGCCTGCGGCGTGAGCTGCTTGGTCAAGAGCGATTCGGCGCCGGCCACGGCCAGCCCTGCGCCGAAGGCTTTCAGTTCCAGGCGCGCGGCGCGTTCGGCCGCTTGGATTTCCGCCCGGGCGGCTGCGGAGATTTTCTCGGCTTCGGCGCGAGTCAGGTCACGAAGACGCTGCGCCTCGGCTTGGGCGTCGCGCTGCGCGTGAGCGCGGAGATCGGCTGTTTCGAGATCGAGGCGGGCAAGCCGTGACTCTGCATCTTGGAGCTGCCGCTCGGCTTCGGCTTTCGTGGCTGTCGCCTGAGTAATTGCAGCCGTGATGGCGTCCGCGCGGCGGCGGAAGAAGCTGGGCCCCTTCTTCATACAAAGGTAGCCGACGGCCCCCGCGACGATCGCGAAGTTAAGCCATTTGAAAAGTTCGCCAATCGGCGACTCGGCCGGGTTGCCGCTCTCTTCCGCGGCGCGAGCATTCACGGCGGGGCCGAGCAGCGCCACCAAGAGAAACATCAGAATGGCCAATCGCGCTGAGCGGCGGATCTGCTCACAGCTCATCGGGAATCACCCGCCAGGGGGCTTTCCAAGACGCGCCGGGCGATTTCCGCAGCAAGCTGGCTGCTGGAGGCTTCTAATTCGCGCCGCGCCGCCTCCAGTTCAGCCGAAATCCGATCCTTGCCGGAGCGCACTTCCTCCGATGCAAGGTTCCGGGCAGCTTTCAAGACAGCGTTGCGCTCCTCGAGCAGTTTCTTACGAGCCGCGTCTTGCTCGGCATAGATTTCCGCGCGAGCTCGCTTGAGCGCCTCCTGGTATTGCTTGATCTTCTCCTGGGCGGCGGCCTGGGCAGCTTCGGCGGCCTTCTGCGCGCCGGATGTGCGTGCGTCGCGCTCGGCCATGACGCGGAGCAAAGGCGCAAAAAACACTGAGCGCAGAATAAGATAGAAAAGAAAGACGATCAGGACTGTGGGTACAGCCTGCAGGAACAGTTCGCCAAGCTGGTGAACGATCTCTTGCATCCGGTTGATCGCTATGCGATCGCACTTGAATTGGCCGCTATGCGGTCACCCTTGAGTTGACCCCGACCTGGTCGGGGTCACACATAAATTGACCGCTCGCGGCGTTTACCCCGATTCCATCGGGGCGGTCACACAGAAGACTTATCGCCGCGCGCCGTGCCCGGCCCGGATTGAGGCACACAGCGAGCCTGAAGCTGCCAAACGAAACGTTGTTTTATAGCATCCACAATCCATTCCGTCAATCTGACCCGGCCCCTGGAATAGCCCTGTCACATCGTATCCCCCTGGCGAAGTTGAAGTGTTTGACCCCGAAGCGCGGGCGAGAGGCCGCTCCCAGACTAAGGCGAGAGCCAGGTGTTGAGGTCGGTAGCGCGGGAGAAAAGTGCGAGTGCGCCAAGTTCGCGGAAGCTCGCGGCCCGTTCGCGGTATTGATGCGCGGCGCGCGGGAGAACGGCAACGAATGGGACGCCGGCCGCGCGGGCGGCCAGGGCATCATCGACGTTATCGCCAATGTAGAGAGCGGTGGCGGCTTCGCGCCCGGCAACGATTTTCAGCAGTCCGTCGGGATGCGGCTTCATCCGAGAAACGTCGTCCATCGTGACGATCTGGCGGAAATGGCTCGCCGCGGGCCAGCGGCCAAAAGTGTGCTGAAGCTCCTGGCGGTTCCGTCCGGTGAAAATGTTCAGCTCGAAGCGCGCAGCCCATCGCGCGATCTGGCGAGGCGTAACGAGCATCTTCTCGTTGCGGACGTTGCCCAGCTTGCCGTCCGTGCCCCAGTAGAAACGGTTGAAGGCATCGCGCGCTTCCTCGTAGGTAATGGGGCGGCCTAAGGAAGTGACCCACGCCGCAGTCATGCGCCAGTCGTCGTTGAAGCCGGGCCTGCTTTTCCACTCGTGCAGTTGCTTGTAGGTGACGCGATGGCCGCTCAGGGACTGGACGGTCTGTAGCGCGGAGCGCCAGTAGCTGCCGCGCACGTCCACCAGGACGCCGTCCACGTCGAAGATCAGTATCTGCGGCTGCGCGCGCAGTGCTCGCCCGGATTTGCCCATCGCCTCCACTCCTTGCGTACACCATTAGGATAAACTGACGGAGCGCGCGGCGCCTAAAGTTGGCCGTTCGGCGGCCCCAAACAAAGGAGCAATCATGGCTGCATTTGCCGGAGTGGACTTCATTGACCTCGACTCTGCGCTGAACGACGAGGAAAAGCTGGTACGGCAGACGGCGCGCAAGTTCGTGGACAACGAAGTCCTGCCGATCATCGAAAAGCACAACCGCGAAGCAACATTCCCGATGCATCTGGTGCCGCAGCTCGGCGAGCTCGGCTTTTTCGGGGCGAACCTGAAGGGCTATGGATGCGCCGAAATGTCGAACGTGGCGTACGGACTGATGATGCAGGAGCTCGAGCGGGGCGATTCGGGTCTGCGCAGCTTCGTCTCCGTGCAGAGCGGCCTGGTGATGTGGCCGATTTACACCTACGGCAGCGAAGAGCAAAAGAAAAAATGGCTGCCGGCGCTGCAGTCGGGCAAAGCGATCGGCTCGTTCGGTCTGACGGAGCCGCAATTCGGATCGAACCCGGGCGGGATGCTGACGCACGCGGCGAAGAAGGGCGGGAAATACGTTCTGAACGGGGAAAAGATGTGGATCACGAACGGCTCGCTCGCGGACGTCTCCGTGGTATGGGCGAAATGCGAGGACGAGAAGGTTCGCGGGTTCCTGGTGGAGAAAGGAACCAAGGGATTCAAAGCGTGGGACGTGCACGGCAAGTGGTCGCTGCGCGCTTCGGTGACTTCGGGTCTGGCGCTCACGGACTGCGAAATTCCGGCGGACAATTTGCTGCCGAAGGTCGAGGGCCTTAAGGGGCCGCTGGGCTGCCTGAACCAGGCGCGCTACGGAATTGGCTGGGGAGGCCTCGGAGCGGCGATGGCATGCTACGACACCGCGCTGCAATATGCGAAGCAGAGGAAACAATTCGCCAACAAGCCGATCGCCTCGCACCAGCTTGTGCAGGACAAGCTCGCATGGATGATCACCGAGATCTCGAAAGGCCAGTTGTTGGCGCTCCATGTCGGCAAGCTGAAAGACGCGGGCCGCGCGGACCACACGCACATCTCCATGCTGAAGATGAACAACGTGGCCATCGCGTTGGAGACGGCGCGCAAGGCGCGCGACATCCTGGGCGCGAACGGCATCGTGGACGATTACTGCATCATGCGCCACATGACGAACCTCGAGTCCGTTTCTACCTACGAGGGCACGCACGACATCCACAAACTGGTGATCGGCGAGCGCATCACCGGCATTTCCGCATTTGTCTGAAGTGGAACCAAGGGTTGTGGCGGCCAGCGCAGCCGGGCATAATTCTCTCTCCGTGATTTTTGCAGTGGAGGACACCAGCATGGATCGCTCGCCGGCTGCTTGCTCACGCAACTCGCTTTTCCGCTCCCTTTGCATCTCGACAGTGTTTCTCGTCCTGGCGCCATGCGTCCGCGCGCAAGGACTCATGGAGGAGGTGCGGCAGCAGCCGAAGATCCGCGCCATCACCGCGTTCATCAACCTCGACCGCACGAAATACCGGCAGCAAATCGCGGAGACGCTTGCGTTTCTCCGCTCGGCAAAGGAGGTCTTCCGGCAGGGCGGCTACGAGGTGCAGACCATCCGCATTACCACGCAGCCTTTTCCGCAGTACACGCAGGGGATGACGGCCGAGCAAGCCGTGGCGTTCTTCAAGGAATACGACGCGCTGGCGGCGAAAGAGGGCTTTGACGCGTCTATCGGCCCGGCCATGCTGAATGAGGGCGACACCGAGGCCCAGGCCGACCTGCTGGGAGAAATTCTGCGGCAGACGAAGATCCTGAACGGCAGCGTCGCCGTGGCGGGTGAGGACGGGGTCCGCTGGAATGCGGTTGCGGCCGCGGCCCGCGTCATCAAGAAGCTCTCGGAGACGAGCGAGCATAGCCAGAAGAGTTTCAATTTCGCCGCCACGGCGATGGTGCCGCCGTTTACGCCGTTCTATCCCGCTTCCTACCACACGGGCTTTGGGCGGCAGTTCGCGCTGGCGTTGCAGTCGGCAAACACGGTCACGGAGGTCTTTCGCAATAACGCCGAGCCGGCCGCGGCGCAGCGCAAGTTGACGGAGAGGCTGGCGAATTTCGCGTTTGCGATTCAGGCGTTGGCGGAAAAGGTGGATGCGCAATCGGGGTGGACGTACATGGGGATTGACCTGTCGCCCGCGCCGCTCAAAGACGTTTCCATCGGCGAAGCCATCGAAAATCTGACCTCGCGGCCCTTTGGCGCCGTCGGCACGCTGACGGCGGCCGCGGCAATCACCGCCGCGATCAAAAACGTGGGCGTGAAGCAGGTGGGCTACACCGGACTGATGCTGCCGGTGCTCGAGGATGCGCGGCTGGCCAAGCGCTGGAGCGAAGGGCGCATTACGATTGATGCCCTGCTCGCATATTCCGCCGTGTGTGGAACCGGGCTCGATACGGTGCCGTTGCCGGGCGACACGACCCTGAATGAGCTCACGCGCATCATCGGGGACATGGCTTCGCTCGCCGTGAAATGGCACAAGCCGCTCTCGGCGCGGCTCCTCCCCGTGGCCGGGAAATTGTCCGGCCAGCAGACGGAGTTTGATGATCCCTTCCTGGTGAACGCAACGATCCAACCGCTTTCCGGCGAACCCAAACCCTGAGCCTGCAACCACCTGCACACTTCCGCCGAGGGTGCGACCTCGGCACGGAGAGGGGAGTGAGCTAATGGCGGAGTTAGAAGGCCTGGGATTCATGGTAGTTCCATTTTGGGAAGAGTTGGTACACACCCCCGTGTTTTTCGGAAAGAGTGCGGAAGAGATTGAAAGCAAAGAACTTGGATAGAAAAATGTTGTGTACGGAAAATGGAAGAGTGAGTAAGCGTATGAAAACAAAGGGCGGATTTTGAGGGAAAGAGCGGGGACAAACCCAGAGATCGCGGAGGTCGCAGAAAGCATGGAGGAAGCGCAAGGTCGAGCGGGCCCGCCGCGGCGGGCAGGCGCGAGGGGACCGTGGCGCGGAATCATGCCAGAGCATAGCATGTTTGTATCAGTTGGTTAAGTCATTTGCAGGGAATGGTCGGAATCGAGGATTGAACGGGCGCAAATGAGGGTTGAACGCGATGGAAGGAATCTCTGCCCGCCACGGCCGGCGGGCTTTATGTCGGACCTCCCGACCAGGTCGGGACAAGTTCCGGTTCGACCCACGTTGTCAGACACACTCTTAAGCCCGGACCCCCTAGCGAGGCTCTTCCCGTCAAGAAGGATTCGGGGGGAGTTCCATCCGCTGTCCGTGCTGAGATGACTTAGGGATGTGGTTCAAGGCTTCCGCGCCTACAAGAATTCGGGGTTTTCCCGTATTGCAATTACAGAGTTTCCCGGATTGCCGATTGCCATAGCGATGGCTAAGGTGGCGGCGCTTGGGGTCCCTGTCTTGCGAGTGGCATTTGTACGTATCGGTCGGTGAACAGCCAAGGAATCCGTCCCCAAACCGATCAGCCCCGGGTCTGCACGTTCCCATACCTGCTCAGAAGCCCGGGAGTTCGCAATGCGTTCAATGAACCCACCGGCAGGGACTACCAGCCGTAGCCTGTTCGCAGGATCACCCACGCGCGCCGCGTGACACAGGACCATCCTCACAGATTACGTGGCTGCGCGGTGGGAAGCGACGCCAGGCGCTCATCCACAGGGGGTGAAGAATGAAAAGCCACGCAAAGAGGCATTTGCCGGGGATAACTTGGGGCTGGGCGTGGATCGGCTATCTCTGTATGTTGACCTGGATGTTGTCGAGCGTGACGCCGACACGTGGCCAGGAGTTTCGCGCGACGCTTTCCGGCATTGTGAGGGACCCCAGCGGAGCGGTGGTCCCGAACGCCCAGGTGCAGGCAGTGAAGAAGGACTCCGGGCAGGCCGCCTCTGCCGCAACGAATGCCCAAGGTTTCTACATGATTCCGTACCTCATTCCGGGAGAGTACCAGGTCACGGTGGACGCGGCAGGCTTTCGGCGGTCGGTTCGGACCAATGTCCCACTTAGCGTGGCCGAGAAGGAGGAATTGGACTTCACACTTGAGCTGGGCAGCGCGGTACAGGAGGTCCTCGTGAGCGCCACGCCCGACATCGTGAATACAGCGGACGCTTCCGGCGGCACCACGATGAACCTTCAGCAGGTCCAGAACCTGCCTTTGAACGGACGCCAGGTTTACATGCTCATGCAATTGACGCCCGGCGTGATGTTCCTGCAGACGCAATTCGGCTCGAGCGGTTATTCCGGGACGCGCGGCTGGGATGCCAACAACAACTACTCCATGTGCGGTGGCTGGACCGGCTACAACCAATTCCTGCTGAACGGCTC
>Ga0066680_10000969_pt1 | contig 10970 bp, 11 predicted proteins | sample GraSoiAngelo_129_FD_62297 | JGI IMG/M metagenome (GOLD analysis project Ga0066680, IMG submission 62297) | Grasslands soil microbial communities from the Angelo Coastal Reserve, California, USA - 14_0927_12_40cm | ecosystem: Environmental > Terrestrial > Soil > Grasslands | place: USA... | reverse complement strand
GCAGTCGCGCGGCTCAATCACGACGACCGTCTCGTGGTCGTCCTCTATTTCTATCTGGACATGCCGCTCGACGAGGTGGCCGCGGTTGTGGGCACCTCGGTGGCGGCCACCCGCGCGAGGCTTTACCGGTCCGTCCGGCGGCTGCGACCCGATGTTGCTGTTCAGGAGGCGCTCAAGTGAGCCTGCGCACCGACTTCCACGCAGCTTTCGACGAGGTTGCGCCATCGACGTTTGGCATGCCCGAGCGCGTTGTGCGCACGGTCGCGGCTGAGCTGCCGGACAGGCGTCGCAAGGACCGGTGGTTCGTGCGCCTGCGTGCGCCGCTCTCGCTTGTGGCGGTGCTCTTGCTGTTCTCGATCGCGGTCGGCGCGCTGGTGGGCGGCCGAGTCGTTCGGGACTGGAGTGCTTTCACTCGGCCCGCGCCCGCTGGTCCGAGTGAGCTCGCGCAGCTGGAAACCCGACCGCTCTTGCTGCCCGCGTTGAAGGCCGGCCAGGACTGCCCGGAGACACCGCTCAACGCCCTGCCAGGAGGCCTCTTTCCGTCAGGACTCTACGGCCATGGCCCGGTCTATGTGGCCGGCGGAAGCTCGGTTTCAGACGCGTGGGGCACGTACTGGTATCTCGGCGCGGTCACTACAGCCAAGGTCACCGGGCTCGTCGTGGTCCGAGGCCGAGATCTGTACACGGGTCAACCGGTGGTCTTCGTCGGCAAGTGGGCGAGCGGACCCGTCGCCGGCACCGACGTGGTGGACGGCAAGTCCGCGGAGCAGCACACGGAGCTGGTGCTCGACCGGCGGCATCCACCGCTCAACACGATCCAGGCGGGCACGGTCACATGGGGATTCATCGCCGGCCTTGCAATCGGATCGTCGGGCTGCATCGGTTGGCAGATCGACACCACGGGCTCGACCACCGAAATCATCGTGACGCGATCGATATCGCGTTAGTGGGACAGGGTGCTGGACAGAAGTATTCCGTCGGCCCAGTAGGTGCCCGTTGGGCCGCCGGGCAACAGGTCATAAGTCCGCGCGCCGCCATACGGAAGCAGCTCCCAAACAGTGATCTCCGAGCCGTCGAGCTTGTCACCGGCCGCGAGGCTGCCCAGCGGGCGGCCGTCGGCGGTTCGATGACCCGGGGACGCGAGCAGCTCGCGTCCGTCGGTGAGCCGGACGTGGACCATCATGTGGCCCGCCGGAACCGCCATGCTTCCCACCTGCACGACAGCAGCGGCGATCCGCGAGCCGTCACCCGCGGAGGTCCACACGATCATTCCCAGCCGGATTTCGATGACCCGTACATCGCCATTCGGCGTCTCGATGCGTGTGTCCGCGGCCAGGCAGATCGGGCACGGCGGCATCGCGCTGGGCGTGCGCGAGGTCACGGTCACCACACCGTCGACCCGCACCGATCCCGCGACGAGCTCGACGCTGTTGTTCGGACCCGCCTTGCGAACTCGGATCTCGAAGGTGTACGAGTCGCCGGTCTGGGTGAGCACGAGCGCACGCAATTCTTTGAAGGCGCGATACAGGGTGAGCCTCTGGGCCTCGTCGAGCTCGCCCGAGGAAAGGTGCTCGTGCTCGACGATGGCGGAGTAGAGCTCGGCGTTGGCTTTGATCTGCGGGTAGTAGGTGTCGGCGCTTGCCTGCTCGCCTCCCGCGCGGGCGATGGGATAGAAATCCGGGTCGCAGAAGACCGGCGCGCCGACGGAGTCGATCACCTTGAACTTGAGCTGGTCGATGGTCAGGGGGCTGCCGACGGCGCCGCTTCCGCCGCCCGCCGAACCACAGGCGACCGCCACGAGTACCACGCAAACCCCGAGCTTCAGCCTCATCCTCTTAATCCAAGACACGTCTGGACACGCGTCAACGTAACGGAGCGCGGAACCAAACCGACCCGCCACGCGTATTCACGTTGAATGCATGGAGGAAGCTCAAATCTATAATCGCGGGCATGGGGAGAGGGTAGCCGTGGTGACCGATATCGTCACCCGGGTTGCCGACTCCTTCATGGCCAACGTGGGCCGCGCCATCGTCAACAAGGAAGAGGAAGTCCGGCTCTGCCTCGTCACCCTGCTCTGCGAGGGCCATCTCCTCATCGAGGACGTCCCCGGCGTCGGCAAGACCATGCTCGCGAAGTCGCTCGCGCGCTCCCTCGACTGCACCTTCCGGCGCATCCAGTTCACCCCCGACCTCCTGCCTTCGGACGTCACTGGGGTGCGGGCCTTCAACCAGAGGGAGAACGACTTCGAGTTCAGGCCGGGCCCGGTGTTCGCCCAGATCCTCCTGGCCGACGAGATCAACCGCGCCAGCCCCAAGACGCAGGCCGCCCTGCTCGAGGCGATGGAAGAGCGCCAGGTGACGATCGACGGCGAGACGCACGACCTGCCCAAGCCGTTCATGGTCATGGCCACGCAGAACCCGGTCGAGTATTCCGGCACGTTTCCGCTGCCCGAGGCTCAGCTCGACCGCTTCTTGATGAAGGTCAAGCTCGGCTATCTCAGCGAGAAAGAGGAATCCAACCTCTTAAGCCATCGCAAGGTCGAGTCGCCGATGCTCGAGCTGCAGCCGGTCGTCTCGCCCAACGAGCTGAACGTCGCTCAGAACTCGGTGCGCGACGTGTTTGTCAAGGCTGAGCTTCGCGACTACATCGCGCGACTGGTCGGGCGCACGCGTGGCAATCCCGAGGTCGCGCTGGGCGCCAGCACCCGGGGCACCATCAATCTGTTCCACGCGAGCCAGGCCCTCGCCGCTGTGCAGGGCCGCAGCTACGTCATCCCGGACGACATCAAGGTGCTCGCCGAGCCGGTGCTGGCGCACCGGATCATCCTCAGGCCCAACGCAGAGATGCAGGGACAGAGCGCAGGCAAGCTGGTCGCCGGGCTGCTCGAGCGCGAGCACGTGCCCCAGATGGCCTACGACGGATAGCCGGATCGAGGGGTCCTCAAGCAGTAGGCGATGAACAAGATCGCCCTGGCCGCGGCTCTAGGTCTTCTCCTCTTCTTTACCTACCTCACGGGCATCCGGCCGGCGTACGCCTTCGCTTACGCGCTGTCCCTGCTGTTTGTGACCGCATGGGTGTGGCCGAGGCTCGCCATCCGAGGCATCAGCCTCTCGCGCAGGCTCGACCCCGGCACGCCAACCGTCGGGGAGTCGTACGAAGAGGTGATCGAGGTGCGTCGCTCCGGCTGGGTGCCGGCGCCCTGGGTGGAAATCCGCGACCTCGGACAAATTCCCGACTATCAGCCCGGGCGGGTGATCTCGGTGGGCGGCGAACTGGTGAGCTGGAAATCGCGCGGCGTGTACAGGCGGCGCGGATGGATGTCTTTCGGGCCGACCTCGGTCACCGTGCGTGAGCCGTTCGGCCTCTTCAACCAGGACCTCAAGATGGGCAACCGCACCACGGTGCTGGTCTATCCGCGCGTGCGCCCAATCCCGGACCTGATGACCCCGAGCTCGCAGCAGACCGGCACGTCGACTTCCCTCGGCGCGTGGGCGGACTACCCGCCAGACACCAGCGGGGTGCGCGACTATACGACCGGAGACAGCTTCGGCCGCATCCACTGGCCGCTGTCGACGCGTCACGCTCGGCTGATGTCGAAGACGTTCGAGCAGCCACTGACGACCGACCTCTGGATCCTGCTCGACCTCGACCGCGACGTCCATTACGGCGAAGGCGAAGAGTCGACTGTTGAATATTCGGTCAGCCTGGCCGCGTCGATGGCCGCTCAGGTGCACAGTCGGGGCCGGCAGGTGGGGTTGATCGCCAACGACTCCAAGGGCACGATCCTCGAACCGCATCGCGCGGTGCGCCAGGACCGCATCATTCTCGACTACCTGGCCGTGGCGACCGCGGACGGGCGCACGCCGCTGACCAAGACCCTGGCCTGGGATCGCATTCGCCGCCTGCCGCGGCGAGCGATCGCGGTGATCACGCCAAGCGCTGATCCGGCGTGGGTCCGACTGCTGCAGGCGGCGCGTGGCCGGCGTTCGGCGCTGATCATCTTCTATCTTGACGTGGCCAGCTTCGGCGGGCCCGACCAGAACCCGAGCTTCGACCTCGGCCAGGACGTGGATCTCTACGTGGTGCGCAAGGGCGACGACTTCGCGCGACTGATGCGGACTCGAGATGCAATTCGCATCACCTAGCGGCTACGCGCAGCTCGTCCGGCGGACCCGCGCGGGCCTGCCGGGCGGGGTGGCGTGGACATCGTTGTTCGTGTTCGCGCTGACGCTTGCCATCGCCAAGTCGACTGTCACCGCGCACTGGGTCGACGGCATCGAGATCGTGCCGATGGTCGCGCTTGTCGGCGCGGTCGTGTTGGCGCTTCTTGCCCTGCTGCCGATCCCCTGGGTCGGCGGAATAGGGGTCGGAATGATGCTCGGTCCTATCGCGGCCGTATACGCGGCCTGGCCGACCGTGCATGCCGCACATCCGTCGGAGGCGCTCGGCCTGAGCCTTGCGCACACATGGTGGGGCCGCATCCTCGACGGGAGCGCGATCCAGGACAACGCATTCGACCTCTTCCTCATCAGCTGGCTGATGTGGGTGACCGGAGGCTGGTTGAGCTGGTGCGTTCTGCGTTGGCGGAGACCGCTCCTCGGCCTCGTCCCCGGCGCGGCGGCGTTCGCCACCACGGTGCTCAACATCCCACACGACCAGCAGGGCTACGTGCTCGCGATCCTCGTCCTCACTCTGGCGCTGCTCCTGTGGACGAACTACACGGGCTCGATCGCGGACGCCACGCGGGCACGCGTGAAGTTGACCGGTGATGCGCGCTGGGATTTCTGGGAGAGCGGGCTTGTAGCGATGGCGGCGTTGATCGTGCTCGCGATTCTGCTGCCGCCGCTGTCGACCGCTGACCGGACCGTCGACATGGAGTCCAACGCGTTCAACAGCTGGGCGCAGCTTCTGCAGACGCTCAGCCATCCCGGAGAGCCGGGATCCGGTGTGGGCGGTCCCGGCACCACCGGCTTCTCGACCGACGTGCTGCTCAACTCGTCCCTAAAGCGCACTCGCGCCGTGGTATTCGAGTACACGAAGACCGGCGATTTCGTCGGCCAGCCCTACTTCCGGGGAGTCGACGACACGATGCTGTCGAACGGGGCGTGGCGATACCAAGAACCGGGCGCTCTGAAGGTGCCGATTCAGAAGGAGGAGGTTCCCCAGTTCGCGGAAGACTATGCGAAGCTCGCCGTAGCGGGCATCAACGTCCGCATGATCTCTCCGCCCAGCGGCAACAACGACATCATCTTCTATCCAGGACGCCTGTATCGGATCAACCGCGCAACGCAGGCGATCGAGAGTATCGTTCCGCCGCCCACGGCTCCCGGACTGCTGATGAACATCGACCGGTTGTCGAACGTGAGTGCGCGTTCGTCGATCGGCACATACAGCGTCACCGTCGAGTACTCGATAGCCACCGACGCCGACCTGCAGGGTGCGGGCACCTCATACCCCAACTGGGTCACACCGTACACGCGAATTCCCCTCGCCTACCGCAGCCCCGCCCTTATCGAGAGGATCCACCAGCTGGCTCTCAAGGTGGTCAACGACGCCGGGGCAACGAATCCATATGACGAGGCGATGGCGATTCAGAACTACCTGCGCGGGCCATTGTTCTCCTACACCCTGACCCCGCCACAGGCACCCCCCGGCACCGACCGGTTGGGTTATTTCCTGTTCAACTCACGTCAGAGCTTCTGCGAGTTCTTCGCCACCGCGATGGGGGACATGCTGCGGACGCTTGGCATTCCGACCCGGCTCGTGAGCGGCTTCGGGCCCGGCCAATTCGACACCACCATCCACAGCTACGTCGTCCGCAGCGACGACGCCCACACGTGGGTCGAGTCGTATTTCCCGACCTACGGCTGGATCGAGTTCGAGCCGACCAACGACAACGTGTACTTCCCGATTCCGCGTGGGTACACCCCCAGCTCGACCGTCTGCCTCCGCGACCTCCTGTGCGACACGCCGATCGGCGCTGGCGCTGGCGGGGGCCCAGGGCCCGGCACGCGACCCGAGAGTGGAGGCGGCAACGTGCAGTCGAACGCACCCACCGGCGGGGGCGCCTCGTTCCTTCGCATCCCCGACCCGAGCACCCTGACCAAGATCGTCGGCATCATGCTGGCGCTGCTGCTCCTCCTGCTCGCCGCGGGCGCGCGATACCTGCGACCTCGAACGGTCATGGGCGTGTGGCGCCGCACCCTCATGCTGGCGCGCCTGGCGGGCGCTGATCAACGCGCTGGGGAGACGCCCCACGAGCTGGGGCGCCGGCTCGCGGGGACCTTCCCCGAAGCCTCGGCGCCGGTGCGTTCGCTGACGGACAGCTTCGTGGTCGCCGCGTACGCGCCGCCCGATGTGGCAAAGTCGGCACGTGCCTCGGTCATGGAATCGTGGTCCGCGCTGCGCCCGCTGCTGCTGCGTCGTGCCTTCGCGCGCCTCCGCCCATCCCGTGTCTAGCAGCCCGCTCGATTGGGAGTAGAAGGCAAGACCTATCCGGCGGTGACCTCGGTGATCGAGCCGGATCGAGTCGCCGCTTTCGCGAAGGCGATCGGCGCCGACCCGGCCGACGGCGTACCCCCGACCTACGCAGCCGTCTACTCGCTCGGCGCCACCGCCCCACAGCTCTTCGGCGATCCAGAGGCCGAGGTCGACTTCGGCAAGCTGCTGCACGCCGACCAGGAATTCGAGTGGCAGCGTCACCCCGCCGCAGGTGAGACCGTGACGTCTCAAGGCCGCGTCGTCTCGGACATCAGCCGGCGAGGCATGCGATTCCTGACCTACGAGACCAACACCACGACAGTCGACGGCTCCGCCGTCTGCCGGTCGCGCACGCTGTTCGTCATTCGTTCATGAAGAGGGCAGAGCGCGTGGTCACGTTCACGGTTGAGCAGATCACCGCTTATGCGGAGCCGTCCGGCGACCACAACCCAATCCACGCGGACGCCGACTTCGCGCGCTCGGTCGGACTGCCGGGGATCATCGCCCACGGCATGCTGCAGATGAGCATCCTCGGCTGCGTTGCTGTCGAGGTTGCGGGCGGCGGCGCCCACCTCCGAAGGCTTTACTGCCGCTTTTCCGGGATGGTCGAGCCAGGCGACACCGTGACGTTCACCGCCGAAGATGCCGGCGCGGGCAAGCTGGCGCTCAGCGCAGTCAATCAGCGCGGCGAACCTGTCCTGACGAAAGCCTCGGCCGAGTACCTTTAATCGCGCAGTTCGTCAGCGCACCAGGGGGGTAAGAGATGTTCGATCTCTCGGGAAGGGTTGCAGTCATAACCGGCGCTTCGCGCGGTCTGGGGCGGCAGGACGCGCTCACGCTCGCGAGGGCCGGCGCGGACGTGGTCATCACCGACATCCTGGTCGAGGACGATCCCGAACTGCAGAAGACGGCAGAGGCCGCGGGCAGCGTGCTCGCGCAAGTTGCGGTTTCGCAGGGTTGGGTGCACTCGAACGCGACCGCGGATGAGATCCGCAAGATGGGTCGCCACGCTCTCGCCATCAAGATGGACGTGACCAACCGGGAGCAGGTCCGCGACGTTTTCAAGAAGGTCAAGGACGAGTTCGGAAAAATCGACATCCTGATCAACAACGCGGCCACCCTCGACCACACCGCGCAGATCCCCAACCAGTCGTACGAGCTGTGGGATCGCGACGTGAAGGTCAACCTTACCGGCGCCTTCAACTGCACGAAGGAAGCGTGGCCGCATCTCGTGGACAACAAGTGGGGCCGCATCATCTTCATGTCGTCGGTAGCGGGGACGCTCGGCGGTTTCGGCCAGGCGAGCTACTCCGCGACCAAGGCCGGACTCATCGGCCTCGCGAAGACGGCCGCGCTCGAGGGGGGCCGGCACAACATCACCTCGAACGCTATCGCGCCCGGCATCATCGAGAGCGAGGCGGGCAAAGCAGCCGCGGAAACCAACCCGATGTACGAGCGGTTCCGCGCGCGGACCGTGTTCAAGCGCTTCGGGCAGCCCGAGGACATTGCCAACACGATCGCCTTCCTGTGCTCGAACGAGGCTGGCTACATCACCGGCGCGGTGATCGAGGTCGCGGGCGGCATCCCGCTGTTCACGGCCTGATGAGCGAGCTCGTAGAAATCCGAAGGGACGGGCCGGTCGCGCGCGTCGTCATGCACCGCAAAGGCAACAACGGAATCGCAGAGGACCTGATGGAGGACCTGGCGGCCGCATTCACGATCCTCGGCGAGGATCCCGAGGCGCGGGCCATCGTCCTCGCGTCCGACTATGAGAAGTACTTCAGTGTCGGCGCCGACCTGACCATGCTCGGCACCATCGACCGCCAGGCGCCCGACGCGATCGACCAGATTGCGTCGTTCATGAAGCGCATGAACTCTCATTTCGCCACCATCGAGAGCTGCCCGAAGCCGGTGATCGCGGCCATCAATGGACACGCCCTCGGCGGCGGCAGCGAGCTCACGCTTTGCTGCGACTTCCGGATCATGGTCGAGGACGGACGCTCGAAGATCGGGCAGACGGAGTCGTCCCTCGGCATCATCCCCGGCGCCGGCGGCACCCAGCGTCTGCCGCGTCTGATCGGCAAGGCCAGGGCGCTGCGCTGCATCATCGAGTCGACGCGGCTGTCGGCCAAAGAGGCCGAGGCGGTGGGCTGGGTGGACCAGGCGGTCGCGCCGGAAGACTTCCAGGCCGCCGTCGACGAGCGCGCGGCGAGGCTGGCGAAGGCCGCAACGCGCGCCATCGCGATGATCAAGGACGCGGTGCGCCGCGGCTATGACCTTCCGCTCGATGAGGCCCTGGAGATCGAAGCCCGCAACTTTGCCCGTGCCGCCCTCAGCGACGACGCGGCGATTGGCATCATGTCGTTCCTCGCCAAGCAGGAACCTGAATTCAAAGGAAGCTAGCTTGTCGATTCCGCAGCCGCGTGTTCGTCGTATGCATGAAGCGGCGATCCTGACCGCCTGATTGGAGATTCCGCATGAAGTACGTCCTCATGTTTGCCGGTAGCGTCCAGGAGCAGGAAGCCTGGGAGAAGATGCCTGAGGCTGTGCGCGTCACCGCATACGAGCGGGTCAACCAGTGGTTCGAGGAACACAGTCGGGCCGGGCGGATCACCGGCGGCGCGGAGCTCCAGGGTCCGAGCAGCTCCACGACAGTTCGCATCAAGAACGGCAAGGCCGTGGTGACCGACGGCCCGTTCATCGAGGCCAAGGAAGTCATCGGCGGCTTCGCGATCGTCGAGGTGAAGGATCTCGATGAGGCACTTGGCATGGCCAAGACATGGCCGGGTGGTGGCATCGTCGAGGTGCGGCCCGTGGTCGACCACGAGAACGACTGACGACAACGCAGAGCGCCACCGACGCTGCCGTCACAGCAGTCTTCCGAGAGGAGGCCGGCCGGCTCACGGCGGCGCTCGTGCGCGCGCTGGGCGATTTCGACCTTGCGGAGGAGGTCGTCCAGGACAGCCTTGTGGCCGCGCTCGAGAAGTGGCCGGAACAGGGCATCCCGGAGAAGCCGGGCGCTTGGCTCATGACCACGGCTCGACGGCGGGCCATCGACATCCTGCGCCGGGACACGCGTTATCGCGAGAAACTCGCCCTGCTGGAGCGCTCCGACATGTGGCCCGATCGCGCCGAGGCTGACGACCGACTGCGCCTGATCTTCACCTGCTGCCACCCCGCGCTGTCGCCGGAGGCTCAGGTAGCGCTGACGTTGCGCGCGGTCGTCGGCTTCACAACCGCCGAGATCGCGAGCGCGTTCCTCGTCGCTGAGGCAACCGTTGCGCAGCGCATCGTCCGCGCCAAGAAGAAGATCGTCGACGCACGCATCCCGTATCGAGTCCCTGAGGCCGGCGAGCTGGCCGCACGGCTGGACGGCGTGCTGTCGGTCCTCTATCTGATGTTCAACGAGGGCTACCTGAGCCGCGGTGCCCAGGCGGCGATGCGGCGCGACATCGCCGATGACGCCGTTTGGCTCACGAGCCTGGTGGCGACGCTGATGCCCGACCAGCCGGAGGTGCTCGGCCTGCTGGCGCTGATGAAGCTGAACGTCGCACGGTCGACCGCGCGTTTCGATGCGGCGGGGGACATGGTGCTGCTCCCCGACCAGGACAGGAGCCTGTGGGACCAGGCCGCGATCGCCGAGGGAGTCGCGATTCTGGAGCGGGCTGGCGCCATGAGATCGACCGGTCCATATCAGATCCAGGCCGCTATCGCGGCTCTGCACTCAGGGGCGCGGTTCTGGGAGGAAACGGATTGGCCCCAGATCGTCCTTCTTTATGACGCGCTGCTGCGGATGGGGGACAGTCCGGTGGTTCGCCTCAACCGTGCTGTCGCGTTGAGCCATGTCGCTGGACCGGAGGTCGCGCTCGGTGAGGTCAACGACCTCGCCCTCGTCTTGAGCGGGTACCACCTGTACCACTCCACGCGCGGCGAGCTCCTCGAGCAGATCGGCGAGCCCGTCCTTGCCCGCGAGGCGCGGCGCCGGGCCCTCGACCTGTGCCAGAACCCGGCTGAGCGGTCACTGCTGGAGCGCAAGCTGCGCGGCTAAACCTGCCCCGTGAGCTCTCGAACAATCGCGGCCGCCGGCTTCACGCCGTGCACGTCACCAACCGATTGTCCGGCATAGCAGCACATCGCCTCTATGTGACCGCTCATCGCCTTGACAGGAGTGGGCACACCCTGGAACCTGCGCACGGGCATGACCTGATCACCCATACGCATTTCTCCAGCCATCTCACCGCTGAGCGCCTGGGCGGCCTCGATAGCCGATCGCAGAACCCCGTGAGTCGATGGACAGAGAGGGCATCCGACGTTGTAGAGCGAGGTGCGGACCGCCTCGTCGGCATCCGCACGCACAAGAGCCGCCACGTAAGCAGGATGCGCTCCGGACTCGGTTGCGGCGACGAAGCGGGTGCCGCAGCGTGCGCCGGCGGCGCCTGCTGCGAGGACGGCGTTGAAAGTTCGTCCATTGCCAACGCCACCGGCTGCCA
>Ga0066680_10000965_pt1 | contig 10975 bp, 8 predicted proteins | sample GraSoiAngelo_129_FD_62297 | JGI IMG/M metagenome (GOLD analysis project Ga0066680, IMG submission 62297) | Grasslands soil microbial communities from the Angelo Coastal Reserve, California, USA - 14_0927_12_40cm | ecosystem: Environmental > Terrestrial > Soil > Grasslands | place: USA... | reverse complement strand
GAGCAGCGCCACGCCGAATGCGAGCAATCCCCAACGCGCCCTGATCATCGCCAGCACGTAGCGACGCTCCCTGACGCCGGTTTCGTCGGCGACCGGCTCTTCGAGCGTGGCGGCGCCGGACATGGGGACCCTCACATCCGGAACAGGTAGCTCGCCTTCAAGAAGAACCCGTCCGAGGTCCGCCGCAGGTTCTGGAACCGGAACGCATCGGGCTCGGTCAGCGACGCGCCGTAGCCGAAGAAGAGCACCGTCCCGGGCGTGGGCCTGTAGGAGAAGAGGAAGTCGGAGCGGAGCTCGTTCGTCGCGGCACCGCCCGCCGGCCCGAGCCGCGCGGTGGCGGAGGGGTCGAGCACGAGCGCTAAGCCGGTGCGTGGGTCCTCGAGGGCTTCGCGCTGCTGGGCGAAGTACTGCCCCACGTAGCGGAAGAAAATGTAGCGGGTCAGTTGGTACTCGAGCTTGAGCCGTGGGATGTTAGCGATCGAGAAGCGGCTGCCGTCGCGCGCTCGGGTGATGCGCTGGTGGGTCCACAGCCCCTCGACCCGCACCGCCTGCGTGGGCCGCCACGTGAGCGTCATCTGCGTGGCGAGCTGGCGGCCCGCCGCGGCTTCTGCAAAGATCGGCACCGCGCTGTAACCCGCGTCCGCGGCCGCGGTCAGCGCTCGGTTCGGCGTCGTGACGCCCACGTCTCCGCCGAGCAGGTTGTAGAGGCCATGCGGCAGGGCGAAGGGCGTCCCGGCGCTGTCCGTCGCATATCCCGTGTAGGCGCCCGAGTCGAAGCGCTGCTCGAGGTCGCTCAGGTTGACCGTGATGCCCCATCCTCCGCGCAGGTTCGCGGTCCAGGTGTCTTGGATCCCTCCCTCGATCGTGCTGCGCAGGTGCAAGAAATCGTCGTAACGCCAGAGCGGCGTCAGCCCGACGAACGTGGACACTTGATCCACGAGGTCTCCCGGCCGTCCGTACCAGCTGAACCGGTTATAGATGGTCATCTGCACGTAGTTCGTCCGCGGCACGAAGCCCGCCGCGGCCACGAAATCGGGGCTCACGCCCTGGATCTCGCCGTGATTGCCGTATGCCCGTCCGGTACGGTCGTACATGGTGAGGTCCCAGAGCGTGCCGGCGCGCGCGGCGGCCGCGTCTCGTGTCCAGGCCCCGACGAGCTGCGCCTGCGAGAACCAGATCTTGCGCCACACGACCCGCAGGTCCGTGCCGAAGACGCGGTTGTATGCGTCGCCGTCCGTTCGGTCGGTGTAGACGAGTCCGGCGGTGGAGCTCGCGCCCAGGTCGCGCCGCAGTCGCAGGAGGTTGTAGATGGGGTTGTCGCCCGTGGCCGACTGGCCCCGGTCGTCCACGGCCGTCAGGTAGGCGATGTTCGTCGCGCCCACCTTTCCCGTCAGCTTGCCGCCCGCGACGGGCTGCCCGACGCGGCGCGTATAGATCAGCCGGTTCGGCGTGTCGTATTGCTCGAGTCCTTCGAGAAAGAACGGCCGCTTCTCGGGGAAGAACAGCGGGAAGCGCTGGTTCGCCGTCACCTGGCCGACGTCGGCCTCTACCTGGGAAAAGTCGGGGTTCGCCGTCGCGTTGAGGCTCAGGTTTTGGGTGATGCCCCACCGCAGCGTCCCGCCCAGGTCAGGCTCGCCTTTGTAGACGTAGGCGAGTGTCCCGGGCGCGCCGTTCACCTTGGTGGTGAACTCGGGCGTCGCATCCATCACCAGACCACGATGGAGTCGCGTGAGTCCGACGAGGGTGCCGGACTGGATCAGAAAACTCGCGCTCGCGCGAACCGCGGGAGCCCACGTGTCTTCGGACCCCGTGTGCTGGGTCTCACGCACGACCTGCACCCCCCAATTCTGCGGGTCGCTCGACTGGTAGCGCAGCGACTTGAAGGGAATGCGAACTTCGACCTCGTAGCCGAAGTCCGTGAGCCGGCCGCGCGACTCGTATACGTAGTCGGGATTGAGGTCGATGACCGCGTCGAACCGGCCACCCGCCTGCGGGCCGCCGGCGGAGGCCTCGAATCCGTCACTCCACACGCCGTCCTCCTGTACTCCGAGCGGATTGACGGCGAAGAGGAGCGCGCGGCGGTGGTCGTCATAGGTGTCGAGGAGGATCTGGATGCGGTCGTCGGCGTCGATGTTGTCCCGATCGGCCAGCGTGGCGCGCACGACCTTGCCGTGCGCCTCGTAGGCGCGGATTCCGAAGTAGACCGCATCGGGCGCGTACCAGACCAGCACCTGGGTCGAATCTGTCGCGGGCCGCCCGTCCACGGGGCGATACTGCGAGAATCCGACGAGCCGCGCAGCGCTCAGCCAGACCGGCTCGTCGAGCACGCCGTCCACGGTCACGCTCGCCTCGATGCGGGGGATCGCGACGGCGAGCTGTCTGGCGAGGCCGTCGTAGCTGTGAGGGGGATCGGCGGGGGGAGATTGGAGGGTGAGGAGCAGGGAGAGCATGGGTGAAACATAAGTGCGGAATGCGGAGTGCGGAGTGCGGAATGGATGGACCGGCTTCGAACCCTCGCCTACGAATCGTCAGCCGGCTCGTACATTCCGCACTCCGCACTCCGCATTCCGCACTCTATTCGTATCGCAGTGCGATGATCGGATCGAGGCTCGCCGCCCGTCGCGCCGGCCAGATCCCGAAGAACAGCCCGACGGCCGCGCTGAACAAGAACGCGAGCAGGATGGCGAGCGGCGAGATGAGCGTGTTCCATTGCGCCAGCTTGGAGATCAACACGGCGCCCAGCGCGCCGATGAGCACGCCGATCGTCCCGCCCACGAGGCAGAGCACCAGCGCCTCGACCAGGAACTGAAACAGGATGTTGAAGCGCGTCGCGCCGAGCGCCTTGCGGACCCCGATCTCGCGGGTGCGCTCGGTGACCGAGACGAGCATGATGTTCATGATGCCGATGCCGCCGACGAGCAGGCTGACGGCGGCGATGCCGGCCAGCAGGTACTTGAACGTCTCCGTCGTCTGCTGGAACGTCGCGAGAATGTCTGTCTGATTGCGGATCTGGAAGTCGTTGTCCTGGCCCGGCCGGATCTTATGCTGCCGCCGCAGCACCCGCTCGATCTCGATCATCGCCAGGTTCATGGAATTCAGGTCCTGCGCCTCCACGGTGATGCTCCGCAATCGGTCGGTGCCGATGACCCGGTAGCGCGCCGTCTGGAGGGGGATGAGGATCTGCTCGTCCGGGTTGAAGAACGAGCCCTGCGAGCCCTTCTCCGAGAGCACGCCGACGATCTCGAACGAGATGCCGCGGATCAGGATCTCCTGGCCGATCAGCGCGTCACGGTTCGAGTTGAGCATCGGGGGGATCGCGGCCCCGATGACCGCCACGCGCCGCCGCGCCGCGTCGTCACCCGCGGTGAACATGCGGCCCGCGGTGATCGTGTAGTTATGGACCGATACGTACGCCGGCGTCGTGCCCACGATGTTCACGTTGATGTTATCGTTGCCCTTCTGGACCTGAAGGTTGCTGCTCAGCTCGGGCACGACGGCGCTCGCGTACCGGGCGTTGTTCGCGAGCGCGGTGTCGTCGTCCAGCGTGAGGCTGACGCGGGATCCGCTCGCGACGCCCCGCATGAAACTCTGGCCCGGGTACACGCTCAGCAACGTGGGGCCGAGCGCCTGGATCCGGTCCTGCACGGACTTCTGCGCACCCGATCCCAGCGCGATCATCGTGATGACCGCGCCCACCCCGATGATGATGCCCAGCATGGTGAGCAGCGAGCGGAGCTTGTTCGCCCGCAGCGCTTCGAGGGCCACCGCAATGATCTCGCCGAGCAGCATGGTTACCGCGGCGTGCTACTCGAGAGCACGAGCACCGTGTCCTGGTCCGTCAGGCCGCTCGTCACTTCGATGTAGTCCTGATCGGTGAGCCCCGTCCTGATGGGGACCGGTGCGATCTTGCCGCCCCGCAGGGCGAACACGATGTAGTTGCCGGCGGCCGGGCCCAGCGCTGGGCCTCCCGTCGCGGCCCCAGTCTGCGACTGAGCACGCCCGTCGCGGGTCGTGAACGTCGTCCCTCCCTTGCGCGGCTCGGCCGCGTGGAGCTTGCTTCCGTCTCCGACGGTCGTATCCCCTCCCGTCCGCGGCGCCGCCTCCGCCGTCTGCGCCGCGGCGACTTGCTGCTGCACCACGTTGGGATCGAGGCCGAGTACGCTCGCCGCCGAGGCGAAGTCCCGCGGCGTCCGCAGCGCGGCGTTGGGCACCGCCAGCACCGCCTGGCGCTGGCCGATGTGGATCTCGACCTCGGTGTTCATCCCCGGTTTGAGGAGGTGCTCCGGGTTGAGAATGTTCACGTCGACCGGGAACATGGTGACATTCTGAGTCACCTGCGCCTGCGGCTCGATCTTCAATACCCGACCGTCGAACCGGCGGTTCGGATAGGCGTCCACAGTGATGGTCACCGGCTGTCCGGGCTGCACCTTGCCGACGTCGGTCTCGTCCACGAGCGCCGAGACCTGGACCGTGTCCAGGTTCGCGATCTTCAGGATGACCGTGCCGCCGCCCACGTCGTTCGTCGGGCTCGAGATCACCGTCCCGAGCACGGCGTCCAGCTCGAGGATGGTGCCCGTGCTCGGCGCCCGGACCTGCGTGTCTTCCATCGCGTCTTTGGCCGTCTGGAGGCTCGCCTCGGCCGTGACCACCGCCGACTTGGCCGTCGCGTAGGCGAGCTTCGCGGCCTCGTAGTCGGCCTCGGTGATGGAGTTGCTCTGATAAAGCGCCTCGCTGCGCTTGAGCTGAGCGCTGGCATTCTCTAGTTGTGCCTGGGCAACGTTGAGGTTCGCCTGGGCCTGGGTCAGATTGTTCTGCGGAATCCGGGGGTCGATCTTCGCCAGCAGCTGGCCCTTCTTGACCTCGTCCCCGGTCTGGACGGGCATTTCGAGGATCTCCCCCGAGGCCTTCGACTTCACGCTCAACGTTAGCATTGGCTGGATCGCGCCGGAGGCGGTCGCCGTGACGACGATGTCGCGGCGCTGGACGGGGATCGTGGAGTAGGGCGGCGCGGACTGCACCTTGCTGCAGGCCGCGAGGCCGACCAGCAAGGCGGCGGGCGCGACCGGGAGATAGCGCTTCACGGTTAGCCTCTCTATCTCGACGTAGCGCTCTGCGGCTGTTGCTGCCGCAGACCAGGCAGCCCGCCGCCGGTCACGTTCTGGAAGCGCTGCTTGAATTGCTGCTGCGACTGTACGAGCGACGCACTCGGCAGCACGAGGACGGTGTCCTTTTCGGTCAGGCCGCTCGTCACCTCGATATAGTCCTGGTCGGTGAGCCCCGTCTTGATCGGGACCGGCACCGGCTTGCCGCCCCGCAGCGCGAACACGATGTAGCTCCTGGGCGAGGCGTTTCTGGTCTGCCGGCCGGTCGAACCGCCCTGGGACTGCCTGCGCCTCGCTCCGCCATTCTCCGCTTTGCCGGCGCGCGCCTTGCCGCTGTCGGCGCCGGCAGTCGTGTCGCCGCCGGCCCGCGGCGCCACCGGCACGGCGGCGACCTGCTGCTGGACGACGTCGGGGTCGAGGCCCAGCACGCTCGCCGCTGCGGCGACGTCGCGCTGCGTCCGCAACACGGCGTTCGGCACCGCCAGCACCCCCTGGCGTTGGCCGGTGCGAATCTCGACCTGGGTGTTCATCCCCGGCTTGAGCAGGTGCCCGGGGTTCGGGATGCCGACGAGCACCGGAAACACGGTGGCGTTCTGAACCACCTGCGCCTGCGGCTTGATCTTCACGACGCGGCCGTCGAACTGGCGGTCGGGATATGCGTCCACCGTGACCGTCGCCGGCATCCCGGGCTGCAGTTTGCCGACGTCGGTTTCATTGACGAGCGTCGAATCCTGAACGGCGTCGAGGTTGGCCATCTTCAAGATGACCGTGCCGCCGCCGAGATTGGGGCTCGAGATCACCGTGTGAAGCACCGCGTCCAGCTCGAGGACCGTGCCGGTGATCGGCGCCCGGACCTGCGTGTCTTCCATCGCGTCCTTGGCGGTCTGGAGGTTCGCCTCCGCCGTGGCGACGGCTGACGCGGCCGTCGCGTAAGCGAGCTTCGCGGACTCGTAATCTGTCTCCGCGATCGCCTGGCTCTGGTAGAGGGCCTCGCTGCGCTTGAGCTGCGCGGTGGCATTCTCGAGCTGTGCCCGCGCCTTGTCGAGATTGGCCTGGGCCTGGCTCAGGTTGTCTCGAGGAATCCGCGGGTCGATCTTGGCCAGCAGCTGGCCCTTCTGCACCTCATCCCCCGTTTGGACCGGCAGCGCGAGGATCTCGCCCCACGCCTTCGATTTCACGCTCAACGTGAGCAGCGGCTGGATCACGCCCGGGGCGGTGGCCGCCACGGTGATGTCGCGCCGCTCGACCGGGACCTTCTCGTACAGCGGCGCCGACTCCGCCTTGGTGCAGGCAGCGAGGCCAACGAGCAATGCCGCGCGCGTGGCCGGGGGATAGCGCTTCACGGTCAGCCTCTGGTCTTCTGGTCGCGCTCGACGAGCCCGTCCCGCAGGTGGATCTGGCGGAACGCATGCGCGGCGATGTCCTGCTCGTGGGTCACGAGCACGATGGTTTGGCCCGAGTGGTGGAGTTCTTCGAACAGCTTCATGATCTCCGCGCCAGTGGCCGAGTCGAGATTCCCGGTCGGCTCGTCCGCGAGCAGGATCGAAGGATCGTTCACGAGCGCGCGTGCGATCGCGACGCGCTGGCGCTGGCCGCCCGACAACTCGTTCGGCCTGTGCTCCATGCGGTCGCCGAGCCCCACGTGCTCGAGGGCTCGCGCCGCCTTGTCCCGCCGCTCCTTGGCCGGCATGCCGGCGTAGATCAGCGGCAGCTCGACGTTGTGCAGTGCGTTCGCCCGCGGGAGCAGGTTGAACGTCTGGAACACGAAGCCGATCTCTTTGTTGCGAATTCGCGCCAGCTCGTCGTCCGACAGGTCGCTGACCTTTTGCCCGTTCAGCCAGTACTCGCCGGCGGTAGGCGTATCGAGGCAGCCGACGAGGTTCATGAGCGTGGACTTGCCCGATCCCGACGGACCCATGACGGCGACGAACTCGTTCCGGGCGATCTGGATCTCCACGCCGCGCAGTGCGTGTACGACCTCGCCGCCCATGTCGTAGTCCCGCGTCAGCTTGTGAGTCAGGATCACGATCTCGGGGAGCGGCGTGTCGCCGGTCCGGAAGGTCATCGCCTCCGCGCTGGTCACAGTGAGTGCCCCACAAGCGCCTCGAGCTGGGCTCGGGCGATCAGATAGTTGTATCTGGCCTGGACCTGGTTCACCTCGGCCTGGGTCAGGTTGGCCTCGGCCGTGAGCTCGTCGAGCAGCGTGGCGGCACCCAACCGATAGCGTTCTTGCTGCACGCGCAACGCTTCCGTCGCCGCGGCGACGTTGGCGCGGGCGATCCCGATCTGCGCGTACGCGGTGGAGAGTGCCGCGAGCTGCTGCGTCAGTTGGGCGTTCACCTGCCGGCGTGCGTCCGCCGCCTGGGTTTGCGCGACGTCCCGCTGCACCGAGGCGGACACCTGGTTGGCCTCGCGGGAGAAGCCGTTGAACAGCGTCCAGCTGAGGGAGAACCGGAGCGCCCAGTTGTTGAGGTAACTCTGGGTAGTGGACCAGGGCACCACGCCCAGACGACCCAGGCTGTCGAGCCCTGTGTAGCCGTTCGCGTACGAAACCGAGAAGGTGGGCCAATAAGCCGAGCGCGCGACACCGACCTGGGCTCCGGCGGCGCGGGCCATCGCCTCCGCCTGCCGTACCTGAGGCGAGGACTCGAGCGCCTCGGTGCGGAGCGCGGCGGTGTCGGCGACCGACGGGAACGTCGTATCGGGGACAGCGCGCACCGGCTGGTCCACGCCCACCTGGCGCCCCAGGTTGGCCTCGGCGGTGGCGAGGTTGGCCTGCGCCTGGAGCAGCGCGAGCTGCGCGTTGCCAAGGTCTACCGTAGCCGTGAGCGTGTCGGAGCGCGTCGCGGCGCCGGCCTGGAATTTGTTGACCGCGATCTGGCGCTCTTCCTTGGCGCGCTGGACCTGCGCTTCGGCCACGCGCACGAGCTCCTCGTTTGCGAGCGCGGTGAAGAAGAGCTGCTGGGTGGCGGCGGTGACCTGGGCCCGCTGGTTGACGACCTCGGCGTCGGCGGCGTCCAGCGTGGCGGACGCGGCGCTTCTGTTGGCAAAGCGTCGGAAGCCATCGAACAGGTCGTAGCTCAGCGTCAGCGAACCCGAGTACGATGTGTTCGACGGCACCGTCACGATCTGCCCCGTCAATGAATTGTAGCGGTTCGCCGATGCCAGATTCGATGAGCCCCCTGCGGTGATCGTCGGCAAGAACGCGCCGAACGCGGCCCGCTGGCCGGCTCCGGCGTTCCGCTGGTCGCCTCGGGCCTGGACCATGGCCGGCTGTACGTCGAGCGCGCGCCGCACGGCCTCGGGGAGCGTCACCTCGAGCCGCTGGCCGGCGAGCGCCGGCGGCACGCCAAGCGCGAGCGCCGCGGATACGGCCAACGTCTCTACCCTCATGGCCTCCTCCCTCCGGAGTCGGCCTTGTCCTTTTGATGCCGACGCCGGGCCATGTGGTCGCGGTACTTCACCTGCTGGTCCGGCCTGAGCTGGCCCAGGACCTCCGAGTCGAGTTCGGCCCTCATCGAGTCAAACCGGGGGCGGACCGTTTCCCACACATTGCTCATTCGCGCCCAACGACGCTGCAGGATGGTGTGGATCGTGTCGCGCTGGGCCGGCGTGAGGCGCAGCAGGTGGTCGAGCTCGGTGACCAGGCGGTCCGGTCCCCGGGGTCTCTCGGGCGCGGCGGCTTCGGCGTAGCGGGCCCAGATCGCTCGGCCACCGACACCCACGACGACGCCGGCCCCGAACGTGGCCACCAGCAGCACTACGGCCCAGGTTGTGGAACGATTCAGCATGATGGCGCGCTTGCCTTACTCTACCGTTCGAGGACGGAGGCCAGGACAACGTCGACCACCGGAGCCTGCGTGGGCGGCGCGATCAGCGCCTCGGTGACAGAGGGGCGCCCGGCCGGGCCGGACGCGATCCGCCCGACGAGGTAGCCCGCCCCCAGCGCGATCACGATCGCCGCCGCGATGCCGGCACCCGCCCAGCGGGCGAGGACGGCGGCCCACGAGGTGGCCGTCGCCCGCGCCTGGTCCGCGCGCGCGAGCACCCGTGCGACGAACGCCGCCTCATCCCCAGGGTCGAGGGCCTGCCCCAGCGCGGCCCCGAGCACTGCATCCGGGCGGTGATCGAACGGCATCGGTTCGTATGTCATCGCTACTGCTCCTTCCAATCCCCCAGCAATACACGCAGCCGGCGGCGCGCGTGGAACACCTCGGACCGCACGGTGCCCTCGGGGATGCCGAGGATGTGGGCGATTTCGGCGTGGGCGTACCCCTCCACGTCGAACAACACTACGGCAATCCGGCGCCGCTCGGGCAGCTCCGCCAGCGCCCGGCGCAGCTGCTCCGACAGCTCGCGCCGCTCGGCGACAGTGTCGGGGCGCGGGCCGCCCGCCGCGAGCGCGGGGTCAAGTGGTTCGGCTTGCCGCACCTTGCGGCGGCGGCGCCGGTCGGTCGCGGCGTTCGCGACGATCCGCAGCAGCCAGGGACCGAACGGGCGCCGGGGATCGTACTGTTCGAGCTTCACGAGCGCCGAGAGCAGCCCGTCTTGCGCCGCATCGTCTGCGTCGTCGGGGTCCCCGAGCACGGCGCGCGCGACCCGTCGAGCGACGCCCGCATAGCGCTCCACCAGCAACCCAAACGCCGCGCGGTCACCCGCGACCGCGCGGGCGACGAGGGCGGCTTCGTCCTGCGGGGTTATACGCGCGACCGACGCCGGGGGTTGAGGATCAACCGCCATCGTCCGTCTCCCGCGACCGGCGCCGGTCGAAAGCGTACAGGCCAAACGCGAGCGCGAGCCCGAAGGCCCCCGTCGCGAGCGCGACGCTCGTCACCTTGGGGAAGAGCAGCAGCAGGCTGCCGATTCCGGCGAAGGTGAGCGCACCCGTCGCCGCGATCGCCCGCCGCAGGCCCCCGGCGACGCGGCGCAGCGCCACGACGGCGACCGCGCCCAGTTCGTACCCCGAGCGCTTGTGCTCGGCGTCTCCCGCGTGGCTCAGCGCCGTCGCGCTGGCACCGACGAGTCGCGGCGGGAGACGCAACCGTCTGGCCTGCAGCGCGATCTCCCGGCTCGAGCCGAGGTCGCGCCGGAATTGCTCGGCGAGCGCGTCGCACAGGCCGCCGCCCTCGGCGAGCATGTCGAGCTCGTAGTTCGTGAGCAGGCTCGAGACGTTCAGGTTGCTCGAGCCAACGCGGGCCCAACGCCGGTCGACGAGCATGGTCTTGGCGTGGATCATCGGTCCCCGGTATTCGAAGATCCGGACGCCTGCGCGCAGCAGCTCGCGGTAGCCGATGCGGGTGAAGTTGCGCAGCACGGGCAGGTCGCTCGTCCCGGGGACGAGCAGGCGCACGTCCACGCCGCTCTTTGCGGCGTCGAGCAGGCTCGCGTACAGCGGCGCAGGGGCGATGAGATACGCGTCCGTGATCCACAGTCGCTCCGCCGCGCTCGCGGCGAGGAGCTGGACGGCGCGGTAGATGCGTGCCCGCCGCGGCTGGCCCTCGACGACGCGGATGGTGCAGTCGCCGCACGGCTCGGGGGGGGGATCCGCGGCGAACTCGTCGCGCGGGAGCGGGTCCCCGGCCGCCCGCCAGATCCGGCCGAACGCCGCGTCGAGCGCCGCCGCAGCGGGTCCGCCCACCAGCACCATGGTATCCCGCCACGGCAGACGGCGGCGCTGGGGATTGCCGGCCCACTCGTCGCCGATGCAGAGCCCGCCGAGCATCGCCCGCGTGCCGTCCGCCACCAGGAGCTTGCGGTGGTCGCGGGAGACCGCGTCGAACGGCCGCGAGGAGAGAATGGGGTGAAAGGCGCGCACTTCGGCGCCCGTTTGAGCGAGTTGGCGCCAGTAGCGACGCGACGTGCGCAGCGAGCCG
>Ga0066680_10000963_pt1 | contig 10979 bp, 12 predicted proteins | sample GraSoiAngelo_129_FD_62297 | JGI IMG/M metagenome (GOLD analysis project Ga0066680, IMG submission 62297) | Grasslands soil microbial communities from the Angelo Coastal Reserve, California, USA - 14_0927_12_40cm | ecosystem: Environmental > Terrestrial > Soil > Grasslands | place: USA... | reverse complement strand
TGAAATACGATCTCGCGCAGGGTGTGCCCCTGGTTCAGTATGACAAGGAGTAACGAGGGAGGTGGACGAGAGTGTCAAGTGATGAGAGTCGAGATACAGGGCTAAGAGCCGTGTTTGAGTCTAACCCGCGCGAATGCGTGGTTGTTGGGGCAAGGGTTTTTGTCAATTAGAGTTTGGACATGAAGCAGCTTTATAGTGTTGGCCTTGCGCTTTGGATTTCCTTGGTACTCAGCAGTTTAGGCTATGCACATTCTGGAATGGTCGATGGCTATGGCTGCCATCGTGGTGCGGCCAAAGTTAGCTACCATTGCCATCAGGGGCAGTTCGCCGGGCGGACGTTTAAATCGAAAGAGGATTTTCTGCGCGAGCTACGCGGCGGTAGATCCGAGCAATTGTCCCCAAAAAATAACCCGCCTCAGCCCCAGAAGAAGCTCGAAGACTAGATTGACGAATAGATTCGCACGGGCGCGTCCGGATTTGTGATCGTCGTAAAAGGTCTTTGAAGCTTTATTTGCAAGTTGCGACGAAAGTCGCCCTAGCGATTCAGATCATTTCATGAAATTGCCGCGCCCGGCCGTCTTCATCGGTATCATTGCCGCCGCCGTTTTGGTCCTTGGCGTGCTCGGCGCTCTACTGCTGCCGCGGATCGTCGATAGTCAAATGATTAGAGATAGGATCAGCGGTGATTTCAAAGTGGCATTCCCCGATCTAGACCGGGAGACGTTTCCTTACCGTTTCATCAGCGTCAAGGGAAGGATTGAAGGCGAGCTCCTTATAGGCGATGAAGTCACTGTTGACTCAAAGTTGATCAACCTGAGCGGCCACGGCAAAGTCGACTTGGAACGAAAGCAGATCGACGGCAAAGGACTCATCGCCGTTCTCAAACCAATCGACGAGGTGATCACTCGAATACCCGTAATAAGCTCTATGGTAGGCGGTTCCCTGGTAGGAATCCCGGTCCGAGTTACGGGATCGCTTGAGCGGCCCCATGTCACGTACTTGTCACCCTCGGACGTCGGCGTGGAGCTGCTAAATATTCCCTTGAGAATCCTCGGAATGCCCCTTGGCGCGATGTTTATTTACTCCAAATGGAGACCTGCGAGATAAGGACATCACCAAGTAAACGTAAGCTACGAGTTGGCAGTGATAGCGAGGGTATATGAAACGATTGTTGAGCTTGAAGATCATGGCCTTGTTGGCACTCGTGCAAGGCGTGTTTGGTTTGCTGCGGGCTTATAACTGGGTGCAAATCGGCACGAATCTTTTCGGCCAAGGACTCTTGCTGTTGCCTTTTATCGGCGCAGTGGCGGTTATGCGCGGGCTGTTCATCTCCGTTGTGGCGCTACTCTACGTCTTATTTGTTATCGGCGCGCTACTGGGAAGAAGTTGGGCCTGGTCTTGCCTTACAGCAGTAACAATCAATCTGCTTCTTGTTCTGGGGGCCTTAGCCCGCGGAGCACCTGTGATCGAGGCGGTCGCCTGGTCGGTTATTCCTGTAATTTTATTATTCTATCTCCTTTCACAAATGGGACGCGACACACTCAGAAGTAATACCACTGCAGGAGATTAAATCTGCGTAAAGATACGCCGCCCAACCTTCTAATACAACCTGCATCCGAAGCGGTCAGTAGCATTGAGTTCTTTTACTAAATCTTTGACGTTCCCGATGATTAAAATCGCTCAAGGAGGTTTCGATGAAAAAGATAATTCTTGTGGTGGCGATCTTTTTGTTCTGGGTTCAGATGGTCCAAGGCCAGACCCGGGCCTTGTCTCTCGCTACCGGCCCAAAAGGCGGGACCTATGCCAGGATCGGCGACGATATAAAAGGACTGGTGGAAAAAGAGGGCATGGTATTCGGTTAGTCACGAGTAACGGCTCGTTCGAGAATATCGAGTTGCTCGCGAAGGGCGAGGCGGAACTTGCGATGGTTCAGTTGGACGCGCTCAGGTACTTTGTCGATGTCGCCAAGGCAGAGGGTGTCGGGAATGTGTTTGACCGGCTCAAGGTCATCTTGAACCTTTATCCGGAGGAGATTCACGTTCTTACCAATAAACCAGAGATTACCTCATTTTATCATCTTGAAGGTCGCAAGATATCGGTGGGACCGCCGAAGAGCGGCACCGCTTTGACCGGGGAGGTGCTGCTCAAGCTTTACGACGTGAAAGCCGAGAAGTCCTCTGATACGCCCGAAGAGGCGGCCAACAAGCTGCGCAGTGGCCAGATCGACGCGATGATCTTCGTCGGTGGCGCGCCGGTCCCTTTCATTGAAGGCATGCTCGACAAATTTCGTTTTGTCCGGCTGCCCCGCAACCCCATATTGGATCAGATTTACCTGCGTCAGACGCTCGGACCGAAAATTTATAAGCAGACGCGCGAAGATACGGAGACCTATAGCGTGCCCTCATCCATTGTGGGTTTGGATATCAACGATCCAGCGTACGTCCAGCTAACACAGAAAATGGTGATAACCGTATTGACCAATAAGGATTATTTGGAAGCTAAAGGCCATCCGAAGTGGAAAGACTCCCTGGTGCGGTATTACTTTCCGAACGTGGGCTATGGACCGACTAACGCGATCATTCAGATCTTTAACCAGCTCGATACTGCCGGTTACAAGATCGTCAAGAAGTAATCCTCGGGCAAGGAGGCTCGAAGGGAACCGGTGCGGGCTATTTTTTATGGCGAAGGAGATGGAGGGTTTTAGTGCGAAATAACGGTGCGGAGAGTTGAAGCGCAAAGTGAAGATCGCGATTTGCATCTTGGGAGGCATCATCGTGGTAGCGATGACTGCGTGGGGCGCCGGCGCGATTTTTTATTCGCCGCTTCCGAGCTTCGCATTGCGCGCCAGTCTTGCCGGCATTTTTGTTGTGGCTACCGGACTCGCATTTTTTCTGCTGCCGCGGCGGCGGCGAACACTCATCGGTTTTGTTATTGTTTTTGCTGTTATTGTCGCCTTGTTTTTTCAGATTCCCGCTTCAAATGATCGAGACTGGCAACCCGAAGTGGCGGCGACGCCTTATGCGACCATCAACGGTGACATGATCACGATCCACAACGTACGAAACTTCGATTATCGGACGGAAACAGATTTCACGCCGCGCTGGGAAACACGAACCTATGATCTTCGCAAACTAGACTCGGCCGATCTCGTGGCGGTGTACTGGGCGGGCAAGGCCATTGCGCATATCATGTTGAGCTTCGGCTTCGAAGGCAAAGACTATCTCGCCGTGTCGATCGAAACACGCAAAGAGAAAGGCGAGAGTTATTCGACTCTCGCCGGTTTTTTTCGCAACTACGAGCTCTACTACGTCGTTGCCGATGAGCGCGATGTGATTCGGGTGCGGACGACTTATCGCCAGCCCCAGGAGGATGTCTATGTCTATCGCACGCGCGCGCCGCTTAAGAATGTCCACCGGGTATTTCTCGACTACGTGAAGACGATAAACGACCTGCGCGAACGGCCGCAGTTTTACAACACGCTCACGACCAACTGTACGACGGGCATTTGGCTGCACACGCGAATGAACCCGGAATCGCCTCCAATGACGTGGAAAATTCTGCTGAGCGGCTACGTGCCGGATTACCTCTATGAGCTTGGCCGGATCGACACGACTCGGCCTTTCGCTGAGCTAGAGAAACTCTCGCGCGTCAATGAGCGGGCCCACGCCGCCGACAATGACCCGGCATTTTCGCGGCGCATCAGAGAGGGGCTACCTCTGCCGCCGCCGATGTGAGGTTTCGCGAGGTCGATTTTCTGCGATGAGGAAACTGGTACCGGCATGATTTAGTAACTTGAGGCGAGAAAAGATCATGAAAAAAACGTCGCCATTTTTTTGTCTTGCTCTCGTGATTGGGATCGCGCTGCTTTCGTCTGGTTGTGCCACGCCCATCGGCGTCACGCGCGTGGACCCGCGAACGGCGCAGTACGAGCTCACCGCCAATGCACTGAACACTGACAGGCCCAGTTCATTTTCTTCCCGGGAGCTTCTCAATCGGGATCTCTATGAGCTGTTCGACGACAAACCCAAAGAAGCCCTCGCCAAGCTGCATAAGGGTCTGGAGCCCACCGGCGATGAGGATCGCGTATTTGCTCTTGCCGAGCTTTCCTTCCTTCATGCGGAGAGCAGCGGTGACCGGTCTTATTATCTCGCCGCTGCGGCTTATGCATGGGCATTTCTTCTGCCGGGAAAAAATGGAACGCCGCCCAAAGCCATCGACCCGCGCGCGCGCTGGGCAGTGGATATTTATAATCGCGCTTTGGCCAGGGGCTTTACTTCGGACGATGGCGATCATGTTGTGCTGAAAGGCGGTCAGTTTGCTCTGCCGTTCGGGGAATTGACGATCACATTCGATGAACGAGAGTTAATCTGGGCGGGGTTTCGCCTCAAAGACTTTGTTTCTGCCGCCGAGCTGGAGGTACGCGGGCTGCGCAACCGCTACCGTAACCCCGGCGTCGGAGCACCGCTGGTGGCCTCCCTCGAGCCCGTGGAATCTTTGGCAAGCGCGCAATACAAACGCATCCCTCCGCGCATGAAGATTCCGGTTTCCGCTTTTCTCCGCTTCGACGATGCCCGCGCCGCTCTCGGGTCGGGAAAACTCACTGCCAAGTTAGAGCTCTACAATCCCGATTCTGCCAGGACGGTGAAGATCAACAACGTTGATGTGCCCATCGAATACGAAATAACTTCTGCCCTGGCGGACACGCTGGAGGGCGCGCCCGTTTGGGACTTTGAGATCGCTGGATTCCGCGGCGGTGATTTCAAACTTGTTGGCCAAAAAGCCTTCGAAGACGGGCTTTTCATGATTGGTCCTCACCGCTTCGGTCATATTCCGGTGGTGCTCGTGCACGGAACCGCGTCCAGCCCCGCGCGATGGGCTGAGATGGTGAACGAAGTGGCAAATGATCCCAAGCTCTTCGACCGCTATGAGCTCTGGCTGTTTATGTACAATACGGGGAACCCCATCGCCTACTCCGCGATGCTTTTGCGCGATGCCTTGTCGAACACCGTAGCGGAGATTGATCCGGAGGGAAAAGATCCCGGGCTGAAACAAATGATCGTCATGGGACATAGCCAGGGCGGACTGCTGACGAAGATGACCGCCATCGACAGCGGCATGCATCTGTGGCCGTTCAAGGTTCCTCCCGAAGAACTCAACGTCAGTGCTGAAACTAAAGAACTGGTGACCCACGGGGTGATTATCAAACCGTTGCCGTTCGTGAAACGCGTCATTTTTGTCGCGACCCCCCATCGGGGGAGTTACCAAGCCTTGGGATTTTTTGGCGGCCTGGCTTCCTGGCTGGTGAATATGCCGGGCAGGCTTGCGAAACTGAGCGTCGACGTGTTGACCCTTCAGAAACAGGGCGTCTTGCTTGGCGGAGTGGCCGGCATCCCAACCAGTATCGATAACATGAACCCCAACAATTTTTTCATCAAGAATTTGGCATCCATCCCAGTGGCGGACGGGGTTGTGGCGCACTCGATCATCGCCGTGGACAGTGACGGGCCGCTCGATGAGGCGGGCGATGGGGTGGTAAAATATATCAGCGCCCATATCGACGGAGTGGCGTCGGAGAAGATCGTCCGCTCCAGCCACTCGGTGCAAGGGAATCCGGAGACGATACAGGAAGTGAAGCGAATTCTCTTAGAGCATGCGCGAGCGTTACCCGCGAAATAGAGGGTCATTGAACGGCAAAATTTCAATATAAAATCCCAAGCTGGACGTCACACTCGATCATCGCTGTCCTTGGGAATGCCCGCTGACCAGCCGGACCGACGGAGTGGTTTCTTACGAGAGCGCTCACATCGACGGCGTCACTTCCGAGCTTATTGTGCATTCGGAATACTCCAAGGACACCCTGAAACAATCGAGGATGTGCGCCGAATTCTCCGAGAGCACGTCCAAGCAAAATAACAATTCGGTCTAAGTTGGTCGCTCTGGAGCGGTAGGGGAAGCCGTAAGGTTTGAAAGTTCTGGAAATTGTTGGACGAGAGATTCACTCGGTCGGGCTTTAAGAGGAAGACCCATTTCGTGCGCGAGCATCAGCGCGTTTGCCACCGCCTGCGCTCTCGCATGATTGTTGAAGAAGACGACGGCCTTTTTGAGATTCGGCCTCGCTTCACTAACACTTTTTAACTTCTCGCCGAGGCGCTTGATCTCCTGCCAGCTATAAAGATAGTCATACCGCTCCCAGCCTTCCTTGTGCTGCCACCAAGACTGCGCATTTCTTCCGTGCGCCCGGAAATAAAGCATATCTCCCACCGCCTCGAACCGCTGTCGAATTGAAGACGCAAACTTCGGCTCATCGATCAGCGCGAGACTGGCGTTGTGTTCGTGGAGAAGCGCTTTGGTTTCTTCAATCCGATCGCTCCAACTTTTATGCCGGACTTCCACAACTTTTGGATACTCGGCAAAGGATCTGAGCGTCTCGCTCAGCTTTTCCATGTTTTCAGGCGTGCAATAAAAGCCCGCCGGATACTGCAGCAGCAGCGCGCCGAGCTTTCCCGATTGAGCGAGCGGCAGAAGGCCCGTCTTAAATAAATCAAGATCGGCCTGCGTGATCGGTTCCCATTCGTTCCTCGATCCGTCGCTTTGAATTTGTCTGGGATGAGTAAATTTTTGCCAGAGTTTTACGGCAAATTCGAAATCGTCCGGCGTCTTTCCCACCCAAGCCTCGGCCATGGCGGGCGCGGGCGGCCGGTAGAAGCTGGAATTAATTTCCACGACGTCAAAAAATCGCGAGTAGTATTCCAATGCGTCAAAGCGCCTGCCTTGAACGGGATAGAATGTGCCCGCCCACCCCTTCGGCGCAGGGCCCGGATAAGAATACCCTGAAGTCCCGATTTTAATCTTTGGATCAGTCATCTTGTGCCTTAATGATTTTTAGGTCTCAATGCCGAGAAGCGCAAGCGAGTGACTCGAAAATTGACGCGACGAGCGGCGAGTTATATGTATAAGAACACTGAATTTCGCCTGGAGGTATGATCTATGCGTTATGTCGATGCCGATGGTCACGTAGAGGAAAGTCCGGCAACTTTCGACGATAAATATCTCGATCCGGCTTTTCGCGCTCAGCGTCCGCGGGTCGTCGGAGTGGATGGAATGGTCTACTGGGACATTGACGAGCAGTTGTTTCCCCGGCGCGTGGGGCGTGGCTGCAACAATCTCGGCACGCCTACGAGCTACGATGGAAAACCGGCGATTCACACCGCGGGCAAACCCGAAAGCATCGGCTGCATGGAGCTGACCGATCTCAAGGCGCGGCTTCAGATCATGGATGAAGAAGAGATCGGCATCCAGGTGCTTTATCCGACGCTCTTCCTCGCCTATCCGCTCAGTTCCAATGCGGCCTTCGTGACCGCGCTCTGTTCTTCTTACAACCGCTGGTTGGGCGATTCGCTGTCGGCTCACGAACGGCTCAAATGGGCCGCCGTCGTCAATTTAGATGATGTCAAAGCAGCCGCTCATGAAGTACGCGAGGCGAAGCGGCTTGGCGCGGCGGCGGTGATGGTCCTGGGCACCGCCGGAGATCGTCAACTGGACGATCGACAACTTTTCCCGCTTTACGAAACGCTATGCGAGGTGGAGCTTCCGGTCGCGATTCACGTCGGCTGGGCCTGTCCTTCGATTAACAACCTCTACGATCATATTTATCCTTCCGGCGTGGTCGCTTTTCATTTTCCCGTGCTCATGGGATTCGCCGCGCTCATCAGTGGCGGCGTTTTGGATCGCTTTCCAAAGCTCAGGGCGGTCTTTCTCGAAGCGGGCTCCATGTGGGTTCCCTACATGATCGACCGCTTGAACCACCGGTTTCAAAACCAGGGAAAAACTTTGGCCAAGTTCCTCCCGCAGACCAAGCCGCTTCAAGCCCAGCCGGTCATGGAGTATGTCAAACGGAGAAATCTCTTTTTCAGCGCGGAACTGGAGGATTACATCTTGCCGCAGGTCATGGAACTCGTGGGCGAAACACAGATCGTCATGGGAACCGACATGCCTCACGGCGACCGGGAACGTTTCGCCGCGCGCCATCTACAGGAGCGAAATGACCTCAGCGCCTCAGCCAAGACCAACATCCTGGAGCACAACCCATCACGCCTCTACGGCCTTTAGACGCGCCTATCCGTATGAAGCGGAAGGATGAAAGGTCCTCCAGCGGGAATCTGTTTTGTCATCTGGAATTTGCGATCTCATATCCCGAAGAGCATGAGACTTCATCGCGCGCTGTCCAAAAGCCCGATGTTTAGAGCTCAATACTCGAGCGCTTTGGAGCTCGGCAATTACTGGACCGTGGCGGTGACGACTAAGCTAGCTTCGTTGTCACTCGTCCGGTTGGAGAAGCCAAGCATGTTCCGGGTGATCTCATGCAATTTGGCAACGGAGCCGCCCAGGGAAACGGGCTGGCCGTTGGGGACGATAAGCTCCGTCTGCTCCTCAGCGAAGTCGATGGCGCCCGAACGCTCGGATGAAAAGTAACTGATGCGCGGCGTCAGCCGCAACTGCACCTGATTGTCCGGCAGGATCGTGGCGCTGACCTTGAGCGATGTGCCGACGTCATTGAACACCACCCCGCGAGCGAGGTAACCCGCGCCGGTGGCGTAGTCGCGATAGAAAATCACTTGATTGTAAGGAACCCGCGTCGCCACGGTGAGAATCGATTCCCCGCCGTCCCGGACCAAGGTGAAAATCCCGGTGGAGCGCCGCACTGTGGTTTGCCTCTCGACAGCGCCGAGCCGCCCCGCGGGTTGAACACTGCCTTGCCTTATGATCACGCTCCCGCCGCCCTGCATCGAACTTCTGTCTGAATTGCCCAACTGCTGAGATTCGAGCAGCACTTTGACGTGCCGCCCCGCCTGGGAAAAAAGTTCCGTCGGCCAAACAAACAGAAGCGCCACGAGACAAAGCAAAGCCGGGCCCGCGATTCGGGCCAATTTTTTATCCTCGTATATCTTCGGTACACAAATCATTCTATCGATTATAGGATGGTTCGTGCTCCCGGCCAAGGGTCGAGATCCTGGGCCGAGGCTGACCGCGATTGCGCGGCATCGTTACTGCACGTCCAGCGACTCAACCAGGATGAGCTCACAAGCCCCGGCTTTTTTAATACCTTCAAAAATCTCTGTAGCGCTAGTTTTTGCGTCCATTTCAGTTACCTGTACATTCGGTCAATCCAACCGCTCTTCTCGAGCTCTTGCACGAAGCTGACATCGACAAAGGCTCCCGGCTCGGCTCTTTTTGCATCCGGCATGACAGTCTCGGCTAGAGAATCGAGAATAGCCTTGACGCCGTTTTGCGTCGGATAAGGTGCCCTAGGTAAATATTGAAGAGCGTAAACGCGATAGGTTTCCTCCAGCACTTTTGGATCTCGACTCTTGATGTATTGTTGCATGATCTTGAGGGAGCCTGGTTTATCGCTTTTAAAACGATGAATGGCCGCCGTGAGGGATCTGATAAATTGCCCAACGATTTCCCTTCGCTCACGAATGAAACTACGGGTTGTGCCATAACACGTGCTGGCGTATTCGATCCCGGTGGCACCCGCATCTATGAATTCACGGAAGCCGAGCGCCAGCGCGTTGAGATTGCCCGGAGGAGAAAAAACACCGCCGTCCAGTATTCCCGCCTGCATGCCGCTCAATATTTCCGGATAACCGCCCATTGCGCGAACTACGACATCTCGCGTGGGATCGAGGGACCATCTCCGTAACAGAGTCCTGAGGGTAAAATCTGAAAGGCTTCCAAGCCCTGTCACACCGAAAGTCTTGCCCTTGAGATCTTTTGGATCCTTGAGAGTCGCGCGGGTCATCAATGAGAAAACCAAAGTGTTGTACGTAGTCGCGATCAGAACCGTGTCTTTGGCTCCATTGAGATTTGCGGCCACCAGCGCGTTTCCGCCGGTTCCTATAATCTGCAACTGTCCTGACAAGAGGGCGGCCATGGAGCGCGGGCCGCCGCCAATATAGACCAAGTCCACCTCGAGCCCGTTCGCGCGAAAGATGCCCGTCTCGTTTGCGATCCACAAAACGGCCTGCGCGCCGCTAATCGAAGGATAGCTAATCACTAGGTGATTCGGCTTCCTGTCCTGAGCAAGGAGAGAAGAGCAACAAAGAAGCAGTCCGGCAAGAACCATAGCGCTTCGCAGAGTGCGGCAAAAGTCTATTTGAAGCGTCTGATTCAGAGCGTCAACGATTTTGCCTCGAACAAACCATCGGCATAAGAAGGACTTGGCACTGAGAATCTCGGGGCGATTGTGGGGGCACGCCAAATTCTTCGTCGCGCTGATCGACTCAAGAATTTGGCAAGAAAGTAACAATGAAGAATTTAGACCCTGCCGGTACTCGAAAAAGCTGAACGTCCCCTTTGCCCGCTCCGGGCTAATCCAACCAATCTTCCTCTTTGAGCTTTCTGGGAAGGTAGCTCTTGGTGAGGTACTGAAAATCCTTGTTGGCGAGGGCGTCCAGCTCGTACTTGAGACCGGTGGAGAGCATCCCCTTGATTTCATTTTGCCACTCCTTTTTCTGAAACCACTTATATTTCAGGAGCTCCCGTGCCCGGTTGATGTCTTTGTCGTTGAGCTTGATGCCGACGTTACGCGGGAGCCCGTAGCGATCGGGATCGGCGCTGGAGAACCCGATGAACTTGGCCTTGGGAATGGCCATGCGCTGACTTTCAAAAGCGAGATTGATCGATCCCTGCTTAACGACCGAATAGATGTAGTAGCCCCACGGATCATTGTCCACGAGAACATAAACGGGAAGACTGTATTCCTCGTTCAGCCTGCGCGCCAGGCGCCTGACACCGCGGGGCGGCTGGCCGTTCCCCGTAAGGAGGATGCAGTTGTATCTCCGCCAGAATTTGTCTTCTGAAAGGCGGTTCCACTGGGTGCCTTTCTCAACGAGGAGAACGAAATCGGCCGTGCATCTAGTGATCTGAATGTATTCCGGCTCGACGATCGACGGAACCGAATAACCGCCTTTGCCGAG
>Ga0066680_10000952_pt1 | contig 11021 bp, 11 predicted proteins | sample GraSoiAngelo_129_FD_62297 | JGI IMG/M metagenome (GOLD analysis project Ga0066680, IMG submission 62297) | Grasslands soil microbial communities from the Angelo Coastal Reserve, California, USA - 14_0927_12_40cm | ecosystem: Environmental > Terrestrial > Soil > Grasslands | place: USA... | reverse complement strand
CTGGTCGAGCATCGGTCGAACCGTGCTTCATTTCACCGTGCCGGCACCCTTTGGCCTTCGTGACGATCTGTTCCAGCTCCTGCTGAGCCTGCCGGTCATCTTCTATTCGGCGCGCATTTTCTTCGACGGCGCCGTCCGGGCGCTCCGGGCTCGCACCCTCGACATGATGGTGCTGGTGGCGGTCGCGATCGCCTCCGGCTGGCTGTACTCGCTGGCGGTCACACTGGCCGGCGGCGGCGATGTCTTCTACGAGGCCGTGTCGGTCCTGGCCGCGTTCGTCTTGCTCGGCCACTGGTTCGAGATGCGCGCCCGGGGTGGGGCCAACGACGCGATCCGCCAGCTGCTCTCGCTTGCGCCGCCGATGGCGCTGGTGATCCGCAGCGGCGAGCCGATTGAGATTCCAACGGCCGAGGTGAAGGTGGGTGACCTGCTGCTGATTCGTCCGGGCGCCAGGATCCCGGTCGATGCCCGAGTCGAGGAGGGCGAGAGTGAAGTAGACGAGTCGATGGTTACCGGGGAGAGTCTTCCCGTTTCCAAGAAGCCTGGAGCGGATTTGATCGGCGCGTCGATCAATAAGAATGGGACGCTGCGGGCGCGCGGCGTCCGCGTCGGAGCGGACACGGCGCTGGCGCAGATCGTCAAGCTCGTCCAGGAAGCGCAGAACTCCAAGGCGCCGGCACAGGCGCTGGCCGACCGGGCCGCGTTCTGGCTTGTCCTGGTGGCGCTGGTTGGTGGGGCGCTGACCTTTACCGTTTGGTTGCTGGTCGGTCGCTCAGTGCCGGTGGCGACGCTCTTCGCCATCACGGTGGTGGTTATCACCTGCCCCGACGCCCTCGGCCTGGCGACGCCCACCGCGATCATGGTGGGGACCGGCCTCGGCGCGAAGCGCGGCATCCTCTTCAAGAACGCGATGGCGCTGGAAGCGGCCGCACGCGTGCAGACGGTGGTGCTGGATAAGACCGGCACGCTGACCAGGGGCGAACCCGAGGTCAGCCAGCTGGTTGTAGAAGACGGTTCGGAAGTCGAGATTCTCGCCCTCGCCGCGGCCGTCGAACGCGAGTCCGAGCACCCTCTGGCCCAGGCGGTTGTGAAATACGCCGAAGCCCGGGGAGTGCAACACCTGACGGCCGACGGCTTCGAAAACGTTCCGGGCCAGGGCGCTGTCGCGAAGGTTGGCGGGAAACGTGTCGCCGTTGGCAACACCCGATTGATGGCGCGTGAAGATGTCTCGCTCGGAATTCTCGAAGGTCGCCGCGCGGCGATGGCGGCCGAGGGCAGGACGACCGTCTGCGTGGCCGTCGATGGTCGCCCGGTCGCGCTGATCGGCATCGCCGACGCTCCTCGACCGACGTCGCGGCCAGCCATCGCGGCCCTGCGGGCGCAGGGCGTTCAGGTCGTCATGCTGACGGGCGACAATTCGGCGACAGCCCTCCGCATTGGTCGCGAGCTTGGGATCGACACCGTGATCGCCGAGGTGCTGCCTGCCGACAAGGCGAGCAAGGTGGCGGAGTTGCAGCGAAGCGGACGGAACGTGGCGATGGTCGGTGACGGAGTCAACGATGCGCCGGCGCTTGCACAGGCAGACCTGGGCATCGCGATCGGAGCCGGGACGGACGTCGCCATCGAGACCGCCGACGTGGTCCTGATGCGGTCCGACCCACTCGATATCCCGACCGCGCTCAGGATCGGCCGAGGGACCTTGCGGAAGATGCGGCAGAACCTCGCCTGGGCGGTCGGGTACAACAGTGTGGCGTTGCCGATCGCGGCCGGGGTCTTCGAGCCAGCGGGCCTGGTCCTGCGGCCCGAGATCGCAGCGTTGTCGATGTCGGGATCGAGCGTGCTGGTGGCCGTGAACGCCCTGCTGCTCAAAGGGCTACGCCTGCCGGCGGCTCAGGAACAGCAGGCGGCTTGAGGGTTGGTCAGCTTCCTGCGACCTGGGGCCCGAGCAGGCTCTTGAGAACGTTGAGGGCGGCGGGATCCTTGCCTACGTAAAGGGCGAGTACTCGTCCTCTTAAAAAGAAGTGGGGCGGCGCGATCCAGCTGATCCTGGTCGTTTGGGTGCCGCTGCCGTCGGGGCTGATTCGTCTGGCGTCGGCGCTGGCAGCCGTAGGCGAAGCGTATTCGAAGAGCTGCAGATCAGCAGGGGCGGTCAGGCTCCCGCCGCTCAGCCGAACGGCGGTGCCCGATTGGGGGTTGAGGAATGGCTGGGACACGGTGCCCGAGATATCTACGATCAGGTTTTTGCCGCGAAGGGCGTCGATCAAGCTCACCTGGTCCTGGACTGGACCGCCGTGGCTCTGCGCACCCTGTCCACAGGCTGCCAGGAACACCGCGAACCCCACCAGGAGGAGTCTCACAGCCTTAGGACGAACATCCCACACGAAAGTTCCAGGCATCTGGGACCGGCGGGTTCTCAACTGTCCTAATTAAGAGGATGAGAGGAGCTCCCCTGCATCCCCTGCGAGCGGCGCTGTTCGGGTACCGGCTTGCCCTGGAGCATGAGGGGTACCGTCGGCTCTGGCTGGCTGCCGTGATCAGCAGAACGGGCGACACTATCAATTTTGCCGCTCTCCCACTGTTTGTTCTGGCCCTGACTCACTCGGCGCCGGCGGTGGCCACGACCGTTTTCGCCGAAGGTGTGGGGTTGATCGCCGGGGGCATCCTGGCCCAGTCGATCGTGGATCGGTTGCCACCGCGACGGCTGATGGTGGGCGTCGACCTGGCGCGCGCGGCTGCCGCTGGGCTCATGGTGGCGCTGCCGAGTTTTGCAACCGCCGTCGGCGTCAGCCTATTGCTAGCGTTAGGGACGGCATCATTCGCGCCGCTGTCGAATGCCGTCGTTCCTCGCCTGGTGCCAGACCGCGCCCTCCCCGCGGCCAACGGTCTGCAGTGGACGGCCGGGGTTCTGCTCCAGATGGTTGCGGCACCGATCGGCGGTGTGCTGGTTAACGTAGGCGCCGCTCGGCTGGCGTTTGCGCTCAACGCACTGAGCTTTTTGATATCGGGCTTTATCCTTCTGGGGTTGCCGAATCTCTCGAGGGTCCAAGCGGAGGTCACCTCCGCGTGGCGACAGCTGCCGGAGCTGGTTCGAGCCATCCCGAGGGTCAGCATTCTGCCACCCCTGATCGCGATGCAGGCGCTGGCCGCGCTGGCGGTGGGCGCGACCTCCGCATTGCTGGTGGTTCTGGCGCGCGATGCCTACGGCCTGAACGGGACGGGCTACGGGCTCTGGCTCAGTGCGATTGCGGTCGGCGCGCTGGTCGGCCCGTTACTGATTCCGCTCGTCGCCAGCATCCCAGCGTATCGCGTCGTCAGCGGCGCCTATGTCATTCGCGGCCTGGGGGACGCGGGGCTGGGGTTGCTCAACACCGGGATCGGAGCTGGGCTCCTCCTGGGCGTGTACGGGTTTAACACCTCGTCGGGGATAGTGACCTACCAAACGATGGTTCAGCGAGAGGTCCCCGCGAAGGTAAGAGGACGGGCCTTCGCCCTCCTGGACATCGTGTGGCAGTCGGGACGGCTGGCTTCGATTGCCGTCGGAGCCGGCCTGGCGGCAAGCATCGGGATCCGCGCTCTGTTTGTCCTGGGCGGGGCGTTATTGATTTTGTCGGGCTTCCTCGGGCTCATCAGCCTTTCCTCCGTGCATCGACGTCGTTAGGTCAGACCTTGAGGCGGAATTTCAGGCCGACGAACGATGCTCGGTCGACCAGCAGCTTGCCGTCTGGCGCCACCTCGACGTGGATATGGTCCATTGGGCGCGGCGCCGGTCCGAAGAAGTTGATCGAGTCGCGGAAATACCGGCTACCGTGGCAGGGACACTTGAATCCGGGCAATGCCGGGCTCTGAGGCGTTGCCGCCTGACCTGTCTGAGGGTCCTTAATACTGCGGACGCCTTGCGCAACCAGGTCGCTCGTCACGTCCGGAAACGAGCGCGGCGTACACCCAAGATGCGTGCAGATCAAGTTGAAGGCGTAGATGCCGTCCGGATCCCGATTGACCACGACCCGATCGGTAATGAAGACGGTGGTCGAACCCACGGCGTAATCTGACGGCCGGCCAAGCTTGACGGCGGAGGGCGCCTCATTCGTGGCGTTGGGGAAAACAAAGCGGAGGGATTGGAACAGGGCTACCACGCTCCCGATGACGAACGCACTCCAGCCCACAAGCGCGAGGAAGCTCCGGCGGGTCATCTCCCGGCTGTCCTCCATCAGGCGCTTCGCTCCGATCATGGCGGTGACCTCCGATCTGGGGATAGTAGATCCAGCCCAATTTTACTCTCGCGCCCCGTCGAAATACGGCCCACGCTTGCCGTCCAGCGGCACTTCTCCTATATTCCAGTCGTTGATGAGAAGCAGGCCACCACGGATCCACGGATGGCACAAAAGGGGCTGAATCGCGCGCTGGCTATTCTTGGGCCGCTCGAGGCCCGAATCATGCGCGTCATCTGGTCTGGCGAAGTCGGGGAGCGGTTCGTCGTCCGCGACATTCAGCAACAGATGTCGGAGCTCGCCTACACGACCATCATGACGACGGTGGTGCGGCTTGCCAGCAAGGGCCTCCTCCACACTCGGGCAATCGCACAACAAAAGGCCCACGAGTACCGGGTCGCGCTGTCTCCCGAGGAGTTCGTGACGCGCTCGAGCCGTGAGGGCGCGGCGCAGCTGGTGCGGCGCTACGGCGAGGCTGCGCTGGTTGCCTTCGCGGCCCGAATCGACGGGTTGGATCCAGAACAAAGGAAGCGGCTGCGGGAGCTGGGCAAGCAGTGAAGCGATATTGCGTCCTGATTGGTGGCGCCGCGCTCCTGGTAGTGGCATGCGGCGGCTGGCTGGCGACCTGTGGGTTGCTCGGAACGTGCGCATCCATGGCTTCGCCCTCGCGCTGGCCGTTCGCGATTGCGCTGGCCGGCGGCACGCTCCTCGGAGCGATGACGATCGCCTGGCTGACCAGGGTCGTCTGGATCCTGGCACAAGCTGCCCGGGCGGTTCGCCGGATGCAGCGCGCCCCAGCGCCAGCAGCTCTTCCCATTTGGGCAGCCCGCGCCGGGGCGCTACGCGTCGAATGCGTCACCGCTGCAGCTCCAGTCGCGTTCTGCCGCGGTGGACTCAGACCATCCATCCTCGTCAGTGTCGGTCTGGTCAGCGAGCTATCAACCGACGAACTCGTTGCGGTGCTGGCGCATGAACAGCACCACGTCCGCCGCGGCGATCCCCTCCGGCGAGCCATGCAGCAAGCCATGGCCGAGGTTCTCTTCTGGCTCCCAGTGGTCCACTGGTGGGCCGACCGCCGTCGGGAAGCATCCGAGCTGGCAGCCGACCGCGCGGCCATCCACCGTGCCGGCCGACCACCGCTGGCTGCGGCGCTCTGGAAGGTCGGATCGTACCTGGAAACCAGCAGTGCCGCCGCCTTCGCCGGCGCGGCGGAGCTGCGCGTGGCCCAGCTGTTGGGGGATGACCTCCGTCGCCAGCGGATCCCGAGCTCGCTCTGGATGGGTTCGGCCGCCGGAATTCTCATCGCGCTGAACGCGGCCTGGTGCCTGGCCCATCTCTTTGGGAGCGGTTGACGACCTGCTACTATAGAGTGCTCGTAGATACGATGCGTTCCCCGAGAGAAACCGCCTGAGCAAGCATCGTCCGACGCCCCGACAAGGCCGGCAGCCGCTCGGCACGACGCGAAAGCCGGTAGGCGATTGGTCGCGTCTGCGGAATTGGGGACTGATCGGGGCTGCGGGCCTGCTGGCCCTCGCCGCCCTGATCTGGATCGTGAAGGGCACCCAACCCGGCGGCTCCGGCGTTGCGACCGGCGCCGAGGCGCCATCCATCGCGCAACCGGCCACCAGTGGACAGACGCTGTCGCTGCAGCAACTCCGCGGCTCGAAGGTCGTGGTGTACTTCTATGAAGGAGCTGGTTGAGGGGCGTGCCAACAGCAGCTCGTGGAGCTGCAGAACCGGTCGCAGGAGATCCAGGCGCTGGGAGCTAAGGTGGTCGCGGTCAGCGTCGATCCGGTCGAGATGTCGAAGTCGCTCTCCGACCAGTTGCGACTGGGTTTTCCCATCCTGCAGGACCGTGACCACGCGCTCGGTTCGGCCTTCGGCGTCTTTCGGATCCCGGGCGGCATGGATATGGGAGACGTGGATGGCCATTCCATCTTCGTGATCGATGCTGCCGGGCACGTCCGCTGGAAGCGGCTCGCGCCTGACACCATGCACGTGGCCGTCGATGATGTTCTGGCGGCGCTCAAGCAAGCCTGAGGCGTCCTCGGCACGGGTACGAGCGACGCTCGTCACCACGCCGGACTGCCACCTGTGCGAGCATGCCCGCACGGTCCTGGAACGGGTGCTGGCAGACCGTCTTATGGCAATCGACCAGATGGACTGGAACGCCGCTGACGGGAGTGCGCTGATAAAACGCGATGGCGTCCCGTTCGCGCCCGCCGTCTACATCGAGGGCAAACTCTGCGGCTACGGCCGCATGTCGGAGGGCAGGCTCCGGGACTGGCTGCGGAAGGAAGGACTGAAATGAATGCGCTCGTCTACTCGAGCTCCCTCGTGGCCTCATTTATGGGTGGCATCCTGGCGCTCTTCGCGCCCTGCTGCGTCGTCTCGCTGCTGCCGACCTTTATCGGCACCGCCGCCGCCCGTGGCCGGCAGCGGTTGCCCATCACCGCCCTCGTGTTCGCCGCCGGTGTGGCGGCTGTGTTGTTACCGGTCGTCCTGGGCGTTGGTGCACTGGGCCAGGTCTTCGCCGCCCAGCGCCGGATTATCTTCTTGCTCGTCGGCATCTTTCTCGCCTTTCTCGGGGTGGGCATGCTGTCGGGTCGGCAATGGATGCTGCCGATGCCAGCGCTTCGGCTACGGGTGACTGGGGACAGCGCAGGTTCGGTCTTCTTGCTCGGGCTGGTGTCGGGGATCGCGAGCTCCTGCTGCGCCCCGGTCGTCGTAGGGGTTGTCGCGCTCTCGGCGCTCGCCAACTCGGTCCCCGGGGCGCTTGGACTCGGCCTTTCCTACGTCTTCGGCATGGTCTTTCCGCTTTTCCTAGCCGCCTTGTTCTGGGACCGGCTGCCGGAGGGGGCCGCCCGATGGCGCCTGAGACCGTTGCAGATCGGCAACCACCGGGTTCCGTGGACTGAGCTGGTGGCTGGCGTCATGTTCCTCGCCATCGCGGCAGGGGCGCTCTATCTTGCGGTCACCGGCCAGATGAGCTACTCGCCGGGATGGCTGACCGCATGGAATCGCTGGGCGACCGGGGTCGCCGCCGACCTCGCGGTGGCCGTTGGGCAAATCCCGGTTCTTATTCAGGCGGCCGTCCTCGTGGCGCTGGCGGCCGGCATTGCTCTCCTAATCTACGGGCCTCGGCGACCTAGAGAATCGCCTTCAGCTGCCTGGAGAGGTAGTCAGGATCAAGCGACCAGGGTGAGAAGGCGCTGACTGATCCGTCCCGCGCCACGAAAACGCTGACCGGCAGCCCGGTTGAATTCAGCCCGACCCCATAGAGGTCGGCAATCCGTCCATCGGGGTCGAGGACTGGGGACGGCTCCAGCTCGAGCTTCGACCAGAACTTCCGGACGGCGTCGGGTGACTCCTTGTAATTGACGGCGACCACGATGAACCCCTGATCCCGGTGGGCGCGATACGCCGACTCGATCATCGGCAATTCCTCCCGGCACGGCGTGCACCAGGTTGCCCAGAAGTTGATCAGCACCGGCCTGCCTTTGAGGGCCGCCAGGCTCACCGGATGACCATCGAGGTCAGTCGCCGCAAAGTCGGGCGCTGGCTTGCCCACCTGCAGCCGCCCGTTGCTCGTGATCGGATTGGGGCTCGTGCCGATCGAGGTGCCGGAGACCGCGCCCAGATCCGACAGCGGGGGCGTGAAGTAGGGCAGGTAACTGTTGAGCACGGTGAGCCGGTTCGTAAAGATCAGCAGGCCCATGCTGATGAGGAACACGGCCGCGACAGTGTTGAGGACTCGCCCGGCGGCGTAGATCGTTCTGACCACCCGGGTCAGCTGGCCGGCGATTCCCGCCGCGACGAGCAGTGGAATGGCCCTCCCCGCTGAGTAGGCGGCGAGCAGCATGGCGCCCTGCATGGCGGTGGCGGAATCGGCCGCGATGACCAGGATCGCCGCGAGGATGGGCCCCACGCACGGTGTCCAGCCGACGGCGAAGGCCATGCCGACCACATACGAGGCCCAGGGCGTCCTCGGTAGCCGGTGAGCGATATCCAGGCGGAACTCCCGCATCAGCCAGGGCATCGCCCCGACCATGGCAATGCCCATGACGATCAGGGCGATGCCCGCCGCCTTCAGGAGGATCGACCGATATTGGGTCAGGTTCGCGCCCAGGACACCGGCCGCCGCACCAAAGAGGATGAAGACCGTGCTGAAGCCGGCGATAAAGAGCAGGGCGTTCCCCAACACCGTCAACTGTTGGCGGAGCGGTGGCTCGCCCGGATGGCCGACAGCCCGGCCCCCCAGGTAGGCGATATACGCGGGAAGCAGCGGCAGGAAGCAGACCGAGATGCAGGAGAGCAGCCCGGCGAGGAAGGCCAATCCCAGATAGCCGGTCATTCGCTCAGCAGCTTCGCCTGGATCAGTCGCTCCAGCTTGTCCTCAGTGGTTTCGCCGTCCGTTCGCGCGACGATTATGCCGCGGGCGCCTACCAGCACCTTTCCGGGCGGACTGTCCACCTGGTAGGCGGCCGCCAACTTTCCGTCGGGGTCGTAGATGCTGGGGTACGGCACGTGGAATTCCTGAATGAAGGCCGCGGCGGCGGCATGGTCGCGGTCGAGGAAGTCAACGCCAAAGAACTGAACCCCCTGGGATTCCAGGTCGCCCGCAATCTGGGTCAGGTATGGCTGCTCGTGCCGGCAGGGACCGCACCATGATGCCCAGAAGACGAGCACCGTCCGGTGGTTTCGGAACTCAACTGTCAGGGCCTTCCCATCCACGGTCGTTGCCGACAGTGCGGGGGCGGACGACCCCGTCTTGCCGGAGGGTGGTGCGGAGGCGACGTCCTGCTGGAGCGCGCATGCGGAAAGGAGGATCGAAGACCCAATCATCGAGACCAGCAACCGTGCCTGACTCAGCCGCACACTACTCCTGTGGTCGGCGATACTACCGGGCTATCGTAGCAGTCGACGTGTCGCGTCCCGATCGTGCCGGAGGCCACGACGAGAAGACAGGTCATGCGGCTTGAAAAGCTGATCAACATCAGCGCGTTCAGCCTGATTCTCCTGTGCTATCTGGGGGCCTCGCCAGCAGCAGCATTGGCAGAGGCTCAGGTTGGGCCGGGCATCAAGGTCGTCCACGCGCTTGCGCAGTCGCCCACGGCGCCATCGGTCTGGCTCGCGGCCACCGACAATGGCGTCTGGCGGAGTGATGACCGCGCTCGCAGTTGGCGTCCGGTGGCTTTTCAGCATCATGTCGTTTGGTCAGTCAGCTGGGCCGGGGACGGACATCATGCCTACCTCGCGGGTTTCCCTGGAATTCCGGCCGCGATCTCGGCTGATGATGGCTTGCGTTGGACGATCCTCAGTCAGGGCCTGGCCGGCCAGTATGGCTTCATCGTGCAAGCGCTCGTGCCGGATGGGAGCTACTTGGTTCTCGGCACCGGCAATGGGGTCTACTGGAGCGCTGACGCCGGCCAAACGTGGGCCCACGCAATCGGGATCGCAGACGGGATCGGCGTTGGCACCTTTGCCAGCGAGGGCAATCGACTCTTTGCGGGTCTCATACCCGGTGGAGTTTCCGTGTCGACGGATGCCGGACGCTCATGGACCTCGGTCGTACCGGAGCTCGTCGGCGTGGCTGGCGTCATGAGCCTGGCCGTGCCAGCAGGCAGCCAGCGGCTCCTCGCCGGAACCATGGGTCATTCAGTGTGGATGACTACCGTGGGCGAACCGTGGTCGCCCATCACAGGTCTTCCCGCTCGGAGTCACGGCGCGGCCCTGGTGGTTGACCGTGACCGCCGCGGTGTCGCTTACGTGGGAACTCTGGGTCAGGGTGTTTTCAAAACCGTGGACGGCGGTCTTAACTGGCAGCCGCTCGGTCATCTGGCGGGCGACCGAGCGGTCGTGCTCGCCCTGGCGCTGGCCGACAACGGGTCGCGGCTGCTGGTCGGAACAACGTCGGGGCTTGTTACCCTGTCGCCTCTCGGCGGAAGCCTCTCCGGAGACCAACCGCGGCAAGCATCCCTCGTTCCGTATCTTCTGATCGCCGCCATTCTCGCTCTCGTCGCTGTCCTGGCGGCGGCGGCTATGGTGAATCGGGGCATCCACACTCGGCGTCGCCGGAACGCTCAGCCATGAGGGGCGTAGGTTCCCTGCATGTCCGGTTGCCATGCCTGTTCGTTGACCACGCTGTGGGGGGCGCATTCGCTCACATTGATCTGGTTAACCGCCGCACCTCCGCGCGTGAGCTCGAACTCCCAGTAGCCATGATGGTGTTCGCCGTCGCCGATTGAAAGGCCGCCGGGGCTGGTGATGAGCGCCCGGGCCTGGTCTTCAGTCAGGCCTGACGAGCACGCTGGCCCCATGCCGTACTGGCTATCCCACATCATGTTCGGTCCCATCTCGGGACCGACGGCACCAGACGAACGACTCACGTAAATCTCCGGACCCTTTAAGCCGTGGCGGTCGTTGAACTCAACCTCATAGAAGGCCGGGAAAATGTGGACCTCGTCCAGCGTGAGCCAGGTCCAGCCGCGCCCATGGACCGTATCGAGCGCGACCCCCGCCGCTTCCTGAGGCGTGTAGACAGGGCCCGATCCCTGCTGCCAGACCATCATTGGTTCTGCCATCATGCCGCCGCCCATCATCATGTCGCCCGTCATCATGCCGCCTGTCATCATGCCGCCCGAGCGTGCCGTGTTCCAGGCGATGGCGGCACTGCAGCCCGCGAGCCCCACGATGAGGGCGGCCAGGCCGGCAACGAGGACCAGCCTGCTGCCCTTCAACTCAGCCCGAACCTTTGAGGTCTGCGCGAATGCGCTCGTAGTCGTCGCGCCCGATCTCGCCTCGGGCATAGCG
>Ga0066680_10000948_pt1 | contig 11029 bp, 9 predicted proteins | sample GraSoiAngelo_129_FD_62297 | JGI IMG/M metagenome (GOLD analysis project Ga0066680, IMG submission 62297) | Grasslands soil microbial communities from the Angelo Coastal Reserve, California, USA - 14_0927_12_40cm | ecosystem: Environmental > Terrestrial > Soil > Grasslands | place: USA... | reverse complement strand
CTCCAGGTCGACGACGTCGTCGACCAGATCGAGCGCCTCGTTCGCGAGCGGCAACCGGCATGAACCGCATTCAGGCCGCGCAGATCGTCGGGCGGCCGGTGTTCGCAGCCCTCACGCGCACGTTCGCGCGTCTGCGGGTCTATGGCATCGACAGGATCCCGCGCCACGGCCCGCTCGTCCTCTGCTTCAACCACTTCTCGTGGCTCGATCCGTGGGCGATCGGCAACCCAATTCCCCGTACCGTCTACTACGTCGCCAAGCAGGAGGCGCACGACACGCCGGTGATGGGCTGGTTCATCCGGCTCTTCGGGACGACGCCCGTGCGCCGCGGCGAGTCGGATCGCGAGGCGGTGCGCATGATGCGTGAGATCGTGCGGCGCGGTGACGCGCTGGGAATGTTTCCGGAAGGGACGCGGCAGGAGCGTGAGCCGGGCGATGTACTGCCGGGCGCGGCGATGATCGCGATCCAGGAGGGAGCCCCCGTCGTCTGCGGTGCGATCCACGGCTCGCAGGACTGGCGCTTCGGCAACTTCCATCCCGTGTCCGTCGCGTTTGGCGAGCCGTTCTCGCTCGACCGGCACCCGCACAATTCGCAGGGCTACCGCGCGGGGTCGGCGGAGATCCAGCGGGAGCTCCGGCGCCTGTGGGAGTTCCTGGTGGAGATGCACGAGGTCGGCCGGCCGCGCGTCGCCGTTCCACCGACATGAGCACGACGGACGGGCCGCTGCTCGGAACGGTTGCGATCGTCGGCTTCCCGAACGTCGGCAAGTCGACGCTCGTGAACCGGCTCACGGAATCCCGCGCCGCGGTCGTGCACGAGACGTCCGGCGTGACGCGAGATCGCAAGGAGATCGTCGCGGAGTGGATTGGGAAGCGGTTCCTGATTGTCGACACCGGCGGCGTTGACATCGCCGACCCGTCGCCGATCACGCGCTCGGTCGCGGAACAGGCACGCGAAGCCGTCGACGACGCGGATCTCGTCCTCTTCGTCGTCGACGCGCGTACGGGGATCACACCCGGTGACGAGGAGGTGGCGGAGATCCTGCGGCGCGCCCGCAAGCCGGTGCTGCTGATCGCCAACAAGATCGACGATCCGACGCAGGAGGCGCTCGCGCTCGAGTTCCACCGCCTCGGTCTCGGCGACCCGTTTCCCGTTTCGGCCCTGCACGGCTACGGCACGGGCGACCTCCTCGACGAGGTCGTCGAGCGACTGCCGGGCGCAGGTCGGCCGGAGATCGGTGACGACGCGATCCGCGTTGCGATCCTCGGCCGCCCCAACGTCGGCAAGTCGTCGCTCCTGAACGCCATGATCGGCCGTGAGCGCGTGATCGTCTCCGACGTTCCCGGGACGACGCGCGACGCGATCGACACGGTCTTCGAGCGCCGCGACCGCACGTTCGTCTTCGTGGATACGGCGGGCCTGCGCCGCAAGCGGAAGCACCGCCAGGGGATCCAGTACTACTCGGAGCTTCGGGCGCTCGAAGCCGCGGGGCGCGCGGACGTCGCGCTCGTCCTGATCGACACCACCGAAGGCATCGTCGAGCAGGACCTGTCCGTCGCGGACGTCGCGCGTAAGGCGCAGTGCTCGACGATCGTCGTCCTCTCGAAATGGGACGAGACGACCGTCGGCATCGAGGACGTTCGACCCGAGCTCGAGCGGCGTCTGCGTCAGCGGCCGCCGTGGGTGGCCGTGTCGGCGAAGACGGGCCGCGGGATCGAGCGCCTGCTGGACGCGATCGAGCGGCAGTTCGACAAGCACGTGGCGCGAGTGCCGACGGCCGAGCTGAATCGCTTCCTCGCGGAGCTGCGCGAGGCGCGCGAGCCGCCGTCGAGGAACGGCAAGCGCCTCAATCTCCTCTACGCCGCGCAGGTCACCGCGCGGCCGCCGCGCTTCCGCGTATCGGTGAACGACCCGTCGCTCGTCACGCGCGACTACGGCTACTGGATCGAGAACCAGCTCCGCGACCGGTTCGAGCTGGAAGGCGTGCCGGTCTCGATCGACTTCGTCCGGCGTTCATGAACGTCTCCGTCGTCGGCGGCGGGTCGTGGGGGACGGCGTTCTCCGCGCTGCTGCGTGACCGCGGACACGACGTGACGCTCGTCTGTCGCGACGCCGAGCAGGCGCGGACGATCAGAGCGACCGGTCACAACCCGCGGTACTTGCAAACCGTCGACCTTCGCGGTCTGCACGCCATGCCTCTCGACGGTTCACCGCTCGACGAGTCCGAGCTGATCGTGCTCGCGGTCCCGAGCCGCGCGTTCGCGGAGGTCGCCGCGTCGCTGTCGGGAGACGCTCCGGTGCTCATCCTGACGAAAGGTCTCGACCCGGCGACCGGCCGGCGCCTGTCGACGCGCGTGACCGGACGCGGGGTCGCGGTCCTCTCCGGGCCGAACATGGCGGAGGAGGTCGCCGAGGGGCTCCCGTCGGCGACCGTGATCGCGAGCGAGGACCGCGCGCTCGCCGAAGAGCTGCAGCACGCCGTCAACTCGATGGTGTTCCGGGTCTACGTGAACGACGACCTCGTCGGAGTCGAGCTCTGCGCCGCGGCGAAGAACGTGATCGCGCTCGCCGCCGGTGCTGTAGACGGCCTCGGTCTCGGCGACAACGCGAAGGCAAGCCTGATCACCCGCGGGCTCGTCGAGATGGCGCGGCTCGGCGAGGCCTGCGGCGCCCAGCCGGAGACGTTCTCGGGCCTGGCGGGAATGGGAGACCTGATCGTCACGTGCTTCTCGGGCTACGGGCGAAACCGCCGCGCGGGCGAGCTGATCGCTCGGGGCAGCACGCCGGAGGAAGCCGCTGCCCAGATCGGCCAGGTGGTCGAAGGCCTGACCACGGCGCCGGTATTGCGCGAGCTGTCCCACCGGCTCGGCGTCGAGCTGCCGATCACGGAGGGCGTCTGCCAGGTGCTCGGGGGCCAGGAGCTCAGGGAATTGGTGGTCAACCTGATGGGCCGCGAGCCGACCCAGGAATGACGGCTACCATTCTGGGCGTGCGCGCCCTTCTCGTCGCCGCGCTGGCCGCTCTCGCACTCATCGCGGCGGGCTGCGGCGGCGGTGGCAAGGCCGGCGTCGCACGCGGTGCGACCCTCGGTGCCGATGCGGCGCAGCTCGTCCCGCCGGACGCCGCCGCGTTCGTCTCGGTCGACTCCAACCTCGACTCCGCGCAGTGGCAGCGCGTCGACGACCTGACGAAGAGCTTCCCCGCGCGCGCGAAGCTGCTCGACGACATCCGCGGCGAGCTTCAGAAGCGCGGGCTGAGCTGGAAGGACGACATCGCGCCTGCACTGGGCGCGGAGGTCGACCTAGCGGTGCTCGGGAGCGGCAAGAACGCCGAGTACGTCGCATTCGCGAAGCCGGACGACGTCGCGAAGCTGCGCGCGCTCGCGGCGAAGGTGAGCGAGGGGACGGACCACTACACGGTCGAGCAGATCGGCGGCTGGTCGGTCGTCGCCGACTCGCAGGAGCTGTTCGACAAGGTGCGCAGCGCGCAGAGCGGCCGCTCACTCGCCGACGTCGCGGCGTTCAACAACGCCTGGTCCTCCGTCTCCGGCGACGCGCTTGCGCGCGCCTACGTCAACGGCGACGCGCTCGCGGCGAAGCCGAAGCTCGTCAAGCTCGCCGGCAAACCAGACTGGTTCGCCGCGCGCGTCGCCGCCGACGGTGACGCGCTCCGGCTCGAGATCGCGAGTCATCCGCTCGCGGCGACTTCAGCGCCGAAGAAGCAGGCGCTCCTCGGCGACCTGCCTTCGGGATCCGCGCTCGCGGTCGCGTTCCACGGATCGACCGACCTGCTCGCGCAGGCGTCGTCGACGAAGCTCGGCGCCAAGCTGCCGCTGAAGCAGCTCGCACCGCTCCTCGCGGGGGACGGCGCGCTCTACGTCCGTCCCTCGGGGCTGATCCCGGACATCGCAATCGAGCTGGCGCCCTCGGATCCGCAAGCCGCGCTCGCATCCGCCCGGACGCTCCTCCAGAAGATTTCCGGAAAGCTTGCACCGCTTCAGCTCACAGCTCAGCTCTCCGGTAGCAAGCTCGTCATCTCGGACGGCCCGGGCGCAGCCGCGGCGCTGCACGGTGGGTCGAAGCTCGTGGACGACTCGACCTACAGGGACGCCGTCAAGAGCGCCGGCGTCCCTGCACAGACGACGTTCCTCGTCTACGCCGACGTCAAAGCCCTGACGCCGCTGATCCAACTGGCGGCGCAGGCGCTCGGCGGCGGCAAGGGCGCGGATCCTTCGCTCGGCGACAACCTCCAGCACATCGGGACCGTCGTCGCCTGGGGCTCGAAGGAGAGCGGCATCGCCCGGCTGCACGTCTGGGTCCAGCCGCAGTAGCCGATTCCAGTAGCCTTCCGCGCCATGGCAGCCCGTGAGTTCCTCTTCACATCGGAGTCCGTCACCGAGGGCCACCCCGACAAGATCGCCGACCAGGTCTCGGACACGGTGCTCGATGCGGTCCTCGCGGACGACGCGAGAGCGCGCTGTGCCTGCGAGACGCTGATCACGACGGGGCTCGTCGTCGTCGCGGGCGAGATCTCGACGGAGACGTACGTCGACATCGCCAAGCTCGTACGCCAGAAGATCACCGAGATCGGCTACACCCACTCCGAATGGGGGTTCGACGCGACCACGTGCGGCGTCGTCGTCGCGATCGACGAGCAGTCGCCTGACATCGCGCAAGGGGTCGACGTCTCCTACGAGGTCCAGCACGATCCCGGTGACGACGATCCGCTCGACCGGATCGGCGCGGGCGACCAGGGCATGATGTTCGGCTACGCGACGAACGAGACGAAGGAGCTGATGCCCCTTCCGATCATGCTCGCGCACAAGATCTGCAAGCGGCTCGCGGAAGTGCGCAAGGCCGGCGAGCTGCCGTACTTGCGGCCGGACGGCAAGGCGCAGGTCACCGTCCGTTACGAGGTCGACGAGGACGGCGGGCAGCGGCCGGTCGAGATCGAGCGCGTGCTCGTCTCGACGCAGCACTCCGACGGCATCTCGTCCGAGGATCTGATCAAGCCCGACATCGTCGAGCGTGTCCTGAAGCCGATCCTGCCCTCGGACCTGTACGACGAGAAGCGACTTATGGACGACCGCGACTTCGTGTTCGTCAATCCGACGGGCAAGTTCGTGCTCGGCGGCCCGATGGGGGACACCGGGCTGACCGGCCGCAAGATCATCGTCGACACCTACGGCGGCGCAGCGCGGCACGGCGGCGGTGCGTTCTCCGGGAAGGATCCGACGAAGGTCGACCGGTCGGCGGCCTACGCGGCGCGCTACGTGGCGAAGAACATCGTCGCCGCAGGGCTCGCGGACCGCTGCGAGCTGAACGTCGCGTACGCGATCGGCGTCGCCCATCCCGTTTCGATCGCCGTCAAGACGTTCGGCACCGAGCACATTTCCGCCGACCGGATCGAGGCGCTCGTACGCGAGCACTTCGACCTCCGCCCTGCGGCGATCCTCCGCGACCTCGACCTGCAGCGGCCGATCTTCGCCAAGACCGCCGCCTACGGGCACTTCGGTCGCGACGACCGCGACTTCACGTGGGAGCGCACCGACAAGGCGGACGCGCTTCGCGAAGCCGCGGGAATCGCGACTTCAGCAGCGCCCGCCTAGCCGGCGGCGACGTAGCGCACCGAGACGACCTGCACGCCGAAAACGCGTGCACCGACGGGTCCGGGCGGAACGTGGACGTACAGGCGCAGCGGTCCGGGGCCGGAGATCGAGATGCGGAGAGGAGCACCCGGAAGGACCGTCACCGTTCGGGCGCGTGGCGTTCCCGCTGCGATCTCGACCCTGCGCGCCGGAATCCCGTTGGACACCGCGAGCTCGAGGCGGTAGGTGCCCGGACGGCGAGGCCACACGGTGTAGGTGAACCGGCGGGCGGCCCAGGTGTCCGGTCCGAGCCCGCGAGCCAGCCACCGCACGTGCGCGCCCGCCGGGATCCGGTAGGCGACGAGCCCGTCGCGCGGGCGCGCGACGACCCGGCCGTCGAGACCGATCTGGGAGCCGGCCGTGTTGACGACGAGAACCTGCGCACGGGCGGGGCGGCGATCGATTTCCAGCGTCCCGTCGGTGCGAACGCGCGCGACCGACTCGGGCAGCCGGTCGGGTGCGGTCGTGTCGAGCAGGACGACGCCGCGGATGTCGCGGTTCCAGCTCTCGAGGTTCATGCCGAGGAACGCGTCGTCGGTCGGCAGCGCGAGGTAGCGGGCCGGGCCGAGCCCGGAACGATCGAGCCAGTCGGGCGGTGTCGCGCCGAACGCCTGCTGGGTCCAGCCGGTGACGAGGCGGTCGGTCGAGTACACCTGAGTACCTGCCGCGAGCGACAGCGCGATCGCGACGACCGCGAACAGCTGAGGCGCTCCGCGTCGTCTCAGCGGCAGCGCCCACACGAGGAGCGCGAGCGCCAGCGGGACCGCGGCGTAGAGCAACGAGGCGTTCGGCAGGCCGAAGTGGAACGCCGTGCGCGCGAATGCGGACATCGTCACGGAGTCGAAGAAGTACGCCGCCGTCCCGGTCAGACCGGGCAGCGATACCTGCGACAGCGCGAGCGCGCCCGCACCGGCGAAGGAGACATACGCAAGCCGGCGCGGCCCGCCACGTTCCGCGTAGCAGAAAAACGCGAGGAAGAACAGCGGCGTGATGTAGAAGAGGTATCGCTCGAGCGGCCGCGGCGCTTCGGCTGCCGAGACTGCCGCGGACTGGAGCAGGAACGCGGCCGTGCAAGCGATCGTCAGCGCAGCGATCGCAGGTTCGAATCCGCGACGGGGTCGAACGAGCATGAAGCCGAGGCCGACGACCGAGCCGGGCACGATCGCGAGCCCGAGTGCGAACGGCAGCAGCGAGCCGGTGACGATCGCCCAGTGCGCCATCGCAGCGGGGGAGGGCCGCAGGCCGGTTGCCCCGCCGTAGGTCCCGAGTACACCCGGGATCACGAGGACGGCAACGAGGAACATTGCTGCCAGGCCCGCGGGCAGCGCGTGGCGGCGGTACGAGCCGCGCCCGCACAGAGCGACCGCGACGAGATAGGCGAGTGGAAGGACCAGGAACTGCGGCCGCGTTGCGGCGGCGAGCACGCAGACCGCCGGAACGGCGAGAGCGATGCGCCGGGACGGCTTCGTCAACGCCTGCGCGAGAACCGCGACGGCGAACAGAAACATCGGATAGCCGAGAGCGTCGGACATGAGGAACCCGTGGTAGACCATTGCGGGCGTCGCAACCGCTCCAGCGGCAGTCAGCAGCGCGAATGAGGGGCGAACGACCCGGCGCGCGAGCCAGTAGGCGGGGAAGACCGCCGACGACATCACCGCGGCGTTGATCAGCTTCGCCGCGGCGTACGCGTGCGGCATCGAGCCGATCAGCCACGCGGGCGCCTGTACCAGGGGCCCGAGCACGGCGGGCCAGAAGAAGCCCTGGCCCCGAAGCTGCAGCCCGTGGCCGGCGGCAATCGACTGCGAGAGCTTCTCGTAGATCAGCTCGTCGTCGAAGATCGTCGGCGTCGCATGGCCCAGCGACTGGAGCGCATGGTAGGTCACGGCTGCGACGAAGAGCAGCGGCAGCGCCAGCCGCCGCGCAATCGCGAGGCTGGAGATGCGGACCGCAGCGGGTGCAGCCGTCGTCGGGACGGCGCTCATGGGCCGGTTATCGGCGCGCCAAGAGGCGCGCCTTAGCGGCGCCCTCAGCGTCTGACGCTAAGGTTCGCCCAACGGCTTCGACGGAGCAGACACTCCCGAGCCGCGGGAAGAACGGCCGTCAGGCCCACTAGACCCCGCCGGCCTGGCCCCCGTCACAGGGCCCAACGAGGCCGCCGACCGGCGGCGAAGTGCGGTGGCACAGCGGGAGCGCCTCCCGCCCGCACCTCCAGGCGAACGCAAAGGAGGTGACCACCGTTGGAACGCCTGTTCACGAACCAGTTGTCCGCCCACGTCGGCGAGCGCGTCCGACTCGCAGGGTGGCTCCATCACCGGCGGCAGCTCAGCCGCCTGACCTTCCTCGTGCTTCGCGACGCCGGCGGCCTCGCGCAGGTCGTCGTCGAGGACGATGCGACGTCCGCGCAGGTCGATGCGCTCCTGCCCGAGACGGTGATCGAAGTCGAGGGACGAGCGGTCGCGTCGCCGCAGGCGCCGGGCGGCGTCGAAGTACACGCGCCGTCGGTGACGGTCCTCGCGACGCCTGCTGTAACACCGCCGATCGAGCTGAGACGGCCCGAGCTGAAGGAACAGCTGCCGACGCTGCTCGACCACGCGCCGGTCGCGCTCCGTCATCCGTGCAGGCGCGCGTGCTTCGAGGTCGCCGCCGCGTCGCTCGCCGGCTACCGCACGGCGCTCGACGCGCACGGCTTCACGGAGATCCAGACGCCGAAGATCGTCGCGTCGGCGACGGAGAGCGGCGCGAACGTGTTCGCGGTCGACTACTTCGGTCGCCCCGCGTTCCTGGCGCAGAGCCCGCAGTTCTACAAGCAGATCATGGTCGGCGTCTTCGAGCGCGTGTACGAGGTCGGCCCCGTCTTTCGCGCGGAACCGCACGACACGCAGCGACATCTCGCCGAGTACGTGTCGCTCGACGCGGAGCTCGGCTTCATCGACGACCACCGGACCGTGATGCGATTCGCGCGCGAGGCTCTCGCCGGGATGGTCGAGGGCGTGAGGACGCGGGCCGAATCGGCCGTCGAGCTACTCGGTGTCGAGCTTCTCCCCGAGGTGCAGGCGGAGATTCCGACCGTCGACTTCACCGCCGCGCAGGAGCTGATCGAGCGCGCGACGGGCGAGCCGGTCGTGGGCGAGCCCGACCTCGCGCCCGCACACGAGCGCTGGCTCGGCGATTGGGCTCGTCGCGAGCACGGATCGGACTTCCTCTTCGTCACCGGCTTCCCGATGGCGAAGCGGCCGTTCTACACACATCCCGATCCAGCGCGGCCAGAGCTCTCGAACAGCTTCGATCTCATCTTCCGCGGCCTCGAGTTGATCACCGGCGGGCAGCGACTGCACCGGTACGAGGATTACGTCGCGGCGCTGTCCGCGCGCGGCGAGAGCCTCGAGCCGTACGACGGCTACCTCCAGGCGTTCAAGTACGGGATGCCGCCGCACGGCGGCTTCGCGATCGGTCTCGAGCGGTGGGTCGCACGTCTCGTCGGCGCAACCAACGTCCGCGAGACGACGCTCTTCCCGCGCGACCGCAACCGGCTGTCGCCGTGACTACCCAGGTCGAACGAAGAGCCCGGCGGCGGCCTTCTCGCCGATCGCCTGCTCGGTTCCGTTCAGCGCGACCGTCATCTGGCCGGCGGCGGGCTGCGCGTCGCGCACTTCGAGCTCGCGGCCGGGCACGAGTCCCTGGTCGTAGAACCAGTGCAGGAGGTCGCCGTCGTGCTCCGCCAAACGGACGATCGTCGCGCGCGTCCCCGCCGCGATGTCAGAGAGCGGGGCCAGCTCGTTGTTCTCCGCCTGCTCGACGGCCGGGTCGACCGGCCAGCCGTGCGGGCAGCGCTCAGGGTTGCCGAGGCGCGTCTCGATCCGCTCGACCATCTCGTCGGTGAACGTGTCGCCGAGCGCGTCCGCGTGCACATGCGCTTCGGCGGCGGTGTATCCCATGAAGTCCGTGAGCAGGCGCTCGATGATCCGGTGCTTGCGCACGACCTTCTCCGCCCGCGCGCGGCCCGACTTCGTCAGCAACGCCTCCTTGTGCTTTCCTCGTTCGATCAGGCCCTCGGCCTCGAGCCGCTTCAGCATCTCTCCGGCGGACGCCCGCGAGACGCCGAGCATCTCTGCCACGCGTGAGGCGAGCGTGGGGGAGCCCGACGACTGCGGCCGGTATTCGCCGATCGGGAACGCGAGGAAATAGATCGTCTCGAGGTACTCGTCGACGGAGTGGCCCTGCTGCGCCATCCCGCCATCCTACGGACACCGTCTGTAAGGTGAGCCTTACATGAGCACCGCGCAGACGCTTGGGCTCGGCGCCGTCGCCGGGTTCACGATCTTCCTCGGCCTGCCGATCGGCCGGATGCAGAACGTCTCTGCCCAGACGAAGGCGTTCCTGTCGTCGACGGCCACCGGAATCCTCGTCTTCTTGCTCTGGGACATCCTCTCCGGCGCGGTCGATCCGGTCGAATCGGCGCTGAGAGCCGGTCGAGACGGCCGCTTCGTCTGGCTCGCGTTCATCCTTGCCGCGGGGTTCTCCGTCGGCCTGCTCAGCCTCGTCTACTACGACGGATGGATGAAGCGGCGCCGGCGGCGCACCTTCCTGGGACCCGGCGCGGCCTCGACGGCGGAGTACGAGCGGGACGACTACTTCACTGGCATGTCGCCCGCGCGCTGGCTCGCCGTGTTCATCGCGACCGGGATCGGCCTGCACAACTTCTCGGAGGGGCTTGCGATCGGCCAGTCCTCGGCGAAGGACGAGGTCAACCTCGCGATCGTGCTGATCATCGGCTTCGGCTTGCACAACGCGACCGAGGGTCTCGGGATCTGTGCGCCGCTCACGGGCGAGGCCGACCGCCCCAGCTGGGGATTCCTGGGGCTGCTCGGTCTCGTCGGCGGCGCCCCGACGTTCCTCGGCACGCTGCTCGGCCAGGCCTGGGTGAACGAGCCCGTGTCGATCCTGTTCCTGGCGCTTGCGGCGGGCTCGATCCTCTACGTCGTCGTGGAGCTCCTGAACGTCGGCCGGCTGCTCGCGTCCAAGACGCTCGTGACGTGGGGCGTGTTGTTCGGGCTCTTCCTCGGCTTCGCAACCGACTTCATCCTCATCGCCTCAGGCGTCTAGCGCCGACCACGGTCCCGACTACGCTGGCGCGATGGCGTTCGCGTCCGTCTATCCGCTCGTCACCGCCCGCGCGCTCGCGCGGGAGTTCACGTACGAAGTTCCCGACGGCGTCAGGCCGGGCGCGGTGGTCGAGGTGCGATTCGGGAACGCGCGGCGGCGCGGTGTCGTCACAGAGATCGGCGTTCCGCCGCCCGAGGGCGTCGAGGCCGCACCGGTGGAGCGCGTCGTCGAGGAACTGCCGCCTGCGCTCGTCGAGCTGGCGCTCTGGGTCGCCGCGT
>Ga0066680_10000927_pt1 | contig 11136 bp, 17 predicted proteins | sample GraSoiAngelo_129_FD_62297 | JGI IMG/M metagenome (GOLD analysis project Ga0066680, IMG submission 62297) | Grasslands soil microbial communities from the Angelo Coastal Reserve, California, USA - 14_0927_12_40cm | ecosystem: Environmental > Terrestrial > Soil > Grasslands | place: USA... | reverse complement strand
ACACCATCCTTTGTTCTTATTCCAACTATTGTTGTCATGATACTATTACGAATACAATGGAATAATTGACTAGTAATTTGCCTATTTAGTCACGTTTTATATGCTAAAATAAAAACAAGCTATGGTACTAAGGGATTGCCATACACTGGTATTGAATTTGATTAAGAAAATGTAAATATATTCAAACTGATATACAGCGGATTCGTAATAACCATATGCCAGCAGCATACATTCTGTTAAACAGCAAACCTGACTCTGAAGTCGAGATAATAACCAAAATCAAAGCGATCATGAAAAGTGATACTCAACTTGTAAATTATGAGATTCAAGGTGTCTACGGTGTCTATGATATTGTTGTAAAATTAGAATGCAAAACAATGGAAGACGTAAGAAATACTTTAGGCAAGATTAGAAGAATCGACAAAATTATCTCAACTATAACAATGTTAGTAAACGAAGAGCAAGAGATTTAGCTTGAGCGCCATTACATGATCTCCATGTGGATCTTCAGTATGTTCATCAATCTTATATTCCTCACCTTTTCATGTAAATTCTCGAGGTTTTTCACTTCATGCATTATATAGATCTGGAATCATTCCCAATAGGATTAAATTTACTTTCTTAAGATCAAGTTTCTGCGTTGGTTCAAAGTTCGAGGCAAATAGAACTGTGCATGCAGATCCTTAACATAGATAGCGCCATACGATTTGCGGGTAGGATAAAGGATCGAAAGTTGATCTCGTTTGCAAGAAGGGCACATGCAACACCTTTGCTTGAAGAAGAGCTAAGTAACATGGCTCATTATCAAGCATCAATCAAGGCGTCATGGGAAGACATGTTCAATGATGCGCTTGGAAAAACAAATTGGATGATAACGTCAAAGGAAAAGGTAAAGCTGATAACCCTCTTCTTGGATGACGGCCTGTTAATAATATCAACAGAGCCAACATCAAACCATGATACAATAATCAAGAACATTCAAAGTCTTAACATCAAGCTCTAGTTTTGTCTGCAAATCAGCTCGTCTCTAGGATTCTCCCTATTTAGGTAATAAGTATTTTGAGATTTACTTCTACTAACTTATCAGGATCTGACTAATTTGGATATCTCAAAATTTAATGCACTAACTTTCGTGGTTTCATTTACAACTGATAATCCTGCCAGTTTTAGAATCGATTGTAAGTATTTTACTTGAGTGTTGAGCAAATAAGGTTACAGATACTTGCACAGACCAAGTGTTATTTTGAAGAGTTGTGCTTTCTATCCTACATGCAGAGTAATTGTACTGAAAGAATTTTTTTGTTATATCCACAACTTTGTCAACATCGCTATACTTTGAGAATAACTTATCCTCGCCACCACTCTTGTTATAGATTTGTGTTCTATATACGGGATCTGCTACTTTTTAGACGCCAATTTAGTTAGAGATTCGATCTTATTCTGCCCTAACTCTAGCTTTATTCCAGCTTGCTCTGCCGGTGTTTGTTTTATTGAACCATGCCGAACTTGCCTAATAGATTCGATAAAGCAACAAGATTTTGCCGTCACAGATTTCTTTTTATCTCAGAGTTTCAGAAGAATAGTTACAACATTGAGCTAGATAGCTCACGGGGTAATCATAATGAGCATGAAATTGATATTGCGCGGAAAAACAATCGAGGACGAACCTACCGCTGATGCCATTTTCAAAATTCTTGGAGATAAACATTCAAGAAGGATATTGGAATCTTTGATAGAATCTCCAAAATCAGCCCTTGATGTAAGCAAAGAATGTAAAATTTCCTTGGCACTGGCGTATAAGAAGATCAAAAATCTAACAAAATATAATCTAGTCCAAGTATCAAGCTCAGTAATATTTGACGGAAGAAAATATGCAGTCTACAGAAGTAAAGCACATCCAATAATGGTTCTGTTGAATCACAAATATCTGTCACAGACAATAGTATTTGATTATGAAAATCTCGTTAATTGTGTTGGCTGTGAGTCTTTAAACTGTGGTGTATATTATGATGAAAGATACAACGGCGTAAGAAGTATATGCTATTCCTGTGGAGCCAACTGGCCCGAGTCATAAATCCAATTCCAGGTCATAACCATTGTTTCCTTTTTCCATATTCTGTTAGTATCTTGTAGATTCTTCTAAAGGCTTCTTCTTGAATCATTTCTTGTTCAGCCGTCCTCTGAATCACAGATTCTAGCTTTATCTGTTTCTCGCGAATCAATTTCATTATCTCTTCAAACATCTCCCTTATCAGGACAGCTTCTTTATCTTCAGGTTCAATGTCCATATGGCCTGATTATATCTTAACTATAACAATGATAAATTTTGTGAATCCGGAACTGTTTTTATTATATCCTCTGATATCTAATTTATGATCGCGTACATTTTTGCAACGTGCATCCCAGGTCAAGAACAGGAAGCTATATCTAAAATAAAGAAATTGCAAAATGTTGTGGAAGTCAATGGTATAATGGGAAGATATGATATCTTTGTGAAAGTTTCTGCAAAAAACGACATTGATTTGCATTCTACCATAACAAGTATACGTGATGTTTCCGCAATTACAAGCACTGCAACCTTTGCCGCAATTAAAGGCCAAGGGGGATCCATAGACCAAGAAAAGTAGAAAATGATAAGTTACAACCAAGCATTAGAACTTCAACGAAGCCTTTCGCAGAAAGTAGTTGCAAGAGATTCCATAAAAAAGATAAGAAAAGTTTGTGCTGCTGATGTTTCCTACAATGATGAAAATGCTTGGACTTCAGCGGTTGTCATGGATGCAAGAACTCTGGAGATTCTAGAGCACATTACTTTAGAAACCAAAGTAAAAATACCATACGTTCCAGGCCTTCTTATGTTACGAGAATCCAAGCCAATACTTTCTGCTTTGAAATTGCTGAAAAATAATTTTGATATACTGATTGTTGACGGTAATGGTCAACTACACCCACGTAAATGTGGAATAGCGACGTACCTTGGAATTGTTCTAGACAAACCTACTATAGGTGTTGCAAAAAGCTTGCTTTGCGGCAACATAAAGAACAATTCAGTTGAATTCGATGGGAAAATTCTCGGTAAAGTAATTGAAAAGAAAAAAGGAAAAAAGATCTTTGTGAGTGTTGGAAACAAGATTAGTCTTAGAACTGCTTACAAAATAATAAAATCACTGATAAGAGAAGGGCAGTGGCAACCCGAGCCAATCAGGATTGCTGATCATTATTCAAAACAAAGACTCTCATCACAAAATTAGCTAAACCTACTCCGCTATACCACTATGAATTGATGCACAAGTCTAATTACAAAGATCACGAATATAGAATCATGCCAAACGGGACATATGACATAGCATGCGAAGAATGCATTGGTGAGAAGCGCGTTAAAGGGCCATTGATTACAGATAATGTTACCGGCGAGGTAGTGTGCGGAAAATGTGGTCTTGTACTAATTGAAAAGTCTGAAGATACAAGCCCTGAATCAAGATCATACAACTTTGAAGACTTTATGGGAAAGGCAAGAACAGGTCCTGGCACAAAACTTTTGTTATCTGACAAAGGATTGGCAACAATAATTGATTTTGCAAACAAGGACGCTTCTGGAAATCAGTTAACTACCGAACTTAGATCAACTTTCAAGCGTTTACGATTATGGGATAGTAGAAGTCAACCAAGATGGCATGATAGAAGCTTAAAGAAAGCTTTCTTGACACTTGACATGCTCAAGACAAATCTTGGTATTCCAGAAACGGTCATAGAGGAGGCGGCCTACATTTTCAGAAAAGCGTTGGCAAAGAGATTAACAACGGGAAGAAACTCAACTGCGCTCGTTTCTGCCGCACTATATGCTGCATGTAGGAAAATGAACACCCCTAGAACTTTGAATGATATTACAAAAGCGGCAAACATTAGTAGAAAAGATCTGTCAAGGAATTACAGGATATTGCTTAAGGTACTTGACTTACGATTTGAACCATTCAGCTCCGCGGAATTTATAACCAAAATAGCAAACGCTGCTGGAATAAGTGAAAGAGCGAGAAGAGACGCACTTAGGATCATATCTGTTGTAGAAGATGAGGAGATATCTGCTGGGAAAAACCCGTTGGGGCTTGCAGCATCATCACTTTACCTCTCTTGTTTGGTAAACGGTGAAAAGAAATCTCAACATATGATCGCAAAGGCCTCCGGAATCACGGCGGTAACCATTAGAAATGTCTCTTCTGTATTAAGGAAACAATTGGGTGAACGAGTCTATAATTAACATGAGTTTTCATTAACCAAAATTCACTAGTAAAGTAAACACTAAATTGAGGCCGAGGGGGTCACGCAGTTTTACGTGTACGATAACAGAAATACCACCATAATTTAGAGTTATGATTGCATCGGGTTGAAATATTATGAAGGCGTATGGAAATCATGGCAACAGCATATATAATGATCGCATGTGACTTTGGCCAAGAAGAAAGAATTCTTGAAGAATTGAAGGGAATTGATAGAATCAAGGAGGTTCACGGTACAGAGGGGCATTATGATATTGTTGCAGAAGTGCAATCAAGAACAACTGACGAAATAAACACAACAGTTTCTGAAAAGATTCGAAGGATAGATGGCGTAAGGTCTACGTTAATTCTAGTTGCACAGTGTTAAGATTGAAGATCAAGGTAAGTAGCGATTAGAGCTACTTTTAATTAAGATGAGGTTAGTTGCATAGTAAGCCATGGTTACACCACTTTCTGGTGCTAAAATTACAGGTGTTGTACTTTTTGCCATAGGTGTAATTTTGATTTGGTCTAGTGTGATTCTACATTTTGTTGTTTTGCCTATTCTTGCTACAGTGTCGCCCTTGGGAGATGATCAACAATACTTGTTATTGCAGTTTTTCTCAGGAACCATGGGCTCTCTTCTTGTTGGAGGATTATTTGCACTAGGAGTCATAGATATCATTATAGCAATAGGAGTAATCAAACAAAAAAAGTGGGCTTGGAAAGCCCTCGCAATGCTCACAGTAGCATGTGCGTCACTTAACATGCTAGCCATAATCGGAATTCCAAATACTACAAGTGTGATAGTGATTATGGGCGGGAGTATTCTCGATGCTGGAATACTGTTTTACCTATACAAAAAACAAATTAAGGCAACGCCGACCGCTGAGCAAGCAAAGATCACAGAGAAGACTTAGACACTATTTCTTATTTCGTCGCGGATGATTGGAAAGTAAGATTCTGCCAATTCGCCAATCATTAAAATCTCATCAGATTTTGCCTCTCTACTATGCATCATTCTGAAGGCCGTAAGACTTGTTCCAAGTATCTGACCTACTATGCAACCATACAAGAAATCAAATTCGTTATCAAATTTCCAATCGCTTTTAAATCTAGGGTATTCTTTTTTTAGGGTGGGGATGCCTAGTATTATTCCCTCGATCGTATTTTCCAAATATTTTCTGAACTCCAAACTCAGTGGCATAACATTGGAGTCGTTCAAATCTGTATTAAATGAATTCTTTGAATTTAGTTTTGATTTAGGATTATTTTCTGAAGTTCTTCGGGTCTTTCTACTATGTGGTCAGGATGGGCTTTTTGCAGGGCATTTCTGGTGTTATAGCCCCATGAAACACCAATTACTTTGATGCCAGCTTTTTTCGCCGCTTCTATATCCCTTATTTCGTCGCCAACATAAATAGGATCATTATGTGGTATGGTTTTTGCTTTCATCAATTTCTTCAGTAGTCTGCTCTTACCAAAAACTGCTCTTCCTGAATAGACAAAGTCGAATAATTCGAGATTGTTATTTTTCAAAAACGCCATCACATTCTCACGCGAGTTGGTTGTTAGAATTCCTAATATGCATCCACTTTCCTTGAGTACGACAAGTGTATTTCTAAGGTTTACCGCCGCTTGCAAATGAACTATTTCTTTATTCATCTCGAACCTAATCTTTCTTGCTACTATAGGTAGTCTAAATATAGATATTCCCAAGTGCCTTAGAATTGCACTGGGTTTCTTCTCCCTAAGTTTGGGTAGATCGCTGAGTGGAATTTTATGGTAGCCATAGTCATCTGCGAATCTATTAGCTATTTTTATTACAACTGATAATGTATCGGCGATCGTACCATCAAAATCGAAGACTATTGTTGGCATCAGGATTTCGCAGGCTAATGCCCTTTAAAGACTGTTATGGATTTAGAATTCTAAATTCAATACATTACTGAATTAAACCTTTTATCATAAAATAGAGGTTAAGGGAGTTCTGGCGATATTGAAAAATCATTCTTCTACGTATATAGAATGTGCTCTCAGATAGAATAGATGCGGGAATCAGGCTTTCGGAGAAAATGATTCACCTCAAAGCAGAGGATTGTTTAGTTCTTGCAATACCAAGAGGAGGAGTGGTAGTGGGAAACCAGATAGCAAAAAGCCTTGGATGCAAACTTGACGTGATAATATCAAAAAAGATCAATCCGCCGGGAAATAGAGAGTATGCTATAGGGGCTATCATGCCGGACGGTACTATTCTTTGGAATCATGATGTTTCGGCATATTTAGAAAGTAGTTATCTAAAGCAGGAAATAGAGGGGAAGAAGGTAGCAGTAGAAGCTCAACTCAAGAAATTTCGAGGCAGATCCGATTATGACCTTGCGGGAAAAGCTGTGATATTAGTAGATGATGGCATTGCCACTGGCGCAACGGCACTTGTCATCTTGAAATGGCTTGCCAAACTAAAACCCAAAAAAATTTTTGTGGCGACACCTGTTGTTGCTGCAGATGTATATGAAGAAATAAAAAAGAACTGTGATACCGTTGTAGCTTTACTAATTCCTACTTTTCTACATGCTGTGAGTCAATTTTATGAAAAATTCAATGAAGTTGAGGATAAAGAGGTTCTGAACATACTGTCAAACTATATGAAGTAGATTTTATCCTAAAAAGATAAAATCAACCCATGATATAGTACCCAAATATGTACAATTCTTCTCTCTTGGACGAGGCATATGGTCTGTGTGAGGAAGGAGAATACACACTTGCTATCGAGTATTATGATCTTGTCCTGTATAAGGAACCAGACAATGTAACAGCCCTTATCAATAAGGGAGTCACACTCCAAAATCTTGGTAAGACTAGGAAGGCGATAAAATGTTATGATGCGGCCCTAAAATTGGAAGATGACAATATTGATGCACTGGTAAACAAAGGATCCTCGTTGCATACTCTAGGCAGGTATAATGAAGCAATCGATTGTTATGATAAAGCTATGCAAGTTGAACCAAAATATGCAGTGGCCATGGCATACAAGGGACTTTCCTTGGGAGAGCTAGGACATCTAAAGGAAGCTATCAAATGTTTTAACGCGTCATTACGAATTGACAAAAAATACAATATAGCATTAGACAATAAGACAATCGCATTGGAACTTTTAAAGGAAAACACAAGACCGAAACCAAAGCTTCACAAAAGCGGAAAAAAGTGACAGAATAAAGACTGATCTGCACCAGAGATCTAAAGATTAGAACATTTTTGCACGTTCTACAAATTTGTCAATACCGTTTTCAAGGGCATATGACAGAGAACTGTCAGGAACAAAGTCTAGTATCCATGAGAGAAGACCAGAAGTTTTCAAATCCAAGTTAATGTATGTTATGGTGCCTTTGTCCTTCTCACCATCAAAACCCCAAGTCTTTTGCACTGCAGTAGTCATTGTGGTACCCTTCAGGTCTCCCGAAATGACCTTTATAACATATTTGTCATCCGAACCTATCGTGTAAATTGCCTGTGTATTAAAGAAAATTCCACTGACACCTGCATTCATTTCAACTAATTTTGTCTCGTTATCTAAAAGTTTTACAGATCTTACGTTCTCAGGAAAAATTTGTGGATATTGAGATAGATCTGATATGACTTTCAGCAAAGACTCTTCTTTCACGTTGACAACTTTTTGCATTGTAATTTCACGGTCAGCATACGATAAAGGTAATCCTGATACCACTGTTGTGAGTACTAACAAAATGACAAGAAAATTCCTTATATGAAAAATATCAAGTTTACGAAACATGACTTAACACAACATTTGGCACCTTAATATAATCATCAGGGAGAAGACCTTTGTCATTAAAAGATGCCTGTACCACTGGATCTACTCCAAAACCATATTTTATGTTCAGGTCCCTATTTACTTGCACGATCTCTGCATGCTTTATAGCAGCATATCTTGAAAATTCTTGCATTGCTTCTTCCCATGTTCCACCGTTGTCACGTATCTTTTTCATAGCGATATGACCGGCATCAACTCTTTTAGTCATAAAATCAAATTCACCAAGAAAGATCTTCTTCGTATTATTGTTTTCTACTGTGGCCACAAATCTATCAAAAGAATTCTTTGAACTGTTTTGCTCCGTCTGAATTTGTAACATCTGAAGTGCTTGCTCTTCAAGGGTTTTTGCGATTCTTCTTTGCTCATCGATTAATTTCTGGTTTAGCTCAGCATCCCTTTGATTCTTCTGTAGCTCTACTATCTGTTTTTTTGAATATTCTATCTCACTTAGGATCTTTGCAACAAAGGGATTATTCTTTAACTCATCACCAGTTATGGTGTGAGATTCAAATTGATTTTGTTGCATCAACGCATATGCGAAATTTTGAGGACTGACACTAAGAGAGAGAGCAGTAGATAGGAGTGCACAAAAGATGAGATACCTTAGGGGAACCCTTGGGTTGATCATCGGATCGTAATTCACCCAGTTGTATATAACTATTGGTGCACCAATCATTTGTATACCACCCAATTACATATCTGTCATGCGCAAATTAGATCTGAGTGATAGTTTGGGAATGCTGGTTTTCCTTACTTCTAAATCACTTGAAAGATTGGCTGAGGCCGAAATGAAAAAGCGATTGGGTTTGACTAGTTCTCAGTGGAAGATTATCATGGCACTTAATCTCAGTGACGGCCTGAGTCAAAAGGAACTTGCTGAGAAAATCTACGTAGATGGAAGCACACTTGTACCAATAATAGATAAGATGGAACTGGACGGATTGGTAGAAAGAAGACAAGACCCAAACGACAGGAGAAATAATAGAATATTTCTAACAAAGAAATCTGGGTCGGTTGTTGATTCTATAATAGAAATTATCCTTGAACTTAGAAAAATAATCTACAACGAATTATCTCAAGAGGAACTTGAATCAGCAAAAAAAACCATGAAGAAGATTATTGATAACGCAGATACGGTTGCTAACAAAGCCATGTAAGGTTAATACCACGATAAACTTGACCGGTCTAGACTCTTCCTGATTTATTTACTCTTTTTGCTTAATCCTTTTCCAAATGAGCCAAGAATTATCACAGAACCTACTGCTACAGTAATAATTACTGTTGATACTGGAAATTCGGGAACAGCATTTGTGCCTACTACGTCTATCACATGGCTACTGTGATGATAATTAATCTCAAGTGTGGTGTCATCTTGTGTGTCTGCCGTTTCTATCACGTCATTTTGAGACACCACCTGTCCATCAATCATGACTGTGAGATCCCCACTCAATAGGGATTTGGGAATAGTAATATCGGTTACACTTGTAGTTCCACTTTCTCCTTGTACGCTAAGTGATAATTTCTTTGCTTGTTCGTCAAACTTCAAATCAGACGCATCTGAACTGGACTCGACACTTACTTCAAAATCTTTACCGCCAGCCTTAACTTCCCATGCATTTGGGCTTACTACTACGAACTTGGTAGTGCTATCCAACCCAGTTTGCATCTTTAGTGTGAGGCTATTCAATACATCAGCATTTACATCTGCTTTTGCCTGCAATGTGTAGGCACCATTCTTTGTATCGGGAGGTAATTCAAATGTCGCAGAGTATTCTCCGTTGCTCACATGTTCTATTCCATTATATGCGATATTTCCGTTGTTGTCCGCAACTTGGATAGAAACAGTGTTTATCCCACCAACTGCGGCAATCAGACCAGACCAGATAGTTCCCTCAATTTTTACTCCGTCTCCTGGTTTGTAGAGATGTCGTTCAGTTTGAACTGTAAAAGTATTGTCCGAGTCTGCACTCAACTTTTCATACGCGATTTTCAAATGCTCATGCGATTCTGCTTCTGTACTTTCATGATATTCTTCTTGTGGTTTTGCGCCAGAAGATGAGCTAACATTTTCCTCTACTCGTACGGATTCATTCCCGGAAGCATTTGCTTGAGTTCCAGATTTGCCACCGTTTATCTTTGCAGAAACATCTGCTCCAATTTCGACCTTGTCTTTTTCAGCATTTGCAACAGACATAACTAAGCTTGCTCCAATTACTATTACAAACATCAGTAAAAAGACAAATCCAAAATTTTCGATAGATTCCAAACATCCATAGAATTTCATATCTTAAATTAATGCGTAAAATAGTTAATAAGTAATACGAATCTTGGATTCTAAATTGATTCGCATCAGTGTATGATAAACTAGTGCCTACGTTCATGCGTTCTGTATCAGGTTCATCATCACAAGATCACAAAATTATGATTCGATGAGGGCATAAATGAGATTAAGGCAGAATTATACGTCGGGATATGACATAGATAGATTATAAAATGAAAATATTGCTTGTGGCGTTTCTTGTATTATCACTATCACTTTGCTACGGAGAGCCTGCTAGTCCAAACACCACTCTGACTTTTTATATCACAGATGACAACCTGAACACAAGCCATAGGGGAGTTGATGTAATTGCTCTTGTCGGACTGGTTGATTTTACCATAAATGGTATGGCAATTCCAGGGCCAGCTACGATGGTTGAAACAGGTGTTGATACAGGTACATTCCAAATTCAATTGACTTTACCTTCTACTGTTAATGGTAGATCATTGCAGAATGGTGATGTAGTTGTCATGGCATATCATCAAAAAGCAGATTACTCGGGAAATCCGCAAACAATTACACAATCACGAGTGCTTAACATAATTCCATCAAGTCCAATTGCCAGTTCGACTCAGAGGGCAAGAATTGGCCAAGACTTTACCCTAAGGCTACATGCGCCAAACTTTAACTTGGATTCGTATACTCCAGATGACATTCCACTAAGTCTTATCGAATTTAGGATGGGAGGGGTAAAAACAACATTGGCAGACTCTGCGTTCCATGTCAATACATTT
>Ga0066680_10000924_pt1 | contig 11159 bp, 9 predicted proteins | sample GraSoiAngelo_129_FD_62297 | JGI IMG/M metagenome (GOLD analysis project Ga0066680, IMG submission 62297) | Grasslands soil microbial communities from the Angelo Coastal Reserve, California, USA - 14_0927_12_40cm | ecosystem: Environmental > Terrestrial > Soil > Grasslands | place: USA... | reverse complement strand
ATCACACACGCGCTGAACCGCCCCCGCCTGGCCGGTGTGCTTTGGCTCCTTGACGTTCGCCACGAGCCTTCCACGGACGACCGCGCCATGCAGGAGATCTTCGCTGGGCAGGACACACGAGTCCTCGCCGCCCTGACCAAGAGCGACAAGCTGTCGCGGAACGAGCGGGCGCGCCGGGAGCGCGAGCTGCGAAACGCGCTGGGCCTCGATGACGATCAGGTGATCGCGACGAGCGCACGCGCGGGCGAGGGAATCGAAGACTTACGGGAAGCGATTGGGGAGCTGGTCGGAGGAGCTCACACGGCGTAGGATCTCAACACCCCCGGCGAGGCCTTCCCGGACACCAGCATTGCCGTCGAGAGCGCGTCCGCGGCGGTCGCCGTGCGCGTGACGACCGATGCCTGTTTGAGGGCGCGCGCCGGCCACCCCGTCGCGGGGTCCAGCACGTGCCCCACGATCAGGGCCCCGTACCGGACGATCGATTCGGTATTGGCGGCGGTAGCGAGCGCGGCGTCCCGGAGCCGCGCATGCGCCACGGTCGCCCCGGGGTGCCCCAGGTCGGCGACGTCCACCCGCCATCCAGGCTCTCCCGGTGGCGCGCCGATCGCGGCCATGTCGCCGCTGACGTCGAGGAACGCACGGCGCACGCCGCGCGCCCGCAGGACCACCAGCGCACGGTCGATGCCGTACCCTACGCCGATCGAGCCGAAGTCGAGCTGCGTGTGCCCGCTCGGCAGCCGCGCCACGTCTCCGTCGAGCTCCACCACCGCCGCCCTCACGGCTTCCCGGGCCTCGGCGAGCTCCGCGGCGGTCGGAGGACGGGGTGGGGTCCGCGGCCGGTGGAAGCCCCACGCGCGCATCAGCGGCTCCACTGCCACGTCGAACGCGCCGCCCGTGGCACGCCGGAATCCGGCGGCCCGCGCGAGCACGGCGCTCAAGTCCTGATCCACCCGCATCGCCTTCCGGCCGGCGCGGCGGTTCAGCTCGCAGAGGTCGCTCGCGTCGTCGAACAGCGTGAGCCGGCTCTCCACACGCCGCAGCTCCGCCAGAGCCGCCGCGCAGGCGTCCAACCCCTCCTGCTCCGCGCCCGTGAACACCATCAGGTGCACCGACTGCCCCATCGCCCATGACCACCGCTCGACGAACACGTCGTCCCGGAAACGGAGTCGCGGGACACCGACCAGCCCCCCCAGCCCCCAGCCCCCGGCCCCTAGCACCTTCACAAATTCACGCCGCTTCACGCCCCCCCTTCCCCCTGAGCTCCCGCAGGATGAGGTACGACTGGACGTAGAACGTCACCGCGAGCACCGAGCTCGATGCCTCGAGCAGCCAGCTGAAGCGTGGATCTACGTAGCGCATCAGCCACATCGCCGAGAATGAAACCAGCAAGGCGACGAACGGCTCCGCCACGAGGAAATGCTTCCACCGCTCTCCGATCCACTCGCAGAGAGCCACACCGATCCCCGTGAACACGAAGATCACCGCCATCGACAGGAGGTGCGTGTGTGTGATCGTGAGCATCTCGGCGAACGACTTCGGAAACTGCATCGCCCCCGCCCCCGCCCCCGCCCCCGTCGGCCCCTGGGCGGCCTCAGGATCGGTACCCCGGTAGCGGGACTCGATTCCGGGCGGTACCAGCCGAGTGGTGTGCCAGACGAACACGAGCGACGTGGTGTACCCGACCAGCTGGACGATCACCACCCACCGGGCCAGGGATCGGAGCGCCGGGGACAGGCCACGCCATGTGACGCTCACCGGATCGCTCCGCGCTGATGCCACGCCGTGAGGTCGGCGAGCAGGCGCCGAACGCCCAACGTCACCGCGTGCACGCTGATCGTGGCGCCGGAGATGCTCCGGATCTCGCGGCCCACGCGCAACGAGTCGGCCGCCGTCTTACCCCGGAACTGCCGGCGCCACGGCTCGTAGGCGACCTCGCCGCCGTACGGCTCCCGGTATACCAGGATGTCCACGTCCTTGAGCCGGTCCGCCGGATCGATGGCCACGAGGAACGTGATCGGCTGGTCCTTGCCCAGCACGTTGCCAACTTGCGCGAAGCCCAAGAGTGAATCGGCGCGGGACACGCGCAGCACGGGCTCCGAATCCACCCGCAGGGTGTCGATCCGCGCGCCCGGGCCGAATACCCGCGCGATCGACGCGGCGACCTTGGCCGGTGGAGCCGCCGGGTTTTGAGCTGCGAGAAGGAGAAGGGCGAGCGCGAGCGCCACGTCAGAACTGGTAGCCGACGCCGAGGCTCAGCACCTCGTGTTCGCCAACGCCCGCCGCGTTGCGGACAATCTGGTAATCCCCTTTGAACGCCGTGTTCCACGTGGGCTCGTACGTCAGGCCGAGCGTCGTGAGGCGGCGCGCGAGGGAGCGGTCGCGCGTCACCCCGGCGGGCACCGAGGCCTGGGTGTCGTAACGCTCGTGACGGACGAAGGCGTTGAGCTTGACGGGCGAGCTGGGAGCGAGCAGGCGGAGGACGTCGTACGCACCCTCGACGTAGCCGCCCGCGATCCGGCTTCCCACCATGGCCCCGTACCTGGCGTCGATCGCGCCGGCGTCGCTCACGCTGATGTTCGCCACTTCCCCACGGAAGCTCGCCCCACCGGCGTCATAACGCACGTCCGCCGACACGAGGGTGATCGGAGCCGCGAACGAGCCCGTGCCAAGAACGCTGTCGGCGTTCGCCGTGCCGCCATACCAGAACGACCCGCCGATCTTCCAGCCCGGCCGTGCCCACTCGAGGCGCCCGGTGAAGGACGGGTTGGCGAAGCTCGCCTCGCGACCTTCCTGGCGCCCTTCCCGGATTCCCTGAGAGGCGGAGAATCCGTCGGCGCGCAGGCCGTTCACGAGGTACACGCGATACGCCAACCCGCTGCCGCCGGGGATCGTGCCGACGGCACCGACCCCGATCTCGCGCCACGTCGTCGGAATCACGTCGGTGTCGAACCCCGGGCGATCGACGCCGTTGAACGTGGGTGGCTCGTGGGTCTCGTTGATGATCCCCACCGGTGGCAGCACGAGTCCCGTTCGGAGCGTGAGCCAGTCGGCCAGGCGGTAGTCGAGGTACGCCTGCTCGAGCGAGACCTCTCCCCCAGGCTGGCCGCCTTCGACCTTGGCGTTCTCCACCTCCAGCTCGGAGCGGAACGTGAGTCGCTCGTCGAAGGTGTGGGCCAGGTATGCGACAAAGCGGGCGAGGTTCACGACGCCTGGCGTGTTGGGCCCCGTGAGGTTGGTATAGTGCAGCTCCCCGTACCCGCCCAGGGTGGTACGCTCCTGGGCGAAGGCGGCCTGGGGCAAGGCCGCCGCGAGGGCACAGCAAAGCCCCCACGAAAAGCATCTTTGCATCGTACTCCAGAGCAGACTAGTTGAGAATTGTTCTCAAGCAGCGGGATTGCCGAATCTAAAAGTCGGGATTCCGGCGGTCAAGCAGATTATTGTTGTGACCTCGGGAGGGCTGCCCTTGGACCGCTTCCTGCCTGCAATCGTGTACGCCCTGCTGGCGCTCGCGGCGATCGGGCTCGGCGGGGGTGCGATCCATCTCAAGCGCCGGCTGGAGCAGAGCGAGCGCGACCGGCGCCGCGCCGCTGACGAGCTGAACCGCCGGCTATCCGAGCTCTTTTCCCTCCAGGAGCTGTCCTACATCCTGTCCGGGTCGCTCCAGCTCGATCGCATCGTGGAGCAAGTGGTGCGCTACGCCATGCGATTCCTCGACGCCCAGGGGGCGCTGGTCGCCCTCGCGCCGGATGGCGACGGCGGGACGGAGCCGCGTCCCCTGGCGGTGACCGCGGCCGAGGGCACCCTCGCTTCCCTCGCCGGACGCGCCATCAGCCCCAACGATCCTGGCCTCGTGGCGCGATCGCTCGGTCGCGAGCGGCTCGAGCTGGTCCGCAGCGCGAGCGGCGAGCCGACGCCCCTAGCGGAGGGGATCGTGGCCGAATCGGCGGCCGCCGTGCCGCTGCGCGCGCACGGCGTGGTGGTCGGGACGCTCGTCATTGCCAACCCGCGAGATGGCGCGTTCGCGCCGGAGGACATCCGCCTGCTCTCGACGGTCGCGACGCATGCCGCCATCGTGATCGCCAATGCGCGCTTCTTCGAGATGGTGCGCCACGCGAAAGAGCAGTGGGAGACGGCGTTCGACGCGCTCTCCGGGGGCATCGCCGTGGTGGACGACGCCGGCCAGGTACGCCGGGCGAACCGCGCGCTGGCCTCCCTCCTGGGCGTCCCGATCCCCGCGGTGATCGGGTGCGACCTGGCCGACGCGCTCCTCGAGGGGTCTCCCGCCCTGCTCGAGCTGCTCGCGGCGGCGCGACGGGGCGACCGGGCGCAGCCCCTGGTCCTCCGATCGGCTACGCTCGGGCGCGCGATCCGCGTGAACGCCGCCCGTATCCCGACACCCGCGCAGGACCAGAGTGTCGTCGTGCTGGTGGAAGACGTGACCGACCAGCACGCTATGGAGGCCCAGTTGATCCAGAGCGAGAAGCTCGCGGCCGTGGGACAGCTCGTCTCGGGCGTAGCCCACGAGCTCAACAATCCCCTCACCTCTATCGCCGGCCTCTCCGAGTTTCTGCTCGAGCAGAAGGAGCTGGGCAGCAAGGATCGCGGGCACCTCCGCGTCATCCACGAGCAAGCGGACCGGGCAGGGCGCATCGTGCGGAACCTGCTCACCTTTGCGCGCAAGGGCACCTCCGAGCGCGTCGCGGTGGACGTGAATGACGTGATCGAGCGCACCCTCGTGCTCATGAGCTACGACTTCCAGCTCAAGGACATTGCGATCGACAAGGACCTGGCGCCGGTCCCGCCGGTACTGGGCGATCGCCACGCCCTGCAACAGGTGGTGATCAACCTGCTCACCAACGCCGCCCAGGCGGTGTCGGAGAATCCCCCGGAGCGGCCGCGCCGGATCCAGCTGCGCTCCTGGGCCGACGACCGCGTGCGCCTGCGGGTTGCCGATTCGGGGCCTGGGATTCCGGATGACGTGCTGCCGCACCTCTTCACGCCCTTTTTCACCACCAAAGAGCCGGGCCAGGGAACGGGTCTGGGCCTCTCCATCACGTATTCCATCGTCGAAGCGCACGGCGGCCGGATCGTCGTGGATCGCCCGACCGAGGGAGGCGCGGCGTTCCTCGTAGACTTACCGGTCGCGCCCGCCGACCCACCACGCCACGACACGCCGGAGCCCGGGGGGCCGACGGGGGTGGCGGCGGTGACGCCGATCAAGCGGTCGATTCTCCTCGTGGACGACGACCCCGCCGTTCGCCGCGTCGTGAAGGCGCTGTTCGGCCGCGAGGGACACATGGTGGAGGTTGCGCGGAATCCCCAGCACGCCCTCGATCTCGTCCGCACGCGCAGCTACGACCTCATTCTCGCGGACCGCGAGGCACGCGCACACGACCAGTCGTTCGTGGAGCAGCTCGTGGAGTCGCACCCGGAGCTGAAGGAGCGGGTGCTCGTCGCGACGGGAGCAGGGGCACCCGCCGGGAGTGGAACCCTGCGTTACGTCCGCAAGCCCTTCAACCTGCGGGATCTGCGGGAGGAAGCGGCGCGGGTGTGGGCCGCGGCCGCACTGTCGTAAGCCTCCGCTGGCCACCCGAACACCGCGAGATTCACGGCGCCTCCCCCGCCGGGCGCGAACTTCACACCCTCGCGCAACAGCAGCGCCCGCTGCACTACGCTCCCGTGATCGGCGCCGGAGAGCGAGATCCGGCCCGCCGCGTTCAGCACGCGCCACCAGGGAACATCCGAATCATCGGGGAGTGCGGAGAGGGCCCAGCCGACGGTGCGGGCGGCGCCGGGCCGGCCCGCGAGCCGCGCCACGAGGCCGTAGGTCGCGACGCGACCCTTGGGGATGTGGCGCACGACCTTGTAGATGCGGTGATAGAACGGGTTCACTCGTCCTCGGCGCCCCCAGCGCCCCCCGAGGTCACCTCCAACCTACCCCCGCCGCGCCGGTCGTCCAGCGGCGGCCCCGGCTAGGATACCCGTAACACGTCTTCCAGCAAGCCCGCCCCTCCGGACCCGAGGATTGACAAAACGTCTTCCAGTGCTCTGCGCTCCCGGGGCCAGGAGAACCGCGCCGTGGCTTGCGCCGCCGCGAGCCACTCGGCGCGATCGTGCTCAGGAGACCGTCGCACCGACGCCGCGGGGTCCACCACACACGCGAACACGGGAATCAACGCGATCTCGTCGGTCCGGTGGCGATAGAACGACTCCACGCGCGACACATTGTAGAGTCGCGCGGGCTCGAGGCCGGTTTCCTCGCGGACTTCGCGCCGCGCGGCCTCGACCGGCGTCTCCCCGGGCTCGATGTGCCCGTGCACCGTCTCCCACGAGCCGGGCGAGCGACCGGCCGGCCCGCGCCGCAGCGCCAGCACCTCGACGCCTTTGCTGCCCTCCCCCGGGCGCAGCACGTACGCGTCGACGAACGCAACCCGCACTTCGGTCATGAGAGAATCCGGCTAGCGCCGGCGACCCAGCACTGCTTCGAGGCGCGCCGAGAGCGCGCGCGCGCGGAACGGCTTCGTGAGGAAATCGTCCGCGCCCAGCTCGAACACACGGACCTCGTTGTCTTCGTCGCTCTTGGCGGTGAGCACGAGAACCGGAATATCCGCGGTGGCGGGACGCGAGCGCAGGTGAGAGAGCACGCCGTAGCCATCGAGACCGGGCATATTCAGATCGAGGACGATGATGTCCGGGCCGACCCGGTCGACTTGATCTAACGCCTGTACACCGTCCCGGGCTTCCGAGACGACGTAGCCTTCCCGCTCGAGCAGGTCCTTCAACACCTTCCGGAGGCTATCCTCGTCGTCCACCAGGAGGACTTTGCGCGCCGGGAGCCCGTGCGGCCCCGAAACGCGCGGCGGCGCTGGCTCTTCGAGGAGCTCGAAGTGGGCGGTGAGGGTGTCGTGGGCTGGCGCGGGCTCCGCCATCCCGCCCGGGCCAGCGTGCGTGACGTGCGGCTGGGGCAACCCGCTGCTGGACCGGCGCGGGGCCGCTGTCGGTCCCGACGAGGGCTCGTCGTCCTGAGGGATGTCCACCACGCGGGTCAGCTCGTCGAGCGTAGATTCTCCGCGCAACACGTGCTCCAGCCCTGACTCCCACAAACCCTTCATCCCCGCGCGCCGCGCCGCTGCCGCAATGTGGTCCGCGGTCTCACCAGATGCGATGCGGCGCTCCATCTCGGACGTCACCGTGAGCACTTCGACGATCGAGAACCGCCCGCGGTAGCCGGTCATGGCGCAGTCGGGGCAGCCGGCCGCCCGGTACAGCGGCGTGCCCTTCGGGATCCACCTCTTCAGACGATCGGGAGGCGCCTCGATCCATACTTCCTTGCAGGTGGGGCAGAGCTTGCGCATCAGGCGTTGCGCCAACACCCCGCGCAGCGCCGCGGCGATCTTGTACGCTTCGACCCCGATATCCACCAGCCGGGTGACCGCGTTCGCGGCGTCGTTCGTGTGCAAGGTCGAGAGCACCAGGTGGCCGGTGAGGGACGCCTGCACGGCAATCTGGGCGGTCTCGCGGTCGCGGATCTCGCCCACCAGCACGACGTTCGGGTCCTGCCGCAGAATCGACCGCAGCGCCGACGCGAACGTCAGACCGGCCTTCTCCTGTACCTGCACCTGCACGATGCCCTGCATCCGGTACTCGACGGGATCCTCGACCGTCACGATGTTCACGCCCTCGCTCTTGATCTGGTTGATGCAGGAGTAGAGCGTGGTGGTCTTGCCGGACCCGGTCGGACCGGTCACGAGAATGATCCCCTCGTGGTTCTCGAGCAGCCGCTTGATGCCGTCCGTCTCATTCGCGTTCAACCCCAGCGACTCGAGCGACTTGACCGTGGCGCGCGAATCGAGGATTCGGATCACGACCTTCTCACCCAGCGCCGCCGGGAGCGTCGAGACGCGCAGGTCGATCGGCTGGCCGTTCACCGCGACCCGCGCCCGCCCGTCTTGGGGGCGCAGGCGATCCGCGATGTCGAGCGCGGACATGATCTTGATGCGCGAGATGAGCGGGAGCCCGGCCTGCCGCGGGATCTTCATCACCTGGCGGAGCACCCCGTCGATCCGGTAGCGGACCGCGACGCCGCCTTCCTCCGGCTCGATGTGGATGTCGCTCGAGCGGGCCAGGATTCCTTCGGAGATGATCAAATCCACGAGCCGGACTACGGGGCGTTGGCTCGCTTCCGCCTCCGATGCCGCGATCTCGTCGGCCGGCTGCCGTTCCTGCAGGTGCTCGAACTCGGCCGAGCTCTCCATGCCTTCGAGCAGCTTGTCTACCGCTTTTTCGGGCCGATACAGCTCGTCGAGTTTCTCGGCGATCTTCGACGGGGAGAGCAGCAGCATCCGGATCTCGCGCGCCGTCGCGAACGCGAGGGCCTTCTCCGCGTCGAGGTCGAATGGATTGGCCGTGGCCACTTCGAGATACGAGTCCGTGGCGCGGATGGGCAGGATCTGGTACCGCCGGGCGACCTGCTCGGGCACCCGCTCCTTTGCGGCGGGGTCGATCTGGTGCACGTCGGCAAGCTTGAGGCGGAACCGACCGGACAGGGCGGTGAGGATCTGCTCATCGGTCGAGATCTTCTGCGCCACCAAGGTCTGCCACAGCGTGGCCTGCGGCTCGGCCTTCCCCCGCAGCTCGGCCAGCAGCTCGGGCGTCAGCACTCCTTCCAGGGAGTGCACCAGCCATTCATCCGGGAAGTTGGTGTCGGGCATTCGCTCCCCTAAGGTACGTCCTGGGGGGAGGTTGGTGAAGGTTAGGGAGGTTGGGGAGGTTCGGGAGGTTGCTCCGCATACGATTAACCTTCTCTAACCTCCCCAACCTCCACCATCCTCCCCAACCTGCTTCAGAGGATTCCCCAAAAATCCCGCGTCACGTCGAGCGCGACGGCCAGCCGACGGGTGGCCGTGCCGAAGCCCATGTCACATCGCAACACACCCAGCCATTCCAGGCCCAGCCCCAGTGTCGCCCTGGGCCCGGGCGTGGCCGCCCATGGCGTGCCCGCCACAGGTCGGCCGGTCGAGCCGACAGCGACGAAGGGCGCGAGTGTCAGGGTGCGGGGCGTCCGAGCGTACGGGCCGACGGCGAGCGCGACGAAGGGCACGGGGACGCGCCACTCGAAGTGGAGGAGCGCCATGCGAGCGCCACCCCACCGTCGGAAGTCCTCGCCGAGCAAGGTTCCTCGTCCCCCGAGTACGAACGCACGGTGAGCCGGCAGGTCGGGGCCCGCAGCCCCACCTTGCGCGCGGATCAGGAGCCGGGTGGCCCCGGCCGGAACCAGCACGTGGCCGGCACCCCAGATCCGCCAGTACGTGGCACCGCCGTCGAGTCGCCCAGCCTCTACGACGCTCTCGAGGTGCAGGTCGCGCCGGACCGCGAACCCCTCGCTGCGGCGCTCGAAACCGAGCTGCACCAGGTCCACGCCGGGCCCGCCGAGGGCGGGGTTCGGCCGGAACGTGCCGTTGGCGGGCGCCGCCACCACCGGGAGCGACCCGATCAACTCACGCCCAACCGTGGCGCGCCACTCGCCGCGGACACCCACGCCGTGCCGATAGGTCACGCGCGCCCCCTCTGCCTGGTAGTAGTCGCCGTAATCGCGCCCGAATTCCTGCGACGAGAACGAGTTCACCAGGGGCGCGATGACCGGTGAATCGCCCACGTCGCGCACCTCACGGTACACGCCGACTTCGAGCGCTCCCCGGCCGCCGCGCTCCACGGCGGCGAGCGCTCCCTTCGCGCGATGGTCCGCAAAGCCGTAGCTCGTGAGGGCCCGCAGCTCGCGCCGCTCGCCCCCGCCGCGAAGGACGATCCCCGCGCCCAGCGCCAGCCCCTCCACGCGATTGGCATGCAAGAGGTCCGACACGCCCCGCACGCCGAGCCGCCGGGTCTTGAGCCCGGAGAGGGCTCGGTGCCCGGCGATCTGCTCCGCCTCGGCGCGCACCCGCTCCAGATCGTTCTGGCGGACCGGCTCGGCCACGCCCTGGAGCGCGGACGCGAGCGGCTCCCTCCAGGGGAACGAGTCCCGCTCCGCCTTTGGCAGGAAGGTGATCTCGTCGCCCGAGAACCAGCTGTTGGCCAACCCGAGATTGAACGCGTAGCCGTCGATTTCCCACCGCGCCCGGATGATGCCGCGCACCGGCACGTCGAGCCACGTCGCCCGGCGACGGATCTCGAGCTCCTGGCGATAGGGCAGCCAGTAACGCTGCTCCCAGAGCGCATTATCGAGCTCGATGCTCACGTCCTCGAGCTCCGGGTCGAGATAGGAGCGGGGCGTGAAGTTGAACGCCATGCGCACGAGGTCCGCGGTTTCGGCGTCGAGATACAGGGTGCCGACGATCCGCGGCAGGCTGAAGTCCTTGGGCCGGACGCGCAGCGCGATTACGCGCACCTCCCGCTCCGGCAAGACGATTGCCGTCGTGTCCCCCAGCGCGAAGTCGTACACCTGGAGGCCGGCCGGAGCGAGCGGGTGGGGGACGTCCCGCACCTCATCGCCCTCGCCAAGGCGGATGGCGGCGCCGAAGTTGTTCTGCACGATGCCGAGGTGGTCGCGATGGTAGTTGATGTCTGTGGGCAGCAGCGCCTGGTCGCGCCAGCCGATCACTCGCTGCTTGCTGCTCGCCGGGGCCCTCCAGTACACTTCCAGCTCCAGCTGGTCGGCCTTGACGAGGCGGGGAGGATCGGCGAGCCCCTGGCCGAACGCGCCGAGAAAGAAAAGGAAGCCGTGCGCCTGGGCCTTGTAGTCGTGGAGCGAAGTATCGGCCGCCGCGCCGCTGCGGCGCAGGACCGCGCGCCGTGCCAGCGCGAGCGCGTCGTTCGAATTCCACGCCTGCGCGGACAGGGCGCCAGGACAGCCGAGCGCGCCAAGGGCGAGGGCGGCGATGGCCACGCGCATCGCGCGAGAACGTCGCGGTGCGCGCGCCGCCGGGCAACGGTGCATTCCCCGTGTACCCCGGTGCCCACCGGATGAGCGACGCGCGCGCCGATTTTCTCGCGCGGGCGGCGCGGGGAGGGATGGTCCCGGTGCTGCGCGAGGTGGTGCTGGATGGCGACACTCCCCTCGCCGCGTTCGTGAAGGTGGCCCGGCCGCCGTTCGCCTTTCTGCTCGAATCGCTGGTGGGCGGCGAGCGCTGGGCCCGCTATACCTTCCTCGGCACCGAGCCGCG
>Ga0066680_10000921_pt1 | contig 11178 bp, 9 predicted proteins | sample GraSoiAngelo_129_FD_62297 | JGI IMG/M metagenome (GOLD analysis project Ga0066680, IMG submission 62297) | Grasslands soil microbial communities from the Angelo Coastal Reserve, California, USA - 14_0927_12_40cm | ecosystem: Environmental > Terrestrial > Soil > Grasslands | place: USA... | reverse complement strand
GCGCCTGGCGCTCCGGTCAGGCCGGGGCGTGTCCATGATGCGGCGAAGGCCACGCTGATGGTGCATCGCTGATGTTCATCGATCGCGCGAAGATCTTCATCAAGGCGGGAGATGGCGGCGCCGGCGCATTGAGCTTCCGGCGCGAGAAGTACGTGCCGCGCGGCGGCCCCGACGGCGGCAACGGCGGTCGCGGCGGCAACGTGATCCTCGAGGTATCCAGGCAGCTCAACTCGCTCCAGGACTACCGCTTCAAGCATCACTTCGCTGCGGGCCGCGGTGGACGTGGCAGCGGCAGCCGGCGCCACGGCAAAGACGCGGCCGACCTCATCCTGCAGGTCCCACCGGGCACGCTGGTCAAGGACGAGGAAGGAAAGACGATCGCGGACCTGGTGGCGGCGAATCAGCGGCTCGTGGTCGGGCGCGGAGGACGGGGCGGGCGGGGTAATGCCAGCTTCAAGTCCTCGACCCGGCAGACGCCGCGCTTCGCCGAGCTGGGCGAGCCCGGGGAGTCGCGCTGGCTTTGGCTGGAGCTGAAGCTGATCGCGGACGCGGGCCTCATCGGTCTTCCCAATGCCGGCAAATCGACGCTCTTGTCGGCCGCCAGCGCCGCCAGGCCGAAGATTGGCGATTACCCCTTCACCACGCTGGAGCCGGTGCTGGGCGTCGTCGAGCTGGCGGAAGATGCCACGTTCGTCATGGCGGATCTGCCCGGACTGATCGAGGGCGCCCATGCCGGGGCAGGGCTCGGGCTCGAATTCCTCCGCCATGTGGACCGGACCCGAGTCCTGATCCATGTCATCGATGCCGCGGCCAAAGACCAGCACAAGCTCTGGAATGATTACGAGCAGGTGCGGGCGGAATTGAAGAAGTACAGCGCCTCGCTGGCCCGCCGTCCCCAGCTGATCGCCCTGAACAAGATGGACGCCGTCAGCGAGCCGTCCGAGGTGCTGGCCTTCCGGCAGCGGCTGGTCAAGCTGCGCCGGCGGTCGTTTCCCATTTCCGCTGCCACAGGCGAGGGCGTCCAGGACCTGCTGTGGGCGACCTCGCGGATGCTCGAGCGGCGGAAGCGTGAGGCGCCGGAGCCGGTGCCGGCGCTCAAGGTCTACCGGGGGCCGAGCTCGGCGGAGCCGTTCACCATCGAGGCGATCGACGGCGGCTTTCGGGTTTCGGGAAATCAGCTCGAGCGGTTGCTGGCGATGACGGACATCACCAATCCCGAGGGGCTGGCGCACTTCCAGCGGATGCTCGACCGCTGGGGATTGAACGATGCGCTGGCCCGCCACGGCGCTCGCGGAGGTGAGATGGTGCGGATTGCCGATGCGGAGTTTCTCTACGATCCGAACCGCTGAGCAGCAGCCCCAGTCGGGCGGGCCAAAGGGCCGACCCGCCGGCATCATGGGTGGGACCTACGACCCGGTGCACAACGGCCACCTCGCTGCTGCCCGCCAGTTGCGAGACGAGGCCGCCCTCGAGTCGGTCTGGTTGGTACCGAACGCGCATCCGCCCCACCGGAGCGCCGCTCCGGTGGCCAGTGCCGAGGACCGGATGCGAATGGTCGAGCTCGCGGCGGCCGGGGACCGAGCGGGCCTAATTGCATCGCGGATGGAAGTCGATCGGGGCGGAATCTCGTACACGATCGATACCGTCCGCGAGCTCGCCCGAACGCGTCCGGGGCAACGATTCGAGTTGCTGCTCGGATCCGACGTCGCCCTGCAGATCCGGGCATGGCATGAAGCGGACGCGCTGCTGAAGGAGGCGAGCTTTACGATCTTCAATCGACCGGACACCAGCATCGCCCTGTCCACGCTGCACGAGCTGGGCTTCAGCCCGGCACGGACCCGGCTCGTGCACCTCGACACGCCCGCCATCGCGGCGCACCAGGTGCGCGACCGACTGCGGCGTGGAGCGCCCATCGATGACCTGGTGCCGCCTCCAGTGGCCGAGTACATCCAGGTGCATGGGCTCTACCGGGCCTGACGACTCATCCTGGCCAACTGGGATAATGAGGGTGGTGACCCCCCTTCAGCTCAGCCGGCTCATTGCGAATGCGGCTGCGGACAAGAAGGCGCGGGGGATCGTCCGGCTCGACATCCGGCAGAAAACATCGATCGCCGATTACTTCGTGATCTGCGAAGGGGACACCGATCGGCAGGTACGCGCCATCACCGACTCGATCATCGAGGCGGGAAAAGGCAAAGGGGTTCGGCCGCTGCGCATCGCCGGGTACGGAGAGGGATCGTGGGTCGTGCTCGACTATGCGAGCGTCATCGTGCACATCTTCCTACCCGGCGAGCGCTCGTACTACGACCTGGAGTCGCTCTGGAAGACTCCGGCAAAAGCCGATGCTGCGGCCGGGAATGGCTCGAAGCAGCTTGCTAAAGAACGGCCCCGGCCTGCCAAAAAACCGGCGGGACCGACACGACGGCGCATCCGTTCCGCCTAAGGGCCTTGTGCGCGGCGTCTGAAGCCAGGTCCCGAGCCTGTAGGATAATGTCGACTGTCGCGTTTCATTAGGGCGCGGCGCACGAACCATGAGCTCGAAAACACCGGTTGCCCCGCCACATCCGCACGTCACCGTCGACGATGTGTGGCACGGCGCCCTACCCAAAGACACCCAAATGGTGGCCGGGGCGACGGGCATGCGGCGGGAGGTGGTCTGGTGCACCGCGCTGCGCGCCCGGCCGCCGGCCTTCACGCCGCTGCGCGGTGGTGAGCTGCTGCTGATCAATCCACAGGTGCTGAGCGCCGTCGACGGCCGCCTCACCCTGGCCCGCTTGCTGGAATCGCTCGCCGGCCAGGGTGTCGCCGGCGCTGCGGTCTCTGGTCGCGTCTCGGTGGAAGCGCGCCGGGTTGCCGACGCCCACGGTCTTCCATTATTCGCCCTGCCGGTTAGCCTCGCCCTCGACCAGGTCGAGCAGCAGGTCCTGCGCTATGTCGTCGACCGGCGCGCAGAACTCCACGAGCGCGCGCAGGACCTGCACCGCCAGCTCAGTGAGCTGGCCCTGGCGGGGCGCGGCCTGCCCGCGCTGCTGGCCCGGCTGCACGAGCTGACCGGAATCCCGGTGCTGCTCGAGCACGATGCCAGGGTCGACTACGTTGGTGGGGGCGCGCGGCTGCCGGAAGACCTGGCCACCGCCATCGCGGCGGAGCGGCCGGCGCTCGACGAGTGGTTGCGCGAGGTGCCGCTCAGCGCCTTCGACCCACCGGTGGCGCTGCGATCCCTGGTCAGCGGTCGGGCCCGGTTGATTGCCCCCATCCTCGTCCAGGGAAGCATCGCCGGCTTCCTCTCCTTGCTCGGATCAGACGGTGAGTTGGGTGAGATGCACCGGCTGGCGGTTGGGCGGGCGGCGCACGCCTGCGCCATCGAGCTGGTGCGTGCCCGGGCCGCGCGCGACGCCCGGGATGAGGTCGAGGAAGAATTGCTCGATGCCTTGACGGCCGGCCGGCCAGGCTCGCATGAGGCGGCCCGCGAACGGGCGAAGCGCAAGGGATTCGATGTCGACGCCCCCTACCTGGTCGTGGCTGCTGATGCGCCCCCCTCGGGGAAGGCCGCGGCGATCCGAGGCGCCTGGGAGCGCCAGCTGGCGGTGATGCGGAGCAGCGCCCTGGTTCGGGATCGCGGCGCGATCACCATTGCCCTCATCAGTCTGGCCGGACGCAGGGCGCCAGAACCGAAGGCGCTGGTCGACCAACTCCATCGGGCAGCGCGCGCGGCCACAGCGACGGCGGTGGCGGTGGGATACGGCGCCGTCCGGTCGGGGGCAACTGAGGTGGCGTCGGCCGCCCGCGAAGCCGAGCAGGCGCTGACGATGGGTCGCCGCCTGTTTGGTCCGGACAGCGCGACGGCCTTTTCCGAGCTGGGCCTCTACCGGTTGCTGTACGCGCTGCAGCCGCTACCGGAGCTGCGCGACTTCAGGGACCAGGCGCTGGCCAAACTGCAAGGGAAGGATCGCGGTGGTGTGTTGCTGCAGACCCTGGGCTCCTATCTCGCGACCAACGGAAGCCCGACCGACGCGGCCGATCGCCTCCACCTGCACCGCAACACCGTGCTCTACCGCCTGGGCCGGCTCGAGGACCTGCTGCAAGTTGACTTGCGCGACGCGGAGGTGCGGCTCGCGCTGCACCTGGCACTCAAGATCGGTGACGTGCTCGAGGGGTAGGCTCTACTTCGGATGCGTCCGGATGACGTCCGGAAAACTCGAGGCCGAGGGCAGCGGGCCGACGACCGGAGCCGGACCGGCGCCTAACACCGAAAGGATCGCTGCGGCGATCGCGGAGTGGCCCTGGTCACCGGGGTGGAACCAGTCGCTGCGCCCCAGGTAGCTGGATCCACCGTCCGCGGCGTGAAAGTCGTTCACCTGATAGAAGCCATTGAGGCTGACGAAGGTCGCACCGTGCCGCTGGCAGGTATCCGCGATGATCGCGTCGATGGTGGCCGAGGGCAGCCAGCTACCAACGCAAAGGACGTGGGTATGCGGCCCGCTGACGGCGTTGACGATCGTCTCGTACTGGGCCGCGAAGGTCGCCGCCGGCGTGTAGAAGCCGACGTCGTTGGTGCCGAGCTCGATCGTCACCAGGGCGGGCTGCGCCGCCTGTACCACACTCAACTGTTGGATGCCCCAGCCGGCTTTGGCTCCGCTGCGCGCCACCAGGTCGAGGCTCATCCCCAGCTTCTCGGCCACCAGCACCGGGAAGGTATCGTCCTGCGCAGTCGCGTAGCGGCCGGCACTGATGCTGTCGCCCAGGGCGACATAGACCTTGCCCTGGAGCCCGGCGTGGTCGGGGTTCGCGTGCACGCCAAGGACCTCGCTGGGCGCCATCGCCGGACCTTTCGCCGCCGGCTGGCCGACCGCGAGGACCACGAGCAAGATCCAAATCACAGATGTCACGACCCGCGGGGCGCGCAGCGGCATCGCCGTTGACCCCAACCTCCTGTGTCTATTGTGCCAGCCACGCCGCTGTGGCGCCCCCCGCGAACGCAAGCCACGCGCTAGACCAGTCCCGACTCCAGGGTGGTGACCATCTCGGCGAGGGCTCGGACGGCCCAGTTGGGACGGTCGGTCATGCCGAAAAGTTGCAGTCGGGCTTCGGCCAGGTGCTCGGTCGCCTGTCGCCGGCAGATCGCCAAGGCGCTCGACTGGGTGATGATGGCGCGCGCCGTTTCCATCTCCGCCGCGGTGAACCTGGCGCGGGTGAGCAGCGATCGCAGCACCCGGCGGTTGCCGGCCGCGCCCCCCTTGAGCGCCACCAGCGTCGGCAGCGTCTTCTTCCCATTCTTCAGGTCACTGCCGAGCGGCTTTCCAGTTTGCGCGGCGGAGCCCCAGACCCCAAGGATGTCGTCGATCACCTGGAACGCCAGGCCAAGGTGGTGGCCGAACCGACCGGCCTTCTCAAGGGACGCGTCGCCCACCCCGGCAGCGATGCCGCCGAGCCGCGCGGCGCACTCGAACAACGCGGCGGTTTTGAGACCGATCATTTCCATGTACTCCTCGACTCCGACATCGACGCGCTGCTCGAACTGCAGGTCCAGGACCTGGCCGCGGCATAGCCCGAGCATGGCCTCCGCAAGCAGGGACAGTGCGGGCCTGGTTCGATCCGTGTAGCGCGCCGGCAGCAACTCCACCACCGCCCGGGTGACGAGCGCTTCGAGGGCTGCCCCGGCGTTGATCGCCTGGCCGGTGCCCCAGACCTTCCAAACAGAGGGCCGCCCGCGGCGCAGCTCATCGCGGTCCTGCACGTCGTCGAAAACGAGGGAGAAGTTATGCACCAGCTCGACAGCCACGGCGGCCCAGAGCGCATCGGCGTAGCGACGGCCGAAGGCCTCACAGGTGAGCAACGCCAGGTTGGCCCGAAGCCGCTTACCCGGCCGGTCGCCGGATTTGCGCAGGCCGAGGTGGTACTGGACCATCTCGGTCAGAAGGGCACTTTGACTGGAGCCCACTTGCTGGGAGAGGCGGCCCAGCTCGCGGTCGAGGGCCGCGTTCATCGCCTGCAGCCGGTCCGTGCGGCTGGCGAAGGGCTTGGTCTTTGCCATTATCGGAGTTCGGCCGGCGGGTTGATCTTGAGGGTGGCGATGCTGGACGCACCGGCGCAGAACATGGCGACCCGCAGCTGCCAGGCAAAGCCGTCGAGCAGACGCCGGACCGCTTCCTCGCTTTCGGATGCCGCCACCAGGACGGCGTGGGCAAAGCCGGTGAGGTCCGCTCCCAGTCCGATCGCCTTGGCGGCATCGAGGCCGTGCCGCAGTCCGCCGCTGGCAATCAACGACAGTTGGGGCGCTGCCCGATGGGTGGCGACGAGGGCTTCGGCCGTGGGAATGCCCCACTCGGAGAAGGCGAGGGCCAGCTCTACTTCCTCAGGCCGCTCCCGGCGGAAGGCCTCGACCCGCGCAAAACTGGTGCCGCCCAGCCCGGCGACGTCGATGGCGGCCACCCCGGCTTGCGCCAGCTGCGCCGCCACCTGGCCGGAGATCCCGCAGCCGACCTCCTTGACGATCACGGGCACCGGCATTTCCTTGCAGAGCATCGCGATCTTCTCGATCAGCCCTCGGAAGTTGTGGTCGCCTTCTGGTTGGAGCGCCTCCTGCAGCGGATTGAGGTGGAGCACCAGCGCGTCGGCCCCGATCATCTCGATCGCTTCCAGGCACTGCTCCTTGCGCATGCCGTAGTTGAGCTGGACCGCGCCGAGGTTGGCAAAGAGCAGGACGTCCGGCGCCACGCCGCGAACCTGGTAGGTTCCGCGCAGATCCTTGTGCGTCAGGCCCGCCCGCTGAGAGCCGACCCCGAATGCGATCCCGACCGTCTGCGCGACCAGTGCCAGCCGGCGGTTGATGTCGCCGGCGGCATGGGCGCCGCCCGTCATGCTGGAGATGAGGAAGGGGAGCTTGAGCGGCTTGTTCAAAAACCTGGTCGACGGATCAATGGCGTCGAGGTCGAGCTCGGGAAGCGCCTGGTGGGTGAAGGCAAAGCGTTCGAAGCCGGCGCTGCGGGTGGATTGGACGGAGGCCTCGAGTGAAAGCCGCAGGTGCTCGAGCTTGCGCTGCGCGATCCGGGAGAGGGGTTGACCGTTGGCGTCAAGCGCCATCAGCTCGCCGCCGCTTCGGACGGTGGCGTGCCCGGGTGGTCGTCGTGCACGTCGGCTTCCAGAGCCTCCGGATTTTCGGCCTGCCGCTTGCGCATCATCTGAACGAAGTAATCGACGATGATCGGGTCGAACTGCGTCCCCTTACCCGCCTCGAGCTGGGCGAGCGCGAACTCGGGCGTGCGGCGCTGGCGATAGGGCCGCGTCGATGTCATCGCGTGATAGGCATCGCAGACCGAGACGATGCGGGCATGCAGCGGGATGTTCTGGCCCGCCAGCCCATCCGGGTAGCCACTGCCGTCGTACCACTCGTGATGGTGGAGGACGACGTTGAGGATCTGGCGGAACGCCTTGATCGGCTGCAGGATGCGCGCCCCCAGGATCGGGTGCATGCGCATGATCAACTTCTCGTCTTCGTCGAGCTTGCCCTCCTTGAGGAGCACCTTGTCGACCACGCCGATCTTGCCCACGTCGTGGAGGATGGCGGCCAGACGCAGCTGGTTCTTGTGCGCCGCTGAGAGCTGCAGCATGTCGCCCAGGTCCTCCGCCAGCTTGGCGACGGACTGTGAGTGGCCGCTGGTGTAGGGGTCCTTGGCGTCGATCGAGGCCGCCAGCGCGTTGAGCGCCTCTAGGGTGGCCTCGCTGTTCGGCGAGAGCATGCCCTCGGCGAGCTCTTCCAGGTGGCTCGAGTTGGCAATCTGGCCGAGCCGCTTCTCCAGCGTCGCCACCATGCCCGGCCCCACCGTGTCGGCGCTGGCCAGTTGCGCGACGACCTCGCTGAGCACCGAGTCGAGGGCTGCCACGCTTTCCAGCTCGCAGGCGCCGCAGATACAGTTGCGGCCGCGCTTCTTCGCCATGTACATGGCCAGGTCGGCGCGATTCAGTAGCTCGTCGCGATTCTTCGCGTCCACCGGGTAGGTGGCCCAGCCGACCGAGGCGGTCAGCGGCGCGAAGATCGTCTTGGGGTTGTACATGAAGACCTTGGCCAGGGTGTCGCAGATCTCCTGCGCCCGGATGGGCGCGGTCTGGATATCGACGCCGGGCAGGATGGCGACGAACTCCTCCCCGCCGTAACGCGTCACGGTGTCCTCGCGCCGCATCGTCGAAGAGATCGTGCGCGCCGCGGCCTTGAGCGCGACGTCACCGGCGGCGTGGCCGAAGCTGTCGTTGTAGACCTTGAAGCGGTCGAGGTCGATCATCATGACGGTGATCGAGCCGCCGGTATCCTTCGTCTTCTCCAGTTCTTCGTCGAACCTCGTGTGGAAGTAGCGGTGGTTGGGGAGACCGGTGACGGAGTCTGTCACCGAAAGTTTTTGCGCCTGGTCCAGCGCGTGGGCGTTGCGCATCGCAATGCCGGCGCGCTCGGCGAAGGTCAGCATCAGCTCCTGCTCGGTCTGACGCAGCGGTTCAACCCGACTCTGAAAGCCGATGATCATGTCCGCGATCGCGCGGGCGCCGTGGAACACCGGGACGCGGTACCAGAGCCCGGCGGGCAGCGGCTTATGGTTGTCGGGCAGCACGACATTCGGGTCGCTGATGGGGATGACCTGCTCACCCATCGCTGGGGTCAATGACAGGCGTGCCGCGGTCATGTCGACGCCCGCGTGCTGCGCTTTGAGCTCCGGATTCCAGTCGACGTACAGGGTCGAGGCTGGTGGCGCCGACTCGTCCTGACCGATCAACGGTGGCATCTGGACCTGGAGGAGGAAGGCGTCCGCGTTGAGCAGCAGGCGGCCTTTCTCGGCGGCGAGCTGGCAGGTCTGCTCGAACTCCAGGTCACGGTTCAGCTCGACGGTGACCTCGGACAGCGAGGCGTGTGCCCGCTCCAGCTCCTCCTGCAGAGCTCGCTCCGCCCGCCGGGCGCGGTCGCCGACGAAACCGACGAAGATGCCGGTCAGGGCGACGAAGCCGGTGCGCATCGCCAGGTTGGTGAGGTCGTTCAGCGTCAGCGGCGTGCCCAGGACGGCGTTGCCGTAGTAGACGACGGCGGTATAGCTGAGCGCGATCGTGAGGACGGCGACGATGGCCGCCAGACCGCCGAACCGGACGGCGGTGGTGACGGTCACCACGAAGTAGGCGAGGAAGAAGGGTGAGGCCAGGGGGCCTGCCGGGCCGCCGGTGACGGCCACGCCGCCGGTCACCAGCAGGACGTCGCCGATGGCCGAGATGTAGCCGCTGGTGAGCCACGCCGGCCGGCGCGGCAGGATCACGACCAGGAGCGTCAGGTTGTAGATCGCCCCCAGGCCGATCAGGGCCAGCAGCGTGACCAGCGACTGCCGGTTCAGGCTGGCCGACAGGAATGGCAGGGCACCCAGAGAAACGAGAATTGCCAGCCAGCGGATCCAGATGATGCGCCGCTCCATCTCGATCGCCGAAGCATCGGGCTGTCCCGCGGCGGCGGGCTTGCGCGCGCCGAGCTTCAGGTTGATGGAGCTGCTCATGGTGTTCGGCTAGCCCGCCTTCAGCAGGCGGTCGGGGCGGCCCTGCCGCGTGCGCGGAACCTCGTAGAAGTCGAGCAGGACCTGCGTGCTGTCGATCAGGTGACTCAAGAACGGCTGGGTGATGCCGGTGCGACGCTCTCGCGCGATGGCCTTCTTCAGCTGCTCGAACTCTTCCTCCATCAGATGATGGACCGCCTCGCGCGCGTTCTCCAGCGTCCGGTCGCTGGGACCGCTCACGATCAGGTCGACGGAGTTGAAGCGGCCCTGCGCCGCTTCGCGCTCGTGCGTGCGAAGGTCATTCGCCAGGCGCACCACTCGCGCCGCCTGGCAGATGTGACCGAAGATCCGGTTTTTCAGCTCCTGCGACACATCCTGATAGGAAAAGGCGAGGATCGACACCTGGACGATCGGGAAGGAGCTGCTGTACATCCCGTTCGCCAGGTAGGCGTCGAGCGTGACCCGCTCCTGGTGCTTCAGCCAGTGGTTCTCCTGGAGCATGGTCCAGATGGATTTCTCCCACACCAGCCGACGCATCGCGGTCCATTCCTCGGGGACCTCATCCTCGCGGAACTGGTCCTCGATCTTCCTGGCCACCGTGGCGTGCACCAGCGGCATCTGGCTGAGGTCGCGGTTGTGCCAGAGGAGGAAGTTCTGACAGACCCGGCGATAGTCCGCCAGGTCGAGCTCCGGATGGTCTTCCTCCAGGTAGTCATCGATATAGACGATGTAGGCCATCGTGCGGGCCAGGGTGAGGGACTGCTCGAAGCTCGCGCTCGGGTGAAGCAGGACCGCGGCCCGGCAGACCTCGCCCAGCATGTCGTCGCCCCGCGGGTTGTCCTCGACCAGGTGGCGGATGACCGGCACCTCATCCGTCTGGAGCAGCAATCGTTCCTTTAGCCGGTTAATCCGCCGATCTTGCATGTTCGCTCCTCGCCAACAGGATCTGAGCCGAGAGGACCGCCGATCGAACCACCTGGGTCGGGCCGTACAGGGTCTTGCCCACCCACAGAGGAATGACGGGCTCGGCCTCGGTTTCATTCAGGTAGGCAGCGGCCCGGGCCAACGGCTCGGTCATCGCCGCAATCGTCTCGGCGGGTGCCGTCATCAGCGCCTGGACGGCGTAAGCCGTCTCTTCCGGGGTACCCTTTCCGAACCATCCCCAGGAACCGTCTTCCCGCTGGCTGTTCTTCAACCAGGTGAAGGCCGGCCGGCAAAGGTCCGGTGCCGACGCGGTGAGCGCGAAGACGGCGTGGGCGGTGGCATAGAAGGGGGAACCATGCCACTTGTCGACCCAGTGGTCGCCGTCTACGCGCGCATCACGCAGGTACTTGATGACTTTCTGCTGGATCAGGTGCTGGCGGGGAAAGGGCGGCACGACCTGAAGCACCTCGAGCACATGGGCATTGGCGCTGACCGAGGCATCGCGCTCCAGCGGGAAGGTGAAAAAGAAGCTCACGCCCTCGAAAGGTCTGAGTGGCCCGGCGGAGATCGGGTAACCGTAGCGATGCAGCACGCTCAGCGTCAAGGCGGTGTCGTCGGCATCCGGGCGAAGACCCTCCCTGGATACCCCCACTCCATCGTCGGTGAGCGCCTGGGCGAGATAGCGCAGCAACGGCTGGGCTTCGGCCGGCCGTTGGCCGGCGCGGGCCAGGTTGTA
>Ga0066680_10000920_pt1 | contig 11178 bp, 6 predicted proteins | sample GraSoiAngelo_129_FD_62297 | JGI IMG/M metagenome (GOLD analysis project Ga0066680, IMG submission 62297) | Grasslands soil microbial communities from the Angelo Coastal Reserve, California, USA - 14_0927_12_40cm | ecosystem: Environmental > Terrestrial > Soil > Grasslands | place: USA... | reverse complement strand
TTCCACCCCACGTCCCCACTGACAGTGAGGGTGCCCGTGACAAGCAGAATTCCATATCCGGTCACGCTACTCGTCAGAGTCAGGTCGCCCTGGACGACAGTGGCGACGGGGTTCTGCGCACTGCCGTAATTGGGCAAATTCGACGCTGGGCCTTGCACCACATAGTCGGCGTCTTGCGTGATTGCCTGGACCAAGCCGTTTGTCCCGTCGAGCCCGCTGACGCTCGTATAGATCGATGGCATGGACTGATTTACGTTTAGTACGCTAGGTGTTCCGCCCGAGCCGATGTAGTTTGTCTGCAGGTCCGTGGGGCGTCTGGGGATACCGTTTCTCACAGGGGGTATGTTCCCATTGCCATCCACGCCAATCGCGGGCTTGAGGGACTCAACGGGCGAACAATTACCCCCGCTTTGTTGATCGCTTCCGTTCATCCAAAGATTCGCGTCATTGGAAGCTTGGAACGTGCCCACCGGGCCAACCAGCGTAAGCGGAGAAGGAAAGGGGAGAAAGGCGGCGCCGAGAGACGGGATGGAGTAACCCAGTGGCGCTGGCGTGATGACGTATTGGAGCAATCTCTTGCTCCCGTTCGGAAGAACGGCAAGGGCAGTGAGTTCAAATGCCTGCCTTCCATTGGAAGTCACATTCAGGGAAGGCACAGTGCTGGCCGCGGAGAGACCGTAGAAAAGAGGTGTGCCAGCGTCTGGAGGATTGTTGTCCCCGTCGACGTCCATATTGAGACTCTGCTCCGTAACCGGGTTTATGCGCACCCACTGAAAGAGTGGACCATTAAGTCCAGCAATCGGAGAATCGGAATTAATAAACTGAACGTTCGCGCTTGTTATTGGTTGTCCAAATTCCTGGCCATATTCCTTATCCGCGTATGGATTGTTCCCGGCAAGGTCGGTCGGATTAATAGCTTGTCCCGGAAGCGGATTGCGGATGTAGAAGACTTGTCCCGCCGGCAAAGGCGTGCCTGCCGCAGCAACCACTCCGCTGATGCTATCGGGATGTCGCGGCGACAAGCGCCCCCGCGCTTCTTCCAAACCGGACATGGCCGCGTAGAACGCTTGCGTCGAGGTCCGGTAGTTGCTGTTCAACAGACTCTCAGTGCCGGAATTCAGGATCATCAGCACGCCGATCGTGAGCAGCAGCGTCAAGCAAAAAAGAACAATGATCAAAATCGTCCCCGACTCCGGCCCTCTGTGGGTACTGTGCTGCATGCTTTCTTCTCCTGCTAGAGTTTCCCTCGTCGGGATCGAATAAGCTGGCGCCTTCGGCAGTCAGTCTGAGCCATAGACGCCTCCCCGCCTCGGCATGCGCCCACCCACAGGCTTACCCCAACTCTCAGCGAGCACTTCCCGAGCCAAACACGGCATCTAGGCGTCGCGGCGGTCGTAGAGCCAGTTCGTACAACTTCCTCACACACTTGGATTTAGGAACGGAGACGCAATAATACTGCCATGCAGGGAGATAGGGAAGGCCCTACGCCGCCGCATTCCAAAGTCCCTTTGGATTCAGGATTCTCCCAAGTGGCAATTCGTTTCCCTTTGTTGGCCACTCCTTGAAGCGGTTGCCAATTTCTTGGCGCCCCTGTGGCCGCCTCGAACACAAATGTGCCCGCACTTTGTCCCTGGTTTCCGTCGCTCACGTCAGGATTCAGCAAGAGCGAAGCCTAACTCAAGCTAGCTTCGAAACCCTCGCCGACCGCGAAGTACGTGCAGTCTGGGTGGTGAAAGACCAGCGCGCTCACGCTTGCTTCGGGATCCATCATCATTCCTTCGGTTAGTTGCACGCCGATCTCCTCCGGCCGCAACAGCTTCCAGATGCCTGCCTGGTCTTCGAGGTCAGGGCACGCCGGGTAGCCGAAGCTGTACCTTTTCCCGCGGTAGCGCGAAGTGAACCGCTGCGGCATGGTCATCTCTGGCGGATCGGGGAAGCCCCAATCCTCGCGGATTCGACGATGCAGCCATTCGGCGCAGCCCTCCGCCGTCTCAATCGCCAGCGCCTGCAAACCGTGCGACTTGAAGTAGTAGCCCGCTGCCTTGGCTTGTTCGGAGCGCTCGCGAATGCCTTCTCCCGCCGTGACCACGAAAATCGCCGCATGATCGCGCTCGCCGTTTCGCCGCGGCAATACGTAATCGCTCAAGCAAAGCCGGTCTCCAGCCGGCTGCCGCTTGAAATGGAAGGAATGCAGCGGTCCCCGTCCGCCCGGAGCAAACAGGTGTACTGAGTTTCCCTCCGCCTCCGCTTCAAAGAATTGCCACACGGCGCGGATTTTCATGAACTCCGCCGCTGCGCGCTTCACTTGCTCCATTCCCTCGAAGAGTTCTAGCGCCTTCGGGTCGCGCGCCGCCAATTGCTTCTCGAAGTCTCCGCGGAAGCCCATGTGCCGTCCATAGAGCATATAAGGATTGATATAGCTCCAGATCTCGCGCAAATCCGGAACGCTTCTCACTTTGCGGTCGAGATAGCCGGCGCGCGGAATCGGCAGGTCCGCCCGCACACGCGGCGATCGCACCTCGATTTCCTTCACGCGGACCGTCGTGGAAATCGGCGCTCCCGCTCCGTCGCCCGAAACGGCGTGTTCGCGCAGAACAGTCTCTCGCTTTGCCGGGTCCATCAATTCGTTCATCAGCCGCAGCCCCGTCATCGCGTCTTTCGCGTAGCAGACCGCCTGGCCATAGCTCGGCGCAATCTTCTGCTGCGTAAATTTGGACGAGAGAGCGGCGCCACCGACGAGCAGCGGAATCGTAATCCCGGCCTCGCGCAGGTCGCCCGCCGTCACCACCATTTGCTGCGCGCTTTTCACCAGCAATCCCGAAAGCCCGATAGCGTCCGGCTTGTGTTCCTGAAAGGCGCGGATCAAATCTTCCGGCGGCACTTTGATGCCCAGGTTAATCACCGCGTAGCCGTTGTTCTTCAGGATGATCTCGACAAGATTTTTGCCGATGTCGTGCACGTCGCCCTTCACCGTCGCCAGAATCACTTTTCCGCGCGCCGCTGTTTCTTCCTTCTCCATGTACTGCTCGAGATGGGTGACGGCGGCTTTCATCGCCTCGGCGGATTGCAACACCTCGGCCACGATCAGCTCATTGTTGTTGAACAGCCGCCCCACCTCGCCCATGCCCGCCATCAGCGGGCCATTGATGATATCGAGCGGCGCCGTGCCTTCGGTGCGCTTTCGCTCCAGGTCTTCGATCAGCCCGTCGCGCGTGCCCTGAATGATGTAGTTCGCCAACCGCTCGTCGAGCGGCAGGTCCGCCGCTCGCGTCTTTTCTTTCTTCTTCGTTGTCCGGAAATGATCCGTGATCGCTGCAATGTGCAATTGGTTCACCGCGATGCGTTGTTCGCGGGGCTGCTGCCTCCAGTCGGGGGGAACATTGCGCAGCAGCGCGGCCCGAGGATGATTTGCAGGCACATCCTGCGGCGGATGCTGGAAGAGCAGATTCTCCGCCAATCGCCGCTCATGTTCCGGAATGGACGCAAATCGCTCGATGCGCTCCGTATTGACGATTGCCAGATCAAGCCGCGCCTTCGTGCAGTAGTACAGAAAGACCGAGTTGACCACTTCGCGCGCGCCTGCCGGCAATCCAAATGACACGTTCGATATTCCGAGAATCGTGCGCACCTCCGGCAGGTGCTGTTTGATCAGCCGGATGCCTTCCATCGTCTCGACCGCGCCGCCGATGTAATTCTCATCGCCGGTCGCGCACGGGAAAACCAGCGGGTCAAAAATGATGTCTTCCGGCTCGATTCCGTATTTCTCCGTCAGCAGCTTGTACGAGCGAAGCGCGATCTCGAGCTTCCGCTCGCGCGTGAACGCTTGCGCCTGCACCGGATTCTCGTCGATGCAGCCCACTACGACTGCCGCGCCAAATTCATGGGCAATCGGCGCGACGCGCTCGAATTTTTCTTCGCCGTCTTCCAGGTTGATCGAGTTGATGATGGCTTTGCCCTGGCTGTAGGTCAGCGCTTGCGCCACCGCCGCCGGATCCGTTGTGTCCACCATGACCGGAACTTTCACCTTGCGGATCAGCTTCTCGTAAAAGGCTGGAATGTCGTTCTTCTCGTCGCGCTCCGTGCTCTGCAGGCAGACGTCCACGATCTGCGCGCCGCCGCGCACCTGCCGCCTCGCGATCTCGCTCGCTTCCTCCCATTTTTCTTCGGCCACAAGCTGCTTGAACAGCCGCGACCCGATTACGTTCGTTCGCTCGCCCACCAGCAGCGGTCGCGTGCTTTCCTCGGCCTCGATCATCTCGATGCCGGCATACACGGCTCGGTGCTTCGCCGCGGGCTTCTGCCGGGGACGCTTGCCTTCGGCCATCTGCGCGATTGCACGAATGTGTTTCTCCGTCGTCCCGCAGCAGCCACCCACAATGTTCAGCCAGCCGTGGTTGACGAATTTCTCGAGCTGCGCAGCCAACGACTCCGGTGTCTCCAGGTACTGGGTTGTTTCAGGGTCGGGAAGACCCGCATTGGGGTAGCAGGACACAAATTCGCTCGTGAGCTCGTTCAAGGTCCGGACGTGGTCGGTCATGAACTCGGGCCCTGTCCCGCAGTTCATCCCGAAAGCCAGCGGATGCGCGTGCCGCAGCGAGGTCCACATCGCCTCGATGTTTTGTCCCGCGAGCATCGTGCCCATCGGTTCGATCGTCACCGATATCATCAGTGGAATCCCCGCGCCCAATTCCCGCGAAAGTTTCTGAATCGCAAGGACGGCCGCTTTGATATTCCGCGTATCCTGGCACGTCTCCACCAGCAGCACGTCCGCGCCGCCTTCAATCAACCCGCGTGCTTGCACGTAGAACGCCTGGCTCAGGCCCTCGAACGTCACCCCGCCGGTAACCGTGATGGCCTTCGTCGTCGGCCCCATCGAGCCGGCGACAAACCGCGGCTTTCCCGGCGTCGAAGCGGCATCTGCCGCCTGCCGCGCCAGCTCCGCGGCGCGTCGGTTCAATTCGAGCGCGTCCGCAGCCAGGCCGTATTCACCCAGCACAATCGGCGTGCCGCCGAATGAATTTGTCTCGATGATGTCGGCTCCAGCTTCGAGGTAGAGCCGGTGGATGTCCAGCACGACGTCTGGTCGCGTCCGAACGAGGTTTTCGTTGCAGCCGTCCAGCGCTGGCCCGCCGAAGTCGGCCGGCGTCAGATGCCGCTGCTGCAGCATCGTGCCCATCGCACCGTCGAGCACAAGAATGCGCTCGGAGAGCAACTCTCGTAGTGCTCGGGCCGATTCTTTCAGGTTCTGCATCCGCTGGAAGGCGATAACTCCTCGCGGGGAAAGTCCCGTACCGCTTGCAGCCCTACCCCGGGGTGGCCCCCGGCTCTGCTGCTCCCATTATTGTACGCGGTCTTGACCTTGGAAGCGAACGACTTGCGCCGGGAGGAGACAGCTCGACTTGCCCGTTACAGACTTTCCCTTACCACCTCGCTTCTCCGGGCGCAATTCACCCTGACCGGAACCGGCGTACAATGGCGCCTGCAGCATGGGGGCATGCGCCCTTGCGCGTCGCCATCATTGGATGTGGACATGTCGGCTTGGTGACGGGGGCTTGTCTCGCAGCAATCGGTCACCGCGTGATCTGCGTGGACCGCGTGGCGGAGAAGATCCGCATGCTTGAGAAAGGTCGCCTCCCTATCTACGAGCCCCATTTGGCGGAATTGATCCAACAGAGCCGCGCCGCGGGAAAGCTCACATTTTCAAACACTTCCGGCAGGGCGGCACGGGATACGGAGGTAGTCTTTTTGTGCGTGGGAGTTCCTCTGTTGGACAGCGGCGAGGCGGACTTCTCTGCCCTGGACTCCGCCGTCCAGGAAATCGCTCGCGCCGTGAAAACGACGAAACTCATCGTCGAGCGCAGCACCGTTCCCGTTGAGACCGGCAAACAATTGAAGCACCTTCTGTCGGTTTACAGCCGAAGCCACCGCACCGTTTTCCGTGTGGCGGCGAACCCTCAGTTTCACCGTGAGGGCCGAGCCGTCGAGGGGTTCTTTCATCCTGACCGAATACTTTTGGGCGTGGGAGATGATCGGTCGGAGAGAACTCTTCGCAGGCTCTACGCCCCAATTCTTAAGCAGAGCTTTCCCTGCCCGGTGCATGCCCGGAATTGCCCGCCTCGCAAGCCTCCCAAGCTTCTCCTCACCAACGTGCATAGCGCCGAGCTCATCAAGCACGCTTCCAACGCCTTCCTCGCCGTAAAAATCTCTTACGCCAACGTGCTCGCCGACCTTTGTGAGCGATTAGGCGGAAACGTTGACGAGGTCACTCAAGCTATGGGTATCGACCCGCGCATAGGCTCCCGCTTCCTGGAGGCTGGGATTGGGTTTGGCGGGCCCCGCTTGCCTAAGGACCTCCGCGCCCTTTGCCGTTTGGCGGAACGTGCCGGCGCGGATGCCGGAATCCTCCAGGCGGCCGAGGATATTAACCTGCGCCGCGTCGATGTCCTCTTCGAAAAGGCAAAACGCTCTCTTTGGGTCCTCAAGGACAAGCGCATCGGGCTGCTGGGCCTCGCGCACAAGGTCGGCACGGACGACGTCTCTGGCTCTCCTGCCGTCGAATTGTGGAAGCGCCTCGCAGCCGCAGGCGCCTTGATTCACGCCTACGATCCCCAGGCAATGGCTGAAGCTCGCCGCGCGCACTCGGGAATTGCCTGTGGAGCAGACGCCTACGAAGTCGCCAAAAACGCCGATGCCGTGGTGATCGCCACCGACTGGGAAGAATTTCGCAACCTCGATTGGCAGCGCGTACGTGACATGATGGCCCGCCCCTTGGTCCTGGATTGTCGCAACCTTCTTTCTCCTGCTCGCATGAAGGAACTCGGATTTGAATACCACTCCGTCGGGCGGCCTGGGGACTGAGTCGCACGCGGACTTCGCACACACCTTAAAGGCATGGTTCCCGGCATCGTTCTTCTGACAAAAACCGGTTCAACCCTCGCCTTACAACAAAATGCGGAATGTTATACTGGCCTCCGGCAAAAATTCAGAGTCTCGCATGACCAAACCTCTCAAGCTCCTCAACATTGTCGGCGCGCGCCCGAACCTGGTCAAAATCGCGCCGCTGATGCGCGAAATGAAGCGCCACGCGGAGATCGAGCCGGTCCTCGTTCACACGGGCCAGCATTACGACGAAAAGCTCTCCGACATCTTCTTTCGCCAGATGGAGATCCCCGCGCCGGACGTCAATCTCGAGGTTGGCTCCGGTTCGCACGCCGCGCAAACCGCGGAAATCCTTCGCCGTGTCGAACCTGTCCTTCTCGACCACAAGCCCGACCTTGTGCTGGTGGTTGGCGACGTGAATTCCACCATCGCCGTGTCGCTCGCCGCCGTCAAACTGGGCATTCCAGTCGCCCATGTCGAGGCCGGCCTGCGGAGCTTCGACCGCACCATGCCCGAAGAAATCAACCGCCTCCTGACGGACGCCATCGCCAGCTATCTCTTTGTTACAGAAGAAGATGCCATCGAACACCTGCTCAAGGAAGGCCGCCCGCGGGAGAGTATTTATCTCGTCGGAAACGTGATGATTGACGCGCTGCGCCAATTCCTTCCGCTCGCTCAAAAATCCGGCGTCGGCTCCGAACTCGGCCTCCTCGACGGCAACGGCTGGCGCAAGTTCGCCGTCCTCACGCTCCACCGCCCCTCGAACGTCGATTCCGCCGAAATACTGGCGGGCCTCCTCCGCGCCATCAATGCCCTCGCCGCTGTGCTCCCCATTATCTTCCCCGTTCATCCCCGCACGCAGCAGCGTTTGGCCGACGCCAATATCTCACTCCATCCCCAGTTCCGCTTGGTGCCTCCCATCGGTTATCTCGACTTTCTGTGTCTGTTGAACAGCGCGACTCTGGTCCTCACCGATTCGGGCGGCATCCAGGAAGAAACCACCGCGCTCGGCGTACCGTGCCTCACACTGCGCGATAACACCGAGCGCCCCATCACGATTTCCCAGGGCACCAATCAGCTCGTCGGCACCCATCCCGACAAAATCGTTGCCGGGGCGCAGGCAGTGCTTGCCGGTAAAGCCAAAACGGGTCGCATCCCTCCTTTCTGGGATGGGCGCGCCGCCGAACGCATTGTCGAGATTCTCCTCCGGGTCGTTCCCCGCGGGGAGCGCCGCGTAGCCGTCACGTAACAATTCGAGTACACCAGTACTCATAGCCCTTGCCCGTTTGTACAGTTTTCAATACTCTGAATTTGTGAGCACAAAGCGCCCTTCCGGCCGCCTCACGGTTTGTCTGCTCTCGCCTCACCCGCTCGTTCTGAGCGAGTTCGAGCGCCTTTTGGCGAAGCCTCAATTCAAGGTCATCAGCAAACAACTCGAGTCCACTCTGGCGCCGGACATGCGCCATCTCGAAGCGCCCAAGGCGCAGGTTTATGTTGTGGATGCCCATGCTGCCCGGCAGGCCACCGGCGCGCTCCTGACGAACATTCTCGAACGCTTCCCGGGCGCGCGGTTGATCGTCGTCGGCGAACAGCACAACGACTCGAACAGCTATTCCTTGTTGCGCCTGGGCGTCAAGGGCCTGCTTACCTACGTCGAGGCGCGAGAGCAGCTTCAGCGCGCCCTTCCGCTCGTGGCCAATGGCGGTTTTTGGGTTCCGCGCTCCGTGCTCTCGAGCTTCGTTGATTCCGTCCTCGCGGGTCAGGGCCGCCGCCTCAAGACGGACTCCGTCGCGAATCTCAGCCGCCGCGAACAGGAAGTCCTCGATTCGCTCCTCGAGAATCTTTCCAACAAGGAAATCGCCAATAAACTGAATATCGCCGAGCGCACCGTGAAGTTCCACGTCTCGAACCTGTTGAGCAAGTTTGGCGTCCGCCGCCGCGCCGACCTCATCCTCCTGTGCTTCCAGCGCCGCCTGGCCCAGGTCTGACTTCCGCGGGCAGGCCTACGGCCATTTCCCGCTGACAACTCGCCCTTCACCTGCTAGTTTGTCTGTTTCCAAAGTCCATCCCTGCCTGCCGCAGGCAGGTTTTAGCTGACAGGAGGAACCCCGAAGTTGAATGTTCTGGTGACCGGTGCGGCAGGCTACATCGGCAGCATTTGCGCGGAAGTCCTGCTCGCGCGCGGCATGCGCGTCATCGCGCTCGATAATCTTCAGGAAGGCCACCGCGCCGCGGTTCCTCCCGCCGCCGAATTTTGCCAAGCTGACCTCGGCGACCTCCGCCAGCTCGAAGACGTCTTCGCCCGCCATCGCATTGACGCCGTCATGCACTTTGCCGGCGAAGCCCAGGTGGCCAAATCCGTCCGCGAGCCCAGCGCGTTCTATGTCGCCAACGTCGCCGGCGGCGTCAATCTTCTCGATGTGATGCTCCGCCACCGCGTCAAGAAGCTCATTTTCTCTTCCACCGCGGCCACCTACGGCGAACCCCAAATCGTCCCCATCCCCGAAGACCATCCCAAGAATCCCATCAATCCCTACGGCAAATCCAAGCTTGTCTTCGAGCAGATTCTCGCCGATTACGCCGCAGACACCGGCCTGCAATACATCTCGCTGCGCTATTTCAACGCCGCCGGAGCTTCAGCCGAGCGCGGCGAAGCCCACCATCCCGAAACCCATCTTATTCCGCGCGTTCTCGAGGCGGCCTTAGGAGTACTTCCTCATCTCGACGTGTTCGGCACGGACTACCCCACGCCCGACGGCACCTGCGTCCGCGACTATGTCCACGTCCTGGACATCGCCGATGCCCACGTCCTCGCCCTCCAAGCCCTCGACCGCGCCGCCGGCGCCGCCTACAACGTCGGCAACAACCGCGGCTACTCCATTCTCGAAGTGCTCGAAGCCGCGCGGAAAATCACCGGCCCTGCCATCCCGCACAAACTCTCTCCTCGGCGTCCCGGCGATCCCGCGGTCCTTGTGGCCAGCGCTGAAAAGCTCCGCCGCGAGCTTGGCTGGGACCCTCGCCACTCGTCACTCGAGGAAATCATCGCCTCCGCTTGGGCGTGGAAGCAGGCGCATCCCAAAGGCTATGCCGGCGGCTAATTCCGCAATCGAAGTCCGCGCCTGCCTACCGCAGGCAGGTAACTCGTGGAAGGGCGCGCGTGCCGCGGGAGGGCACGGCTTCAGCCGTGCCGAAAGGCTCCGGAAATACAGGGGTTTTAACCCCTGAGGTCGGCAGGGTGTGGTGTTGAAGCATTTATGAGATAAGTTGTGGTAAGTTCAATCGAAAATTCGGTACCGGAAGATCAACCACAGCGCCTGAAGTCCGTCCCGCCAGGTAATTTTTTTACCTTCTTCGTAGGTGCGCCCCGAATACGAAATAGGCACTTCGTACACGCGCCATTTGCCCTTGGCGACTTTGGCGGTAATCTCCGGCTCGAAACCGAAGCGGTCCGACTTCAGTTGAATTCCCGCCAGCACCTCGCGCCGGAATGCCTTGTAGCAGGTCTCCATGTCCGTCAGCTTCAAGTTCGTCGTGATGTCGGAGATCAGCGTCAGGAGCTTGTTCGCCACGTAATGCCAAAAATAGTGCACCCGCTGCGGCCCGCCCAGAAACCTCGAGCCGAACACCACGTCCGCGCGCCCGTCTAGGATCGGTTCGAGCAGTTTTCCATAATCGCGCGGGTCGTATTCGAGGTCCGCGTCCTGCACCAGCACGACGTCGCCGGTCGCTTCCGCAAATCCCCGCCGCAACGCCGCGCCCTTGCCTTGGTTCTTTTCCTGAAAGAAAAACCGCAGCCCGTCGAGCGGAATTGGGTCGTTGCCGTCCTGCGCCGGCGCTTCCGCTTCGCCCCGGCCTTGCCGCGCCGCCAGCGCCTCCAGGATTTGCCGCGTCCCGTCCGTCGAGCAGTCGTCCACCACGATCACTTCTTTTCGCAGCGGCGTCTCCTGCACCCGCCTCAGAATCTCTTCGATCGTGCTCTTCTCGTTGTACACGGGGACGACCACGGTGAGCTTCGCATCGAGAATCGCCGTCGGATTGCGTCTCGCCGCCATAAGGACTTGCGATTCTAGTGCCGTTCCAACTCGATTTCACCCTCGATTAGCGCGGCAGGATACCACAACCCTGTTGAGCGTTTGGCCCGCCATTCCCGACAAGAATTGGAACGGTACTATTCGCCCGCCTCCCTCCGAGTAAAGCAAACCTAAACCCGCCCACCAGCGTTTGTTTTCCGCCTTCTTCCAGCCTCCAACCTACAGCCTCGAGCATGTGTAGCGCCGGCTGGAATTCATCCCGACGAAA
>Ga0066680_10000917_pt1 | contig 11185 bp, 11 predicted proteins | sample GraSoiAngelo_129_FD_62297 | JGI IMG/M metagenome (GOLD analysis project Ga0066680, IMG submission 62297) | Grasslands soil microbial communities from the Angelo Coastal Reserve, California, USA - 14_0927_12_40cm | ecosystem: Environmental > Terrestrial > Soil > Grasslands | place: USA... | reverse complement strand
GAAGCTCGACGGGGTCAAGCTCTTCGTGCCCGACGCGCAGAACGCCGACTACATGGTCGTCGCGGCGCGCACCCGTGGCGAAGGAGAGGAGGGCATCTCCCTGTTCCTCATCGAAGGCAAACCCAAGGGCATGTCCGTGCACTCCCTGCAGACGCTGGACATGACCAGGCGTTGGTGCGAGGTTCGTTTCGAAGGCGTCGAGGTCGGCGCCGACTCGGTCATGGGCGCCCCCCACAAAGCCTGGCCTGCCCTCAAGCGTGGTCTCGAGTGGGCGACGGCGGCGCTGTGCGCCGAGATGATCGGCGGCGCGCAGAAGGTGCTCGAAACTTCAACCGACTACGCGAAGACCCGCCATCAGTTCGGCAAGCCCATCGGCATCTACCAGGCCGTATCGCACAAGCTCGCCGACATGCTGGTGCTCTCGGAGAGTGGTCGGTCGGCGACCTATTACGCCGCGTGGACCGTCGACGCCGACGCACCAGACCGCTCGCTTGCGTCCTCGATGGCGAAAGCGTACGTGTCCGACGCGTATCGCAAAGTGGCCGGCGACGGCATCCAGGTGCATGGCGGCATCGGCTTCACCTGGGAGCACGACATGCACCTCTACTTCAAGCGAGCGAAAGCATCAGAGGTCACCCTCGGCGATGCGACTTACCACCGCGAGCTGGTGGCCCAGGCGCTCGACCTCTAGGTTCTGCAGCTCTACGACTGGCCCGGCAGATGCGGCCAGGAGTCGTAAAGGTTGGTGTCGACCGACCCGCTCTCAATACCCGCGAGGTCGTAAACGTACGTCTTGCCTGTCAGGGCCGGACCGCCGAGGCCGCACGGCGTCGAGGAGGTGCAAAGCGTCTCGCCCGCATACCAGACCAGGGTCGGGGTCAGGAAACCGGGATTGGCGCGCGGCTCGTTGGAGGCCTGCGCGAGGGGGCCACCGTTGGTGTCGATGAACCCCACTTTGTGATTGCCCTGCGGATCCAGGGTCGTATAGGCGATGTGGGTGCCGTCAGCGCTCGGCCAGGGGCGGATCCACTGCAAACCCGCCTGCACGGTCTGCACCTTGCCGGTCGCCTCCCACACCTGGACGCCCGCACCGGTCCGGAAGTAGAACCGCGCTCCGCTTGCGCCCCACGTGCCCATCGTCCCGTCCGCGCGGGTGTAGACCGTCTTGTAGTCGGATAGCCGAACGATCTGGATCGGCGGTGTGCTGGTCTGGGCGCCTTTCTGCGCGGTGAACGTCTCTTCCACCGCGACGAACTGGCCGTCTGCAGAGAAGCCGACGATCGCGTCATCGTTGTCGAGGTTGACGCCGCGGCCGGGCACGGTGCCCATGCTGGCCAGCACCTTGTCGCCGGCCGCGGACAGCACGTGCCATTTGACGCCGCTGCCGTCCGAACTCAGATAGCTGAGCCTCTGCCCGTCGTGGCTCCAGTTGTAGACCCAGCTCGCGTAGCCGCCTGAGGCCCAAGCACGCACCAGCGAGGTCGTGCTGGTGGCGAGGTCGACCAGGTAGAGCGAGCCGGCGGCGCCCAGGTCGCCGCTCGACGTGACGATGTACGAGATGCGCGTCGAGTTGATGAAACGTAGGTTCGAGCCGCCGCTGAGGCCGCACCGCGTGACGGGATGCGTGAGGTCGGTCACGTCGCGCACAACAATGCCCTGGACCGCACGAAGCGTTACCAGCGCCAGCTGGTGCCCGGCCGGAATCTGCGAGGTGCAGACGATCGCGAGCGGCGGCACTGGGGTTGGGCCGCCAGGCGCCGGGCTCGGGAAAGGGAGCGGCGATGCGCTGACCGCCGGCGAGGCGGCGCTGGATGGTGAAGTTTTGGCCTGGTTTGGGCCGTTGCCGCAAGCCACGGTGAGCACCATCGCCAGGACCAGGAGCCGCTTCAGGCCGTCTCCGAGCCCCGGGATCAGCGTCATCAGCCCCCAGAGAGTAGCCGGAAGACCACCAATCCGAACAGCGCGCAGGCCGGAATCACGATCCCCCGGTACAGCGACCAGTAACCGGACCACGCCTCCCGGAGACGGTCGAGGCGCCGCCCGGAACCGAATACGAGCGACCAGTAGATCGGCAGCGCGGCGCCGGTGTTGAGGGCCAGTGCAAGGAGGGCGATCCCACCTGCGCCCGCGAGCCAGACCTGAAGCGGAGCGGACGTGCCGAAGCCCAGCTGTGTGCCCCAGATGGCGGCGGCCGTCACCAGGCCGATGAGCGCGGGCACGCCAAGGAGGAAGAATGCGGCGAAGCTGACGATCATCAGCGCCAGCATCAGAGCCAGCGTCGCCACGATCCCGGCCAGCGCGGCGGCGGCCACGGTCGCGCCGCTTGCAGGCGCAGGCTTTGTGTCACCCGCCTGAACGATGTATGCCTGCCCATCGCTCTGCACCTGTCCGCCGGCCGATCCCCTCACCTCTGACCACGAATGCAGGCCCGCGCTCGAGGTGACAGCGACCGCGACGCCCGCGGGCGCTACCGCAAGCAGCAGGCCGGCCACGATGGCGGCCGCATTGCGGCGGATGACCGCCAGCGGCAGCCAAACCCGCCGGCGCCTGATGCGGCCTAAGCCTGTTTCCATCAGGCGCTCGCGGTCGAAGGTCGTCCCGCACAGGACAGTGAGCGCGAAGCACGCTGTCAGTGGCAGTACGAGTGATGGAATCGCGAACGGCGACCGAAATACGAATAGGGCGAGGGGCAGATCCGCGACGGCCGCCGACACAGGCGACAGTAGGAACGACCACGCACCGCCGGCCGCGCCTTCGCGCGGGAAGAGCATGAAGCCCAGCATCCGGCCCATCGCGGCCCAGTACGAGGTGACGGCAGCCACGACCGCGAAGACCGGCAGAAGGTCCCATGGCGCGCTCTGGCCGAACAGCGACAGGAGGCCCATGCCCGCTGCCATCCACAGCGTCACCCATACGGTGCTGACCACCGCGCCGGGGAGGACCTCGAGCCAGATGAGCGACGGGTCGTCGACCGGTGTGTAAAGCAGGACCTCGAGTGACTGCTGCGCCTTCTCCCACCAGATGCCGATCGAGCTCTTGATCGATTCCAGCAGCGCGAACGACATGAAGAACAGCGGCAGCAGCAGGCCTGCCTGCAGCGCTGAGCCGCCGGTGAATCGCTGAGCAAACGCGCCGGCGACTCCGGGCAGCTGCCCGAAGAGAGACGTCCCGGCGACAAGCAGCAGCACGAAGGCGTTCAGGTACATGACCCAGCTCAGGTCTCCCCGGCGCCACCACGAGCTCACGTAGAAGGGAAGCGAGTGGCGCAGCAGCCGCCCCTGCTTGGGCAGCGACGCGAACATGCGGCGAGCGCTGATTCCGGAAGAGTGGATCAGCCCCTCCCGTGCCTTCGGCGCGGGGGCCCCAGAGGTTCCCACCAGAGGGGGGAGGGCCACGTTGTCCATTGCGTTGAGGTAGACGGACTCGAGGCTCACCTGCTGCTCTTCGAGCTCGTAATACGGCGCGTCCATCGCCGCGAGCCGCGACTGCAGCTCCGCCGCGAACGCGGCGCGATCCGCGACCGTCGCGTGCCACGGCAGGCTGTAGGTGATGGCGTCGCCCGAGAGCTCGAATGACACCGTCTTCTCGCGCAGCCACGCGCGCAGCGTGTCGGGGTCGGATGGAGTCTTGCTTAGACGGACCGAGAAGCGCCTGCCGGTCTCGGCCTCGCGGCGCAGCTCGTCGAGGGTGCCTTCGGTGACCACTACGCCGCTGCGCATGATCGCGATCCGGTCCGCCATCAGCTCCGCCTCGCTCAATACATGCGTGGTGACGATTAGCGCAGCGCCCCGCGCGCGCTGCTCGCCGAGGTAGCGCCGCATGTCCGCGGCTGCCACCGGGTCGAGGCCGGCAGTCGGCTCGTCACAGAAGATCCAGTCCGGCTCATGCAGCGTCGCTCGGATCAGCGCGACCTTCTGCGCCATTCCACGTGAGTAAGCCGCGAGGATCATGTCGCTTCGGTCCGCGAGGTCGAAGCGTTCGAGAAGCTCGGTGATGCGCTTTGCCCGGACGTCCGCCGGTACCGCATACAGGTATCCGAAGTGGTCTAGGTACTCGACCGCGGTGTTGCGACCGTACAGCCTCGCCTGGTCGGGCACCACGCCGAGCCGGGCGCGAACTTCGTCGAGCTTTTCGGGCAGAGCAAGGCCGTCGAGCTCGATCAGGCCGGCGTCGGGCTTGAGGATTCCGCCGAGGCATCTCAGGGTCGTCGACTTGCCCGCGCCGTTCTGGCCGAGCAGCACGAGGATCTGCCCGCTCTCGACGTGAATGTCCACGCCATCGACGGCGCGGACGTCACCAAAGCTCTTGCGAAGGCCCTCGACCCGAATCACTGGAGCGTGGAGTCTAGGCTGCGTTAATCCTCGTGAGGCCGTGATTCGGGGTGCCGGTTAAGAAACAATCGGAGCAGGGGCGGCGCCTCGTAGGGTTCGTCGATCTTGGGCACGTCCAGTTCAGGTTCGGCTGACGCTTCGTTGAGGAGCTCTCCGATGACATCGGGGAGCGGCTGGCGCTTCCGGGCGGCCAGCATACGCACGCGATTCCATGCCGCCGGTTCGATGCTGATGCTCGCCTGGAGCGTCGTCTTCATGGGCCTGAACCCGATTCGAGTATAGGCGCCGACCGGTGAAATGGCGCCCCTATCCGAGGGCGTCGAGCAAGGGCTGGAGGCGCTCCATGACCGCGAGATGGACCTGCTCCTTCGAGCCCGTCGCGTCCAGGCGAGCGAACCGCTTCGGTTCGGCGGCGGCCAGCCGGTCATATGCGTCCGCCACCCGGTGGTGGAACTCCACCGATTCGCTTTCGACGCGGTCCGGCTTCTTGCCGGCATGGACCAGGCGTTCGAGCCCGTGCTCGACCGGAACCGACAGCAGGAACGTCACGTCTGGGCGGGGAAACGTCGACGGCCATGTCGTCGGCACGCCGCGGGCGCCGCCCTGGTAGGCGAGCGTCGAATCGTGATAACGATCCGCGACGACGATCTGGCCCGCCGACAATGCCGGCGCGATCACCTCGCTGATGAGCTGCTTGCGCGCGGCCATGAAGAGATACATCTCCGCCTCCGCATCGAGCTCCATCGCTCCGTAAAGGACGATCTCGCGGATGCGCTCGCCGAGCTCGTTGCCGCCCGGTTCGCGGACCATCACCGGTTCGCGGCTGGCGAGGGCCTGGGCGAGCAGCTCGACCTGCGTCGTCTTCCCGGAACCCTCAGGTCCCTCGAATGTGATGAACAGGCCCGGCACTAAGCGATCGGCTCTTCAGGGACGGGCGTGATGCGCAGCCGGCGCTGCGGCTCCTTGCCGGTGCTCCGCGCCGAGAGCTCGTTCTCCGCGACCAGCTGATGCTGCAGGCGGCGCAGGTATGCGTTCTGCGGCGCGATCTCGACGGGACGGAGCGTCGTCTTCACGGTCTTGATGGCGGCTGCCGCCTCCGCCAGCGCGCGGGTGGTCGCCTCGTCGTGCTTGTCCACGCCGTAGATGCGCGACAGTGCATCGCGGACCTGGGTTACGGAATTGCTCTTGAGGATGTGGATCGGGAGCCCGCGGCTCTCCGCCTGGCGCAGGCTGTCCGGCCGGCGGCGGTAGTGATTCTTGAGCGTCAGCACCGCGCCGGCGCCATCGAGGTTGCCCAGCACGCGCACCGGCAGCTCGAGGTCGCGGATCGACTGCTCGACGTGGTGGCGGCTCACGCCATAGGGAAAGATGCCGAGCGGCTTGCTGTTGGAGGACGTCGCCGCCGGCAACTCCGGTGTCACGACGGTCGGGGCGTCGACGTTGGATATGACCCGGCCCTCGCGCGTGCGCACGCGGATCTTGGGCGTGAGCATCGGGCCGCGCAGCGCTGTGTCGACCACATCGGCAAGCGGAACGTGAATGGCGACGCGGTCGCGGTCCTGGATCTCGACCAGCACATCGAAGGTCGGCGGCGCCTTGCGCTCGAGCACCGACTTCTGCGTGCCGCGCCGTCGTGCCTCTTCGTCCGAGAGGGTCACGCTCTGGATGCCGCCGAGCAGGTCGTTCAAGGTCGGGTTGACGAGGAGGTTCTCGAGCGTCTGGCCGTGCGCGGTGGCGATGAGCTGCACACCGCGTTCGGCGATTGTGCGCGCCGCCGCGGCCTCGAGCTCCGTGCCGATCTCGTCGATAACGATGACCTCAGGCATGTGGTTCTCGACTGCCTCGATCATCACCGCGTGCTGCAGCAGCGGAGTCCGCACCTGCATCCTTCGAGCTCGCCCGATGCCGGGATGCGGGATGTCGCCGTCACCGCCGATCTCATTTGACGTGTCGACGATCACGACACGCTTGCGGAGCTCGTCCGCGAGCAGTCGCGCGCACTCGCGCAGCATCGTCGTCTTGCCAATCCCAGGCCGGCCGAGCAAGAGAATGCTCTGGCCGCTGATGACAATGTCTCGAATGATCTCGCCGGTGCCGGTGACCGCCCGGCCCACGCGCATCGTGAGCCCGGTGATACGTCCGGAGCGGTTGCGAATCGCGGAGACGCGATGCAGCGTGCGCTCGATTCCGGCGCGGTTGTCATCGCCGAACTGACCGACGTTGTTCGCCACGTGGTCGAGATCCGACGCGGAGACCGGACGGTCCGCGAGCAGCACCTCGCGCCCAGGCACGCGGGCCTCGGGTTCCCGCCCGAGGTCGAGCACGATCTCCAGCAACTCCCTCGGATCGGTCCTCTCGTGAAGCGCGCGGGCGAGGTCTGATGGCAGCGCGCGGGCGAGGAGCTCTATCTCCTCATCCCAGTTACCCGCGCGAGAGGACGTAGCGACCTCGGGCCTGCTCATCCGTACGACGGCACCAGCCCCTTCTCCCGCACCGGCACCCGAACCGCCAGTTCTTTGACCAGGAGGAGCTGCGTCAGGAGGACACTGAACCCACGCCCTCTGAGGGCGTCGATCATGTGGGAATCATAGTGGCGGAGGCTCGACCAGGCGGGCGCATCGGTGTTCACGAGCAGCGACAGGCCGAGGTCAACAAGCTCCTCCGGCAGGGGCCTCTCAGGCATCGCCAGGAAGCTCAGCGTGCTGGGGCGCGCGCCCGAGCTTCGCTCGACCTTGACCCAACCCACGAGCTCGACCCTGTCGACAACAACCTCCTCCTTGTTGGAACCTCGCGGGGCCAGCCGACCGGTCCACTCCCCGTGCAGGGCACGCCAATCGCGATAGGTAGGGGCCTCCAGCTGCGACACCCCTTGCGGTGTGACCTTCCGGTAGAGCTGGTAGAGCCTGCGCCCGTCGCCGCGGCGGACCTGTCGAGCCCCCTCCGGGGAGGCGGCCAGACGGTGGCTCGGCTTCTCCGCGTAGACCACGACCTCGGTGGCGTACTGGCGGAATCCCCTGAGCCGGAAAACCGGCAGCAGCGCGTCGCGCTCCGGCAGGCGCACAAACAGCCGGTGCACGCCCCGCTCGAGGGCCTGGTTGCACAGGTGCTCGACGAGCGCCGGCGCCACCTCGTCGGAATCCGACCCTTCGGCCACCTGCAGGTTCAGCACCTGGAGGACCTTCGGGCGTGTCACCTCGAGGCCACGCTGCTGGCCGGACGCCTGTACATATCCAACAACCTTGCCGCCCACCTCCGCGACGTAGATGAGCGTCTCCTGCGAGAGGGGAAGGAAAGCCGACAGCGTCGAGCTGAGCAGCGACCACAGCCTCGCCGCGGGAGGCTCGGCCTCGTTCAGCGATTTGTCCGCGGAGCGATGCATCTCCTCGATGCGGGCGAGGTCGAGCAGGCCGGCGGCTCTTAGCTTCATTCAGACGACGCCATCCTCACGAACTCCTGGTGCAGCCGTCGGTCGTTGGTCAGCTCCGGATGGAAGCACAGCGCGAGGATTTGCCCCTGGCGCACTGCCACCGCGCGGCCGTCATGTGTCGCGACCACCTCCGTGGTGCCGGTCGACTCCACGAGCGGAGACCTGATGAACACGCCAGGAAAGGTCTTGCCATTGAGCCCGGCAAGATGCAGCGAGGCTTCGAAGCTGTCGACCTGCCGCCCATAGCCGTTGCGCCTAACGGAGATGTCGAGCAGGCCCATGCCGCGCTGATCCTCCATCCCGTCGGTGACCTCACGCGCGAGGACGATCATGCCCGCGCAGGTCGCGAGCGTGGGCAGACCTCCAGCGATTGCGTTGCGCAGCGGCTCGAGCAGGCCGACGCGCTCCATCAGCATCGTCATGGTCGTGCTCTCGCCGCCCGGCAGAACGATGCCGTCGAGCGCTTCGAGATCTCCTTCGGTCTTGACCAGACGGGTCTTCGCACCCACGGCCTCGAGCGCGCGGACATGCTCAGCAAACGCACCCTGCATCGCGAGGACCCCGATGACTGGTGCTGTTTTTCGCCCCGCGCGAGAACTACCAGCCTCTGGCAGCGAGCAGCTCGTCCTTCGGGATGGCGGGGATCTCGAGCCCGGGCATCGCCTTTCCAAGCCCCGCGGAAACTTCCGCCAGCACCTCGGGCTTGTCGAAGTACGTGGTGGCCGCCACGATCGCCTTGGCACGCTTCAAGGGGTCCTCGGACTTGAAGATGCCGGAGCCGACGAACACCCCGTCCACACCCAACTGCATCATCAGCGCCGCGTCGGCCGGAGTCGCGATCCCGCCCGCGGCAAAGTTCACGACCGGCAGCCGGCCGAGGCGCTGGCACTCGGCGAGCAACTCCACCGGGGCGCCAATTTGCTTGGCTTCGTGCACGAGCTCGGCGTGGTTCATGCCGTGAAGCTTGCGAATGCCGGCGTTGACCGCGCGTGCGTGACGCACCGCTTCGACCACGTTTCCAGTCCCGGCCTCGCCTTTGGTGCGGATCATCGCCGCACCTTCGGAGATGCGCCGCAGTGCCTCGCCGAGGTCGCGACATCCGCACACGAACGGAACCTTGAATGGGTGCTTGTCGATGTGGTTTTCTTCGTCGGCCGGCGTGAGCACCTCGGATTCGTCGATGTAGTCGATCCCGAGCGCCTCCAGGATTTGCGCCTCGACGAAGTGGCCGATCCGGCACTTCGCCATGACCGGGATCGTCACCGACTCCATGATCGAGCGGACCAGCGTCGGATCGGACATCCTCGCCACCCCGCCCTCCTTGCGGATGTCGGCCGGGACGCGCTCGAGCGCCATCACCGCGCACGCGCCGGCGTCCTGCGCGAGGCGGGCGTGCTCGGGCGTGACCACGTCCATGATCACTCCGCCCTTGAGCATCTGAGCCAGGCCGGCTTTGACCTTGAAGGAACCCTTAACAGCCCGATTTCCATTGCGCGAACCGTTGCGTTCGGCCACGAAGGGAATTCTACGCCGGGCTCCTGGACGGCCCCCTCGCTTGAAGTGACCGGTTTCGGCCGGTCGGAGCGTTGAATTCAGAGGACGATGTTGAGGAAGAGCCTGGGAGTGACAGGTGCCTTCGCCCTGGCAACCGCCCTGCTGGCCCCAATCAACGCGCTCGCGTGCGGCACAAACTCGGCAGCCTCGTCAGCTAGCGGTGGGGCGAGCCCGTTCGATGTGACCGACGGTCACATGGCGCTGTACGTCAGAGTGGCCGTTCTTCTCTTCCTCATGGGCCAGCTTGCGATTCCGCTGGTCGTCACCATGCGACGGAAGCAGACCGCGCTGCCAGGCGGCGTGCAGGTGTCCCCAGACGGGAGATATTGGTGGGACGGGATCGCTTGGCGACCGGTCCCCGAACCTGACCGGCGGGCCTAGAGCCTCTCCAGGACCAGCGTCCGCTTGCTGGCGTACTCGTCGTCCGAGAGCAGGCCGTCGCGGTGCAGCCTTGTGAGCATGTCCATCTCCTCGAGCACGTCGAGCAGCGGCGCCATCGTGCGGCGGGCCAGGTATGCCTCGGAAGCGGAGCCGGCCTCCTCGCCACGAGCGTCGAACTCGCGGATGAAGAAAAGCGCCTTGACGGCTGAGAACGGGATGCCGAGCTTGCGGATCGGGCTGTCCGCCTGCTCGCCGTGCAGGTGGAGGACCACACCGTACCGGTGGCGCTCCAGGGTGCCGTCGAGATGGCCGCGCAGCACCTCGCCGTCGAGGAAACGGATAGCGACCTTCCGAGTCGGCGTCTCTGACGCCAGGTTCTGATCGCGCGGCAGTTCGACCCATTTCACGGCGGTGAGGGGGATCCAGGCGGTCTCGTTGTTCTCCAGCCCGCCCGCATCGTCGACCTCGACCAGGAAGTCGGGCTCGTCGAAATCAAGGTCCCGGGCGACCCCCTCGAGCGTTTCGTCGTCGAAAAAGCGGACGACTACCTTGGCCATGCCATCACCTACTCTACTAACCCTCATTTGGCAGGAGTCCTGCGGACTCCCCGGCGCCCAACTCGCCGGGAGCACCTCACACAGGTGGCGATGTGCCTGCGTACGGAGTCTGCCTGATTGCGGCGCAGTTTGCCGGCGATGTATGGGGCTAGCAACGGGGCCACCTCCTCATGAGTCAGGTCGGCCGCCCCCTCGGCGGCGATGTACTCCTCCTTGAAACGGAGGCGGGCGCGATACAGGAGCGTCTCGACTGCGCTCTCGGACATCTTCAGTGTGCGCGCAATCTGGCGGTAGCTGAGGTCCTGGAGCTCGCGGAGCGTGAGCACGAGCCGGTACTTCTCGGGCAGTCGTTTCGAGACCTCCCACACCCGCCTCCGCGTCTCATTCGACTCCTGGACGTCGACCGGGTCGAAGCTGCGCGACGTCGACGGCAGGTTGGCGAGGTACTCGTCATCGTCGTTATCCGTGCCCTCGACGCGAAGATCGCGCTGGCGCCGGCGCAGCTCGTCGAAGCAGAGGTTGCGCGCGACCGTGTGCACCCAGCCGCCGAAGTTGAAGGAATCGTCGACACGATCCATCATGCGCAGCGCTTTCATAAAGGTTTCCTGCGCGATGTCCTCGGCGAGCAGCGCATCGCCTAGCTTGCGGCGAACGAGCCTGTAGATCGAAGCGACATAGCGGCGGTGCAGCTCCTCGAACGCGTGCGTGTCGCCGTTTCGGTAGGCGCGAACGAGCTCGACGTCGGTCGGCTCTACACCTACCTTCGAGACTTCTTCTGGCTCGTCGGTCACATCAGGCGTCGAACTGCCCGTGCAGCGGCGCGGGTCAGCTCGGGGCGGGCATCTCGCATCAGGACTTGGAGATTGTGCCCTCCCGGATCGCCATCTTCAGCCAGCGTAACCACGGAATTGACGCCCATCGAACTGAGCGCCTCC
>Ga0066680_10000916_pt1 | contig 11186 bp, 9 predicted proteins | sample GraSoiAngelo_129_FD_62297 | JGI IMG/M metagenome (GOLD analysis project Ga0066680, IMG submission 62297) | Grasslands soil microbial communities from the Angelo Coastal Reserve, California, USA - 14_0927_12_40cm | ecosystem: Environmental > Terrestrial > Soil > Grasslands | place: USA... | reverse complement strand
CGACGTCGAGATCGCCACCGGCGACGCGGGCGGCGCCGCGCGTCAGGCGGTTGAGCGGCCGCGTGATGAGGAGCCCGAGCACGTAGGCGAGCAGACCCACCCCGACGAGCAGCGCCGCCACGATCAGCACCGTGACGTTGCGGAGACGGTTCACCTGCCGGAACGCTTCCGCCGCCGGGACCTGGACCAGCACGGCCCACTCGACATGCGGCACGCGCTTGGCCGAGGCCACGACGCGGTCGCCTTGCAGGCCGGTGAATTCGATCGGAAGCCCCTCGTGCTCGAGCAACCGCTGCGTGATGGCGCTGTCGAGGTGGCGTTGCATCAGGTCCTCGCGCTCCGCCTCCGAGCCCGCCAGGGGCTGGCCCGCGACGGTGATGAGGTACACGCGACCGGCTGTTCCCGCGGCGAACCGCCGCAACAGGTGGTGCACCGCGGCCAGGTCGAGCTTGGCGGTGAGCGCCCCCAGGAAACGGCCCCCCGTCTGGTAAATGGGGACGGCGAAGACGACGACGCCCTTCGCCAGCGCGCCGTCCCAATACGTATCCCCCAGCACCGCGTTGTCCGTCCGGATGGCCGCGGCCCAGTTCGCCGGCAGATGGGCGGGCGTCGCCTGCCGGGCGGTCGTCGCCACCGCCTCCCCCCGTGGGTTCACCACCAGCAGCTCCGGGTAATCGGCGAAGCGCTCGCGCACGGACCGCAGGTAGTCGGTGAGACGCGCCAGCGCGGGGGCGCCGCCGCGGCGGCTGATCCGGTCGAGGTTCTCCGAGACCTCGTACGAGCTCGCGAACACGCGCAGCTCGTACAGCCGCTCCTTGACCCATAGATCCATTTCGCGAGCGGTCTGCGCGCTGACGCTCTGCAGCTCGCCCGTGATCTTCTCGGTGAGCGAGCGCTTGTTCTGGAGGTAGGAGATCCAGGCTGTGGTGAACGAGGGAATCAGGGTCGCGAGGATGCCGAACACCAGCATCTTGCTGCGGATGCTGTCCAGCCGCAGCAGTCGCAGCAGCCGAGAGACGGCCTGCTCCCACGTGCTCACGGGCGCGTCCTAGAAATGGGGCTCGTCGGCGGTGGGGCCGTACACCGCGGGGACCGCCGCTCCGTTGAGGCGCAGGTACACGGTGAGCTGGCCGCGATGATGCACGAGGTGATTGAGTACCGTGCGACGGTACACGGTGAGTTTGGGGTTCGTCGCCACGGCTCGGCCCGCCACCTTGAACGTCCAGGGCTTCTTGAACTCGGCGTCCGACGCCGCCAGCACGGCGGCCCGGGCCGCGGCCACGTTCTTGTCGAGCAGCTCGAGGATGCGCCGCGTACTGTCGAGCGCCTCGAACCGGGGCGGCGGACCACCGGGCGGCATGATGTCGAGCTCGTCCAGCGTGAGGACGTTCACCACCCAGCCCGGCAGCTCCGCGACGAGCGTGGCGAGCCGCCCCAGGGTCATCGATTTGGGATGCGGCTTCCAGGAGGCCTTGCCGTCGGGCACTCGCTCGAGCACTCGGCGCGTCGCGGCCATCTCTTCATCGAACTCCGGGAGCAGCAGCTCGGCGAGCGGCATCCGCGCCTCCGTATCGGAAGAGCGGCCAAGCTACCGCACCGATGCGGGGTCAGGCAAGGCTCGATCGCCGCTCCCGCCATCGGGAGATCGCCTGCGCGTGCTTCGGGTAGTGACCGTACGTATCCAGCCGCAGCCGCCGGCGGAAGCGGGTCTCGCGGGTCAGCTGGCTCTGGGGGGCGCCCTCGATGAGGGCGACGAGCCGGCGGTGCACGTCATCCCGCTGCCGTAATACGGCGGCGAGCGACAGGCCGCTCCGCTGCGCCGTCATCTTGGCGTTGAAGGCATCGATACCGCCGTGCATCACAGAGTAGCGCGGCGGCTGCCCGCCCGCCAGGACGAGCGGCAGATGGGTCAGCGCCTCCTCTTCCCACCAGGTCACGTGCGCGATGATGTCCTTGACCGACCAGTCGCCCGTCACGCCGGGCACCAGGAGCTGCGCGTCCGGCAGGTCCGCGTACGACTGCTTGAGCGCCTGCCAGGCGACGTCGAGCCGTCTCAGCAGCTGCGTTCGATTCACCGATCGCCCTCCTCACCTGCAACATGCCGCGGCGGCGGGGCCGCCGCTATCCGGTCGTGCCGCGCTTTTGACGGCGCGGCGCGAGGGCGCTAGCGTTGTCGCTCGACCCCGTCGGAGCGACTCGGTGAGCGGCACGCGAGCAGCGAGGTGGTTTCGCTGGGAGGACGTCCCCCGCGAGGAATTGCACGAGCGCCTGTCGCGCCGGCTGATCACGGGCGACCGGGTGATGCTCGCGCATGTCTACCTGAAGCAAGGGTGCGTCGTCCCGCGACATTCGCACGAGAACGAGCAATTCACCTACATCCTCGAGGGCGCGCTCCGGTTCCTGGTGGGCGCGGACGGCGCCGAGGAGATCGTGGTGCGCGCGGGGGAGGTGCTGCACCTGCCGGCGCACCTGCCGCACGAGGCGCACGCGCTCGAGGATACGCTCGACCTGGACGTGTTCTACCCGCCGCGCGAGGATTGGCTCAACAAGACGGACGCGTACCTCCGACAAAAGTAGGGGCGGTCCTCACCCCCTGTCCGCCTCTCCCTTGGGGAGAGGGGGGACGATGCTCAGTGTGAATGCCCGATCGCTCGGAGAAATTGACGGTCCCACGCCGCCGAGATGCCTTCGCGCGGTGAATAGGGTCCGGGCTCGTAGGCGCGCGATGACACGCCCAGCTGCGAGCGCTCGCAGATGTTCCAGTCCTGACGGTTGGTCTCGTCCCAGAAGCCGACGGCGTCGTGCGGGTCGAACTCCGGCTGCCCGAACGCGTCGGCGTGGAACAGCCACTCGCAGGTGATGTGCGTGCGGTCGGGCGCCTCGGGCGAGAGCGTGTGGAACATCACGTAGTCGGGATGCAGCGAGAGCAGCAGGTTCGGAAAGATCGTGTAGAAGTAGACCCGGTTACGGTCCGCGGCCGGCAGATCGCCTACCGCCGGCCCGCACGCCCGGCCGCTCAGCGTGAGGCTCCCGCCTGGGGCGGTGATCACCATGTACCCGCCGAGATAGGGTCCCTCGAACAGGTCGTTCTCACCGCTCGTGTACGGCGTGAGCTTCGCGAGCCCCGGATGGATCACCGGGCAATGGAGGCATTCGGAGAAATTCTGGAAGATGAGCTTCCAGTTGGCGCGGACGTCGTAGTCGACACGGGCGCCGGAGCGGAGCCGCTCGATGTTGAACCGGCTGAACCGGCGCTCGAGCGGGGCGAACGCGCGCGCGAACGGCTCGGGGTCGCGCGCCAGATTGATGAAGAGGAATCCTTCCCACGCCGCGAGCGCGACCGGGTGCAGCGGATAGTCCCGCTTGTCGAAGCCCGCCACCTCGTTCATGTGCGGCGCGCCGATCAGCGCCCCGTCCAGCGTGTAGGTCCACGCGTGGTAGGGACACTGGATCGTTTCGGACAGGCGCCCGCGCTCGGTGTCGCACAGCCGGGTGCCGCGGTGGCGGCACACGTTGTAGAACGCGCGCACCGCGCCGTCTTGCCCGCGCACCACGATGACGCTTTCGCCGGCGATCGGCCGTATCACGTAATCCCCGGGCGCTGCGAGCTCGGCGGCACGCCCGACGCACACCCAGCGCTGTGCGAAGATCCGCTCCTGTTCCTCGGAATAGATCGCGGGGTCCACGTAGTAGCGGCGAGGCAGGGTACGCTGTCCCTGCTGGTAGGCCTGAGTGGCTTTGACGAACGTGGCCATGTCGACTAACGCTACGGAGCCCCGCGCCCGAATGCCACTCCCCGGCGCTCGGGTCCGATTCCGGCGACCACGGCGCCGAGGATGAACACGGTCGTGGCGGAGAGCGCCATGGCCGTCGCGTAGCTCGTGTGCGGGGCGAACAGCGCCTGCACGTGCGGGATCTGGCTCGCGATCGCCACGCCGCATTGGTAGGCGAAGCCTGGCAGGAAGCCCCGCACTGCATCCGGTGAGAGTTCGTTCAGGTGCGCGGGGATCACGCCCCAGGCGCCCTGGACGAAGAACTGCATGATGAACGCGCCCCCGACGAGGAGCGGGAGCGCGGGCGCGAATGCCCAGATGGGGATGGTCACGACCGCGCCCGCCAGCGCCAGCCCGATGGTACGCCGCCGTCCCAGCCGGTCTGAGTAGAGGCCGCACAACACCCCGCCCACCAGCGCGCCCACCTGGGAGAACGCGGTGAGCGCCGCCCGGCCCGTCGGCCCGAAGTGCCGGTCGCGCTCGAGGAAGGTGGGGTACATGTCCTGCGTGCCGTGGGAGACCATGTTCATCATCGCCATCAGGATGGTCAGGTAGACGAACAGCTTCCAGTTCGACACGATCGCCCGGCCCAGACCGGACCAGCTGTCGTGCCGGGTCTCCCGCCACACGTCCGACTCCCGCACCCGCGCGCGCACGAACAGGGCGAGCAGTGCGGGCAGGCCACCGATGAAAAAGAGCGGGCGCCATCCCCAGTGGGGGTACACGAACAGGTAGCAGACCGCCGCGAGCAAGTACCCCAAGGCATAACCCTGTTGCAGCAGCCCCGACACCACGCCGCGGTAGCGGGGCGGGATCTTCTCCATCACCAGGGACGCCCCCACACCCCATTCCGCCCCCATGCCGATCCCGAACAACGCGCGCAGCACCAGGAACGTGACGTAGCTCGGCGCCAGGCCGGTGAGCACCTCGATCACCGAGTAGAACACCAGGTCGATCATCAGCGGCAGCCGTCGGCCATAGCGGTCGGCGACGAGCCCGAAGATGAACGCGCCGACGGGTCGGAACAGGAGCGTGAGCGTGAGCGAGAGCGCGATGGCGGCGTCCGACTTCCCGAACTCGCGGGCGATGGCCGTGAGCGTCATCACGACGAGGAAAAAGTCGAACGCGTCGAGCGTCCAGCCGAGGAATCCCGCGACGACGGCGGCGCGCTGGTCGGCGGCGGGGCGTACGGCGGTCATTGGTGTCCCGCGAGAGGAGCCTCTAGATTACACTCGTGCGCGTTGCCCCGCTTGCCTCGCTTGTGCTGTGGTGCGCCGGCGCCGCCGCCCAGAGCGGCGCCCCCCGTCCGGTGGTCGCAGTGATCAATCTCCGATTCAACGGGCAGCACGCCAACGTACTCCAGCCGGGCGACACGGCCGTCGTCGCCGCGGCGACGAGCAAGCTGCGCGCGACCCTGGGCGCGTCGGACGTCGTCACGATCGTCGATTCGGGTGTCACCGCGACGGCTGTGGCCGCGGCGGAAGCCGATGGCAATGCGTGCGACAACGCCTGCGCTCTGGGCGTGGCGCGCCGCCTGGGCGCGGGCTGGGTCGCGAAGGGGACCATCTCGAACCTGTCGAACCTCGTGTGGCTGTTCTCCGCCGAGCTGTTGGACGCGACGACGGGGCAACTGGTGCTGGGGGACAGCTACGAGATCAAAGGCGAGGCGGCGCGCATGGCGCCCGTCGGGGCGCACAGGTTCGCGCAGCGCGTGGAGAAAACAATCGCTGACAAGTTGCGTTGACACCACTGGAGGTTCCATGCGGCACCGTCTCATGATCGGGATCGCCCTCCTCGTCAGCGGCCTGCGGGCCGCCCCTGCCCGCGCGCAAGAAACCGCTTCCGACACCCTGCTCACGGTCGACCATTACCTCGACTGGGAGCAGGTGGCCGACCCGCAGATCTCTCCCGACGGGGCCCAGATCGTCTACACCCGCCGCTGGGTGAACAAGGTCGATGACAAATGGGAGTCGGCCCTGTGGATCATGAACGCCGACGGCTCGCACAACCGCTTCCTCGTGAAGGGCTCGGACGCCCGCTGGGCGCCCGACGGCACTCGCATCCTCTATCTGGCCGACGGGGAGCCCAAGGGGACGCAGCTGTTCGTGCGCTGGATGGACGCCGAGGGCGCGTCCTCCCAGGTCACGCGTGTCACCGAAAAACCCGCCGATCCGCGGTGGGCTCCCGACGGCAAGTCGATCGCGTTCGTGATGCTCGTCCCCGACTCGACCGCGTGGAGCATTTCGCTGCCCAAGCCCCCCGAGGGCGCGAAATGGACGCCTGCGCCGCGCGTGGTCGACGGCCTCCACTATCGCCAGGATCGGGTCGGGTACATGACGCAGGGTTTCACCCATCTCTTCCAGGTGCCCGCGGACGGAGGCACGCCGCGCGCCCTGACGAGTGGGCGCTGGAATGTGGGGGCGCGCTTCGACGGTCTGGTGCTCGGGGCGGGCTACGACTGGACCCCCGACGGGCGCACCATCGTGTTCGACGGGCTGCGGGACACCACCTGGGACCGCCAGTACCAGGTGTCGCGCATCTATGGGCTCGACGTGGCGAGCGGGACGATCCGGACGCTCGTGTCGCGGCCCGGCTTCTGGGCGAACCCGGTGGTGTCGCCGGACGGCAGGAGCGTCGCGTTCGCGGGCTATGACTCGACGGGGCAGACCCACCGCACCGCCGACCTGTACGTGATGGGAATCGACGGCACCGGGATGCGCGACCTGTCCAAGACTCTCGACCGTGATCCGGAGACCCTGCGCTGGGCCCCCGACGGCAAGGGCGTGTACTTCACGGCCCCGGACCGCGGGTCGATCAACGTCCGCTACGCGGACCTGGCGGGGGGCGTGCGCGACGTCACGCAGGGCGCGCAAGTCGTGTCGCTCGCGTCGCTGGCGCGGACCCTGGTGGCCGTGGGCGTACGGAGCGACCCGGAGCACGCCGCCGACGTCGTGCGGCTCGACCTGCGACGTCCCCCGGGCGTCACCCGCCTCACCGGCGTGAACGACGACGTGCTCGGCAACAAGCATCTGGCCAAGGTCGACGAGGTCTGGTACAACTCCACTGGCGGAGCGCGGGTGCAGGGCTGGGTCGTGAAGCCGCCGGCGTTCGATCCGGCGCGGAAATATCCCCTCATACTCGAGATCCACGGCGGCCCATTCGCGATGTACAACGTGGCGTTCAGTTACATGTTCCAGAACTTCGCGGCGAACGGCTACGTGGTGCTGTACGTGAACCCGCGCGGCTCGACCGGCTACGGCGACGCGTTCTCGAACGCCATCGACCACAACTATCCCGGTCCGGACTACGACGATCTCATGGCCGGCGTGGACGCGGTGATCGGCAAGGGCTACGTGGATACGACCCGCATGTACGTCTCCGGATGCTCCGGGGGCGGCGTGCTCTCGAGCTGGGTGATCGGCCATACGGGTCGCTTCGCGGCGGCCGCGGTGCGCTGCCCGGTGATCGATTGGATCAGCATGGCGGGGCAGACCGACATTCCGCTCTTCACCTACAGCTTCTTCCATCAGGCGTTCTGGGACAAACCGGACGAGTGGCTCGCCCATTCGTCGCTGATGCAGGTCGGGCACATCACGACTCCGACCCTGTTGATGACGGGCGAGCTGGACCGGCGCACGCCGATCCCGCAGACCGAGGAGTTCTATACGGCGCTGAAGGTGCGCGGTGTGCCGACGGTGATGCTGCGCTTCAACGACGAGTATCACGGCACGGGATCGAAGCCGTCCAACTTCATGCGCACGCAGCTCTACATGATGAGCTGGTTCCAGAAGTACCGCCGTCCCGGAGCCGAGCCGGCGACGGGGGCGGGGAACCGTTAGCGCGGGGCGCGGCGCAGCCGCCCCAGCCAGCCCTCTTCGATGGCGTGCTCCTCGCGCGTGAGCTGGACCCACGCGGCGAGAATGGCAGAGCGCTCGACGTAGCCCACAACGCGGGTGGGATCGTCGCGGCTCGCGACCGGGAGCCGTTCCAGCTCGTGCTCGAGCAGCTTGGACATGGCGGTGTCGAGCAGCTCGTCAGGGTACGTGACCACGTCGCTGGTAGCGGCCGGCGGGCCGAGCGGCGGCTCCATCACGGCTTCGACCCGAAGCACGTGCAGCGGATTGACGCCGTACTCGCGGGTCAGGTGACGTCCCCGGCGCGCGAGTTTTTCCGTCAGGATCGAGCGCCGCATCAGAAGTACCGTCACCCCGGCGGACGCCACGCAGCCGATGAGCAGGGCGGGGAGCGTGGCCACGTCCGCGGTAAGCTCGACGCCGAACACGATCGCCGTGAGCGGGATCTGCATCGTCCCACCCATCAGCGCCGCCATCCCGATCATCGCCCAGAGGCCCGTGTCGGCGGCGTGAAACACGCTCGCGGCCAGCGCCCCCAGCGTGCTGCCCATGAGCAGCAGCGGGGCGACGAGGCCTCCCGAGGTTCCCGAGCCGAGGCCGATCGCCCAAATCGAGGCCTTCACGACCAGCAAGGCCACGAGCGTGGCGCCGAACAGTCGGCCGTCCAGCAGGTCGTGGATCACGTCGTACCCTACACCCAGCGCACGAGGCGCCACCAGCCCGCCGAGTCCCACAAATACGCCGCCGATCGCCGGCCACCACATCCAGTGGATGGGCAGCCGGGCGAACACGTCCTCGCAAGCGTAGAGCAGCGCGGTAATCGCGGTGGCACTGAGTCCGGCGGCGAGCCCCAGTCCGAGCGCGCCGAGCAGCGTCGACCCCGCGAGTGCGCTGTGCGGTAGCACGGGAAACAGTGGACCTGTGCCCAGCAGGGGGACCCGCAACACCCCGGCCACGGCCGCCGAGCACGCGACCGGGATGAAGCTCCGCGGCTTGAGCTCGAACAGCAGCAGCTCGATGGCCAGCAGAACGGCCGCCACCGGCGTCGCGAAGATCGCCGTCATCCCGCCCGCGGCGCCGGCGACCAGCAGCGTCTTGCGCTCCACCGGGGACAAATGAAAAGCCTGCGCGAACAGCGAGCCGAACGCGCCGCCCGTGACGATGATCGGTCCCTCGGCGCCGTACGGACCGCCGGTGCCGATGGCGATGGCGGAGGACAGAGGTTTGAGAACGGCGACCTTGGCGTCCATGCGGCTCCGCCCGATCAGGATGGCCTCGAGGGCCTCGGGAATACCGTGGCCGCGGATCTTGTTGGAGCCGTACCGCGCCATGAGCCCGACGACCAATCCACCGGCGACGGGAATCAGGGCTCGCCACGGACCCAACGGGCTGGCCGCGGGGGATGCGAGCGTGGTCGCCAGGCGATGGAAGTACGCGAGGTTCGTAAACAGGCCGATCAGGCGTACCAGCGCCAACGCCACGAATGCGCTGATAAGGCCGACCGCCGCGGCCATTAACGTCAGGAGGATGATTCGCCGGTCGGCGCTGTAGTCGCCGAGCCGGTCGTCAGGGGAGGGGCCGCCCGTCATGGCCCGTGGGAATGTAACCGCCCTGCCGGCGACGCCGCCGCGCGCCCGGCGGTTGCAGACTGATACAGGCGGCTGCGCCCGTCCACCTTTTCCGTGCGTTACCGGGCATGGTGCGGGGTACTCTTCACGGCATACGTGCCAACCGCGGACCCAAGGAGACGCCCTATGCCGAACGTGCTACGATCCCGTCCTGCGTTGTTCCTCGCCTTGCTCCTCGCTGCCTGCGATCAGAATTCCAGCGGTCCCCGCTCAGCCCTGCCGATCCAGTTCTCCCGGCAAGTCACCCTCCCCGCCGTGCAGAGCCAGCTGGTCACGGGCCCGGCGCGCGTCGAGGTGAGTGTGGTGCCCGGGACGCTGACGGCGCGGCGCGTGGTGATCGAAGAATCCGACCAGCTCACGAGGCCCGAGCGCGTACGGAGCCGGGTCACCGCGATCACGGCGGGGACCGATACGGCGACCCTCACGCTCGAGCTCGGCGGTCTTCACGTCGCGGTGAACGGATCCACCGCCCTGCGTCCGGATGACGGGGATGCGGAGCACCAGACGAGCAGCATGGCGCTGGCCGACTTCGTCGCGCGTATTCAGGCGGATTTGGCGGCCGGTCGCAGTCCCGCCGTGCGGGCGAGCCGCCAACCGCCCGCTCAGCCGCAGGCGCCGGACGACGCCAGCTTCCTGGCGGCCACCCTGCAGCTCGACGAGGGCAACGATCATTCGCTGGTCCAGCTGAACATCGCCGCCGCGAACCTGACCACCAATGCGACGCCTCCCCCGGACGCGTTTCTCAAGCTGCTGGGCGTCAGCCTCGAGCTGCGGGTGAGCGACGGGACCACCAGGCTCCGGACCGAGACCGAAGCGGCGGAGGGCGCCGAGGAGTTCCACGGCGCGGTCAAGTCGGTGGATCAGACCGCCCAGACGGTGACCCTGATGGACGGGACCATCATTCGTATCGTCGCGGGGACGGAGTTCGACGGACGCGAGGGTGGCGAGGACGACCATCTCACGACGCTCGCCGCGGTTCAGGACGCGCTCACCGCGGGCAAGACCGTCAAGACCGAGGGCCGCGGGCTGGTCGACAGCACGAACCCGCTCACGATCGACGCGATCCGCATCGAATTCGAAGTCGAGGGGGAGGAGCTGCCGCCCCCGGCGATGATGGTAGAGTTCCGCGATACGGTGGCGAGCGTGGACGTCGCGGGAGCCACGTTCACGCTGGGGCACGGGGCGGTCGTCACCGTCACGTCGCAGACGAGGTTCGATCAGGACGGCAACCTCCACACGCTGCAAGCCGTCGCGGACTCGCTCGCCGCGCACGTGCGCGTGGAGGCCGAAGGCGTCGGGACGCTCACGTCCGCGGGGCCCCCGCTCGCGGTGACGGCGCTGTTCGTTGAGCTGAAGACGACGAGCGCCGAGCCGTAAGCGCCAGCGGAAGGGATGGAGGGAGGGGCGCAGCGGTGCTGCGCCCCTCCGTCGTCGCCCAGCTACATCCAAGGCTCGTCCGCCGACGGCCCGTAGATCGAGGGCACCTTGCCGTCGGCCATGCGGAGGTAGACCGAGAACTGACCGCGGTGATGCACGCTGTCCATCAGCATGAACCACAGCAGGTCCATCTTGCGCATGTCCCCCATCTGCTTCGGCGCCACGAAGAACTTGACCGTCTTGTTGAGCTCCACCTCGGGTGTCCGCTTGATACGCTCCACGAACGCCTTGGACGACTGTTCGTACGTCGCGATCACCTCGGGGAGCGTGGCGGGCACCTTCGGCATCTTGCCGAACTCGATCCCGCCGTCCAGAGCCTGCTCGCTCGCCTTTTGTTCCGTCACGAATATCCAGGCGAGCTCCTTCGCGGACTTGCACCGGGCGTGCGGCTTCAGGTCCGCTTTGGCGGCGGGGTAGGCCCTGAGCACCCGCATCGTGGTGGGGAGCTCTCGCTCCAGCTGACCGAGGAACTGTTCCTTTTCCGTCATGGCATC
>Ga0066680_10000907_pt1 | contig 11205 bp, 10 predicted proteins | sample GraSoiAngelo_129_FD_62297 | JGI IMG/M metagenome (GOLD analysis project Ga0066680, IMG submission 62297) | Grasslands soil microbial communities from the Angelo Coastal Reserve, California, USA - 14_0927_12_40cm | ecosystem: Environmental > Terrestrial > Soil > Grasslands | place: USA... | reverse complement strand
CGAACTGGATCTGCGTCTTGTAGGTGGTCCACGCGGCCATCGGTGCCACAGTTCCCGCCCACACACCGGACTGCGGGGGCGACGCAAACTCGACCGGCGCCGGCGGGTTCGTGCGCTCGAACGGCGATGCCGGGTGGGTGAACAGAGGGTCGACCGGCACCTCAGCCGGCGGCGCAGGGTTCTGGTCGCTCACAGCACCGGGATGGTACCCGCCGGACGCCCCGACCAAGCCTTCTTAAAGATTGACGGTTTAGCCTCCCGCGGCTATAACCTACCGGCCAGCCGCAGTCAGCCTCGTAGAGGGAGGAACCCCACATGCGCCGGTCGCCCCAGCTGTTTTTTTCGCTGCTCGCCGCCGTTGTTCTGCTCCTCGCCACCGGCGCGACAACCAGCGCTCACCAGACCAGAACCACCTTCATGAAGGTCAAGCTGGCCCACACCCAGAGGCCGCACCACACGAGCAACCTCTTCTATCACGGCGGCGCGATCGAGCCAAGCGCTCAGGTCTACATCGTGTACTGGGGCCAGCAGTGGGCGAGCGGGTTCAGCACCGGGGGCTACACCAGCGCCCAGGCCCAGACATATGTTGAGGACTTCTTCGGCGGCGTCGGTGGCAGCTCGTGGGCCAACTCGACGACCCAGTACTGCCAGGGGGTCGCCAACGGCACAACGCAGTGCGGGTCGGCGGGAGTCCACCCGACGAACCCGAACAACGAGCTCGCCGGCACCTGGACCGACAACAGCTCCGTTCCGGCCACCCCGACCCAAACCCAGATCGCCAACGAAGCCGCCGCGCTGGCAGCCCATTTCGGCGGCGTCAACACCAACGCGGACTACATGGTCTTCACGCCGACCGGCCACTCCGAGAACGGCTTCGGCACAAGCTGGTGCGCCTACCACAGCTCGAGCGGCAACCTCTCCTACTCCTACATGCCCTACCAGCCCGACGCGGGCACGTCCTGCGGCATGAACTTCGTCAACGGCCTCAACAATTCGTTCGGCAACGGCTACTTCGACGGCTTCTCGATCGTCGGCGGACACGAGTACGGCGAGACTGTCACCGACCCCTACCCCAGCTCCGGATGGCTCGACAGCCGCGGCGCCGAGAACGCCGACAAGTGCGCCTGGATCAGCTCCGGGCAGGGCGCTGCATCGAACATCGCGCTCGGCAGCCAACATTTTGCGGTCCAGTCGCTCTGGAGCAACGCCTTCAACAGCGGAACTGGAGGCTGCGTCCTCTCCTACTGAAAAGTGATGAGCAGATGGATTGCCGTGGCGATCCTGATCGGGGCCGTAGGTGCCTGCGGCCCCTTCTGCGGGAACGGCAAGCTCAACCTCTCCAAGGCAGAGCTCAACCCTTTGTCGTTCACGTGCCCCGCGCACGCAACCGACTACAGCTACGACATCAAAGGGACGTTAGAGGCCGACAACCAGACGACCGGGTCGATCACGATCAAGTCGATGGCCACCAGCGCGAAAGTGGTCAAGCTCGAAGGAAACTGGGGCATGAAGGTCGGCGATGAGAGTAGCGCGGAAGACATCCAGTTCTCACCGAAGACACTCGGCTCAGGATCGAAAACGACGATCAAGTTCACGACGCCGTGGACCTGCAGCGACTCCGGCAACAACCCCACCGAGACGTACGCCGACTTCAAGATCGTGCTCAGCATCATCACCAACAGCGGCACCTATAAGGTGGATCTACCCAACCACCGCATGAGGATGGCCTAAACGCGCGCCGCGAACCGGTCCACGTAGTTCACGTCGCCAAGCTTCTTCAACATCGCAAGCCCCGCCTCGGTCTCTGCGGCGTCGCCGGCGATCAGCCCACACTCCGCTCGAGCCCGCCCGAGCTGAGGCTGCGCCCCCATCCGTTCCCACATCGCAATCGCGGCCGACATATCGGCAGCGTCGTTTCGCGCCAGCGCTCGGGCCCGCAGGACCTGGGCCTCGAGGAGAGGAAATCTGCTACGGTTCGCGCGAGCCAAACCCCGCTCGAGAAGCTGCTCAGATAGCATCTCCCGGCGGTCGGACGCCAGGCTGATCCGGCGTTCGATGCATTCGGCCGGAGCCTCAGCGGGACCTAAGCTGTCGCTGTCCGTCAGCCCCGGCTCGCCGCGGGCGTAAGGGTCATACGCACGGTAGAAGTGACCTGCCGCAAATCGAGCCAGTATCGATTGCATCGCTTCCGCTGCCGTCCCAGCGAGTCGGGCGTCACCGCGGGCACGACCGATGTCGAGGCCGACGGAGAATCCGCGCAGAGCGTATCCGGCCGCGTGCTTGCCGGCGTCGTGCCACGCCTCGACCACACGCCAGAAGACGTTGACCGCCTCATCCCACCGCCCCAGCATGTTGAGAGCCAGCGCCCGCCAGGAGAACAGGTGCAGCGCCGGGTACGGCGCCTGACCCGGCAAAAGGCGCGCAGCCATATCGGCCGAGACGCGATCCGTGGCGGCCAGGTCGCCAAGGCAGTACGACATCCACGCCGCCATGGAATGCGCATCGAGCCGTTCGTAGAATCCGAGGCTCGACTCGAACTTGATCCGCTGATAGGCGGCGTCGCGCGCCGCGGCCCAATCACTTTTGGCCTGGCTGGTGCCTCCGAGCGCGTCGAGGGCCATGCTTTCGAGGTCGGCGTCGCCGAGCTCGATCGCCATCTTCCTCGCACGCTCGGCATCCTCGTCCGCCAGCGCCAGCTCCTCGGGCGACGGATCTCGGGTGCCCTGGATCCAGAACGGGAAGAACGCGTCCGCGGCCAGGAACCGCGCGATCGCGTACTTGTCGCGCGCATCCCGCAGCAGGTTCCGACCACGCGCCCGAAGGTCGGCGATGTATTCCTCAGACGGTCGATCACCGACCGAGCCCACCCAGCGCATCGCGACCATCAAGATGCCCGCGAGGGCACGGAGCCGATCGTCTACAGGCGCCTCCTGAGCCTCGTACAGGGCCAGGGCCTGGCGGTAGTCCTCGAGTCCGGTGTCGCCGGCCGTCCAGTCGCCGATCCGCTCGTGCAGGCGCGGGCGCATCGCCGGGTCGACGAAGTCGAACGAGGCGCGGATGTGCCTCACCGCTTCGGGGGTCGCGCCCGCGGCGGCGGCCACGTCCGCGGCTTTGAGGAGCCACTTTGCCGCCTGCTCTCGGTTGCGCAACGTCTCCTGGCCGCCCGGCTCGAGCGCTGAGTACAGGACCGCCGCCTCGCGGTAATGGAAGGCGAGGATCTCGGCCAGCGCCACCTCGCGGCCCTCTCCGACAGCCTCTCCCCACCGCGCAGCGTCGGCATGCAGGCGGGCGCGCTCGAGGCGAGGCAGGGTGCCGTACGCGACCTCCTGGATGAGAATGTGACGGAAGCTGTAGCGATCACCTTCCGCCGGCCGGATCAGGTCGCGGTCGGCAAGGTCCTCGCAGAGCTGCTGCACATGCCTGGCCTCGCCACCTTCGAGCGCGGCGACGCCAGAGGCGCGAAACGCGCGCCCGAAGACGCTGCCCAGCTGGATGACCCGGCGCTCGTCCGGAGGCAGCAGGTCCAGCCGCGCCAGCACTGTCGCCTGCACCGTGTCCGGAAGCCGCTCCAGCGAGCCATGCTCCAGGTAAGAGCGCACAAGCTCGCCTGCGTAGAAGGGATTGCCCTCCGAGCGCTCCGCGACGAGGTTGATCACATCCGGCTCGTCGGTGTCGAGGAGGTGGCGCACCAGCTCGCCGATCGCGCGGCTGCCGAGCGGCTCGAGCGCAAGGGCGAGATGGTTCAGCCGCCCGCCTCCCCAGTTGGGCCGGCGGTCGAGCAGCTCCGGTCGCGCCAGCACGATCATCAGGACGGCGGCGTCGCCGCGCGGCTGCATGACGAACTCGGCCAGGTCAAGGAGGCTTTCGCTCGACCAGTGCAGGTCTTCGAAGACGATCACGAGCGGGTTGTGTCGCGCCGTCGCTTCGAGCGCCGCCCGCCACGCGGCGAAGAGCAGGTCTTTGTCGACGCCTTCGGTGCCGGCCTCCCCGATCGTGGCCGCGAGCAGGCGCGCGTCGCGGTCGGGGTCCTCGACTCCGATCCTGCGCAGCCAGATCCAGATCGCGTCTCGAACCTGGCCCGGTGGCGTGTCCTCGGTGGTACCCGTCAGCGTGAAGAGGACCTGCCGCATGGGCCAGTAGGTGAGCTGCTGCCCGTAGGGCAGACACTGCGCGGTCGCGACCGCTGCGTCGGGCGCAAGAGTCGGAAGCCAGTCCAAAAACTCCTCGACCAGGCGCGTCTTGCCGGTGCCCGCGGGCGCGATCACGCTCACCATCGATGGGCGCTTGTCGTTGACGGCGCGCCGCGCCACCAGCTGCAGCTGCGCCAGGTCGTTTTCCCGGCCGACCAGGGGCAGGCGCACACGGCGCTGGGCCTTGGCCTTGCGCGGGCCCAGCGCCTCACGCGCAGCGACCGGCGCCGACTTCCCCTTGGCGGCCACCTCGAGCTCTTCGCCGAACTCGAAGTTGACCGCGGCGCGCACGGTGCGGTCGCTGACCAGGATCGCCCATGGCTCAGCCGCCTGCTGCAGGCGCGCCGCGACGTTGGTGGCGTCGCCGGTGATGAGGAAGTCGCCCGCGGACTGGTCGCGACTGGCGACGACCTCGCCGGTGCTGACGCCGAAGCGGATCACGAGCCGGCCCGCGAGCCGCGCGTCCTCGCGGATGCGGTCGCGCATCGTCAGCGCCGCGGCGACCGCGCGGTCGGGATCATCGCCATGCGCGGTCGGCAATCCGAACACGGCCATCACCGCGTCGCCGATGAACTTCTCCACGGTTCCGCCGTGCTGCTCGACCGCCTCGCGCGCGATCGAGTAATAGCGAGTCAGGAGGCGCCGCATCTCCTCGGGGTCCAGCTTTTCGCCCAGCGCGGTCGAGCCGGCCATATCGGCGAAAAGGACGGTGACGATGCGGCGCTCCTCGGCAAAAACGGCCATGGGGCCGCTTAGCCTACCAACCGCTCAGGCCCTGGCTGGGAACCTCACTCGATCCAGCAGGTGAAGCGCGATCCAGAAGATGAACACCGCATTGAGCGCGTGCAGCGCGGAGATGACCCTGATCGGTCCCTGTGCCGCCGAGCGATACGGAAACAGGAGCAGTGACTGCAGAACCACCAGTCCGAACATCGAGGCCGTCAACAGCAGCGTCCGCCTGTCGATCCCGGCATACCAGCCGAACGCGACCAGGACCAGCGGCAGCACCCCGACGAGAAACGGGTTGACCGTCGTGTGCCAGAAGAAGAGCGAGGTGTCCACGAAAATCCCCAGACCGGCGAGGAAGAACTGGAGCACCGTCGCCGCCACGACGATGTAGATGCCGATGTCGTACGCCTGGCGAGCTCGGGCTTTCATTCGGGCGTAACCATATCGCCTAACCAGCCAGGCCTGCCTCATAGGCCAGGATCACCGCCTGGACGCGGTCACGCAGCTCCAGCTTGTCGAGCAGATGCGCGACATGCGTCTTGACCGTCGTCTCGCTGACGTGCAGCCTGGCGGCGATCTCGGCATTGGTGAACCCACGCGCGACCTCGCCCAGCACCTCGCGCTCGCGCTCGGTGAGGGTATCGAGCTCTTTGGATTTCCGCGACACCCGTTCGGGGCGCTTCGCAAACTCTTCGATGAGCCGCTTCGTGACGGATGGCGCCAGCAGGGCTTCGCCGCCCGCGACGACGCGGATGGCGCGGATCAGGTCCTCGGGCGGAGCGGCCTTGAGCAGGAACGCGGACGCACCCGAGGCCAGCGCGTCGAAGACGTACTCGTCGAGCTCGAAGGTCGTGAGGATGACGATGCGCGTGATGCCCGCGACCTGCCTTGTCGCCTCGATGCCGTCGACGCGCGGCATGCGGATGTCCATCAGCGCGATGTCAGGCCGCTCGCGGCGCACGAGGTCGATGGCTTCCTGCCCGTCGCCGGCCTCGCCCGCGACCTGCATGTCCGGCTGTGTTTGGACGATCATCCGAAAGCCCGCGCGCACCAGCGCCTGATCGTCGGCGATCGCGACGCGGATCAACGCCCGACCGGGAGCTTGGCCTGCACCTTGAAACCTCCGAGCGCTGACGTCCCTGTGCTCATCTCCCCGCCGAAGATGGCGACCCGCTCGCGCATCCCGATCAGTCCGTGCCCGTTTGACGTGGTTGCCTGCGGACCGGAGCCGTTGTCGCTGACAGTAACCGCCAGGGCGCCGGGCCCGTAATCGATGAGCACCTCGAGCCGGTTGGCGTTTGCGTGCTTGAGTACGTTGGTGATCGCCTCCTGGACGATCCGGTAGGCGGAAAGATCCACCGCCGCGGGCAGCCGGCGCTTGTCGCCCGTCACCTTCAGCGTCGTCTCAAGTCCTGCATCCCGCGCCGGCTTGAGGAGCGCGTCGATGTCGTCAAGTGTTGGCTGCGGCACAAGGTCGGGGGCGCCAGGGCTCTTGCGAAGGACACCGAGGAGCTTGTTCAACTCACTGAGCGTGTCCCGCGCGCCCTGCTCGATGGATTCGAGCGTCTCTTCGCTCGCGTTGCCCGAGACCCGCGCGGCGCCGGCCTGGATCGCCATCACGCTCACGTTGTGGGCGACGACGTCATGCAGTTCGCGCGCGATGCGCAGGCGCTCAGCCTCCGCAGCCTCTTCCCGCTCCTTCTGGTGGCGCGCCACCAGCTCGGCGAAGAATGTGCGCCGCGAGCGCATGTAGTCGCCGATGACCCACGCGACGAGCGAAAGAGCGCCGGCGGGGATGATAAGACGCACGGTCTGGAAGTCACCGAGGACCAGGAAAACGATCGCGACGAGGATCACCACCATCGCGGCGCCGGCGACGAAGATCCGCACGCGCGAGCGGTCGTACACCGAGACGGCGTAGACGGCGAAGGCGAGCCCCAGACCTGACGGCTCGCGGTCGTTGCTGACGAGAATCGTTGCGCCGTTGAGCACCACGACGATCGCCAGGACGATAACGGGATACATCCGTCGCCACCACAGCGCCCCGGCCTGGATGGCGACCCCCGCCGCCAGCGCCACGATCACAGAGCTTCGGAGGGCGACCGAGCTGACTATGAGTGGCAGCATGCCGGTGAACAGCGCCAAAGCAACGACGAGCGCATCGGTAAGCCGCGGCCGGCCGGTGATCCAGGACCACGGCCGGCCGCGTACGTTTTGGGCCCCCCGCGAATTCACGGCGAAGCCTCGGAATTCGTGGGGATCCGGTGTCGCGGAGAGCTGAGGCCTATGTGACATCCCTCAGCCGGAGCAGGCCGGCGGCCACGATCATCAGCCCGACACCATAAGCCGCCAGCACGAGCACTGCATGCTCCGCGCTGATCGCGGGCGCGATCGTCCGGCCGAAGGCCGGTGAGGTGAAGCTTTGCGTGAGCGCGGTCGCGTTCTGTCCAACGAAGAGGTTGCCGACCCACTGGTAGGCGCCGCTGTTGATGCTGTCGATGAAGCGAACCGCGATGATTTCCACGGCCAGCAGGTAGATCAGGCCGGCGCCCAGCGCCGCCGCCGACTGCCGGATCAGCACACCAAGCCCGAGGCCGATGGCTCCCTCAACCACGAAGATGAGCCAGATCACGCCGAAGCCCTTCGCGATGTCGATCCCTGCCGGCCAGGTGATCGCGTGCCCCTGGAACAAAGCGACCACAGTGCTCAACGCGGCGCCGGCGACGAACAAGGCGACCGCCATGATCCCCATCCACAGGCTGAAGACCACAACACGTCCGGCCCAGACGGTTAGACGTCCGGGGCGCTGGGTGAACATCGTCTTGAGGGTTGACCATGAGAATTCAGAGCCGGCGTAGATCGCACCGAGGACGATCGCTATTGCACCGCCGACGGCGCCGGCGCCCATCACCTGGTTGACGAACTGGTCGGGAAAGAGGGTCAGGATGTTGACGGCTCCGCGGTCCCCGGTCGACGGATGAAGAGCCTGGTACCAGCTGAGGAAGTAGACGAGCGCGGTGATGGCCGTGACGAGGCCCGCAGACACGAAAAAGGCGGGCCGGAAACGCAGCTTGCGCCACTCAGACCTGATGGTTGCGATCATGACCCTTGCTTCTCCCCTGTCAGCTGGAAGAACACTTCCTCCAGCGATCTTTCGAATAGCCGCAGCTCGCTGACGCCGATGCCGGCGCCGACCAGCTGGCGGTTGATCTCGACACTGTTTTCCGGTTTGGTCTTGAGGTGGATCGCGCCGTCCTGCCGGCTGATCGCAGCCGCCCCGTAAATGCGGGTCAGGACCTCCTGCGCCTGCTCGATCGGTTGAGCGCGCACGAGCACTCCCTCTTCGCCGAGCAGTTCCTGCACGGTCGATTGCGTGACGAGCTTCCCGTTGCTGATCACCCCGACCCGGTCGCAGATCTGCTCGACCTCGCCCAGAAGGTGGCTAGAGAGCAGCACCGTGCGGTCGCCCTGCCCGATGTCCTTGATGAGTTTGCGCATCTCGGCCATGCCCTGGGGGTCGAGGCCATTGCTGGGCTCGTCGAGGATGAGCAGGTCGGGGTCCTTGAGCAGCGCGGCCGCCACGCCCAGGCGCTGCTTCATGCCGGTCGAGTAGGTGCCGAACTTGCGTCCTGCGCGGGTGCTGAGCTCGACGATGTCCAGCACCTCGTCGACTCGCTTCTGGTTCACCCTCGCCAGGTCGGCGACGACCCTCAGGTTCTCCCGACCGGAGAGATAGGGGTAGAAGCCGGGCGACTCGATCAGGGAGCCGATCCTGGCCAGTCCGGACGGGTGGCCAGGCGCGTGGCCGGCGACGGTTGCCGCGCCCGAGGTCGGCCGGATGAGGCCGACGAGCATGCGCAGGGTCGTGGTCTTCCCAGCCCCGTTCGGGCCGAGGAAGCCATAGACCTCGCCACGCCGCACGCTCATGTCGACGGAGTCGACGGCGAGGACTCCGCTGCCATACCGCTTGGTGAGACCGTGGGTCTCGACTATCGTCGTGCTGGTGTTTTCCATGACGATCACGCTAGGTGTCGCGGGGCGCGTGGTCGTCAGCCTCAAGATCGATCTTTGGTCTCATCCTCATGGATGAGTGGAGGTGCCGGTTAAGGGGCACCGACCAACGGATAGTCCGGACGGACCGAGTTGAAGTCCGAAGCAAACCTCGGATAGTCCGGACTATCCGGGGATTCGGTGCCTGCGCCGACCGGCGACCTTCTTGGGCAAGAATTACGTTCTAACGGTCGACTGGTGGTCAAACGACCCGAAGTACGCACCGGCCTTGCAGTACCACCGCCAGATGCTTGCTCACTTGCATGCATGATGTGTGATGCGCGCTTAAGCATCATCAAGGAGTGTCCCGTGAACCAAGGCGCGATCACCGAGTACATCAAGAGTTCTCTCGACGGCGTCGATGTGGTCGTCGCCTCGAAGGAAATGGGCGCACCCGAGATCGCGTGGGGCGACACGTTCTTCATCTATGACCCGAATCGAGACCTTGACGACACACGGCGGTTTCCCTTCGCGACCATCGTCACCAAGGACTACGGCGACTTCGACGACCGGTCAGACCTCAACCGACCCGGTGTCTTCCGGCTCAACATCGGCGTCAGCAAGGAGACCTACGCATCGCTGTTTCCCGCCGATGGCGCCCACGACTTCACCGCGCTCGACCGGCTGATGCCGCATCCGGTCTACGGCAAGAACCACTGGGTGTGCCTCCTCAACCCGACTGAGGCCACCTTCGAATCCATCAAACCGCTGCTCGCCGAGGCGCATCAGATAGCCGTCCGCCGCGCAAGTCGCGTCCGCCGATGACCAGTTCGCGCCAAGCCACCATCGCGATCCAAGTCCAGCCTGTGATGATTGCAATCCGCTGGAAGAACCCCGTGGGCGCGTTCGGCCACATGCCGGTGCCGTCCATCGTCGAGACGGTGGTGCTGGCGATGAACATGACGATGATCCCGGCGCCAACCGCAAGCGAGTAGACAGCCCATCGGCTCGCGCCCGGCTCAGACGCGAAGTGCCAGGCCATCACGAAGGCTGCGGCCGGCAGGAGCGTGAAAGCCGCCAGTCCAGCGAGGCCGTGAACCATGCCATGCGTCGTATGCACATGCGCCGCGCCAACGGGGTAGCCGAGCGCGGGATCGGTGCTGAAGATTCCAGCGACCAGCAGAGCCACCGCAAAGAGGGCGAGCAGTACCGGCGCCCCGATCGAGCCGCGAGTCCCTCGCAGCGCCTGACGCAAGCCGATCGCGAAAGCGAGCACAAGGGTGCCGCAGACCAGAAAGTTGACGACCTGCATCCAGCCTCCATCGCCGGTAGCGAGCTGGCTGACGTAATGGCGCCACGCGCTGTAGCCCGGGCGGGTGGCGCCCTCGACCAGGAAGACCGCGATGAAGAGCAGCGGCCCGATGATGCCCGCGTAGAGGAGGTTTTTCATGACGGCCAGCCTAGGTTTCAGTGCGGGGGTGGTCATCAGCCGCCAGATCGATCTTTGATCTCATCCCGGAAGAGGAGGCTGGCCCCCTGACTTGACGGCGGCTCGTTTCGATGGGAACGGTGGCACCATGTCGCCGTGTCGGCTTCGGGTGAGCTTCTCGACCGAGCCCTCGTAGGCTTCGTCAATCGAGTGCCAGGATGGACGGTGGCACTCGTTGCGATTGCTTTCTATCCAGGGCTCGGACTGCTTGTCCCGATTGCACTCAATTGGTCGATGACGCAGCTCGTGTCCGTCAACGTGATCGGGGCAAGCGGCGCCGCCATCTTTAGCCTTGGTTGGTTTGCCGCGGTGACAGAGAGGGCACGACGGCGACATCTCGTCGACTGGACAACGGATCTTCGACTACTCGATGCGGAAGAATTCGAATGGCTCGTTGGCGAGGCGTTTCGCCGCGAAGGATGGAAGGTAACTGAAACTGGTCATCAGGACTCGGCTGACGGGAACATCGACCTTGACCTGAAGCGCAAGGGCGAGCGCAAGATCGTCCAGTGCAAGCGATGGACCTCATGGCAGATTGGCGTGGACGAGATCCGGAGTTTCGGAGGCACGCTACTCCGTGAGCACCTGCCAGGATCGGCCGGCATGTTTGTGACGCTATCGGAGTTTAATGAGCACGCGCGTGCTGAGGCGCACAAGATGCACATCGAATTGGTCGATGGTCGAGACCTATATGCGCGCGTCGAGAAGGTTCGGCGACCCGAGCCATGCTCAATCTGCCAAAAGCCAATGCTGCTTGGGCGCTCTCAGCATGGATGGTGGTTCCGGTGCGTAACCCCCGGATGCCTG
>Ga0066680_10000905_pt1 | contig 11218 bp, 8 predicted proteins | sample GraSoiAngelo_129_FD_62297 | JGI IMG/M metagenome (GOLD analysis project Ga0066680, IMG submission 62297) | Grasslands soil microbial communities from the Angelo Coastal Reserve, California, USA - 14_0927_12_40cm | ecosystem: Environmental > Terrestrial > Soil > Grasslands | place: USA... | reverse complement strand
CCTGATCGCCGCCGGCGGCGGAGGCACGAACAGTCCGCTTCCCCAGGGTGCGCCGAGCTGGAAGGGCCTCGCGGGCGCGCAGCGGCCGCGCGTGGCCGTCGGTCAGCGCGTAATCGTCCTCCTGAACGCGGCCTCGCTCGCGGACCGGCTCGGGAACGTCGGCGGTCTGGCGACCGACGAGCAGGAGCGGCGATGGAGCGCGACGGCGCTGGCGTCGCAGAAGCTCCTCATCGCCCGTCTGGCCCTGCAGGGCGTCGCAGTGCAACCGGAGTACAGCTACACGCGCGTCGTCAACGGCTTCTCGGCCGCATTCGACGCGAACGGGCTCGCGCTGCTCGAGCGTGCGCCGGAGGTCCGCGGCGTCTACCCCGTGCGGCCGGCGTATCCGGCCACGATCTCCTCACGGCTCACCAGCGACCTCGCGCCCGGGTTCGGCCATCCACCCGAGCTCGGGCTCTCGTCGGAGGACGGCCGCGGTGTCACCGTCGCACTGCTCGACACCGGTGTCGACCGTGCGCAGCCGTTCCTCCGCGGGCGTGTCACCGGCGGCATCGACATCGTCGGCGGCGCAGCGGATGCGCAGGCCGCGCCGAAGCCGGACGAGCCAGCCGTGGTCGAGCGACACGGAACGGAGATGGCGGGACTGATCGTCGGGTCGGGCGGACCGGGAGGGATGGCCGGTGTCGCTCCCGGCGCGACCCTGCTCCCGATTCGCGTCGCCGGCTGGCAGCGCGACGCCTCGGCGGCATGGTCCGTGTACGGGCGGACCGATCAGTTGCTGGCGGGGCTCGAGCGCGCGGTGGATCCCAACGGCGACGGGGACGCGCACGACGCAGCACGCGTCGCGCTCGTCGGCCTTTCCGAGCCCTTCGCTGCATTTACCGACGGGCCGCTTGCGCGCGCGGCTGCGGGCGCGCTGCGCCTCGACACGCTCGTGATCGCGCCGGCCGGGAACGACGGTCCCGCCGGCCCCACGTACGGAAGCATCTCCGGGCCCGGCGGCTCGCCCTCCGCGCTGACGGTCGGCGCTGCCGACCTGCGTGCGCGGTTCGGCGAGGCGCGCGTCGTTCTCCGCGCCGGGCTCTCGGTCGAGCTCGATGACGTCGTGCCGCTCGCAGGCTCCGCTCTCCCGGCTGCGCCGATCGATGCCAGGGTCGGTGTACCGCGGTCGCACGCCCAGGAGGCTCCCGCGGGGTCCGTGCCGCTGGTCGACTTCTTCGACTCGGCGGGACGAGACCTGGTTGCCGGGCGCGCCGCGCTCGTCCCGGTCGGAGCCGATCCGGCGACCACGTTCGCGAACGCCGCGCGTGCCGGAGCGACCGCCGTGCTGTTCTACGGCGGGACTGTTCCCGGCGGCGCGCTCGGGCTGGACGAGACGGCGCCGATTCCGGCGGTGTCGATCTCGGTCGACACAGCGCGGAGGGTCGTCCGCCGTCTGCGCGCGGGAGCTCCGGTCAGCGTGTCGATCGGCTCGGCGGGCGACACGTCGAACGGTGCGAAGGATCGGGTCGCGCAGTTCTCCTCGACCGGGCTCGCGTTCGACGGCCGGGTCAAGCCGGACGTCGTGGCGCCGGGAGTCGGTCTAGGGACCTCAGAGCCCGCTGCGCGGAACGACGGCTCACCCGTGTACGGAACCGTCAACGGCACGAGCGCTGCGGCCGCGCTCGTCGCCGGCGACGCGGCGCTTCTCGCACAGGCGCGCCCCGATCTCGACGCCGAGTCCCTCAAAGGGCTCCTCGTCGGCGCCGCGCGCCCGTTGCCGAACGATCCCGTCACCGCGCAGGGAGCCGGCCTGGTGGACATCGGGGGCGCAGCCGCGACGGAGGTGACGGCGCTTCCCACGTCGCTCGCGCTCGGCCGCGCCACGAGCCCGCGGTGGAACACACGACAGCAGATCCGGTTGGAGAACGTGTCCATTCGCCGGTTGCGCCTCTCGCTTGGTGTCGACGTCGCGAGTGAAGGGGCCGCCGCGGTGCAGTTCACGATCCGGCCGAAGGAGTTCTTCGTCGGCGCCGGGCGCACGGTCAACGTTCAGATCGGCGTGCGCGTCACGAGCGCGATCGACGGCAACGCTCCCGTTCAGGGCGTGCTCGTCGTCGAGCCTGCGGCTGGAAACACGATTCGGATCCCCTGGGTGATCACGTTCGGTCCCTCGCCGCGTGCGGCGCTGACGGCGGTGCGTCTCTCGTCGCGCACGATCACGCCGTCCGACACGAAGCCCACCCTGTTGAGCTTCGTCGCCGGAGCCGTGCCGCAGTCCGATGCCGGACAGGACGTGCGCCCGCTGGCACAGCTCGACCTCGAACTGTGGAGCCCTGCCGGCGGCCGCGTCGGTCTGCTCGCACGAATGCGCGACGTGCTGCCCGGCCGTTATTCGTACGGCGTGACCGGCCGCGACCCGTCCGGAGCGATCCTTCCTGCGGGTGATTACGTCCTCAAACTCGTCGCCTACCCGACCGACAACGGTCGTCCGACACTGCGGACGATCAGGTTCAGGATCAAGTAGGCTCTCCGCCCGGCCGGGCGAAAAACGTCCGATTTGCGCGGCAAAAGGAGCTCATGTGACCACGGTCGAAGCCCCCGTCTCTCACCTCCGCGAGAACCCGTACGAGATCGCGAAGCAGCAACTGCACCGGGTAGCGGAGACGTTCGCGATCGATCCGAACCTCGTCAACGTGCTGCAGCAATGCAAGAAGGCGCTCGTCGTCTCCGTCCCCGTTGTCATGGACGACGGGAGGACGACGGTGTTCGAGGGCTATCGCGTCACACACAACGTCGCGCGCGGCCCGTCGAAAGGCGGGATCCGGTACCACCCCGACGTGACGCTCGACGAGGTGAAGGCGCTCGCGATGTGGATGACCTGGAAGTGCGCGCTCTCGGGCATTCCGTTCGGCGGCGCGAAGGGCGGCGTCGTGTGCAACCCGAAGCAGATGAGCGAGGGAGAGTTGCAGCGCATGACGCGCCGCTTCACGAGCGAGATCATCAACGAGATCGGGCCCGAGCGGGACATCCCCGCACCGGACGTCGGCACCGACGGGCGCGTCATGGCGTGGATCTTCGACACGTATTCGATGAACAAGGGGCACTCGGTGCTCGGGGTCGTCACGGGGAAGCCGCTGACGATCGGCGGCTCGCTCGGACGTGAGGAGGCGACGGCGCGCGGCGCGCTCTACTGCGTGCGCGAGGCCGCGCGGAAGAAGCGGCTCCTGATCAACGAGACGAGGGTTGCCGTGCAGGGCTTCGGCAACGTCGGCTCGTTCCTGGCCAAGTTCCTCGCCGAAGACGGCGCGACGGTCGTGGCGATCTCGGACTCCGCGACCGGCCTGTCCAACCCGAACGGGATCGACGTGCAGGCCGCGCTGGCGCACAAGCGGGAGACCGGGTCCCTCACCGGCTTTCGCGGTGCCGAGGCGATCACGAACGAGGAGCTGCTGCTCCTCGACTGCGACGTGCTCGCCCCGTGCGCGCTCGAGCAGGTGATCACCGAGGAGAACGCGGCGCAGGTCAAGGCGAAGATCATCGTCGAGGGCGCCAACGGGCCGGTGACGCCTGCAGCCGACGACATCCTCGAGGACAAGGGCGTGCTGATCCTCCCGGACATCCTCGCGAACGCGGGCGGGGTCGTCGTCTCGTACTTCGAGTGGGTGCAGGGCCTCCAGGAGTACTTCTGGAAGGAGGCCGAGGTCAACGCCAAGCTGAACGACATCATCACGCGCGCGTTCAACGAGACGTGGGCGACGCAGGAGAACCGAGGCACGTCGATGCGGCTGGCCGCGTACGGTCTCGCGGTGCAGCGCGTCGCCGAAGCGACCGTGACGCGCGGGATCTATCCGTGACGCGCCTGGCAAGGGTCTGACCCTCCGGGTCAGACCTGCTTTTGGGTTGAGGCGAGTCGTCCTTTATCACGCAGAGGGGTGTCACCTCTGCGATCGGGCCCGCAGCGTCGTTGCGAGCATCCGCGCCGAGGTCCCGTTCGACCTCGAGGAAGTCGACATCACCGGCGATCCCGAGCTCGAGGCGCGGCACCGCGAATGGCTCCCGGTGGTCGAGATCGACGGCCGGCAGGCCTTCGTCTACTACGTCGATCCAGACGCGTTTCGCCGCAAGGTGGAAGCACAAAGTCAAGCCTAGGAGAACCGCGACGCCGCTTTAGCCGCGGCTGATACAACTGCCGCCGTTGTTACAAGCTGGTGAGCCGAGGAGTCCGGTGGCGGATCGGTTGACGGTGGGAGTCGCTGCGCGGCTGTCGCGGTACCTCCAGGTGCTGACGCAGTCGAAGAAGATGGGCAAGGAGCGAATTTCCTCCCAGGAACTGTCCGACTACACCAACATCAACGCGACGCAGATCCGCCGCGACCTGTCCGCCTTCGGCAAGTTCGGGAAGCGCGGGGTCGGCTACAACATCGATTCGCTCCTCGGGGAGATCCGAAAGATCCTCCGCACGCAGGGTCAGCACAACATCGCGCTGATCGGCGCGGGACGGCTGGGCCAGGCGATCGCGAGCTCGTCGATCTTCGCGGAGCACGGCATCAACATCGCCGCGGTCTTCGACACGGATCCCGAGAAGGTCGGGCTCCCGGTCGGAAACCATCCCGTCAGCGAGTACTACCGGCTGCCTGAGATCGTCCGCGAGAAGAACATCATCGTCGGCGTGATCGCGGTTCCTGCCGACAACGCGCAAAGCGTCGCAAACGATCTCGTCGACTCGGGCGTAAAGATCGTCTTCAACTACACAGAGGCGCTGCTCGACGTGCCGCAAGACGTCGCCGTGCACACGTCGAACCCGGCAGTCGAGCTGCTCTACGCGCTCTATTTCCATTTAACGTAGACCTCGCGCCGTGCGGATCCTGCTCTGGCACGGCTACCTGCTCGGCGGCACCGGGTCGAACGTGTACACCCGTGCGCTCGCGCGAGAGTGGAGCCGCGCGGGCCACGAGGTCGTCGTGCTCTCCCAGGAGTCGCACCCGGAGCGGTACGACCTCGGCACGGCGCGTGTGGTCCGGCCCGACATCGAGAAGCTGCTGCCGGTGTTCGTGCTCGACCGCTACGAGGGCCTGGAGGCCAAGCTGCTGCAGGACTGCACGCGCGCGGAACGCGACCGCTTCGTCGAGCTGAACGCTCGAGCGATCCGCGAGCACCTGCCCGCGGACATCGTGTTCGCGAATCACGTCCTCCTCGGCGCTCCCGTCGCCGCCGCCGGCGGGGCGCGCTACGCGGTCAAGGCGCACGGCTCCGAGCTCGAGTATTCGATGCGCGGGAACGCCGAGCTGTCGGCGTGGGGGCGGGAGTCTCTCGCCGGAGCCGAGGCCGTGTTCGTCGGCTCGGCCCACATCCGAAGCGTGCTCGAGGATGTGGTCGGCCACGTCGACCGCGTGCACGAGGTGCCGCCCGGCGTCGACATCGACGAGTTCCTCCCGCAGCCGCGCGACGAAGCGTTTGCGGGCCTGCTCGGCGAGGCGCGCGCAGACCCACCGAACCCAGGCAACGCGAACGAGCGACTCCCCGACGAGGGAAACGCCGCCAGGCTCGCCGCGTTCCTCGCCGGAGAAGGGCAGCCGACGGTCGTGTACTTCGGGAAGCTGCTCCACAACAAGGGAGTGCACGTCCTGCTGGAGGCGTTGCGGCACGTCGACGCGCGCGCGGTCATCGTCGGCTTCGGCGACTATCGCGCCGAGCTCGAGCGGCTCGCGCCTGCGCGCGCGCTCTTCACCGGTCCGCTCGAGCACCGGCACCTCAAGCATCTGCTTGCCCTCGCCGACGCGACGGTCGTCCCGTCGATCTTCCCGGAAGCGTTCGGGATGGTCGCTGCGGAGGCTGCAGCCGCGGGATCGCCGCCGCTCGTCGCGCGCCATTCGGGGCTCTCCGAGATCGCAGACGGGCTCGAGGCCGCGTACCCGGTGCAGCACCGCGAGCTCGCGAGCTTCAAGACGGGTGACGCGCACGAGCTCGCCGACAAGCTGAACGCGCTGCTCGCGCTCCCGCAGGACGAGCGTCGCGCGCTCGGACAGGCAGCACGCCGTGCGGCGGTCGATCGCTGGAGCTGGCGAAGCGTCGCGACCCGGCTGTTAACGCCGCTTCAAATACGATAGTTGCGTGGGAGACGCGCAACGGCTCACGCCTGACGAGCAGATCGCGTTCGCGCGCGATGCGTTCGAGAACGCGGACGACCTGACCGTCGCGGTCGAGGAGGAGTTCGCGCTCCTCGATCCCGAGACGCTCGAGCTGACGAACCGGTTCGAGGAACTCAAGGCCGGCGCCGCAGAGAGCGAGCTCGACGAGCATCTGGTGGGCGAGCTGATCGCGTCCGAGATCGAGGTGAAGACGGGCCGGTGCGAGTCGTTCGGCGAGGCCGCGGAGCGGATGGCGGAGCGTCGCGTGCAGCTCCGCGCGCTCGCGGATGCGCACGGTGTCGCGCTCGCCTGTACCGGCACACATCCGTGGAGCCGCTGGCAGGACCAGCGGATCATCGACACGCCGCACTACCGCCGCAACGACGAGCTGCTCCGGTACGTCGTCTGGCGGAACAACAGCTTCGGCATCCACGTGCACATCGCCGTCCGCGGCGCCGATCGCGCAGTCGGTGTGTGCAACGCCTTCCGCAACGTCCTGCCGGAGCTGCTCGCGCTGTCGGCGAGCTCGCCGTTCGTCGAGGACGTCGTCACGGGCCTGCACTCCGTTCGAACGGAGATCTTCACCCGCATGTTCCCGCGGTGCGGAGTCCCCGACGCGTACGACGGATGGGAGGGCTTCGAGCAGTATGTTCGTTTCCTCTACGACACTCGCTCGATCGACGAGCACACGCAGATGTGGTGGAGCGTGCGCCCGCACCTGGCGTTTCCGACGGTCGAGGTGCGGATCTGCGACGCGCAGCCCGATCTCCGCGAGGCGCAGTCGCTCGCCGCTCTCGTGTACGCGCTCGGCGCGCGGTTTGCGCGCGCGATCGACGAGGGCGAGCCGCTGCCTTCGCTTCAGCACAGGCTGATCGAGGAGAACACGTGGCGGGCGATCCGCTACGGGCTGTCGGGCGAGCTGATCCACTTCGAGCGCGGCGAGGTCATCCCGGCGCGGGCGAGGATCGAGCAGCTGATCGAGTGGGTGGCGCCGGTCGCCGCGGAGATCGGCGCCGAGCCGTTCCTCGCAGTGCCGGCTGCGAACGCCGCTGAGCGGCAGTACGCGCGCCTCGCAGAGCTGGGCTCCCACCGCGACGTCTTCGCCGAGCTCGTGCGTGCACCGGAACGGGTGGCGTGACGGAGCGCGTGCTCGGGATCGGCGGGGTGTTCTTCCGCTCCGAGCGGCCGGAGGAGCTCGCGCGCTGGTACGACCAACAGCTCGGCGTCGACCTCGATCACGATTTCTCCGGCAAGACGTTCGTCGCCGGGGACGGCGACCAAACCGTGTGGGCGCTGTTCCCCGCCGACACGACGTACTTCGGTCCGGAGGGCAAGCAGCTGATGGTCAACTATCGGGTTCGCGACCTCGACGCGATCCTCGCGCAACTGCGGTCGGCCGGCGTCCAGGTCGACGACCGGGTCGAGGACACCACGTTCGGCCGGTTCGGCTGGGCGACGGATCCGGAAGGCAACCGTTTCGAGCTGTGGCAGCCGCCGCGATGAGCGAGCAATCGCCACCCGACGGCCGCAGCGACGAGGAGCTGCTCAAGCAGGTCGAGGAGGAGCTGAAGAAGCTCAAGGTGTCGGATCTGCTCGTGCAGATGCTGTACACCGTCTCGTCACTGGGATATCGAAAGCTGTCCGAGGAGGACCGGGACCTCGACCAGGCGAAGCTCGCCATCGAGTCCCTGCGGGCCCTCCTACCGGTGCTCGAAGGGGTCGTTCCCGACGACGTGATGCGCGACTTCCGCCAGGTGACTGCGAATCTCCAGCTCGCCTACGCGGACGCGACCAGAGAGTAGGAAGATCCAAACGCCGTCGCCCGTCATGCGGGCGAGATGGCGGCGCTTCCCGACATCCCACCGAGAGCCTCCGTCAGGCGTGGCTGCGGCCGGGTGCTCCGGGCTCCCGGCCACCTGGAGCTGCTGGACCTGGCCGAGCACCACGTTCGCGTCGAGCGTCCCGAGCTCCTCGGCACCCTCTCGCCGCTCGAGCTGGCCCGCCATCGGCGCAGGCCGAGAGGCCTCGGCCCAGGCCGTTTGAGCGGCTCCTCGTCACGGAGCTTGTGATAGAAACCTGCGCGCGCCGGGGACACTCGGCGCCGACTTTGTGAGGGGGTAGCCGCGGGTGCCGGTAGCCAGCTTCTTCAACGACCATTCCGTGCTGTTCGCCCTGATCTGCTCGGGGGTCGCAATTGCGTACGGCGTCGGGCTGACGGTCTGGCTCCTTCGCCAGCCGGATGGAAACGAGCGGATGAAGGAGATCTCCCGCGCCGTCCAGGAAGGTGCGGCCGCTTACCTCAAGCGCCAGTACCTGACGATCGCGGTTGTCTCGGTCGCCCCGTTCCTCCTCATCGGCTTCTACAACAAGCTCGGCTGGGGTACGGCGATCGGCTTCCTGATCGGCGCGTCGCTCTCCGCGGCGGCCGGGTTCATCGGCATGAACGTCGCGGTCCGGTCCAACGCGCGGACGGCGGAGGCCGCCCGCCGGGGGCTGAAGCCCGCGCTCAACGTCGCATTCCGTGCGGGCTCCGTCACCGGACTGCTCGTCGTCGGTCTCGGCCTCCTCGGCGTCGCCGGGTACTACTGGGCGCTCACCGACTGGTTCGGACACGACCCCGGTACGACGATCCACGAGCTCGTCGGACTCGCGTTCGGCGGCTCGCTCATCTCGGTGTTCGCTCGTCTCGGCGGCGGGATCTATACGAAGGCGGCCGACGTCGGCGCGGACCTCGTGGGAAAGATCGAGGCAGGAATCCCCGAAGACGATCCGCGGAACCCGGCGGTGATCGCGGACAACGTCGGCGACAACGTGGGCGACTGTGCGGGAATGGCCGCCGACCTCTTCGAGACCTACGCCGTGACCGCCGTTGCCGTGATGCTGATCGGAACACGCTACCCCGACACGAGGATCTGGCTCTATCCGCTCGCGATCGGCGGGATCTCGATCCTCGCCTCGGTGATCGGCACGTTCTTCGCGCGGGTCGGGCGCGGCGGATCGATCATGAACGCTCTCTACAAGGCCGTGCTCGTTGCCGTGGTCCTGTCGGCCATCGGCTTCATCCCGGTGACGATGGCGTTCGACGGTCACGGGTTCTCGTTCCGCGATCTCTACGTGTCGGCGATCGTCGGGCTCGCCGTCACCTTCCTCCTCGTCGCGATCACGGAGTACTACACGGGGACGCGCTGGAATCCGGTCAAGTCGATCTCCTCCGCCTCGCAGACCGGACACGCGACGAACATCATCTCCGGCCTCGCCGTCGGCATGCAGGCGACTGCGTTGCCCGTGATCGTCATTGCGGCGGGAATCCTCGTGGCCCATCATTTCGCCGGCCTGCTCGGGATCGGCGTCGCTGTGATGGCCCAGCTCTCGATGACGGGATTGATCGTCGCGCTCGACGCGTACGGTCCGGTGACGGACAACGCAGGCGGCATCGCGGAGATGGCGGACCTTCCCGACGACGTTCGCGCGATCACGGATCCGCTCGATGCGGTCGGCAACACCACCAAGGCGGTGACGAAAGGCTACGCGATCGGATCCGCTGCACTTGCCGCGCTCGTCCTCTTCGACTCGTACACGAGCGGATTATCCGACGCGAACTTCACGGTCAAGTTCATTCTCAACGATGCGTGGGTGATCGCCGGCCTGTTCATCGGCGGTCTGATGCCCTTCCTGTTCGCGTCGCTCGCGATGCAGGCGGTGGGTCGCGTGGGCGGTGAGGTGGTGACGGAGGTGCGGCGGCAGTTCCGCGAGAACCCGGGGATCATGGAGGGGACTTCACGCCCCGAGTACGGACGCGCGATCGACATCGTTACGGGTTCGGCGCTGAAGGCAATGCTTCTGCCGGCACTGATCCCGATCGCGTTCCCCGTGATCGTCGGGATCATCAACGTGCGGATGCTCGGCGGTCTGCTGATCGGGACGATCGTGACCGGGCTCTTCCTGGCGATCGCGATGACATCGGGCGGGGGCGCTTGGGACAACGCGAAGAAGCTGATCGAGGACGGCGCCTTCGGCGGCAAGGGCTCCGAGGCGCACGCCGCCTCGGTCACGGGAGACACGGTCGGCGACCCCTACAAGGACACTGCCGGCCCGGCGATCAACCCGATGATCAAGATCGCGAACATCGTCGCCATCCTCATCATCCCGCTGATTGTCTCGATCCACACCTGACGGTGTGGATCGAGTCTTAGGCTCGCCGCGGACGCGCGAGAGCGCGGTCTCGCTCTAGCTGCCGGCCCTGCTTTCGCTGTTTCGGCCCGGCGCGCATGGCCCGACCGCACGCCGCGGTAGCGTTCGCGCGTGGCGTCGGGCGACCAGAGCGCGAGCGCCGCCCTCGCCCAGCGGCGCGGACGGCGCCGGCGCGCGCAGGGGCTCGAGCGCGTTCTCGGGACACCGGCCCTGTTCGCCACCGCGTACGGGAACGTCGGCTCCTCCATCTACTACGCGCTCGGTCTCGTCGCCGGGATCGCCCTTGGCCTGACGCCGCTCGTCTTCGTGATCAGCGGCCTGATCTTCGCCGCCACCGCCGCGACCTACGCGGAGGGAACCGTGCGCTACCCGGAGGCGGGCGGCTCGTCGTCTTTCGCACGTCATGCATTCGACGAGCTGGTGTCCTTCGGGGCCGCGTGGGCGCAGATGCTCAACTACGTCGTGACGATCGCCATCTCGGCGTTCTTCGTCCCGCATTACCTCTCCATTTTCTGGGAGCCGCTGAAGACGAATCCATGGGACATCGTCGGCGGCACGGTCGTCATCGTCCTCCTGGTCGCCCTGAACATCGTCGGGATCAGGGAAGCAGCGGGGCTGAACATCTTCCTCGCGGTGATCGACTTCGGCACGCAGCTCCTGCTCGTCGGCATCGGCTTCGCGCTCGTCTTCCACCCGCACATCGTCTTCTCGGCGAATCTCCACTGGGGAGTCGCACCGACGTGGAGCGAGTTCTTGCTCGCGATCCCGATTGCGATGATCGCGTACACCGGCATCGAGACGGTCTCCAACCTCGCGGAGGAGGCCCGCGATCCGCCGCGCGACATTCCGCGGTCGATCACGTGGGTTGCGGGCGCCGTGTTCGCCATCTACTTCACGCTGCCGCTGATCGCGCTCTC
>Ga0066680_10000903_pt1 | contig 11231 bp, 9 predicted proteins | sample GraSoiAngelo_129_FD_62297 | JGI IMG/M metagenome (GOLD analysis project Ga0066680, IMG submission 62297) | Grasslands soil microbial communities from the Angelo Coastal Reserve, California, USA - 14_0927_12_40cm | ecosystem: Environmental > Terrestrial > Soil > Grasslands | place: USA... | reverse complement strand
ACGGTCTTCGTGTCGTTGTAGGCGGTCATGACGAGATCGCCCCGGCTGCTCTTGTCAAAGAAGCTGACCGGAAGCGTCAACAGTTTCTCGAGCACCTCTCGCATCCACCGCAGCTCGACGCGGGAGGCCAGCCGGCCCGCGAGCACCTGAGCGGCATAGATCCCGGCGGCGCGCACGAACCAGATCGCGCACACGGCCAGGGCGCCCACGAGCAAGACGCGGCGGTTCATCCCCCCGGGCCCGTTGAGGATGATGAGCACTTGGCGCAGCGCCCACACCATGCCGCCCTGGAGCGTCCCCTGCGTGAGCGTCGCCACGAGGAAGGCGACGGCGAGTCCAGGATGCTGCCACAGCGAGCGCGCCCCGACTAGGAAGGCGGTGAACGTGGTATGCCTCGTGCCGCTGCTTGTCGTCATCGCATCACCCGTCTATTTGTCCACACTAGCGATCCTCTCCGCGAGCCTCGCAGCGGTTGCGAGACGAGTTCCGCGACACCATCCGCCGCACGCCGGTCACGCCCCCTCACGTCTGGTTCGCAGGAGGTTTCGCTCCACGACAAAGAGGCCCCGAAGAAAGCCAAGCGCTCTCCTCCGCTGTGCAGGCCGAATAAGGCTGTTCAGTGTTAGCCCGAGGGCAGTCCATTGGAGGGCAACGTAGTTCCACCAGCGCGCCTTGCGGACTCGAAGGACGTGATACATCATGGAAATGACCGTGGGGGCTATGACGCCCGCGTTAGCGCGCGAGACCTTTGAGACGTAATGAAGCACCCGGAGAGCCGGATCGACCCACAGTGGCCCGGTACGGCCAGCTACGAGGGACAAGTAAATATCCTCGCCTAGGCTGTAACCCTGCAGCCAGTCTACCGCCGCCAGTTCTGTCAGCGCTCGGCGCCGGAATGACATGTTGCAGCCGTCCAAATACTCGGTTTCGAACGGAGCTTGCGCGTCAATCCAGCGAGATATCGATGCGTTATAGCCACTCGGGGATAGGCGACCGGGGTGACCCGAGTCCATGCAAAAGACACTATCGAAGGCCCGCGAAGCGAAGCTGCGGCGCCGCAGCAGTGCGTCGACCCCGCCGATACCAGCCGCGTCTGGCCACTCGACATAGCGGCCGACCAGCCGGACCAAGTACTCAGGGCCAACCTCGACGTCGTCATCGAGGAAGAGGATGACCTCCCCAGCGGCCGCTGCGAGCGCTGCCAGGCGCGCGTTCAACAGCCCGTGTCGGTTAAGCATCCGGTGATATGCGAAGCGACCACCCCACGCTTCCGTCAAGCGACGCAGCTCGGTGACGAGGGACGGCTGCAATTCCCCGTCGTCCACCACTAGCAACTCCATGAACTGCGCGGCGGCCGGCCGCGCCACGCGCGTCACGGATCGCACGCACCGCTTGAGATCAGTGGGCCGGTTCCTTGTGCACACAGCAATGGTGAAGCCAGGTGTAGGGGACATTATGCTTGGCCTCGCGTCAACGACCCGACCGCTGTCAGTGTGGTGCTCGCCGCCCGTCGGGGTGTAGGCACGAAGGGCACAGTCACGCTCGGCAATTCCCAACCAAGAGTCAGCGGCGCCCGTGATCCAATTCCGACGCCACCTTCAAGATTGGCCGACACGTACTGCCGCCGTTCCCACTGGGGCGCGCACATCGAAGTCGCAATGATCACGGCCAGCGACCTCATCGCTCGACTACGGCCACGGGGCGACGGGCCGCCGCACGGGGCGTTCGCTGCAACGCTTTCGCGATGAGTATCGCAACACGCTCCCCCGCCCGCCCGTCAACGGGTCCGAGAAGCGCGTCGAGAGCCTCCCCGGACCGGGCGGGCTTTGCGGTGTGCATGTACGCGGCGCTCACTAGCCGCTGAACCTCCCTGGTCAGCTCCTCCAGTCCCCGCACCGCGGTGGCGATCCCAGCCTCAACGAAGTCCGCCGAGCCGGAGCGGCCTCCGAAATCTGCGATTATCACCGGCTTCCCCAGGAGCGCTGCCTCGAGGACGACGGTGGAGTGCTGAGTGACCAGCGCGTCGCACGCGCGCACGAGCCCGAAGCTGTCGCCCGCCCGATGCAGCGTCATGCGGTTGGACGCGTGCTCTCGCATGAGGCGCTCCCACAGGTCGCGCGGATCGGAGGGGTGCGGCCGCAGCATGACGTGAATGCCGGGCACGGCGAGAAGCGCGGAGAGGACGCCCCAAACATAGTCCGGGCCGTGCATCCATTGTGCGGCGAACAACACCGCGAACGTCGACGGGTCGAGGCCGAGCGCGGCCCGAGCAGTGCGCTGGTCGTCCGGCCCGGACCGCGCCAGGAAGTCATAGCGAGGCTGCCCGGTCACACGACATCGCTCCGGCGGAACGCCGTGGCGGACGAGCATCTGCACCAGGTGTTGGCTTGTGGCTGCCAGGCGGTCGGCCGTCAGCGACCACCACCACGGGACGTCCCCCGCCACCCCGTCCTGCACACTCAGGGACGGGATCCCGCGCCGACGGGCTAACTGCACGAAGGCTTGCGACTCCCACGCCTGGTCGGGGCCCACGACGACCACGTCCGGCTGCAGCAGCTCAAGCGCGGTGTCGGCTGCCCACAGGTGCCTAGCCTGAACGTCGAACGCCGACTCGTACAAGCGGCCGACGAGGCCCTCTATAAGCGGTGCTTCGCTGGAGACTTCCGACGCCGCCGGCGCAACGCGGCTGCGGATCTCTCGCGTCACGTCGCTCCACTGCGCGCGAAGCAGCCCCGCCTTGAACCCGAGGGCGCCCGGAGCCCCGCAGCGACAGACCGTGCCGCTGGATTCTCTGGCCCCGGTCGTGGGGGCGCAAAAGTCCAGCCGCATGACCGGTCCGATCCCAGCTTGCGCGAGGGCGCCCTCAACCGCGTCAAACGTCTGTGCCAGCGGCGTTGATTGGGAGACGATGAGCACACGGGGGCGCGCGCCGCCGGGTCCCTGCTCTCGGAGCAGCGCCGCCATGGCGCCGCGCGCCGCTTGCTCCGCCCTTCGATAACCAACGAAGCGCAACGCTGCAGACTTCGACCCAGCCCATCGGGTTAGCTCCAGGAGCCGCCGCGGCGGCCAGGTGGAAATTGTGTTCGCTCTGCCCGCGACCTGGCGCTCGAGGGCCCCGGCGAATCCCACGTCTGCCGAGACGATGTGGCAGGCCGTTACTGCACCTTCGCCAAGCAGATCGTCCAGAGCTGTGGAGAGGACGCCGAACGAGGCCAGGTACATCTGGATCGTCTCCAGGTTCAGCGCGCCCAAACTGACCCCGCAGACTTCCGGAAACACGTTCCCGGTCGGGCCGCGTATCAACTCGAACGACCGAGCGAACACCCGCTCGTGAATGTTGCGGAGCTGGCTCGAGGAGAGCCGATCCACCGCCCGGACCACGCGGGCTCCTGCAGGCCATCTAACGCCCGGCCCGTGTCCGGGCGGCACGTGGAGAAGCACCCGGGGCAGGCCGTCAGCGCGCCTGCCACGAGCTCCCAGGCGTCCAACTACTTGCCGAGCATGCCACTCCAGAACGCCCCGCGCGCGAACCCATGCGACGTCCACCACGACGAGCGAGGGTCCGGTAGGCCGCGCCCTAGTCAGCATGACCACTGCCTCCATTCACGGCGCCACACCTCTTGGGGAGACCGCAAGGATCCTCTCGGCGGTCCAGTCGCCAAGCTCGCTGCTGAGACCTTGCTCGGCAGCTTGCCCGCCGGCAGGTGAGAACCGATGGCAGCCTTCCGACATTCGACCTTCATTCGACCGCCTGTGCAGGTATTCCTCTGCCGCGCAGCCATGGCAAGCGGCTCGACTCGGCATGCTACGGGATGATCGCCGCTCTGGGAGCGCGCCGCATCGTCACTGCGACTGCTACGAACGCACCGTTCATACCCGAGAGCGGCTTGCTTTAAATCGCATGCCGACTTGCGGTTCGCTTGGGCCCTGAGCGCCCAGGTGCGGCGGGGTGTTGCCGCAGGCCGGCAGTCGTTGCATCTCCGCGACGGTCGGGAACGGAGGCAGAAGTGTCGGCGTAAGGTCCCTCCGCGGAAGTCGCTACGGGCCTCAAGGCGACACGGCTGGGGCGGGCAAGCTATTTGCACGGTGGGGGGGCGACAACTCATCTCCGGCACCTGCCGCGCAGGGGCACCGTAACGATCGCGAGCAAGTGGAACCACCACCTCTTCCCTTCCCTGTGGAGCCTGCGACCGTGAGGACAGTGATTGTCATTCCCGCTCGGGGAGGATCGAAGCGGCTCCCGTGGAAGAACCTCCTAGCGGTCAGGGGGGTGAGTCTCGTCGCCCGGGCCGTTGTGGCCGCCCGCGAGTTCGCAACAAGCACGTTGCACGGTCGTGCGAACATCATCGTGGACACCGATTCGCACGAGATCGCGGAAGAGGGGAGACGATGGGGCGCCGCAGTGCCGTTTCTCCGTCCTCCGGAACTAGCGGGTGATGCCACCTCGACAATTGAGAACGTTGTGTTCTTGCTGGAGCGACTCGCAGATCAGCTGCCGCCGACCGATGCCGTGGTGCTGCTGCAACCAACGTCCCCACTTCGGAGAGCAGAGGACATCACCCGCTGCTGGGCGAAGTTCGATCCGGCGAAGAGCCCCTCCGTGGTGTCGGTCACCGCCAGGTCTCATCCTGGGGAGCTGCTCGAACAGCGGGAGGAAGATGGTACGTTGCAGTGGGCGCCTGGGTTGCCTCAGCAAGCCGTGGCGCCGAGCTACTACGTCAACGGCGCCGTCTACATCACTACCCCAGCCTTTCTGCGGCACCACAGGGCGTTTGTCGTCCCCGGATGCACGCGCGGCGTGCCGCTACTCCCGCAGCGCTCCATCGACATCGATACGGCAGGGGACTTGGCGCTGGCTGACGCAATGCTAGCGCAGACCGAGACGCCTGTGGTGCACGTCGGAGATCGGCAGATCGGGGGGGGCGCGGATTGCTTCATTATCGCAGAAGCCGGCATCAATCATAACGGCGATGTCGACCTCGCTCATGGTTTGGTGGACGCGGCCGCTGAGGCCGGCGCGGACGCAGTCAAGTTCCAGACCTTCGATCCCGAACATGTCGTGTCCCGACGCGACGAATCGCTGCTGGCGATGGGGCGCAAACTCGCGCTTGCACCCGACGCCTTCGCGCAACTGCGGGCGCACGCGATTGCGCGCCACCTCATGTTCCTCTCCACGCCGTTCGACGCAGGCAGCGCGGACTTGCTCGATAGTATCGGCGTGCCCGCTTTCAAGATCCCGTCGGGTGAGATCACGAATCCGCCGTTCCTCGCCCACGTGGCCCGCAAGGGCAAGCCGATGCTCATCTCGACCGGGATGGCGAGCCTTCCAGAGGTGGTCGACGCCCTCGATATCGTCCGCGCGCATGGGAATCCCCCGGTTGCCTTGTTCCACTGTGTCTCCAACTACCCTGCGGCTCCCCAAGAGTGCAACCTGCGCGCGATGGGAACCATGCGATCATTGCTGCACGTCCCGGTGGGATGGAGTGATCACAGTGAAGGGATCACCCTGGGCGTCGCCGCCGTCGCGATGGGGGCGGAACTCCTAGAAAAACACGTCACCTTAGATCGTTCGCTCCCGGGCCCGGACCATCAGGCCTCCTTAGAGCCGGCTGAAGTGCGGGCGTTGGTGAAAGAGGTCCGCGCGACGCAGGCCGCGCTTGGGGACGGAGTGAAGGCACCTGCGACATCGGAACTCACCACCGCGCGCTGGGCGCGCCGCAGCCTGCATGCGGCCCGGGACCTCGAAGTGGGAGACGTCTTGGCGATGAGCGACCTCGTGCTGCTGCGTCCTGGGAGTGGCATTCCGGCCTCTCATGCAGGACCCTTGGTCGGCCGGCGGCTGAGAGCCCGGGTACCTGGGGGAGCTCTGTTGCGCGAGGCCGACCTTGAATAGCGCCCGCACGATCGCCGTTCTCACGACGGGTCGGCAGGATTACGGGATCCTGCGAAGCACGTTGCTGCTACTGCAGGAACACCCAACGCTCCGTCTCGTGCTGTGGGCAGGCGGCATGCACTTACAGGAGCGGTTCGGGCATTTCGTCGATCACGTCCGGCGAGATGGCTTTGAGATCGCGCAAGAGTTGCCTTTCGTCGGCGAGCCGCCGCATCCCGGCCGCGATGCCGCCGGCGCGCTGGACCAAGTCACGGGTGCGCTCGAACGACACCGGTGCGACGCGTTGCTGCTGGTGGGGGACCGTGCGGAGACGCTCGCAGCTGCCGTTGCCGCAACCATCGCCACCGTTCCCATCATCCACCTGTCCGGTGGCGAGGAATCGGAGGGCGCGATCGACAACGCCATGCGACACGCCATCACAAAGCTGAGCCATCTCCATCTTGTGAGCCACGAGGTGCACGCCCGACGCGTCCGCCAGATGGGGGAAGATCCAAGCACGGTGGTCGTAGTGGGGGCACCGGGGCTGGACAACCTGTACCGGACCGATCTGCCGACCCGCTGCGTACTCGAAAAGGAGCTCGGTTGTTCGTTAACGCCGCCGCTCGTCTTGGTCACACTGCATCCCACCACCCTGGGGGGAGATCCCCGATCCGAGGTCGAGGCCGTCGCTGGCGCGATGGAGACGGTGCCCGCGACCTACATCGTGACGCAAGCGAACGCGGACGCCGGCGGAGTCGTGATTCAGGACTACTGGCGCGAGTGGGCCCGCGGCCGCCACAATGTCGTCCTCGTGGATGGGCTCGGTGTGGCCCGATACTGGGGCCTCCTGCGCCTCGCTTCTGCGGTCTTGGGCAACTCGTCCAGTGGGCTCGCCGAGGCTCCGGCGGCGGGTGTACCGGTCGTCAATGTGGGCGATCGGCAGCAAGGCCGTCTCCGCGGAACGGGCGTCTCGGATGTCCCCGCGGAGCCGGGGGCTATCGCCGCCGCCTTGGGTCAGGCGATCAGGCTCGTGCGTGAGGGAAAAACGGCTGGGACTCATGCACCTTTTCCGTCAGGACCAGCCGCTCCCCGGATTGTCGCGGCGATCGCAAGCTGGGATCCACCGCGGCCGCCACGCAAGCGCTTTCACGAGGTCCAATGAGCCGGCGCGCGGTCATCCTGATCGGCGGCGGCGAGTACGCACGCGTGGTGGCGGACGCCCTCCGCTCGAATCCGGATGCGTTCGAGCTGATTGGTTTTGTCGATCCCAGCCCGGATGGCGGTATGGCATCACGGTTGCGGGCTCCTCATCTCGGCGATGATAGCGCTCTGGTCCGCTACCCGGACGCGCTGGCCGTCCTGGCCTTCGGGAGTTTGCGGCCCACTTCAGCCCGATGCGAGACCGTGGCACGACTGACGTCGACCGTCGGTGGATGGGCCACGGTCGTGCACCGGGACGCTCGAGTCGCGCCCGACGTGGCGGTCGGCGAGGGCACGGTGGTCGAGAGCGGGGCCGTGGTGCAGGTCGGCGCGCGCATCGGCGTACACTGCGTGATCAGTGCGTCAGCCGGCGTTGGGCATGACGTCGCGATCGGGGACTATGCGCAGGTGGGGGGACTGGTGGGCGGTGGAGCTTCGGTCGGCGCGCGCGCTTTTGTCGGGCTCGGGGCTCTCATACGAGACCACTGCACGGTCGGTGCTGACGCGTTTGTCGGCATGGGGGCGATCGTTGTCCGCGACGTGGCATCGGGAACGCAAGTCCTCCCAGGTGGCATTGGCATTCAAGGACCGCGGCAATGGAAGACTTCCTGAACGAGCGCCTCGCCAAGATGGTTGTTCGCCCTGACGGCACACTGTTGGAGGGGCTTCAGGCTATTAATGAGGGTCGTTGCGGGATCGCGTTCGTCTGCGACGCGGCCGGACGCGTAGTAGGCACAGTCGCCGACGGCGATATTCGCCGCGCCCTGCTCGCCGGCAAGACGCTCGACAGCCACTGTCTCAAGTCCACGATGCGGAGCGACTTTGTGGCGGTGGATCAGTCCCCCAGCCGAGCCGAAGTGCTCGACCTCATGCGGGCCCGTCAGATTGCTCAGGTGCCGGTGCTGGACGCCGAGGGACACTTGATCGGGCTCCATCTGATGCGCGAGCTGATCGGAAACGGCGAGCGGCGTAACTGGGCGCTCATTCTAGCCGGGGGGAAGGGCACGCGGCTGCGTCCGTTGACCGAGACGACCCCCAAGCCGATGATCACGGTGGCAGGCCGGCCGATCCTAGAGCGGTTGGTGCTGCACCTAGTTGGCTGGGGAGTCCGCCGCATCTTCCTGTCCGTGAACCACCTCGCCAAGGTCATCGAGGACCACTTCGGGGATGGCGCTCGGTTTGGGTGCACGATTGAGTACCTCCGAGAAGACGTTCCGCTGGGCACAGGCGGACCGCTCAGCCTGTTGCCCAACACTCCGGGCGAGCCCGTCCTGGTTATGAACGGCGATCTGGTCACTCAGATCAGCGTCGGCCGCTTGCTGGATTTTCACACGCGCGGCCGGTACAGCGCCACCGTTGGAGTCCGACCCTACACAGTCGAGATCCCCTTCGGTGTGGCCGAGGTCCACGACGGAGAGCTCGAGCAACTACGTGAGAAACCCACGATGGAGTTGTTGGTCAACGCAGGTATTTACGTATTGGCTCCAGAGGCGTTGGCGCTGGTGCCTCGCGGCCAGGCGTTTCCGATCACTGACCTGCTCACGCAGGTGCGGGTGCGCGGCTGTAGGGTTGGGGCCTTTCTCGTTGAAGACGAGTGGGCAGACATCGGACGCACGGAAGAACTACGGAAGGCGAGGGGGGCTGTATGACGTGGTCGGGGCGCCGCGTCCTCGTCACCGGCGCCGACGGCTTCATCGGAAGCCACCTGACTGAAGCGCTCGTGGAGGCAGGTGCTGCCGTCCGGGCCGTCTGCTTCTACAACAGCCAGGGCTCCTTAGGGTGGCTGGATACCATCGAGCCTGACGTGCGTGCTGCCCTGGACGTGCGATTGGGAGATATTCGCGACGCCCGGTTCGTCGAGGAGAGTTGTCGGGGCATGGAGGTCGTCTTCCACCTGGCGGCGTTGATCTCGATTCCGCATAGCTACCAGGCTCCCGAGTCGTTCGTCGATACCAACGTCCGCGGCACGCTCAACGTGCTCGAGGCGGTGCGACGCGCCCGGTGCGCCAGGCTGGTGCACACCTCTACCAGCGAGGTGTACGGCACGCCGGAGACGATACCGATTCGTGAATCGCATCCCTTGCGAGGGCAGTCGCCGTACAGCGCCACCAAGATAGCCGCCGACAAGCTGTGCGAGGCGTTCCGCTGCACCTATGACGTTCCGGTCGTCATCCTCCGCCCGTTCAACACGTTCGGGCCGCGGCAGTCCGCCCGGGCAGTCATTCCCACTATCCTGCTCCAGCTCCTCCGGCAGGCGCCACACATCACGCTCGGGAACCTGGAGCCGCGGCGAGACCTCACGTTCGTGTCCGATACGGTGGCCGGGTTTGTCGCCGCCGGCACGGCAGCGGGAATCGAGGGCGAGACGATCCACCTGGGCACCGGCCGCGCGGAATCGGTGCGGGATATTGTCGCAGCCGCGCAGCGCGTGTGCCAGCACGAAGCCAACGTTGTGGTGTGCCCGGAGCGAATCCGCCCGCGCCACAGCGAGGTGATGGTGCTGCAATCGGATCCGTCTCGCGCCACTGACCTACTCGGTTGGCAAGCGAAGGTCTCTCTTGACGAGGGGCTGCGGCGCACGGCGGAGTGGCTGCGCGCCCACCTGGACCGGTTTCCCGTCGATTATGCCATCTAGGACGGGCGGGCCGGGTCCCGCACCACGTGCCCATCCCATCCCCCTCTGCGTTCCCAACATTGGCGGGAACGAACGGCCCTACATAGAGGAGTGCCTCAACACGGGCTGGGTGTCGTCGGTCGGGCCGTTTGTCGAGCGCTTCGAGCGAGACTTCGCCGCCGCCTGTGGAGTGCCGTACGCCGTGGCCACGACGAGCGGCACAGCTGCGCTGCACACAGCGCTCCTGCTGGCCGGTGTGCAGCCGGGAGACGAGGTAATTCTGCCATCGTTGACCTTCATCGCCCCTGCCAATGCGGTCCGCTACGTCGGGGCTTGGCCGACGTTCATCGATGTGGATCAAGACTACTGGCAGCTCGACCCCGGCGAGCTGCGCGCTTTTCTGCGGGACGATTGTAGGGTGTCGCGGGGTGAGCTGCACAACCGCCACACGGGGCGGCGAGTCGTGGCGGTCCTGCCGGTGGACATTCTCGGGCACCCCTGTGATTTGCCGGCTATCCAGAAGATCACCGAGCAGTATGGACTGGCTATGGTTGAGGATGCTACAGAATCCTTGGGCGCCCTGTGCCGCGGCAAGCCGCTCGGACAGTGGAGCCGACTGACGTGCTTCAGCTTCAACGCGAACAAGGTAATGACGACGGGCGGGGGAGGGATGCTCGTCACGGACGACCCACAACTAGCGCAGCGCGCTCGCTACCTCACTACGCAAGCGAAAGACGACCCATTGGAATTCGTGCATCACGAAATCGGGTACAACTATCGGCTCACGAGTGTGCAGGCGGCGCTTGGTTGTGCCCAGCTCGAGCGCCTTCCGGCCTTTGTCGCCACGAAGCGCCGGATCGCGACACGGTATGCCGAGGCGTTGGAAGAACTGCCTGGTATCCAACCGATGAAAGAAGCGCCGTGGGCCACCGCGTCCTCCTGGATGTACACGATCCCGGTGGATGCCGAGCGGTGCGGTACCGACAGTCGATCCTTGCGGAAGGCGCTGGCCGCTTCCAACATCGAGACCCGGCCCCTTTGGCAGCCGCTGCATCTCAGTCCGGCGCATCGTGAGAGCTTCGCCCGCTCCTGTCCGGTGGCCAGCCGGGTCAACCGGCTGGCGCTAAGCATCCCGTGCTCCACGAGTCTGACGGAAGAAGAGCAGCGCCGCGTGATCAGGGCGCTTCAACAGGAAGTTGCAGGTGATCGTCCGAATGTTGAGATACAGCCCGCAACAGGAGCGTAATCGACGATGCGAGCCGATCGACAGCATCGCGCAATTGTCGTCCCCCGCCAGCACACGCTGCGCGCACGCAACAGTCGCAATCGGCAGACCGATCGGGACTAATGTGAACTCACTCAAGTCGTTGCGGCGCCACACGGCGCAGCCGGGCAAGGTACTTGCTGCCGGGTTAGACACCAACACCGGGTTGCCACATGACAGCCTCTTCGCTCGTCGACCGCTATCCGCTTTCCCCCATGCATTTCAGCCTGTTCTACTTCGCCAGCGGCGGGAGTGAACAGCGTGCGGACCAGTACCGCTTG
>Ga0066680_10000882_pt1 | contig 11322 bp, 7 predicted proteins | sample GraSoiAngelo_129_FD_62297 | JGI IMG/M metagenome (GOLD analysis project Ga0066680, IMG submission 62297) | Grasslands soil microbial communities from the Angelo Coastal Reserve, California, USA - 14_0927_12_40cm | ecosystem: Environmental > Terrestrial > Soil > Grasslands | place: USA... | reverse complement strand
CAGGATGACGACACCGAGGTTCTTCGCCGGATCTCCCGCCGCGCCCCGCGCCCCGACCCCCCACTGGCGGCCGATCTGCAGGGCGACGTCGCTCGCGGAGCGGCCCCCGATGTCCGCCAGCGTGACCACCGCGATCTCCCCCCGCGTCTTGGCGCGGAGCTCCGTGATGACGGCGGTCATGTGGGCGACGCTGGCCTGGTCCAAGACGGCGGCGAAGTCGTTGACGTAGCCCCGGGGCGGGGGCACGGCGATCTGGGCAAGTAGAAGGAGCGAGGCGAGTTGCATGGTCGGTCCTAAGCTACACCCTTTTGCAGACGGGACGACTGCTTGACGGGTTTCGGCGTGCATCATTATATGCAGGGAGGTCACTCTCTCGAGGCTCCCCATGCGCTGCTCGATCCTGCTCGGCAGCCTGCTCCTCGGCGCCTGCGGCCCGTCCGTCGCCAAGCGCCACATCGGCTCCGAGACGCGCCCGGGCCAGATCGTGATCGATCAGGACGCCATCGAGCGCTCAGGGGCCAACAACGCCTGGGAGGTCATCAAGCGGGCGGCGCCCCAGTTCTCCACCGCCGAGACTCGCAACGGCCAGCCGACTCGGCTGACTCGTCGGGGGCGCTCCAGCGTCTTGCTCAACGACGCGCCCCTCCTCTTCATCGACGGGATCCGCACGGTGGACTTCCGCGCCCTCGAGGACATTCCGGCCAGGAGCATTTTCCGAATCGATATCCTGAACGGGATCGAGGGCACCACCTACTATGGCACGAACGCCGTGGGCGGGGTGATCCTGGTGCAGACCAAGAACGGCACCGAGTCCTAAAAAAAGCAAGGGGCCTCGCCAGGCCCCTCGCCGAACGGCGGATCACGCTACCGCTAGGGATTGCGGTCGATGCACTTAGCGAAGTTAGGGTTGTTCGTCTCGTCGAACGGGACCGGGAAGTTGTAGTCGGTTCCGTAGACGCCTCCCTTGAAGTACGGTCCCGACGGGAATACTGATTCGGGCGGCCGGTTGTACGGCGCCCGGGCGAGCCGGCGTAGGTCTCCCAGCCGATGAGCGGTTAGCCACAGCCAGAACTCGCGCTCCTTGAAGTGCAGGTCCTGCCTGCCCGCCACGCTCAGTGTATCGAATCTCGGGAGCGGCCCCATCGCGGCGATCGGGGGCACGCTCGGGTCGGGCGCGTTGAAGTACGTCGGCGCCTTCGCCCGGAGGGAGTCGTGCGTGGCGCGGAAGCCCACCGTATCCCCGGCCTGCAAGAACACCTCGGCCTCGATGAGCCTGGCCTCCGCCCCAGTGGCAAGCGGGATGGGCGATTTCCGGTCGCTGTAACGCCGCGGGTTCCATTGCGGGGTGATATTGTCGAATCCGTTCCCGTTCCCGGTGGCGGAGCGGATAAACGGCACCCGGGTGTCCCCGGCCGTCCGGTAAGCCAGACCGTTGATCCCTTCCCGGTCGGCCACGGAATATCGCTGGGAAACGACGGTGGCGACGAACACCCCGTTGTTCTCGCGCGTCGACGTCTCGGAATGCTGAATGGTATAGACGAAGCTCGTCGCGACACCACTCACCGCCGCTTGCGCGCCTGCGAAGTTCGCCTGGTTAAGCAGGGTCCGCCCCAGCCCGACCTTGGCGAGGCCGATCATTCGGGTCTTCGCGGCCGCCGCGCTTCCGGTCAGATTGAGGGCGTTGGCGGCGTTCAGCGCCTGGGTAAACCGGTTCGCCGCCGTGTCAAACGTCTGTTGCGTGGTGAGCGGCTGGCCGTACGTCAGCGACCCGTCGGGATTGATCGTTGTGAAGGGCACGCCCGAGCACCAGTTCTCGGCAAACCACAGGTATGTGTACCCGGCCAGGCTCAGCATCTCGGAAAGGCCGGTATCAGTGGTGGTGTCGGCGAGCGCGCGGAACCGGCCGGCGGCGAACTCGGCCGAACGGCGTGCCCGGCTGACGGTCCGAAACCACCCGGCGAGCGTGCCGTTGGTCACCTGAGTAGAGCGGCGATCGATTTCGATGCGGGTGGGGAACGTTTCCGAATTGATGAACTCGTCCCCCAGCAGCCCGCCCATCGTGACGATGCCCTCGGTGCCGGAGGAACCGTCGGCGCCCGACCCCGCGTACGACAGCGCGAAGTCGCCGATCGCAGCCGCCCGGATAGTGGGCAGAGCGGAGGCGCCGCCGAGGTTGTCCGGCGTGATGATATCCGGATCGGTGACGTTCAGGTCGCAGCCCGTGAGCGGCAGCAGCAGCATTGCCGAGAGCAGCGACAAGGATGCACGTGTCATGGTCGTCGTCCTCGGCTAGAAGGTTACGTTGACCCGGGCAGTGAAGTACCGCACCGGGGGCTGGGTCAGGAAGTCGCGCTGCGAGAAGTTCGACTGGCCGATCTGACTCAGCTCGGGGTCGAAGCCGGTGTACTTGGTCCAGGTCCCGAGGTTCCGGCCGGAGACCGTGAAGCTGAGTGAGTTGGCACCCAGCCGCTGGGCCCACGTGGCCGGGGCGTAGTAGGTCACCGCGATCTCCCGCAGCTTCAGGAAATCGGCATCCTCGATGTAGGCGATGTTGTCGGCCTTGAACACGCTGGCCACGGCGTTGGCCTGGGCGGCGAGCGGCGTCTTCGGATCAGTGATGTCCCGGCACTCGTTCAGGCCGCACCGGAACTGGGCGGTCAGGTTGAAGTTCGACATCCCGGCACGGTAATCGAGCAAAGCCGAGACCCGAATCCGGTTGTGCCAGGTGATCCCGGTGCTGAGCGACGCGCCCTGGGTCGGGAACGGCGTCCCGACGTAGGAGTACTTCGGGTCGAGCTGAATCTCGTTAGCGGTGATGATGCCGTCTGGACCGCCGCCCGGCCGGCCGCCGGTGTCGGCGAAGCTGAGGATCCGCTGCTCCCAGTACCCGCCGAGCGGGTACCCCTCGACGTGCCGCTGATCGCCGAAGACGATCTGCTGAACCTTGTTGCCGAGCAAATCCTTGCCCAGGGAGATCAAGCGGTTCCGGTTGCCGAACGCCGAGAGGGCGAAGTCCCACGTCGTCGCCGGTGTGTTCAGGACGCTCCCGGTGAGGGTAAGCTCCACCCCTTTGTTGTTCACCTGACCCAGGTTGTAGAGCTGCGCCGTGGGCCCCCCCGCCGACGGTGGGATCGGCACGCTGATGAGCGCGTCGTGCGAGTGCTTGTCATAGTACGTGAGTTCGAGGTGGAAGCGCTCGCTCAGCAGGTCCGCGTCGAGGCCGAGCTCGGCCTCGGTCGTCCGTTCCGGCTTGAGCTTCGCGTTCCCCAAGTTGCCGGTGCCGAAGGTGAAGGCCGGCACGTCCGTGCCCGCGAGCGCGACCGCCGTCGGCGTGAAGAATTGCTGGGCGTCGAGCACGCCGGGCTGCAGGCCGGACTCGCCATAGGCGACGCGCAGCCGCAGCGAGCTGATGAGCGACGTCTGCGGGAAGAACGGCTCCTCGGAAATCACCCACGAGGCGCCCACCTTTGGGTACTTGATGTACCCGAAGTTCTTCCCGAACGCGGAGTTCTTGTCCAGGCGGAGAGCGGCATTCAGGAACAGCCGGTCCCGCAGGCCGACCTGCTCGTCTACGAAGAAGCCGAGCGTCTTGGCCTCGGCCTGGTCCTCACTGACAGAGGGCACGCCGATGCCTGCGAGCGAGCCGGTCCCTGCGGCGAGCTTGCGTCCGGAGGCGAAGATGGTGACGGACCGCTCGCGGAACCACTGCAGGCCCACCGTCGTGTTCGTGGAGACCGTCGGGCTCAACTGGCGCCGCGCCGAACCGCTGAAGTTGGCAGTGTAGTTGAATAGCTGCACAGGGTCAGCGGCGCGACTCCCGTCGATCGAGTTCTGGTTGAAGAAGACCGTGTTGGGCGCGATCGTGCGCGTTTCGAACCGGTTGGTGAAGTCGAGGCCGAGCACGGCGCGGGCCGACAGCCACGAGAACGGCTGTGCATTGGCGGTGAGCCCCCCAGTGAACCGCTCAATGCCCTGCCGCGAATCGATGGCGTTGACCTCCTGTGGGGTCAGGAAGCCCCAGCCGTCCGGCTTGGCGGCGTTCCCCAGCAGTCCGCTGCCCAGGTAGCCGAGCGCGTTGTTGTCGTTGTCCGGGAGGCGCAGCCTGCTGGACACGTAGCCCGTGTTGGCGTCCACCGTGAGCCCTTTGCGCGCCTGGTTATGGACATTCGCCCGCAGGTTCAGCCGGTTCAGCCAGTTGTTATTGTAGACGCCGTTTTCTCGCTCGAAGTCACTGGACACGAAGAACGTCGTCTGCTCATTGCCGCCCGAGAGCCCCATCCCGTAATGCTGGAGACTGCCGGTGCGGAAGGGACTCCGATTCATCAGGGGATTCTGGACGAACAGCCCACCGCTCTGGCTGCACTGTCCGAGCGAGACACGCGGCAGGGAGCAGCCGAACCGAAACGGAGCCGAATCGGGGTTGCTCAGCGACTTCGTGGTGTCGAAGCCGAAGACGTTGTCCGGGAAGGTCGTGAAGTTCGACACGGTCCCGCCTTCGGAGTAGGCGGTCCACTGCGTCGGCCCTGGGCGGCCCCGCTTCGTGTGGATCTGAATGATGCCGTTGGCGGCCGCCGTGCCGTACAACGCCGCGGCCGAAGGCCCCTTGATGACTTCGATCGACTCAATGTCCTCCGGGTTGAGATCGTTGAGCCGAGACGGGACCTGCCCGCCGACGCCGATGCTGTTCGAGCTCGGATCGGTGCCGACGCGCACCCCGTCGATGTAGTACACGGGTTCGTTGGACAGGGTCACACTGTTGGACCCGCGGACCCGGACGCGAGTGCCCCCCCCTGTCGTACCGCTGCTTTGCATCACCGTGACGCCCGCGGCCCGCGCATTGAGGAGGTCCGTGAGGTTGGTAATCGGCGCCTTCTCCACGTTGGCCGCGGCGATCTTCGTCACGGCGTTGGGGATCTGCCGGGCAGTCTGCTGCTCGCCGCTCGCCGTGACCACCAAGGCCTCGAGGCCGACCGGGTTCGAGGACAGCGCGAATTCCGCTGTCGCGGTCTCCCCCGGTACCACGGTCACGGTCAGGTATCCAATGGAGTAGCCGATGAAGCGGGCTCGCACTTCGAGCCGCCCCGCGGTAACGTTCTCGATCACGAAGCGGCCGTCGGCGTTGCTGAGCGCGCCGCGGGTCCCCGCGCTGATCGTCACCTGCACATTAGCCAGAGGCTGCCCGGTCGCCTTGTCGGTGACCCGACCGGTGATGGAGCCCTGCCCCTGTTGGGCGAACGCCGCCGGCGCCACAGCCAACGTGGCCAGCGCCAGGATGCCGGCTAACATGGTCCTACCACTGGTAAATCGCATAGTCCCTTTCCTCACGCTTGGAGTTGCCAAGTGCATCGTGAAGGCGGAAACGGCACAGTGCTGCCCGCCGATCGCAGGACCGGGTGGCCGCGCTGCCGAAGCGCGCGAGCGCCTAACGACTACATCGACCCGGGATAATGATGTTGCGCTGGAGACGTTGAACGCAGCGAACGGAAGGCTCACGCATGCCGTTCCTCCTCAGGTAACGTTTTCCCAATAGTGACGTCCATCGCTGGCGTCCGCAAGAGCGTCCCACCTCTTTCGGACACGCTGCGGCGGGGCCAATTTGCGACCGACTCCCCGGAGGAGGCTCCATGCGGACTGCCCTGTCGGTGCTGCTGATCGTGGTGCTCGCGGCGTGCAAGAACGACCTGCCCACCGGTCCCGCCGGCGGCACCGGCCGGCTGGCATTCTCCACCAACCGCAACTTCGGCGAGTGGGACATCTACCTCATGAATCCCAACGGCACCGGGGTGGCCCAGCTGGACCCCAGCCTGGCCAACGACCTCTGGCCCAGCTGGTCGCCGGACGGCCAGCGGATCGTCTACCAGTCGGATCGCATTTTCGTCGCGGGCGACACCATCCCCGATTACAACCTCTTCGTGATCAACGCGGACGGGACCGGCCTCACCCGGCTCACGACGGACACCGCCAACGAGATCCAGCCCGTGTGGTCGCCGGACGGCACCAAGATCGCGTTCGCGACCGACAGGGATGCGGAAGATTACGAGATCTACGTCATGAACGCCGACGGCACCAACCCGCTGCGGCTCACCAACAGCCTCGGCGCGGACGGGCAACCCGCCTGGTCCCCGGACGGCAGCAAGATCGCGTTCGTCTCGGTGCGCGACGGCAACGAGGAGGTTTATGTGATGAGCGCCGCGGACGGATCGGGGCTGGTCAACCTCACGGCCAACGCCGCGACCGACTTCGGCCCCGCCTGGTCTCCCGACGGCATGAAGCTCGCTTTCTCGAGCGACCGCACCGGCAGCGGCGATTTCCAGATCTGGGTCATGAACGCCGACGGGACGAGCCCGCTGCGGCTGACCACCAGCAGCCACCCGGCCGAGTTCCCGTCCTGGTCGCCGGACGGCTCCAAGATCGCCTACGACGCGGACGGGCACATCTTCATCATGTACGCGGACGGGAGCCAGCCGACCCAGGTCACCAACAAGTTCTACTCGGACGTGCTCCCCCGGTGGCGGCCCTGAATCGTGTCCCGCCGTAGCCAAACACAACGCCGCCGCCCGAGGCCCGGGCGGCGGCGCGGAGTTTCGGGGGGCTTTGGCCGAACGCCTAGGGGCGCTTGTCCACCACGAACACGACTTGTGGCGTGACGAAGTCCGTCGCCGCGTAGGCGGGCGCGTAGAGCCGGTACACCACCGTTCCCGTCCCTGGTGAAACCGGCGTGCCCACGATGCGGTAGCGGAACCGGAACCGGGTGGTGACCGTGTCGTTCCTGGTGGTGGTGTCGGCGGTGGCGGCGCACAACGTTGCCGTGTCCCCCGCTCTCGACGGTCCACAGATCAGCGTATCGGCAGCCGCCAACACGCCTTGCCATCCATTGTACTCCGGCTGGGTCGCACCCGACACGAGGATTACATCGCCCCCAGCCACGCCGGCGCTTGCCCCAGTGCCCGTTTTCGCGATCGTCGTGTCCGCTGTGAGCTTCGTGGCGTCCTTTGGGTCGGGCCGGCGTGTCACGATCGTGACGGACCCGGTTTGAGCGGTAACCGTATCGTTGCTGCGGAAGATGCGCCTAGAGGCCTCCGCGACGGTGGTGTCGGTGGCCTTGGACGCCGGCCTAGTCTGCGGCGCCCCGCTGCCGGGCACCGCGCGCGGGACGATGATCGCGGTGAGCACGGATCCGGGAAGCAGCGACCCCGCGATCGCGCCCTGCGTGGACGTGGCCGCCGAGCCCAGGGGCAGAACGGCTTGCACGATGGCGGGATTCGTGGTCCCCGTCGAGGCCAAGACGATCCGATAGCGGCCCGTGTCCACCACCGCGTACGCAGACACGCCCCGGAAGGCCACGTTGGCGATCTGCGGCGCCCCGCTGGGCAGGGCGCTGCCCTTGATGAGGAAGGCATCGGGCGCCGCCGTCGTGTCAGCCAGCGCGCGAATGGATCCCGCGAACGAGGGCGCGAGGTTCAAGACGCGAATGGCAAACTGGGTGGGCCCCGGAGTCGGCAGATCGATCGGCAAGACGATGGCCCGGGCCTGGCCTGCCCGCGCGAAGCCGCTCACGTAGAACCCGTAACGCCCGTTCTGGGCGAAAAGGTAGGTCGTGTCCAGGAGGACCGTTTGGGAAATCGCGGGATTCGTGCTGCTCATGAACACGCGGATCTCGCGCTGGCCCGCTTCGATGCCTTGGGGGAAAGTGAGGGCGTCGCGGAAATTCACGTCGAAGAACCCCGCGTTCGAGATCATGTCGACCACGCGCATGTCCACCTGGCCCGTATCCGGCACGACGTTGGCCCACGTGATCGCGGCCAGGGGCGGCGAAGGCTCCACGAAGGACTTCTCCTTCGAACACCCCAGCGCCAGCACGACACCGCACACCCCGAAGAACCGAACTGGAGTCATTGCACGCTCGATCGGAAGAAGGTTCATGTGATACTCACTGGTTGCCCGGCGGCCCACCGGGGGGGCCGTTGCTGGCGTCGCCGCCGCCGAGCCCGAACAGATTCCGAGTCAGGATGAAGGCGACCACTGCCGCCGCAGCCCCACCGGCGACGATAAACGACCGGCTGCGCGAGAACTGCCGCTGCAGGGAGTTCGCGACGTAGGCCCGTTGCACCTGCACCGTCTCCCCCGCCCACGGGTTGCGGTTACCGTTGATGCCCAAGATGTGTGACACCGAGAGCACATACGCCGTATCCGACGCCCCGACGATGGCGCCGTCCACTCGGGCGACGCCCTGTCCGATCCTGGGCCCCATCCCGACGCGGCCCTGGTCGCTCAAGACGAGTGAGACCCGAGTCCCCGGCACGGGATCGGGCGTCGCCAGCGGGGTGTAGGTGTAACACCCCCCGCCCGCCAGCGCGAGCGGCAGCAGCGCGGCAGTGACCCGCCGCACTAGTGCCGTTCCAACTTGTTCCGGAACGTCGAAAAGTTGGAACGGCACTAGTACGCGCCTCCGGAGAAGAGGCCGTAGTTCCCCTTCCCGGACGCCCCCTGGCCTCCGACGCCCCCGAGGCCGTAGAACGCCTGGACGCGCGTGAGCATCTCCTCATTGGGCACCGGCCAATTGATCGCCGTGCCCTCGGGGAGGTCTCCCCAGCCGCGGGCGGCGAAATACCACATGCCGTAGCCGGTGTACATCGTCTCGATGTGGTACTCCCACTTCAGGGCGTCCCAGATGTTGCCGCATTTGGTCTTCTTGAAGCTCTGGGCCGCGTCGGGGACGCGCGGCACGCACGCGTTGCCACCGGGAACTGCCGTATTGGTGTCGGCGATCGTCAGCGGGAGGGCCGGGAGCCCACCGCGCAACGTGTCCGCGCGCGTCACGTTGATGAGGGGAATCGCCGCCGCGAAGTTGCCCTGCCAGAGGTATCCCTCGGCGGCGAGCAGCCGCAGCTCCGTCGCAGTCATGATCGGGTAGGGCCCCGTGCGCGCCGGGCTCTTCAGCGCGAAGTTGCGCGTCCGGTTGAAATCGTACATCGAGAAGGCGAAGGGATCCTGCGGCGCGTCCTCGCCCGTCGGCCGGTTGCGCACGTAGGGGCGCCCGGGGTTGATAGTTCCGGAGACGTAGAAATCCTTGAACCCCGGCCGCAAGGTATCCCCGATCTGCGCCGTCCGGCTCGTGCCCTGGGGGAGCCGCTTGTCCGGCGTCGCGACGACGAACGGCGCGCGGGCAGAGCGCGCCAGGGTGAGCCAGGCATCGAACTGGCCGGACGTGTCCGCGAACCCCAGCATGAACTGGGACATCTGGTGCCAGCTCGCCGAGCCGGTGGCGAAGGCCTGCGCCGGCCAGATCACGTCCCACCCCGCGGATGGGTTCATCGAGACGATGAAGTCCGCCGTGATGCCGTTGGTCGCATCCGCGATGACCTGGGTCCAGTCCACCGCCGCACGCTCGGTCGGGGACCGCGCGACGCTGGCCCGCAGTCGGGCCTTGTAGGACCGGATGAATTGGACGAACGACGGCGCGTCCAGCGCGTTGCCGTTGATCCAAGTGGACGGCAGCGGGAATCCGGCCTTGTTGGCGTTGGTGATCGCAATGGCAGAGTCCAAGTCCCGCAGCGCCGCCTGGTTCACCACCTGATAGCCCGAGAGCGGGATGCTGGCTTGCGGGTCGTCATTCTCCGTCAGGATCGAGGCGGAGTCGTAGGTCAGGGAGAGGTTGCCCAGGGCCACCCCCCGGACGAAATAGCAAAACGCTCGGTCCCTCCCGTCTTGCGTGGGCGACCCACTGGAGAGCGTCTTGAGCTTGGCGAGCGACAGGCTGGCGATCCGCTCTGCGCGGTGCCCGAAGGTGAAGTCCCGTAGGTTGCCGGCGTCACCCGTGCCGTTGGGCTGGTTGTCGATCTGCACGCGCGGCACGGCGCCCCGCGGGCCCATGGCGAAGTTGGCGAGCCCCGAGATGTTCTCGAGCCCCATCACCAGCATTTGCGTCTGGAGATCGTCGTTGGAGCCGGCCAGGACCGCGTTGTGGGCGGTGGCGTAGCCCGAGCCGAGGAAGGCCTCGAGATCGGTGAAGGTACCCAGCGCGCGATTGCGGTCGGCCTGGTTCTGGTTGTCCACGAGCAGCGTGTCCTTGCACGCCGCCAGGACGATCAGCGCCGCGCCGGACAGGACGTAGCGAAAGGCTCGCATCGGTGCTCCTCTCAGTTGCATGGGAGGGACGTGCCCCGCCGCAGGGCATGCTGCGGCACTCCGCGGCGGGGCGGTCCCGGCCTAGAAGCTCGAGCGCACAGCCAGTGTGAAGCTGCGCAGGTTCGGGAACGTGAAGTCGTCGACAGCGTTGAGCGCGGCCGAGTTCCCCTCCCCACCCGCGATCCCGACTTCGGGGTCGAACCCCCGGTAGCCGGTGAGGGTGAACAGGTTGCGCCCGATCAGGCTCACCGTCCAGTCGCCCGTGCCACTGATCGGGCCGATGCGGTAGGAGACTGACAGCTCCCGCAGTTTGGCGTAGCTCGCGTCTTCAACCGAGTAGTTTGTGGGCCCGAGCTGATCGTAGTAGCCGCCGAGCCCCGTGAAGCCATCCGTCGCGTTGGTGCGCCAGTAGTAGCCGATCGGCTTGGCGGTGGCCAGGGACTTCCCCGTTTGGTCCACGTCTTTCGACAGGAAGTCGAGGTGCGCCCAGTGGAAGCCTTCGTCGAAGACCTGCTGGCCGACCGACGCGTCCACCAGCGCGTACAGCGAGAACCGCTTCCAGGTGACGTCCTGCGTGACAGCGAATTGGAAGCTGGGGAGCGCATTGCCGAGGGCCAGCAGCGCGGGAACTCCCTTGTTGCGAATGAGAATCGGCATGCCCCAGTTCTCGATAACGTTGGTCCCCGGAACGCTGAAGGCCCCCGTGGTGTTGGCCGTCTCCCAGAGGTTCTTGGTGATGCCGTCGCGCCAGTTGTTCCCGCCGCCCACCCACACGATGAAGCCCTCGTCATTCAACTGATAGGAGCTGGTGGGCCCACCGCAGTCCGCATTGAACGGCGCTGGCAGCTCGGAGCACGTGGTGACGAATTTGTGACCGTAGAACGTGCCGTAGCGCTCGCCCTGCGCGACCTTGAACATCGTCGTGTTGCCCTGGTTGCCGGCCCCGAAGAAATAGGTCGGCACGCCGAGCTTCGTGACCACGGAGCGGTTCCGGCTGTAAATGAACCGGCTGCTCCAGGAGAGGTCACGTTGCTGGATCAGGGGGACGTTGAGCGACAGCTCCCAGGTCTTGTTGTCGAGGGTACCGGCATTCTGCCACTGCTGTGAAAACCCGGTGGCGGCCGACACCGGCGCCGGCAGGATCTGATCTTGGATCTTGGCGTGGGCATACGTCACGGTGAGCGCGTAGCGGTT
>Ga0066680_10000880_pt1 | contig 11328 bp, 6 predicted proteins | sample GraSoiAngelo_129_FD_62297 | JGI IMG/M metagenome (GOLD analysis project Ga0066680, IMG submission 62297) | Grasslands soil microbial communities from the Angelo Coastal Reserve, California, USA - 14_0927_12_40cm | ecosystem: Environmental > Terrestrial > Soil > Grasslands | place: USA... | reverse complement strand
GCAGCCGCGTCGCCGCGCGGAAGGACTTTCGCTAGTTTTGTTTGCCGCGCGGCGCAACAAAGATTGCTTTCGGAATCGCCGCGTGTACTCCTTTGTTTCCGTCCACGAGCTGCGTGATGCTCAGGTCCGCGGCAACGCTTGAGAGCATGTATGCATCGTCCCGCGTGAGATGTTTTTCCGTGACGAGAAATTCGATCATTTCGCGCACCGCCATCTTCGTTGCTTCGTTCAAATCTTCGTGCAGGCCCATGGTTATGTAGTGCGTAGGGGTTTCGGCGCGCGGCCAGCGCAGGTGCATATCCTTTCGCACAATGAATTGAAACGCGCCAATCAGCGAGGTTTCGAGCGCTGTGATGTCGACCTCGCCGTTGCCTTGTCCCGCATGACCGTCTCCGACTTCAAAAAGTGCCCCGGGCGCGTGCACAGGAATGTAGAGCGTTGTGCCCGCAACTAGATCCTTGTTGTCGAGATTCCCCGCGTGAATCCACGGCGGGTTGCTGCTGATCCGCCCGGACGATTCCGGCGGGGCCAGGCCCATACTTCCGAAAAATGGATGCAACGGAATCTCGATGCCCGGAGCGAATCGCGCCAGCATGTGCTTCTCATCCAGCGGGATGATCTTCATTCTCGGGTAGGGATAATCTTCGGGCAAAAATCCTCGCCCGGGTCCAAATCCATTGTAAGCATAGGGAATGCCTAGCCGAATGGTAAGAATCCTTATTTCCAGGACATCGCCCGGTTCGGCTCCTTCGACAAAGATGGGTCCTGTAAGGATGTGCCCGCCGGGGCCCTTGTCGGTAACCTCCCTGTAGATGTCGCGAAGCGACGGCTCGACCTGCTCGGGCGGCACACCCGCGTCTTCGAGCCCCTTTGGACTGGAGGTAATCAGTGTTTGGATATCCACGGTGTCGCCAGATTTGACGCGCAGCACTGGGGGCGTCTTGGCGTCGTAATAGCCCCATGCGACCGTTTTTGGGATGGGTTTCAGGGAAAACGTAGCAGGGCGACTGGGTTGCTGCGCGCCCAGCGATGAACTCAGTGAGAAAATTGCAAAGGCCGCAAGGGCGCCACCAGATGTGCGCATGAAGCGTCCCTCCCCGAGCGAGCCATAGATCAAAAGGCGCCGTGCAATCCCCTAGGGCCTAATCCAGCTTTCGGACCAGCGACCACAATGGAGAATCGTTCCCCTAGAGGTGCTCCTATCCCAGCGAGGCGAATCGCCTCTCTCTCGCCTAAAATAGCAAGGGGCGGGAAAACTCCGAGCCCCCCAGCTAGAATACGTATTTAAGCCCAAATTGAATGAGCCGCGGTGCCACCGATGTACTCCCAATTTTCCCAAAACTGGGGCTGCCAACGGATATACCCGGAACGTCGAATTGAGGGTGGTTGAAGGCATTGAACATCTCGGCGCGAAACTGCAGGAACGCCGATTCGCTCAATCCGCCGACTTGTGTTCTCTTGGAGAGCGCTATGTCAAAGTTGGCCTGGTGTGGACCTCGGAATGCCCCCCGGCTTGTATTACCGTAGCCGGTGCCGTTTCCGATTGTGGGCGGCGGACAGAATGCCGCGGCATTGAAATAATTGGTCAGGCGGTTCTCGACGCCTCCACTCGTCGGAACCTGAGACGCAGTGGTTCCTGAACAGAGCTGAGCGCGCGAAGTGCCCGCGAAGCCGAAGATGGACCCGCCTGTCGGGTCCGTAATCGTGAGCGCCAGACCGCTCTGGAAGATGCTGACCCCGGAAAAGGCCCATCCGTTCAGGAGCTTCCGATTGACGAAGCTCTCGCGGTGCGGATGGGGGATCTCCCAGAGATAGGTGAAGACCAAGCGCTGCGTGCGGTCAAAGTCCGCCGGCCCCCACCGCTGGTGACGCTCGTTCGGGCTGTTGCTGTTCCCATTCCCTCCCAGGAACACCGCATCGAAGCCTACTCCTGCGACATCTGTCATTGCCTTGCCCCAGGTATAGGCACCCTGGAATTGCACCCCGCGGCTGAATTGCCTTCTGACGATCACTTGCAGCCCGTGGTACATGGAAAACCCATACGTCTCGATGCTGCTCAACCCCGTGGGGCCAAAGCCCACAATAGGTACGCGCTGGGCAGCATTGGCCACGGTGTTCACAGTAATCCCATTCACGGGATTGGCCGCGCTGGCCAGAAGAGGCTCGTTGATCTGGCGAGAGGAGGCGAGTCGGGTGCCGCGCGTCCCCACGTAGCCGACCTCCAGAAGCGTTTTCGGCAGAAACTCATATTGCGCGTCCAGGCTGAACTGCTGCGTCATCGGCGAATCGTAGTTTTCGGTCACAAAATTCGCGGTAAGTTGCGAGGTGGGAGTGCGCGGGGCGAAAGCACTCGGTGCGGGGAGTGGATTGAAGGGGGCTTGAAACGTCGCCAGGGCATTGCTCGCTCCGGAGAGAACGTTGATCCCCACGAAGGGCGGCGAGACCACCGTCTGGAGAACTGAGTTCCCGTTCGTTCGCGTGTAGAAGACGCCGTAACCGCCGCGCAGCACCAGGCGATTCGACTTGGCAAACGGGCGCCAGGCAAATCCGAAGCGGGGAGCAACGTTGTGCAGCGGCATGTCGTTCTGGGCCAGAGTTTTCCCCGAAAGCTTCACGACGCCGGTCGGAATCGGCAGCGGAAAATTGGAGGGAACCACCCAACCCGCGAATGTGCCTCCCGCCGGAGGTGGATTGGTGGCACGAGCCAGGCTCGGGAAGACGCTGCTGAGCCGCCCCTGGGCATCGCTGATGCCCCCATTGATTTCCCAGCGCAACCCGAGGTTGAGCGTGAGCCTCGAGTTGACCTTGAAATCGTCCTGAACGAAACTCGCGTAATTGCTGGCGCGATACGCTTTCGACAGGGCCCCAGCCACTCCAAAGGTCAAGAAGACATTACTCGCGGAAGTGCCGTTCTGCGCCGCGCTCAAGCCCAGCAGGAAATCAGGGAAGCTAAGAAACAGGAGAATTCCCCGCCGGGGTCCCGGATCATCGAAGTCGAACTGCGCCCGCTCGAATTGGAAACCCGCTCGAATCGTATGCCGCCCGCGCGTCCAGGCGATCTGGTCCGCAACTTGAAACTGGTTTACCGTCGAGTCGGAATCATCGTTGAAATTTCCGCCGATCGTGAAGAGTCCATTTATGGAAATGGTCGGCATCTTCGGAAAAGTCGGGTCGCCCGGCGCAATGCCGAGGTCCTGATCGCTGATCTTGCTTTCGCTCGTCAGGACTCCCGTGTTCCGCGAAAAGTTCGCCAGCGCTTCGTTCACAAAATTGGCAGACAGGGCGGAGGTGAGCTTCAGAGAGGCGACGTGGTTTCTGAATTCAGCATCCTGGCCGGAACCTGGTGTGCACGCCACAAAGAAGCATGTGCTGAAGGGGGCGATTTGGGGATCCCGAGCATAGAAATAGCGCTGGGCGAGCCGGTGCTTGCTACTCAGCACGTAATCGGTATTGATCAGGAACTGGTCTTCACTGAAATGGCCGGGCAGGCTGTACGCTGAAAAACCAACGCCATTCGTGATCTTCTGCGGCGTCGGAATGAGAAATGTTCCGTTGGGAAGCCTCGTGTTAAGAAGCTTGAGCGCGACAGGATTGATGTTGGAGCCGTTGCAAGCCACCTGGACGCCACCGAACGCTGTCGCCTGCGTGCAACCCACGCTTCCGATCCCTGCCGCCGAGCGGTCGTCCGTGAGCGGCGGCAAAAAATTACTGGAAAAGGAGCTCGAACTGAGACCGTTGACTTGCCGGGTGCCCTGGTAAGAGCCAAAAATGAAAACGCGGTCCTTGATGATGGGGCCGCCCAGGGCACCCCCAAACTGGTTTTGCTTCATCACCGGACGCGGCTGCCCGTTTTGGTTCAGGAAAAAGGCGTTGGCGTTGAGCTTGTCGTTGCGGAAGAATTCAAACAATGAACCGTGGAACTGGCTACCACCCGACTTTGTCACCACGTCAACGTTGGCCCCGGCGCCGCGCCCGTACCCGGCGTCGTACAACGTGGTCTGCACCTTGAATTCCTGAATGGCATCAGGATTGGGAATGGGAATTCCTCCTTGTTGGAGGAAATTCCCTGCCCGCCCGCTGCCGAAATTGTTTGCGTCGGAACCATCCATCTCAAAATTATTGCTGATGTTGCTGGCTCCGTTGACGTACACGTCTTGCGTTCCCTTGCCCAGTTCGGCGGCGTTGTTGACATCGGCAATCACTCCGGGGGACATGGTCAGAGCTTGCGTATAGTTGCGCGTAGAGAGAGGCACCTCCGTCAGGGTGCGGTTTTCCACCACCGTTCCCAGCGTCGCGCTCTGGGTTTGCACGAGCTGGGCGCTGGCGGTCACCTCCACTGTCTCCGACTGCTCGCCTAAGACCATACCCACGTTCAGTGTGCTGACTTCGGTCACCGTGATGGTCACATCGAACGGAACTACAGTTTTGAATCCTTTCGCCGAAAACTGAAGTTGATAAACTCCCGGGGGAAGCAAGTTGAACCGATAGCCACCGCTTGCATCGGTCACGGTGGAGCGTTTGGCTCCTGTAGCTTTTTCGGCGGCGGTTACCGCGACGCCCGGGATCACTCCACCTGTAGGGTCTGTTACTGTCCCCGTTATCGCGCCCGTGCTTACTGTTTGAGCTACAGCCAGCGGATGAATCAGAACTATTTGCGCCAATAGGACTGCTGCGATCAGGGAAATTGAAAACCTTTTACGCCCTTCCATAGGTTCCTCCTGTTCGCCGGAAAATGCTCACCCGAACGGCATATGCGCTAGTTATCAGGAATTTCCGATATTGAACCGCCTCTTGGTCGGAAGCCATACACCCACCCACCCCCCCCGGCTGTCAAGCTAGAATCCACATAGCCTGTTGGTGGCATGCGGGCTAAATGCTGCGATTTGCCCCGATGGTATCTGACAAGGCACTGGAATGCCGGACTAGGCTCCGTCATCTTTCTTTGAACTCGATGAGGATAGTCTCCATCGGAGTATCTCCCAAGTTTTCGATCCTATGCACACCCGCTGACACCCAGGAAACTTGTCCTCTATGCCATGTGTGCTCCTGTCGGCCAGCGGCGTCATCCGTAACACCGAAATGCTGTTCGTTCATTGCCACTACGACCTGGTCTGGGTTCCTGTACGCGGAGGTCGCTTGATGACCGGCCAGCTTCATCCGCAACACTCGTGCGAACTCGTTGTCGATGACGACTGTCTGTGACGCATCGGGCACCGGGCCACTCGTCGTCCGACTTGCGGGATGCGCCGGCAAACCCTTAAGCTCCAGCTCTATGATCTCAACCCTATTCTTCCCGAGGTTGGTGTTACTGTGTCGCACTGGCTCTGCCCAAATAATCTCCCCTGCGACGCGCGAGCTCTCGCTCGTTGATCCGTCAGGCGCAATGAATCTATTGTGAATGTCCGTGAGGAAGACACGCACTCCCGCGCTGTGCTCGTGCATCGGGGAACCTTCACCGGGCTCGTAGTGAACGCGCAGCGTGCGGACCTTGCGGTTGTCGATTTCGACCGTGTAATGCCGGGGATCGACAGTGACCGGATCTTGCGCCAACAGGACGAACCCAGCGGGCATCACGCCCAGAACCAATAGATGGCCAATCCACCGGGTCACAATTGGCTGTTACCTCCTCTCTTGCAGCCCAAGACCGACGGAGTATCCACGAGTGTGGGTCCGCGAGTCAACGAGGATCTCGCTCACCCCGGCGCCAGGCGGCCCGACCACCGAAAGTGGCGGCGCCAGGGCTCGGTGCCACGCCTCAACCCGTCAAACAAAAGGGTGGTAAGGCCATGAAAACATTTGGGTTACTTCCAGGATATGCTCGAAAGTGCCGGAAGGCCCGAAACGCGCGGGAGATCTCATGGGAAGACGCAAGCTCGGACGAAGATGGTGGATGGCCGTGCACGGAAGACCGCAGGACATCGCAAGCCGCAGTCGGAGTGGACGGTGTTGCTTCGCGATCACCATCCTGGGTACATTCCCTGGGAGCAGTATGCGCGCTATCAGGAGTTGATCGCCGCCAACGCGCGTATGAAATCATGCATGGAGCCCAAGGCCGGTCGAGGAGGACGAGCGTTGCTGTCTGTCCTCCTACGATGCCGCCGCTGCGGCCGGATGCTGCACGTGTCGTATGCTGGCATCCGACATGCGGCCCTCCGGTACCACTGCCAGGGCGCCCATCTCAATCACGGTGAAAGCTGGTGTATTTCGTTTGGTGGCCTTCGCACGGATGAAGCGGTTGCCGAAGAGATACTGCACGCCATCCGCGGTAATGCTGTGGAGGCTGCTTTGGAAGCAGCCGAGCGGGTGAGACAACAACGACTCCAGGAGCAAAAGGCACTGGAACTAGAGATCGAGCAGGCACGTTATGAAGTGCGTCGTGCGGCAATCCGGATCGAGCCGTCAAATGAAAACTCTGCCGGAGATGGTTTATGATGGCGACGAAGATGAGGAAACGACGGCCCGCACACGGTCACCTACCGACCAGCATTCCTTGCTCGCTCACCATGCTCGGAGTCATTGCGCTTTGGCTCGGGATAACTGCTGTGCGCACGCCTGCGGAAAATGGCCCCATTCAGTTTGCAGATGTCACGGCGCGAGCTGGCCTCTCCGGCTATCACAATCTTTTTGGCAGCCCTGAGAAACGATACATCATCGAGTCCACTGGCAACGGAGCCGCTTGGATTGACTACGATAATGACGGCTGCCTTGACCTCTTTGTCCTCAACGGCTCCACGCTCGAGCGGCAGCAGAAAGGGGAACGCGGGCCGGGCAATCGCCTGTACCACAACAATTGCGACGGCACATTTACGGATGTAACCTCAGGGTCAGGCCTCGAAGGAGGGTACTGGGGCAGCGGAGTAGCAGCCGGCGACTACGATAAAGATGGGTTTGTCGATCTCTATGTGACCACTATCCTCGAGGGCAACCACCTTTACCGGAACAACGGCAACGGCACTTTTACCGACGTTACTGCGAAGGCCGGCGTCGGTGGGGGACGGCACGTTTCCGTCTCGGCAGCCTTCTTCGACTACGACCGAGACGGGCACCTGGATCTGTTCGTCACCAACTACGTCCAGTTTGACCGCGCTTATCTCGATCGTGTCTCGCCGTATTGCCTGTGGAAAGGCCTGCGCGTCTTTTGCGGCCCCAACGGGGTTGCTGGCGATTCGAACGTTCTCTACCACAACAACGGCGATGGCACTTTCACCGATGTTACCAAGGCCGCCGGGCTCCAGAATCCCGAACTGAAGAGCCTGGGCGTGATCACTGCTGATTTGGATGATGACGGCTGGCCGGATATCTATGTGGCCAGCGACTCAACGATTAACGCGCTGTACCGCAATCGCGCCAACGGTACCTTTGAGGATGTTTCGCTGCAGTCGGGCGCGGGCTACAGCCAGGATGGCCGGGCACAGTCCGGGATGGGTGTGGACGCCGGCGACTACGATGGGGATGGCCGCCTGGATCTTTTCGTCACAAACTTTCAGGACGACTACAACACGCTTTACCACAACGACGGTAAGCTCACCTTCACCGACGTCACCTTTGCGGCCAAGATCGGCCAGGTCAGTTTCAACCACCTCGGCTGGGGAACAGGCTTCGAAGACTTTGACAACGACGGCCACCTGGACATCTTCGTGGCCAACGGCCACGTCTATCCGCAGGTGGATGCTGCCCACTTGCCCCAAGAGACCTACGCGCAGCGGAACCAACTGCTTCGGAATCTCGGCAACGGGGAATTCGCCGATGTCACGGGGACCGCCGGCGACGGTATGCAGGTGGTGAAGTCGAGCCGCGGTGCCGCCTTCGGAGACTTCGACAATGACGGGCAGATCGATGTAGTGGTCATCAACATAGACAACACCCTTACCCTGCTGCATAACACCACCCGCAACCGCAACCATTGGCTGACTCTGCGCACGATCGGCTCGCGGAGCAACCGGGATGGCATTGGCGCGCGACTGCGATTGCGGGTCGACGGACGCGTCGAAGTGCGCGAGGTGAAGACTTGCGGCTCGTTTGCTTCGGCGAGCGACCCGCGCGTCCACTTTGGCCTTGGCGCGACACGAACCATTGAGCGGCTCGAAGTAAGCTGGCCGAGTGGCACCAAACAGACGTTCACCAATGTACCGATCGACCATTTTGTAGTGATTGACGAAGAGAAAGGCCTGCGAGTGGAAAGATGAAGCAAGTACTGCGGCTTTTCTGCAGTTGGGCCCTAGCCGTTGCGCTACCCATCATCGTGTCGATCGAGGCAGGCGCCCGGCCCCGGGCAACTCAGGAGTCCACTGAGACAGCCGCGAGCCATCACGCCGCCGGGAAGGAGTATTTGCAGGCCGGCCGCGTACAGGAAGCCCTGGCTGAATTCAGCAAGGCCGTTCGCCTGGACCGCAACTACCTCCCTTCGCTTCTCCAGATCGCAGATCTGCTCAGCTCGAGCGGCCAGGTATTTGAGGCCTATGGGGTGCTTCAGCATGCCGTCAGCATTGCACCCGCCTCTGCGGAGGTGCACTCGCTGCTCGGCCGGTGTTTCTCCCGCCTGGAGAAGCCGAAGGAAGCGCGCCAGGAGTTCCGGCGCGCTCTCGAGCTCAATCCCAACCTGGCTGAACCTGACTACGGGCTGGCCGTGATGGAGTTGCGCCAGGGAAGGCTAGCGGAGGCGCGACACCACATCGAGAGGTTTCTTCAACGCGCACCGGGCGATGAATCCGCGAAAGAAGTGCTGGCGCGCATCTGTTTCGAGATGAAGGATTACGACGCGGCGCTGGCTACCTACGCCCAGTTCGAGAAGGCGGATCTCGCGCGCGCAAGTATCCAGAAGGAGATGGCCCATACCTTGCTGGCCGCAGGTCGCTACGCCGAAGCGGAACAAGCCTTCCTGGCGGTGCTCGAGCGCGAACCCACCGACAGGGATGCCCTGCGCGGCCTCTTCGATTCGAGGTACAAGCGAGGCGCGTACAAAGAAGCCATTGAGGCCATGGAGCAGATTGCCAAATTGGAGCCGCGGAGTTGTGAACCCCTGCTCCTCCTCGCGCGCGCCTACCGCCGGTTGAACCAATTTCCGCAGGCGCATCAGCGTGCCCAACGCTGCCTTGAGCTTGAGCCCGATCATGCGGGAGCGCACTTCTTGATGGGTTGGACATGGTACAGCGAGGGCGATCTCGAAAAAGCCAAGACTGAGCTCGAGCAGGCAGTCAAATCAGATCCCAATTCCATCGAGGCACTCTGCTGGCTCGCTACCGTCGAGCTCCGGCGCGGGGGAGCTGCCGCAGCCCTCCGACACCTCGAGAAAGCTGTGGCCGTCGATCCCGAATATGCGAGCGCGCGCTACGCCCTCGCCCAGGCGTATCTCGCCGAGCATCGCCCGGCCGACGCCAAAAAACAATTTGAGGAATTCCGCCGATTGAAGAGCCGGGAAGCCTGGGAATCAACCGCGAGCGACGACGGCTCGCGGAGTGTTCGCCGGGCTGCACCTGAGGCAGTGGATCGAGGGCACCTAGACGATTGGACTGGGTTTGCAAACTACCTTCTTCTGGAAAACAAACCTCGCGAGGCGTTGCACATTCTTGAGGAGGCCCAGAAAATTGCCCCGGAGAACACAGGGGTGTCTCTGCTGACCGCCGCCGCCTACACCGAAACCGGCGAGGTCGACGCCGCGCTGTCTGCTTACGCGGATGCCGAAAACCGCGGCCCCACAGCCCTGCTCTTTCTAGGCCGCGGAACGCTCTACCACCGGCTCGGTGAGGACGATCAGGCGCTTGCCGACCTGCGCCGCGCTTTATCTATGGACCTACCGGCCCGCAAGGCTGCTCATGCACATCTCCTGGTTGGTTCGATCTTGAACCAAAGAAAGCGCCGGCGCGAGGCTGAGGCCGAATTGCGCCTCGCCATTGCGCTGGATCCGAACAATTCCTCGGCACGCTTGGCGCTGGCAGAAACGCTCCTGGAATTGGGCAAGCCGGCCGATGCCGCTGTCGAGTGTCGCCGGAACCTCGCAGAAAACCCCAAGGACGCCTCTGCACGCTTGTTATTGGCTCGGGCACTGCTCGACGAGAAGCGAGAAGCCGATGCGGCGGATGAGATCACCCGCGCATCTCAGCTCGAAGGAGAGAGTGGGCGCGTCCTGCTTGCGCGCGGGAGACTGGCCGCAGCGCAGGGTTTGCGGCGCCTGGCCGTTGACCATCTGGACCGGGCTGGCCAAACCGATCCAAGCCAGATCGAGGCATTTTATCTCTTGGGGGAGGAGTTGCTCGAAAGCCGCCGCCCTTCCGAGGCCGCCGTGGCCTTCGAGAAGGCAACCATCCTCGATCCCATGAACGCCCAAAGCTGGCTCGAACTGGGCAAGATCTATCTGGGCGCCAAGCGCGCTCAAGCGGCGGTCGGCTATTTCCAAAAGGCCGCTAATGCCGCCCCAGACAGCGCCGAAGCTCATTATCAGCTGGCAGTCGCCTTCGTAGAGACCGCACATCTTGCCGAGGCCGGGCAGGCAGCGCGCCGGGCCAAAGCGCTCGGCCATCCGTCCGCCGATGTGCTGCTCAAATCCCTCGCCGCGCGCGCACCCCACTAGCAGCTAGCGATCGAACCAGTGGTGGTTGGGCTCGGAAGGCTACTTTCGTGTGGCGAGCACGTTTTCGATCTTAGCAACCATCTGACGCGTCGGCGCGGCAAGCGGGCCGTTGGGCTCCAGGCGAAGATAATCCTTGAAGTACTTTAGGGCCCCGGGGGCATCGCGCTTGCGCAAGAGGATATTTCCCATCAGCACGTAAGCCGGCGGCAGGCTTGGTGCGAACTTCACCGCCTCGCGCACGTGTGGCTCCGCGTCCTGCCAGCGGCCCAGCGCCCAATACGTTCTGCCCAGCTCATAGTGTCCTTGACCAGCCTGCGGATTCAATTCCAGCCCACGGAGCAGTGGTTTCTCCGCGGCAGCAAAGTTGCCCTGCCGCGCGAGGCACGCGCCGAGAGCGAGATGAGCAGCAGCCAGTTTGTCATCCAGCTCAATGGCTTTTTCAAAGCCCGCTTGAGCCTCCTTCCATTGGTTGAGATCGGCGTGGGCCGTACCCAACAGCAAGTAGGCATTGGCGTAGGAACCATGGAGCTCAATGGCTTTGAGGAAATGCGGAATACTGCTTTCCGCTTTCTTTCTTTCCAAGAGCAGGCTCTGGCCCTTCTCAAATTCCTTACGGGCCTCGCTGGGGACAGAAAGCTTCTGAGCGGAGATGGACGATTCTCCGCTCGGTGGCACTGCCGGTGGGGTTTCTCCAGGAAGTGGCTGCAAAGTGAGCACAACATATGCGGTCGGCCCGGTCGTCAGGTCCACCCGCTCGGATG
>Ga0066680_10000874_pt1 | contig 11346 bp, 7 predicted proteins | sample GraSoiAngelo_129_FD_62297 | JGI IMG/M metagenome (GOLD analysis project Ga0066680, IMG submission 62297) | Grasslands soil microbial communities from the Angelo Coastal Reserve, California, USA - 14_0927_12_40cm | ecosystem: Environmental > Terrestrial > Soil > Grasslands | place: USA... | reverse complement strand
CAAGACTGCTCTGTGGTTATCAGTATTAGCTTTAGTGGTTAGATTTCTACTTAACAATCCTAAACAAATTGCCACTCTTAATCTAGTGGCTAAACTCTCATCACCTGCTAAAAAAATACTAAAGGCATTAAAAAAACAATTGCCATCCCCAGTAGAGTTCAGGGCTTGATATTCTTTCCACTTCACAAACTCCAATTTAGTTTCTCCTATTTCCTTCTCAGCAGCTTTATCCCTGTTAGTAGAAAAGTTAGTTAATAGAGTAGATTTAGGTGTTCCCATTAAATTAATCCCTACCATTGGATCCGGATAGTTTTTAGTCTTTAAAAAATTATCAATGGTTTTAAAACCATCTGGTTTACCTCCATTAGCATAAAGATTACTAATTTCATCCAATATCTCAGCTCAAGTTGGGGGTGTAGTGGTATCGCTTGGAGACCACTCTTCCGCATTCACAATTGCTTTGTGAGCATCGTCTATAGTAAATAAGTTTTTGTCATCAAAACTAGCTACTATAAAGGCTAAATCAGAATTATTAATCTTTAACCATTCAGCATCATTTAGGGCACCATCTCATCTCCAAGACCTTAGATTTTTTCTTTGTGGAGGTGGAGTTTCTTCTTTCTTCGGATCTTTTTTGCCTGTGGATTTTCTATACTCAGCTCTTAATGCTCCTACATCACCAGAATTATATATATCAGTAGGAGTATTCATCTTCTTTTCATCTCTTAATCAAGCCGCAAAATCATAATCGTTAAACTGTAATATTACTGGTGGACCTTTTACTGCTTCTAGAACTCAATCATAATCAAACTCTCTTTTAATCCACATAACCTTAATAGTATCAGTTAAAAGTTTATTGATTTCAGCAGCTCAGTCATGTCCATCTTTAAATTTCTTCTCTCGCTCCCTTTTTTCTTTCTTTTCTTTTTCAGATTCTTCTCTTTGTTTTTTATCTTTAAGAAACCTTTCTTTAATCTTAGGTTCTAAGAAGTGTGCCAATTGTTCCACCAGCACCATACCATCCGGGGTTTTCTCTAACTTCTTTATCCTAAACATTTCTTTCTCATCAAAAGCAATATGAAGCTTAGGACCATGACTGTTTTCCAACTCATGTAAAAAAGCTATCATAGCACCTCAATCTTGTTTAATGTGCCTGTCAGGAAAAATATCATCAGCATATCCATCTGGAAATCGGACAGGTTCCTCATCACCCTCGTAGTCCTCGGGTCATTTTCCAGTTTCTTTATCTTTCTTTTCTTCCTTTTTGTGTAATTCAAACTCATCCTTGGCCCAATACATAGAAAACTCCATTTCATAGATTAGGAATAGTTTTTTGCCACAATGAGGACAGATTTTGTAGATTTGCATTACCCTTTAATTTTTGTTTGTTTGTCTATAACCTTTTTAATTACCTTATACCATTTATCATAATCAGCTTTTATCGTTTGCCTTTCCTTGTCTCAATCAATAGAAAGGAAATGTTTTTCAAAATCCCTCTCAGGATTGTATAAGTCTAAAAACTTTATTCTTTGCTTATCTTTCATATTAAATATTTTTTAAGTTAATTTCCTTTATCATTCTGGCATTACCACCCACTTCAAGAGCTTCCTCTATAGTTACTTTACCCTCAGGCTTTTCCTGGCTTCACTCATAAGAATAATCCCCGCTTTTAAGTTCGTAAACAAATTCATCAAACAAATCATCCTGCTCTTTTTTTATAACCTCAAAATTATTTAAATCCAACCTAGAGGGCTCAACATGAAATGATTTATTATTTATTGTTATTCTAATAAGTGCCATAGTTATTTCTTGCTTAATTTTGTAAGAGTGATTTTGTTATTGTGAACTGCGGTTGCGAACAAACCCTCTAATTGGGCCGCACATTCAGGGTCGCAGGCTTCTATGTTAATTACTTGTCTTCAATATCCTTTTATAACTCCATCGCAATAAAAACAACACAACTTGCCTTCACCATTTATTAACCTAATATCCCTTCTAGTAGTCATAGCTGATGTTCTAAGATTATCACCATATCTTTTAATGTTTTCTCATTTCTCGTTAGTAGTTTCAGGTTCAGGAGTCTTGGTTGCCGGATCTTTTCCTTCTTCCAATTTTCTAACCCTTTCCATTAGGCCAAGATAAGACTTAAAAAGGATTTGGACAAACTTATTCTGTTCTAATTGTAATTCCTTAGGAATTTCTTTTATTTCGTCTACCATTATTCTAACTTTAATTGTTCTACCTTAGCTTCTAAACTGGGAGAAATCTCCTTTTCTAGCAATTTTATTTTGGTTTCTAACCTTTCTATTCTCTTGGCTCATCCTGGATTATTCTGTAATACCTTTGTTAATTCTTTTTTGCTTTCTTTCAGTTTCTTTCCTAAAGCTTCTAATCTTACTTCTTTCATTTCTTCATCATAGAAATCATCAGAAAACATATCAAAGTGTTTAAATAATCTTCAGGTTAGAATATCATAATCAAAAGGTTTCAACTGGTCCTTATAAAAAGTGCCATGACAGCCAAAATTAGTTAATAAACCAGTAGGTAAATATTCTAATCCTTTGTTAATTCTTTTATTGTATCCAATACAAAGATATTCCAGTTGTTTACAATTTTCTAAGGATTTGAGAGAACCAAAGAAATCATTAACTCTGTCGGAGTTTCCCGCACATTCAACTCCTAGGTCTAATTTTTTTAATTTAGTAAGATGGGAGAATATGTCAAGGTTTAGTTTTAACTTGTTCGCAAAGCACACTACTATTTCTAAATCAGGGTTATTGCTTAAATCTAAGTTTGTTAAGTCGTTATATCAGCACTGTAATTCTTTTAGTTTAGGACATTTTCTTACATTTAAAAAAGTTAAAATCCTATCTGAACAACTTAGTTTTTCCAATTTAGGGCAATCAACTTCCAAAGAGCCTTCCAAAATCTTTTCATTACTCAAGTTTAATTCTGTTATTTCATCATCAGAATATTTAAATGATTTGGGACCAACCTGTTCCAAACCTTTCTTTTTTGTTTTAGATTCTTCTTCACAAGTAGAATATAAGCCCTTATCCCAATTATCACTATAGGATTTTTGAAGATTAATCCTAGAACTTCCACCTATTTCTACCTCCTTTTCCTGGTATTTACCAGTCCTTTTATTTTTCTTAACGATAGTTCCTATCTTTTTTTCCATATCCTAATTTTTTAACCTCGTTCTCTTTCTTTTTGTTTCTTCTCTCTTTCTTTCTTTTGTTTTTCTCTTTTATCCCTAGTTTGAGCTTCTCGTTTTAATCTTTCAGCTTTATCTTTTCTTTCCTTATCTACTTTCTGCCTTTCTTTTATTTGTTTTTCCTTATCTCTTTGCTCCTCTTTTTGTTTTTCGTTCTCCTGCTGTCTTTCTTGTTCTTCCTGTCTTTCTTTTTCTCTTTCTTCTTCTTTTTGTTGTTCCCTTTCGTTTTCTCTTTCTTTTTGTCTTTCAGATTCCTTATCTCTTTCAGTCTGATATTCTTTTTCCATATCACCACCCCTTTCTCTAGCCTCAGGTTCAGGTTTATCCATTTGTTTTTCCCTAGCTTCTTTCTCAGGATCTGGAATCTCTGGCATCTTATCAGGCTCATGATTGCCTATACCAGAATTACTAGACATATTTCTATCAGTTCAAACTGGCTCCTTGTTTTCTCTAGAAGCAAAGTTCTGAACATTTAAAGCATCAACGACCTCAACTTTGTATTTAGTATTAGTTTCTCCAGGAGATTCTTTTAAGAAATAAACTGCTTTACCTGGTCCACTAATTACAAAAGTGCAGGGACCATCACATTCCCCTTTTTTGATGTCTCCATCTTCAAGACCTTCCCCAGAATTATATTTAGGTTTCATCCGATAACTTCACTTAGTCCCCTTAGCTAGTCGTATTTCCAAACTAGAGGCATTTTTCCCAGTTTGGTCATTGTTATAACTACAACCTCAACAAAGTTTTTTTGGATAACTGCTTTGGGTATGTATGAAACCAGGATAATGCCTAATAATCGCATCACACACATCCTTAAAGAAACTTTCTTGTTCTAACTCAACTCAGGTTCTAAATCCATTCAAGGCATCTCCAGGATTAGTTTTAGTTTCTCCTTTTTTCTCTTTCTTACCGGGTGAATGACTAGTATCTTCTGTTCCTTGTTGAGTGCTAGTATTGAACACCGCTCCTAGGGTATAAGATTGTAAAGCCTTATATTGTGGAACTCAAGGAACTCATCAATCAGAGACGATATTACCATTAGCATCTCAATCTGTTCCCTCATCATATCAAGTTGTTCCCTTAGCACAAATGCCACTGAATATTCCTCTTGGGTCAAAACCTAATTTAACCTGTCCTTGGAAATCTCCTTTCTTAACTATTTGACAGAAACGATTTCCTCTGTTATCTAGGTTTTGAATAGGAGAAGCATTATTATTATTAACTAAATTATTATATAAGATTTCGCTATATTCAAATCTAACAAAAAAAGGGTCTGCTACACACCGATTAGCAAACTCTCAAAAGTCATAAGAAAAATCAATAGTATTGGTATAGAAAATAGCTGGTTTAGTTTCTTTTTCCTTTGTTTTGCCAGTAGCTTTTGCTTTTCTTTCTGTTTGGGCATCTTTATCGCTATGGTCTTCATTAATATCACTAGGTTCTGTTCCTAATCCTGACCCCTCAGCATATTCCTTAGAGTTCATAGGTCCTTTATCAGTATCATTTCCACTCGTTACTCCAGAATCATCATCTCCTATATCACCAGCACCTCCACTCATGGAATTCAAACTTTTAGCTATAGACTGTAATGATTTGCTTGTTTTTTCTTTGTCATCGCCACCTCCCATACCTAACCATTTTTTTCCTTTAGACCAAAACCCACCAGTTCAGGCATCCATTCCCAAATCAAGGACTTTTTCGGTTGCCTCTTTAATCTTACCCATAACCCTACCTTGAATAGAAGCTATTGATTGATTAAAAAGAGAATTATTTTGAATACTACCACGAACTTTTAATTCTCATTTATAGAAAATATCCAAACTCTCAAACATATAGAGAATACCAGCGATTGAAGAACGAGTATTGACCCTATATCCTAAGGCAAAACCACCTGCTTTTCTTCTAACCCACAAATGCTTTAAGTTGGCAGTAAATAAAAGATTGTATTGGAAAAAGAATTGGGCTACAGAATGAACTAACAAGTGAGGTTCATCAGAAAAAGGTTTAGGAAGAAAGTCCCAATAAAACTTTCTTAAATTTAACGGTCCCCGTCTAGCGCTGGAAGTAATCATCGCCGTTCTAGTCATTTGCCCATAAACATCCGCAGACACTGCGGGAATAACATCTTTAAATAGTTCTTTATTTACCTTTTGGTGGTTATAGTCTACTAAAAAAACTATAGAAGGAACCTTACTACTAGTCTCTAACAGGTTATCAGTTCTTTCTCAAAACATTAAATGAATGTTAGAGGGAACAGCAGTTATCATATTACCCTCTTCATCACAAATAACTGAGGCACTAGTAGCTCCTTTGAAACTAAATATCTGTTTCATGTCCTGAGGAAAGAAAGTGTAAATAACTTTATAATATTTTCCATCACCAGGTTGCCAAGCGCCAGCCGTAGGAACTTCTTTTCACTCCCTACTTGGATCCATATCGGAATGGTCGGTCTTCATTAGCTTTCTCGTTCCTCCCTTTCCATCTTCAACCGAAACTTCCTTTTTAATTTTACAACCCATGACTGAGTTCATGGCTTTTTTAATTCTTAAATCTCCACAAAAATCAAAACAAGCATCACAAGCTGGACAATTATGAGCTGGGGCGATACTTTCGTCTAGAATATAATCAGAAGGTAATTTTCCTCATACAGTTTTCCCTGAAGAGTCTTGTAATCATCCTTCGCTAACGGTTACGAAATCATTGTTTGGAGGTTCTTTAACTGGATATTTATCACTAACACCGCCTATCTTTATAATATTATTATAAAATCACTTGCTGATTTTTAAGGGAGGGAAATTACTTTCGTTGCTTTCTATTTTATATATACCTTCATCTTCAGGGTTTTTCTTTCTTACCACATATCAATCCTCGTCCATAGGTCAGTGTAATTGATGGACTTTTCTGGCGGGCTTACCAGGTTCGTTATTAGCAACAATAGGAAAACCTCCATAACTAATATGGTCATTATTAATTTGACTTTTGTTTACCTTAGCATTAAACCAAGTATTCATCCAATTTCCGAAGTATTGCCAAATATAACACTTTTCTAATATTACTTCCGCAAAAAGATTTCCAACATTAATATATCTTCAAGATCTAACTCAATACAAAGTAGGCATTTCTGCGGTGCTAACTGGCGGAAACTTATCTGGATCCTTCCCATCATTATTTCTCCTATAAAACTCTATCTCATACTCAACTTTATTTTTTGCTCATTCCAAGCCTTTAGGGGAAAAAGAATTACGACCAAAAAAGAATACACAATCAGGCCTAATTCAATCATACTGTTTCCTATTTTGAAGGATAACAGTCATAACATTCTCAGAGGAGGCTAAGATATAATATTCTTCATTTTGTAAAGTATCTCAAAGAGGAATTATCTCAGAAGGATTTTTTAGTTTTTGAACCCCCGCCTCAACCTTTGCTTTATAAAGAGGAAGTTTAGCATCTGGGTCCACCTGCTCAGTCATATTGCTATTTCAAGAACCCACCACCCTTTTAATAATTGCTTCTCAATAATCAGGAACAGGAAGAAAGTTATAAGAATCCTGCCAGTAATATCAACGGGGACAAATCCTTAAAGGCATATAGTCGTAGTTTATATAAGGACTTTTTTGAAGGTCAATCGGATCTTCTATTTTTTCCCCAAAAACATTAACATAATATATTTTTCCACCAGGGCTAACCCTCATTGGATCCTTATAAGGTTTGAGCCAGAACCTTTTTCTAGTCCTGATGTCCTTAAGGGTAATTACATTACTCCGGATCTTGGTGTCTATTTTAGACCTAATACTTAAACTCTGTAATGCCATTATAGTTAAATTAAATACTCAGTAATTACTGGATTAGGTCTTTAAAGTTATAGTAGCAAAGACCAGACCACTTGCTTATAAAGAATTTTATAGTTTTTATAATCTTTCATCTATATCCCATTTACAATAAATTACTATTTTTTGTTTAGCAGAATCCCAAACAATATCTTTCTGATTATTAATAATCAAGGAATATTCCTGGCTCATACCAAACTCAACAAATCTATCATATTTTGCTCTCTCTTTTAAAGCTGTCTGAGCTATCAATTTAATTTGCTTAACATTTAAACTCCTTTCATCAGCAGTAAACTCTAAGAGTCTTAATGTGGAGTTGACATTGTCAATAGTATAGTAGTTGGCATCGCTTGCTCCTCGGTATCTAAATCATCCATTAATGTTGAAGGTTCCTTTGTAAGGCAGATCTTCCGCTGTTGTTTCTTCTGGCTTAGGTTCACCTTTTGCTAGACTTTTTACGATATAACCAATTTTTTTAGTTCTATCATCAGCGCCCCCATAACCATATCACCATTGATATTTTACTGCCCCATCATCATCCTTAGTTCCTATAGTTCCATCTGGTTTAACCCAAACACCAGAAAGACCGCCCCAGTCAGGAACAAACACTTTACCACTCTCAGCATCATTTCCGGTAACGATTTCCTTAACTTTCTTTTCCTCATCACCATCCATCATAGTTCTAGTTTCAATACCAATTCTCTTAGCTAGAACCAACTCCCTTCTCTTTCCTCCCAAGTTTTTCCATATCAATCTAATTACCCCAGTTTCTTTCTTTAAATAATCATCTTTTAAAGTTTCCTCAATTATATCAGGTTGAGATAGGGTTGTAGTATAAGTAATTAATCCATCTTTATCCCCAGTTGGTTTAAAGCCAGCATAAGGATTTATTTTATTCTTTTTTTTAACCGAAGCATCTACAAACTCCTCTCTTTCTACTTCCATTAAGTTTAAGAATCTAATAGTTGTGGCTACATTGTTAATACCACCTCGAATTCCTCAAGTCTCTGGAATACATAACTCAATAAATTTATCATCTATCAAGTTAGCATGTTGAGCCAATTTAAACTGTCTTAATTCTTTCTTAAACCTTCCTTCCAAAATTGACTTTCTAGTTGCTCAACTTAACAATTCAATATTAACAGGCACTCCTCGGTCTTTAATAAATTGCGGAACCTTATCTAGGTAGTTAGCAGTCATTAAAAACTGAACATTAGATAAATCTAACTTAAAACCAAAATAGTTATCCATAAAAGAAAAGTTGTTTTCTCGGTCAGTCATTTTACCAATAACATCCTGGGCAGCTTGGTCCGCCATCTTTTCAAACTCATCTAAAAGAATAATTGGTGCCCTGGAACGGCGACCTACCTTCTTAGTCAACTTTTCTTTCTTAGCTGGTTTGGCATTTCTTCTTTCCTCATTTTCTAATTCTCACTCTTTTATTTCTAATTCAATCTGGGCAATTTTATCCTTTTCTCAATCAGTCAAATTCCTCCTTTCTCTTTCTAACCCATCCTCAGGATCTATCCTAAACTTTATTTGGTGAATATCATCCTTTAAATCATCTATGGTTATTTCAGTAAGAGCAGAAGATTCTACAAAGGCAGCCATACACTTACCATAAGAGGCATTAGCTAGGGTTGGTCTTTTGCCTTCAAAATATTCAGGGTCAGCAATACCAGCACAGTTAATTAATCAAAGAGGAGATTTGTTAGCTTCTGCCAGACGGCGACTAATCTCAGATTTACCAGTGCCAGGTGGTCCAATTAAATAAGGAAAGACTTGGAAGTTAGGAACTTTGTTTCTTCTATTACGATGGGCAACCCTTAATTCTTCTCACAGAGACATCTTAAACTCAGCAAAACCCTCAACCTCACACTTTAATATCTGACCTAGTCTAGCCTCTATTTTTTTATTAGTAGTGGCATCCTTAACATTATCAACATCTACCTCATAATGAGTTCAAGGAGCTAATCATCGTAGGCTATTAGTAGTTAATCAAGTGGCAAAAGTTGCCTCCTGGTCTTTTTCTAAATAACCATTTGGAATATCCCTATCATCTTTTACATAATCGCCATTAGTATCTAAATCCTTTTTCACTAAAAATCCTTCTGGAGTTCCCATTATGGTCTCATAAACAGAAATAGGAGGGATATAAGGATCCTTGTAAAAACTATCTAATAAAGTATTACAAATCTTTATCCGGTCATGGTCAGTGTCTTCCTTATCATCTTTTAATTCATTAGTTTTTTTATATCGTAGAACAGACTCTAAATACCAAGAAGGCATACAAGGTTTAGTTCCGTCTGCTCACAACTCAGTCCACTCATCCTTAGAAAGTTGGCGATTTGGATCTATCTCAGGAGCTTTTTGTTTTTCTTCTTCTTCATACTCAGAAGTATATTTAGGTTTCAGAGATGGCGGTATTCCCTTATCTATAGTTGGTGTATAGTCATAATCAAAAGTATAAGGATTAAGAGTGAAATCCCCACCACCGACATAATATTCAGTAAATAAATCTTCAAAACTTAATATTAAGTCAGTTGGATAGGTCTCAAAGTTCTTATAACCCATTACTATTCTAGCAATTTGGCTATTAAGCATAGGTTGCTCCTGTCTTTCAATAGTTTCATCAATTATATCTGTCCCAGATCTTCGGTGGTCGCTTCTATCACCTATTTTTTTATAACTATCATCGTAAGTTGTGTTTTCTGTTCAATTTTTAGTTCAATTAGGGTTAAGGATCTGAGAAGGGTTACCATCTTTGTCATAAATAATTTCTCCGTGTTTTTCATGTCCTGCTGGATACTTATCAACTTCTAAATATCCGGTAGTTTCTAAGTTCTCTCCACCCAATCAATCAGATCTGCCAGCATATTCCATCTGTATCATATGACCATAATGTTGACCAAGCAAATCCAAAGTCTCAAAAGGTCTTTCTTTAGAAATCTGTCTACTACCACTCTTTTCCTCATTCTTAGTTCAACCAGCATCTTTTTTAGTTCGGTTTCAATTTTCATCCCCAGAACTTTTCTCATCACCACTCTCATCCCTAATTAATTTGTGATATTTGGTATTCCTTAAATCTACCAAGGTTCCTATTTCTAGTTTAAGATCCTTGTAAATGTTTTTATAAATCCTTTCCTTTTGTCTAAGTTCATAATAAGTAGAAGCAAAACGGGATCTAAACTTTAATAAAAAAACTTTGTAGTGGCCTTTGAATGTTCGATAGGCATAATAGTCAAATAATCAAGCGCCAAAAGCATAAGAAGAAAGAATATCCGCCTCTTCCCTACTATCCATCCACAACAAACCTCCACTAATATCATTATAAAAATCATCATAGTTGTCGTAATGGAAAGCCAATTGTTTTCTAGCTCCAGGGCCTTTAGGCTTTAATTCTATCTTTGTATTTTCTATTGCCATAGCTCCAATTAAATATTATTTAGTTCTTTTTTGGAGGAACTTCTATTACTCCATATTTTCTACCTTGTCTTTCTTGTTCCCTTTTACTTAATTCAATCTCCATTTCTTTAGCTTTCTTTTTGAAAAACTTCTGATACCCATGTAAGCTTCCGTATTCCTTATTAAAAACACATTCTCGACAATAAACTTTCTTACTGCTTCCATCTGTCGTAAGACTTATTGTTCTTGTCTGAGTTTCAGCTTTTTCTTTCTTACACCAATTACATTTTCTAGTTGCCATATACTAATATTTTATTCCCATCTGTCTTTATATTTTTCCTTAAATGGACAATCACAATCTCATTCCGGTCTATCTGGGTCATCCCTAGGACCGGTTCTGCGAGGACAGTAATTTATACTCATATCTACCTTAGCCTTATTCAAATAACAATTTTTACACAACTTAATTATCTTCTTTGGTTCTCTTCTATCCGGGGCATTAGTGATGTGTCATTTTTCAGGTTTGCCTATGCCAGTCATTCCGCAAAACTCACACTTAAAGGTTTTGATTGCCTGGGAAACAGGGGTAGCTTCTACAAGTATTTCCTGACCAATATCCTTTCCAGCAGTTTCTGCTCCTTCATTCACACATTCTCAACAATATTGAGCGCCTTGTTTGTCAGTCATCCGCAGAAATTCCTTGCTTCAGACTAAACCACAGGAAGCACAAGTGAACTCAGATTTTAATCTTTCTTCCAAAGGTAATTTCTGGTAAGTCTCATCCAATCTCTTTCTAAGATCCACAGCTATTTTCTTTCACCTTTTTTCCCGTCTATCATATTCCTCTCTATTTTGTTTAATCACTCTTTCTAAATAATTAAACCTTTTCAAATAGTC
>Ga0066680_10000871_pt1 | contig 11352 bp, 13 predicted proteins | sample GraSoiAngelo_129_FD_62297 | JGI IMG/M metagenome (GOLD analysis project Ga0066680, IMG submission 62297) | Grasslands soil microbial communities from the Angelo Coastal Reserve, California, USA - 14_0927_12_40cm | ecosystem: Environmental > Terrestrial > Soil > Grasslands | place: USA... | reverse complement strand
AGGGTGAATATAATGACACAATTAATGACTGAAGATGGAATTAGATGCGATGGAAGAAGAGTAGATGAACTAAGGAATATTTCGATTAAAGTCGGAGTATTGAAAAATGCAGATGGCTCTGCGTACATTGAATTTGGTAAAAATAAGATCTTAGCAGGTATTTTTGGTCCCAGAGACGTACATCCAAAACATATGGCAAACCAAGACACCGGAATTTTACGTTGCAGATATCACATGTCTCCTTTTTCTGTGACAGAGAGGAAAAATCCAGCTCCATCTAGAAGGGAGATCGAGATATCGAAAGTTATCAAAGAAGCATTACAACCAGCCTTAATTCTCAAGGACTTTCCAAGAACTGTCATAGACGTATTTGTTGAAGTTCTTCAGGCAGATGGCGGCTCACGATGTGCAGCTCTTGATGCAGCTGCAGTAGCACTTGCAGATGCAGGAATTCCAATGCGCGATTTGGTATCGGCTTGTGCCGCCGGAAAAGTAGCCGACAGAATAGTCTTGGATGTCAATAACGAAGAGGATCAAGAAGGCCAGGCAGATATGCCAGTAGCCATGATGCCTAATGTAGGAAAAATTACTCTAATGCAACTTGATGGAATTTTAACCCCTGAAGAGTACAAGACATGCCTTCAGACTGCCATTGGTGGTTGCAAACGAGTCTATGAAATTCAAAGAAAAGCCTTGATGGAAAAATACTTTCAAAACGGAGAGCAGTGAATTTGGGCTCAGTAATACTAGATCAATTAAAGCGAGATAGAATCTTAGACTTACTCAAGGAAGGCAAGAGAGTTGATGGTAGGGCTTTAGAAGAGCAAAGACAATTATCCATTGAGACTGGAGTAATTCCAAAAGCAAATGGTTCTGCAAGAGTAAAGCTAGCAAATACCGAGGTTATCACAGGTGTAAAAATACAACCTGACAAACCGTTTCCGGATCTTGGTGACAAAGGAATCCTCATCTGTACAGCAGAAATTCTACCTTTAGCAGATCCAAACGTAGAACCTGGTCCGCCAACAGAAGACGTAATAGAGCTTGCAAGAGTAGTAGATAGGGGAATAAGAGAGACAGAAATGATCGACCTCCACCAACTTGTTTTGAAGGAAAACAAATCAGTAATAGGTCTGTTTATCGATAGTAGCATAATCAATGCCGATGGAAACCTCTTTGATGCATGTTCTTACGCCTCAGTAGCAGCCATTCTATCATGTACTGTTCCAAAGTATGAAATAAAAGATGAGGCACCAGTCCTAGTTGAAGGAGTTACCTCAAAAGCTCCAGTACAGACACTGCCGGTGTCAGTAACGATGGCAAGGATAGGAGACTACATAGTTGTCGATCCTACAACAGAAGAGGAAGCTTGCATGGATTCAAGAATTACAATAACGACCAACTCAGAGGGAAATATATGCGCATTACAAAAGGGAGGCAGTAACGGCTTTACCGTTGACCAACTTGTTCGATGTTCAGAAACGGCTCTTTCTGTGGGAACAAAAATAAGGAAGCGGTTTGAACAGCTGATGCAAGATGGCAAAGAGTAAAGGCTCATCATTGAAAGGATTAGGTCAAAAGTATGGGCTAAAACCACGCAAGAAGTTTACAGCAATACACCGACTCTTAAAGGCAAAAAGACGTTGTACCGAGTGTGGTTCTGAAAGATTTGGAAGAGTAGCTGTTGGAATTTGGGCCTGTAAAAAATGTGGATTTAAGATAGCAGGTATGGCTTATGACATCAAGCTATAATGCCAAGATAGAAATTTCAGCAGACAAACGCACTAAAGCAATTTTCAAATCTATTGAGACTGATAACAAATTCTATGACGAAAACCCGACTCAGACAAAAATGCTTTTTGATGATAAAAAAATTACAATTTTAATTGAAACACAAGAACTTTCACACCTTCGCGCTAACCTAAATTCAACTCTACGACTTGTTCAGGCAAGTAATGATTCAATAGAATCGGTAAAGATATAAACAAAACAACGGCTGAGTCAATCATGTCTTCTGGCGAACAACAAATTCCTCCATGGTTGCAAGAGCAGGTAGCTCGATTACAACAGCTGCAACAAAATCTTCAATCAATATTGCTTCAAAAGCAACATCTCGAGTCAGAACAGCTTGAGACTGAGAGGGCTCTTGAGGTACTAAAGAAAGCAGATGATAACGAAACCGTCTACAAGACAGCCGGTTCAATTCTTATCAAATCTACAAAAACTAGTTTGGTTTCGGAACTTGAAGAAAAGGGAGAACTTGCAAACACACGGCTTACAGTACTTGCAAAACAAGAAACCAGAATCAAAGAAAATTTGAAAGAATCAGAGACTAAGATAAGAGAGATGTTGAGAGGCCCTACGCAGACAGGTCAGCAAAAGACAGATACTCCTAAATAAAATATAGACAGAGTTTTAACAGTTTAATGAAAATAGAAGACCTACGAATGGTAATTGACGAACGGGAAAGAAAATGTGGAATTCCTGATCTACTAAAAGAAGTGGGCGTAAAAGTTGAGATGACAAACCTTCCCGTAGGCGACTATATAGTTGCACCAGAAACGGTAGTAGAAAGAAAGAGCATGTATGATTTCATTTCCTCAGTTTTTGACGGCAGGTTGTTTGATCAATGCAACAGACTAAAAGAACACTTTGAGCATCCAACGATTGTAATAGAAGGTAATGTGGACGAAATAGACCAAATTACGGAAAATCCACTAGTCTTCTATGGGGCAATATCGTCCGTAGTTCTTGATTTTAAGATCCCAGTTGTTCCTACACCAAATGCGTCTCATACTGCTAAATTGCTAATCTCAATGTGTGCAAGACAGGGCAGCATCAAGGGTCCATTTCTCAAAAAAATACGAAAATCTGGAGACCTGAATAAGCAACAATTATCTGTGCTATGTAGTCTTCCGGGTGTTGGCGAAAAACTAGCATCTAGGATGCTAGAGAGATTTGGCTCTCCAAGTAATTCATTGAACGCATCCTTTAATGAACTATCAAAAATCAAGGGTCTGGGAGAGGCGCGTGCACAAAAGATTAGGAAGATACTTGATGCACAAACCAAGAGTGCAAAAAGAACGAACCAGAAGACTTTACACGATATCTGACCACGATTCAAATATCTGGTATCAACTGTACCGATTGAATGATAATATCACTAGATAGTTCATTTGCCGATTGGGTTGGAAAAAGACTTCCTCTTGGCTGAACGCCTCATTAACTTATTTCCACATATAGGGCACTGAGAAATTTTAGAAAAAATCTTCTCACAGCCAGGACAAAAATAAATCCAGTCCTTTATCTTCCCTATTCCTCTTGTCATGACTGGGGTCACCTTTAAGTTGAGATGTTTGGCTACGTTTGATATTGCAAAATCGTCTGTAACTAATTCACCATTTAACTGCAAACAAAGTGCAATTATAGAGACATCTTCATCTGAAAGAGTTTGAATATCTCCTGTCTGCTTTGCCTTTTGCTGTACTGTTTCTACAAACTCTCTTTTGGGTTCAATTATACCTAGTCTGTTTGATTCAATAAGAGCATTAATCGCACCTTGTTCTTTTTTGATATGCTTGATTTCTTCAAAGACTAAAGGTGTTGTAAAACTAGCCTCTTGCGAAGAAAAGGGTATTCCGGCATAAAAAGAAGTGGCATCTAGGACTTTAGAAGCCAAGCTTACTCATCTGTCTTAGACCTTGCTTTTTGAGTCTTACAAATACTGCTTGCTTTTTGTATTTTCGAATTGTAATCACATCATCAAACCTAGCGGCTTTGATTACTTGAGCATCCATGATTATGTTTGAATCATGGTTGCTTATGATCTCAATTTTTTCATCTGGAACTACAATCGATGGTAACTTGTTTACCGGAGCAACCGGAGTTATTATAAGAACATCAAGGCTTTCATGCAAAATGGGTCCTCCAAGAGAATAAGAGTGTCCCGTGGAACCGCTTGGTGTAGCTACTATCACTCCATCCATTTTCTGGGTAGCAGTATCATTTTGGAATCTTATCTCAAATAGCGAAGTCTTTGTGAGGTTTTGTCTATTGATGAATATCTCATTAAGTGCTGGTGGAAAGTCCTTGCCACCACAAGAAGAAACTACTCTAGTTCTTCTATCTAGGAATATGTTACCAGAAATTATTTGGTCAATTGCAGCATCTATCTGAGGCAAGGTAATTTCTGATAATATGCCACGGTTTCCGCCTACATTGATCGCCAAATTAGGAACCTCATTTTCCAAATATCTGAATGTGCGTAAAGTTGTTCCGTCTCCACCAAGAGTGATGGTTAGGTCAAGCCTGGTTGTCTTAAGCTCCTCCAAATCGTTTACTTTTTTTGTTCCATCAACATCTACCGGAGATACTGTATACACCTTGACCTTTCTTGCAAGAAATTTCTTTGCGACTTTTCTTGCTGCATCTTCGGCTTCCTTGGAGCCAAATTTGCTTACAACTGCGACATTATTAAGATCCAAGCAAAAAGTACTATTCTAGTTTCACTTAAAAAGCATCTGATAAGTATAAAATATTAGGAGCTCTTTTTAGTAAAGTAGTGGAAGAGAAAATATGAATTATGCGCATCCGGATGTTCTAACCGATACAGAAACAGTTGCAAAAAATCTGAACAACAAATCGATCAAAATCGTTGAAGTGGATTACGACCCAGAAAATGCTTACAGGCAGGGTCATATCCCAGGTGCTAGTCTGATTTGGTGGAAACGCGATATCAATGACCCTATTACCCGTGACATTGTAAACAAAGCTCAATTTGAAGAATTAATGTCAAGAAATGGAATAACTACAGACTCGGAAGTTATTATGTACGGCGACTTTAATAACTGGTTTGCAGCGTTTGTTTTTTGGATCTTCAAGTATTATGGACATGAAAAAGTGAAGATAATGAATGGTGGAAGAAAGAAATGGGAAATAGAAAAGAAATCGTACACAAAGGATGAACCACAGATTCAAAGAACAAAATATATTTCTCAACCTCCAAATGAAGGAATCAGAGCTTATTTGTTTGATGTGAGAAGAGCAGTTGACAGAAAAGAAACAGTTCTAGTTGATGTTCGCTCTCCGAAGGAATTCTCCGGCGAGATTACTGCACCACCAGAGTATCCTATGGAACATGCCCAAAGAGGTGGACATATTCCAGGGGCTAACAATATTCCATGGGCTTCTGCAGTAAATGACACTGATGGAACATTCAAGGCAGTTGAAGAACTAGAAAAAATTTATGGATCGAAAGGAGTCACACGTGATAGAGACGTAATATGCTACTGTAGAATAGGTGAGCGATCATCACATACTTGGTTTGTCTTGAAGTATCTTCTTGGATACCCACAAGTTAGAAACTATGATGGCTCTTGGACTGAATGGGGTAATATGATTGGAAATCCAATTGAAAAATAACGAATCAGACCAGGAACATACGATCTTAAAGAAAGGCATCTTCTACGCAATTAAAGACGGACCTTTAGATATCATAATGGAAGACAAGACAAAGCGCGGATTAACTGTGCAGGAAAGATCGATTGACGAGAAATACAGTGTCGAAGCCGAAAAAGGAATGATCCACGACATGGATGGAATTGGTCATAAAGTAGGCATTAGATGGTACTTCCCAAAAAACAAATTTACATTAGACAAAGTTCTCGATTATGCAAAAGAGATGGAAGAAAGATACAGAAAGATCCGAGAAGAAACTTGCCCGGATTACTAGGAAGCATTTTTAAAGTCTTGCCATCAATAGTAGAAATACAGTGTCTCTTCTCTTAAAGGACAAAGTTTACACAGTTCAGTCGGCTACATCAAAGCGAGGAATATATCCACTACACAGCTACAAGCTGGGTTTGTTTCGACTTCCGATAAAATTAGAGGACAAATACGAAATTGATTCTATAGTTAATGGTTTCAAGAAAGTCTTTGTCATGGATCAATTTGCTGACAGAATCTATGCAACATATCGATGGAAAGAAGAAAATATGCCAGACCCAAATGCTCGAGGATACAAGCAGATTGAACTTGAGGTTCAGGTGGAAATAGTGACCGGAGAAGTCGTTGATATGATTTATCAGATATATCCAGTCGAAAAATATGGAGATGGTCTCTGGGTTAAAGATTATAGAAAGAAAGCTGATGCAAACGCCAAGATGATAATAGATACAATATTACGAAATAGCGTGCTTGCTGACAAGATGATAGAATATTTTGTAAAGACTAAACAACTCCAACAAGAGCAGGCCGTCAGAGAATTAGAAGAAATGACTCCATTAGCTCAGATAGTTCCAAACGCAAAACCAAAACCAAAGCCAGCCGCTCCTCCGCCAGGACAAGAGGCGATCAAGCAGGTAGAGGCTGAGACACCGACAGGTGCAAAACCAGGTCCAATAGACGTGGAATTCAAGTCAAAGCTTAAGGTGACTGAAACATTTGCTGCTCCATCTAGTGGTCATAAGATAAAGATCTTTGGTCCTAGGAAAGGAAATGAGATCTTGGGAATATGGGGGGAAACCGTTTCTGTTGATTACGATATTTGTATAGCTGACGGTGCGTGTATCGACGCTTGCCCAGTTAAGGTATACGAATGGGCTGAGTTTAAGGGAAACCCATCTTCAGAAAAAAAGCCCTTGATGGCAAGAGAACCTGATTGTATCTTCTGCTTGGCATGCGAAAATGTTTGTCCTGTCCAAGCGATCAAAATTTTCAAAAAGGGCTAAAAGGTAAAGCCAGCGGTAGGACTATAAAGACTTGTGAGTTGAAAAACTCCAATGCTGACACACGCCCTTCCAAACCCGTTGATACAATTTTTGTGGAATCTCTTCATTACTATAGCCATTGTGATAACTCTTTACACTTGTAATTTTTATTATCTGGTTATTTTGTCTAGACAGAAAAAAAAGAGTAAATCTGTAGAATTAAATGAAACTCCTACAGTTACGATTCAACTGCCCATATACAATGAGAAGTATGTAGCGGCTAGATTAGTCAATGCTGTTTGCGCATTAGACTATCCAAAGGAAAAATTATGCATCCAAGTACTTGATGATTCCAACGATGAAACTAATGACATTTTGAAAAACCTAGTAGAAGACTATCAAAAGAAAGGGTTTGACATCATACACGTCAGAAGAGGAAACAGAAAGGGCTACAAGGCAGGTGCTCTCCGGTATGCCATGAAGTTTGCCAAAGGTGATTTTATCGCTATTTTTGATGCAGATTTTATCCCCCCTACATGGTTTCTCAAAAAGGCACTGTCATATTTTTGCAAACCTGAAATTGGTTTGGTTCAGTGTAGATGGGGACATGTCAACGAAAAATACTCAGCCCTTACAAAAGCCCAAGCTCTAAGTCTTGATCTTCATTTTCTAATAGAACAAAAAGCAAAAAGTAATACCAATCTTTTCATAAATTTTAACGGTACAGCAGGCGTATGGAAAAGACAATGCATCGAAGACTCGGGAGGATGGCATACATCTACATTGGTAGAAGACCTTGACTTGAGCTATCGTGCTCAGATGAAAGGTTGGAAATGTGTATTCATACAGGATATAGTAGTAGATGCTGAACTGCCTGTTCAAATGAATGCAGCAAAGAGACAGCAGTTTAGGTGGGCAAAAGGATCTATTCAATGTGCAATAAAGTTACTTGGAGATGTTGCAATAAAACGAATTCCAATCGAAGCCAAGGTCCAAGCTTTTGTTCAGCTTACAAGACATATCGTCCATCCTTTAATGTTAATACAATTTCTCATCTTGCCAATATTACTTGCGGCCAAGATAAACCTCTATGTGGTAAGTGGATTGCCGGTTCTTACAATAGTAGCATACCTTGCAGTGGGCCCCATTGCTTACGTCATGATAATACGTGAATTATGGGCAAAGAGTTGGAAATCAAAAGTCCTCTCTTATCTATACTTGGTATTTTATTCCGCGGGGATGTCAGTAAATAATACAGTAGCTGTATTTGACGCTCTGTTTGGGAAAAAGAATGAATTTTTGCGTACTCCAAAGTTTGGGATTGTAAAAAATAGTGACGATTGGAGGGATAAAGCATACGCCCTACCATTTACAAAAACTACGCTTCTTGAGATATTCTTTGGCATCTATGGAATCATTGGCATGTTTGTTGCGATCTTTTCCAATAACCCAGTCTTTGCCCCAATACTAGGCATACAGGTAGTTGGTTTCTTATACATAGCCTACCTCAGTGTATCGCACTCGATATCTAAAAAAAGCAAATCAAGAAATATGCGAATTGAATCAAAGGTTCAGCGGATGGCAAATACATACTATAAAATTGCATTGGTAGGAATCATTGGTATTATAATACTTGGTGTTGTCATGGCATTTGAGGAATATAATATCCGAGTATATCCGCTAGACGAGGCAAGAGGAGTTCTGTTTAGAATCCAGACTACATCAGACCCACAGATCATGCACACTGACCTTAACAAAGTAAAAGATTATCTCCCAAAAACAGGTAATCCTGTTTGGATATTTCCAACTGAGTCGACTGATTTTGGAAAGATTCAGGGAGATCTTAATGATATGATATCAACGGTTGACAAAATTTCAAACGTCCCGGCTGACAGTGCTGCATATCACACAGGAATGTCTAACGTACACCTGATGTCTGATGTAATGATACGTAATCTACTTGATGCTACGCCATACATGTACGTCAGTATTTCAAACATCTTGTTTGGATGTATTTGGGTTGCCGTAATAATTGGAATCTTTGCTGTACTAAAGAAGAAAAGAGATCGATTGCAATCCTTCGAAATATCTGATGAAAATTAAGATATATTCAGTTCGTGTCTTACTTCGTCTACTGCCCGTATTCCATAGAGATCACGAACCTGTTCTATCCTAATTGATTCTTTAACAAGATCAGAGCCAAGTTCACTTGTTAAAAGCCTGAAGACATCTGTGAATCTAATTTCCCACCTGTCAGCACAGTCTAATATTTTTGATATGCTCCATTGTTTAACCTCAAGTGGCAATGGCATTTTAGTTTCTGTCTCAATTGAAAGACGATCAAACAAGTTTATCATGTCAACTGCTTGAGATACCATCTTCTGTATGTCTTCTAGGGTTCCGTACTTTGATTCAGAACGCATTCTTATATTGGACTGAAATTCGGACAAGCGCAATAACCCCATTACTTCACGCGAGGTGCTTTGGGATGTCTTGTGAGTTATCCCTCGGATCTCTTGCAGTTGTTGAGAGATTTCGTGAGTCTTTTTGTTGAATTCCGATATAGATGATGAGTTTTTATTTAGTAACTCTGAAAAATCTGCCATTTTCTCATCCAACTCTTTGGTCCTGCCAAGTACGTTTTCCCTGAAATTAGCAAATTCAGCGTTAACATTTCTGATGTCATCACTTAGAGCAGAAAGTGAGTCAGTTTTCTTGATTAAAGAATAAATCTCTGTTCCGACGTTTCTTATCTGAGAGTCCAAGTTAAGCAGGGGTTCAGTCTTTGTTGATATGTTGCCAATATCGCCTTTTAGGTTGGAAATACTCTCTTCCAAATGCACCATCTTTTCGGCTTTGGCCGAAATTTCCTTTGTACTTTGCTTTAATTCTCCAATCTCTTGGCTTAGGTTTGAAAGCGACTCAGCGTTGCTTGCTACGTTCTTGAGTTCTTCACGTATCTTTTCAGTCTTTTCTGAAACATGCATTATCATCTTAGAGTTATTTCTAATAGAATCCAAGTTGTCAGCTACACTTTGCATGATTTTATTGGTATCAGGAATAGATTCTTGTTTTTGACGAACCTTGCCAACCTGGTCATGAAGCTTACTTACTTGATCATTAATTTTATCAATCAGAGTGGAATGTGTTTTCACTTGGCTCATTCCAGAGAATAGCCGCTGGGTGTCTTCTTCAATAATGTTTATCTGTCTTGAATTCTTTTGAATTTGTTCAAGTGACGCGTTGACTGCATCTACCATACTCTTCAGTGAGATCAGTATCTTCTGATTCTCTGCAAAAATCTTTGACATTGCTTTGACTTCTGAGGCCAGAATCTTGGTGGCATCAGAAATTGAACTCATTTTTTTGAGAACATCGGAAGTCGAGTCTCTATCCTGTTTAGATTCTACTCGTTTTGATTTAGCCACTTTTAATTAGAACAAAGCTAGCCGATAAAAAAGTTCGTTTTTGATTTTTGTGTATGTTAAAAAAATAGCCCAGAGTTAGTTATTAACTGTCTCTGGGTCATGGAGAACTTCGTGAAACATCTTTTCTACCAAGCCGTTTGCAGTCTCGATGAACTGTTTTGGACAAAATTCGCAGCTTAACATGAATTACCGTACCATACCGTACTATTAACATCGTGGTAAGTTCAGTATTACCGGCATGAATGTTCATTTGTTTTCAAGATTTCATGAGACAGAGTTTATTCAGTATCGTAATACTGCAGGAGCTCAGTTTCTTGACACATTATCTAAATCTTGAGAGAGCAGTCAGATACCCCAGGTATAATTCATCATAATCAGCAATACCCAATCATCATTCTGCTATTGGTTTTATCTCATCATAACTTATAATTTGACTTGCTTATGACTAGAACAAGTAATCTCATCTGGCAAACCGTCGTCTCAGTGAGAGACTTGATATGAAGCAATAATTTTTCACTAAATTGTCGGTCTAGGCTACGTTGGGTATTAAATAAAATTTCGCGACAGATCTCAGCATGACCGTGAATATCTTGCAGAGAATAGAGTCTGCAGGAGTAGATGGTATCAAGAAGGTTGCCCTGAAGAAAATATACGGCAAAGAATGCGACAATATGCTTGAGAGACTCAAGAAAAAAGAACAAATATTCATTGAAAAAAAAGGAGTCACTTATTGTATCTGGTCTAAAGAAAATTATATTCATTATCTAACTCAAAATGATCCGAAATTCAAGCTGGTGCTTGACATGGTATCTGGCACAAGCCAATCTGAACCCAAGGGGCATACACAGAATTTGCTAGAGGAAGTGGAAAGCATCTCGAATCAAGATTCTGCCTTGGCAAACGATGATTTTGAAATTGTCTTTAACAAGTACCTAAATGAATCATCTACTTCTATTGGATGGACACAATTTTCCAAGGTTAGGGAAAAAATTTGTGAAGCTAAAAATCTATCAAAGGAAAAATTTTACACGTTAGCTGCTGATCTTATTGAGCAAAAAAGAGAAAGATACGAAGTCTCGTCAGGCGGTCACGAAGGAATTATTGTTCGTGGGCTTGTTCATGGTTATGTGAGGAATCTCTAATGTACGCTTATGGATTAGAAACCAATCCTTACCCTAGCAGTCCTACACCTACAGAAAAAGATGCAAAAATTCTTG
>Ga0066680_10000870_pt1 | contig 11355 bp, 9 predicted proteins | sample GraSoiAngelo_129_FD_62297 | JGI IMG/M metagenome (GOLD analysis project Ga0066680, IMG submission 62297) | Grasslands soil microbial communities from the Angelo Coastal Reserve, California, USA - 14_0927_12_40cm | ecosystem: Environmental > Terrestrial > Soil > Grasslands | place: USA... | reverse complement strand
CTTATGACTTTAGGTTGTGATGGAATTTTTGTAGGTTCTGGTGTATTCAAATCGGAAGATGCAAAAGAAAGAGCACAAGCCATAGTCTTGGCTACAACCTTCTGGGAAGATCCCGATAAGGTAAAAGAAGCACAGAAGATGATTGACGAAAGGCAGTCAATGCTGGGACTGGATACCAAAGATCTTGAACTTAGAATGCAAGAGCGTGGAAGTACCGCATGACTGGTCTTAACATAGGGATTTTGGCAGTTCAAGGAGATGTTGCAGAAAATATTATGGCTACAAAGATGTCTCTAGAAGAACTTGGTATAAATGGTACAGTAAATGAAATAAAGACACCAGAACAGATTGCTGACCTTGATGGTTTGATAATTCCTGGGGGAGAGAGTACTGTTATTGGTACACTTTCCTTGGTTAATGGTTCACTCAAGAAAATTAAGGAAAGGATTGCTAATGGAATGCCTGTTTTTGGCATATGTGCTGGCCTGATCCTCCTTTCAAAAAAGGCAAAAGACAGGGTAATTGGTGAAATGGACCAACCTTTGCTTGATTTCCTTGATATAAAAATAGAGAGAAATGCCTTTGGAAGGCAACGGGATTCCTTTGAATCAGAAATTCCTATGGAAAAGATAGGAATACCAAAGTTTCATGGTGTGTTCATTCGGGCCCCTTCTATAATAGAAGCAGGAAAGGATGTGGAAATTCTTTCAAAATTTAACGAAAAAATAATAGCTGTAAAACAAGGTAATATTATAGGCACTTCATTCCATCCGGAGCTTACTGGAGATCTTTCTCTCCACAAATATTTTGTAAACCTAGTACAAAAGAAAAACTGATTCCAGAGTTCAATTATAAAATATCGTCACGTCGGAACACCGTTTATATTAAATTCGGATTATCTTTGCATTGTACTAATGGACATAGAAACTACTCCAGAACTTGTATCACAAGTTTATAAAAAACTAGAAGAAAATATTTCAAAATACAGAAAGATGGTCAATAGCCCGCTTACACTAGCAGAAAAAATTTTGGTAGGTCATCTGGATAACATTGAAACTGCGAAGCCAGAACTAGGTAAAAGCTACGTCTTTTTGCGCCCTGATCGAGCAGCACTACAAGATGTAACAGGACAGATGGTGATCCTTCAGTTTATGCAGTCTGGTCTTAAAAGAACAAAACTTCCTACCACAGTGCACTGTGATCATCTGATTCAAGCAAGGGTTAGAGGAGATGTGGATACAAAGGTTGCTCTTGACGAAAATAGTGAGGTATACAAATTTCTTGAATCAGCTTCAAGAAAATATGGGATTGGTTTCTGGAAACCAGGCGCAGGAATAATTCATCAGGTGGTGCTTGAGAATTATGCCTTTCCTGGTGGGTTAATGATAGGAACTGACTCTCACACACCTAATGCAGGTGGTTTGGGGATGTTAGCAATTGGAGTGGGAGGGCTAGATGCGGCTGAAGTTATGGCAGGATTTCCGTGGGAACTTTTGTATCCCAAGAAAATTGGAGTTTACCTCAAGGGGGAACTAAATGGGTGGACAGCTCCAAAAGATGTTATACTATATGTAGCGTGGAAGTTGACAGTTTCAGGCGGAACAAATGCAATTATAGAGTATTTTGGACCTGGTGCAAGATCAATTAGTTGTACTGGTAAAGCTACAATAACAAACATGGGAGCTGAAGTTGGAGCCACGTGTTCTGTTTTTCCATACGATGAAAAAATGGAAGCTTACCTCAGAACTACTGGTAGAGGAGAGATAGCTGATCTTGCTAACAAGCACAAAGGACTACTTACTGCTGATGCTGCGGTTGAACAAAATCCAGAAAAATATTTTGATAAAATAATCGAGATAGATCTATCTACACTTGAACCTTACATAGTAGGGCCACATACTCCAGACCTTGCAAGACCTATATCGCAACTTGCAGAAGACGTTAAAAAGAATAATTATCTGGATAGTATCTCTGTGGCTCTCATTGGAAGCTGCACCAATTCTTCTTATGAAGACATGACACGAGCAGCAAATGTTGCAGAACAAGCCAAGTCTAAGGGAATAAAGGTAAAGATTCCACTTCTTGTTACCCCTGGTTCAGAACAGATAAGAGCTACAATAGAACGCGACGGTCAGATGGAAATTCTGACCAATATAGGTGCCACCGTGTTAGCAAATGCTTGTGGTCCCTGTATAGGACAATGGAAGAGACCTGAGCTAAAGCCAGGAGAGTCAAACACTATTCTAACATCGTTTAATCGAAATTTCCCTGGACGAAACGATGGGAGGAGAGAGACAATGAGTTTCATGGGCAGCCCTGAACTTGTCGTTGCTATAGCACTTGGAGGCAATCTCTCATTTAATCCTCTCAAAGACACCTTGAAAACGCCTGAAGGAAAAGAATTCAAACTAGATCCTCCAAACAAGGCACCAGAAGTACCATCAAAGGGATTCAAGAGTATCATAGATGTCTATGTTCCTCCATCGGAAAACCCGGAAGAGCTAGAAGTGATAATAAATCCAAACAGTAGTAGATTGCAAAAGCTAGAACCATTTCCAAAATGGGACGGACAAGATTTTCTTGAATTGTCAATCCTGTTAAAGGCCAAGGGAAAATGTACTACTGATCATATTTCTCCGGCAGGTGCGTGGCTGATGTATAGAGGACATCTCGATAAGATAAGTGATAACATATTTCTTGGAGCTGTCAACGCATTCACGAACGAAGTCGGAAAAGGAAAAAATCAGCTAACCGGAAAGACAGAATCATTTCCTGTTATAGCAAGACAGTATAAAGAAAGGGGATTAAAGTGGGTAGTTATTGGGGACAGCAATTATGGAGAAGGGAGTAGCAGGGAACATGCAGCAATGTCTCCAAGATATTTGGCCTGCACTGCAGTGATTGCAAGAAGTTTTGCGCGAATTCACGAAACTAACCTGAAAAAACAAGGAGTGCTTGCTCTCACTTTTGCTAATTCCTCAGACTATGACAAGATTAGGGAAACAGATAGGATAAGTCTCATTGGACTAAAAGACCTCAAACCTGAAAAACCTGTGAATTGCATTATTTATCATGAAGATGGATATAAAGAAGAGATCTCGCTAAAGCATTCGTATAACGACTTTCAAATAAAATGGTTTCAGGCTGGTTCAGCCCTTAACATCTTACGTGAAAGCGAAAAATTAACGCATTAAAAATATGGTCAGGAAAACTCCCCTTTATTTTTGTGATAACTGTGATGAACCAAAAGTTTGATCCAAATGAGCTTTACAATAGAGTCGTTCATTATTACATAGACAAGAAAGGATACACAAAAGAAAAGGCAAATGAGATTGCTCAAAAAGTGGTGGAAAGAGAAAAATCAAGACGCATCTGTAAGAACATCAATTGTGGCCATTCAATGGATGATCATATAAGAAGCAAAGAGACATGTCTGGTTCTTGATTGTGATTGTAGGAGATTTGTCAACTAGAAGTCTTTAGAACTATTTTACCAAATTGACTACTTTGTTCCATCTTCTGATGAGCAAGTGAAGTGTCCTTTAATTCAAATACGCTGTCAACTATGGGCCGTATCCTTTTTAATTTCATGAATCTATGCAATGAGATAAGTTGTGATTTTGAACCTAAATATGCGCCTATGATTTGACCTTCTTTGCTATAAAACGATCGAATGTTTACTGTGGCTTCTGCCCCTGTTGTTGTTCCACACGCAATCACTCTTCCACCTATTTTCAAGACGTCAATACTTACAGGCCATGTTTTAGAGCCTACATGATCTATTACTGCATTTACTCCTTCGCCATTGGTGTGTTTTAAGACTTCAGTAGAAACTTCTGATTTAGTTCTATCTATTACAAAATCTGCCCCTAATTTCTTTGCAAGATCAAACTTGTTTTTATCTGAAGTAACTGTAATGATTTTGAGTCCTTTTGCTTTAGCAAGTAAAATCGCGGCAGAACCGACACCACTGTTTGCACCCCAGATAAGAATAGTATCATCTTTCTTACATCTTGATCGTTCTAACATATTCCAAGCGGTAAGGTATGATATGTTAAGAGAAGACGCCTCGACATCTGTTAACCAGCTAGGTTTTTTTACAATATTTCTCTTAGGAACCTGTATCAGTTCTGCATATCCGCCTTGGTACTTGTTGAATCCGCCTATGATAGAAAATGAAACTCTAGGGGCATCGCTTTCTACCGCTGGATAGACAACTACCTTTTCGCCCTTTCTAAAATTTCCAAATCCATCTGCGAGTGTGCCGCAGATGTCGCCGCCTAATACATGCGGAAACGAAATAGTTTTGTCTGGTAAGCCAGTTCTGACCCAAATATCTAGATGGTTTACTGCACAATAATTCACTCTAATTATTACATGATCTTTTTCAGGCTCAGGATCTTTGATTTCTTGATAAGATAAAACATCCGGTCCTCCATGCTTCCAAATTACAGTAGCCTTCAACTGTTAGTTGATTGCAAAATTAGTATTTTAGGTTGTGCATTGTCCTCAGATCCTTTGCAAAAGGTTCAAGACTTGAGGGCACCGGAATCTCAATAGGATCTTTCAGTGAAAGACCAGAGCCTTTCTTTTTGTTCCAAACATCAGAATTGAATTCTGTTATTTCTTTTGTGAACTTGGTCCAATCCTCATGATTCTCTGTCTCAACAAATCTTTCATTATGAATAGTCTTTTCAGCGTAAAGATTCTGCCACAAATAATCCGTAATGAATGGTGTTATTGGAGCAAGTAGGATTAGTAGTGTAGAAAGTACTTTGTGAAGTGTAAATATGGCACCGTCGCGTTCGTCTTCTGCAAAACCAGCGCCATAAGCTCTACCCTTAGCCATTTCTATGTAGTGGGCAGCAAAGAGATTCCATGTAAATTCTCTAATCGCGGTTGCCGGAATAAAGAAATTGTATTCACTATATCCTTTTTTGCATTCTAAAACAAGTCTATCAAGCTCGGAAAGTATCCATTTGTCAGAGGGACTTGTTTTTCCAGATTTTATGACTGCAAAGGAAGATAGAAACCTCGAAACGTTCCAGAGCTTGCTAAGAAACTTTTTCGTTGTTTCTATTTTTTGTTCTGAACATCTGAAATCATAACCAAGGTTAATTTCACTTGCACTCCAAAAACGGAAAGTGTCAGCGCCAAATTTTTGAATTATTGGTAGAGGATCTATTACGTTTCCTTTACTTTTACTCATTTTGGAACCATGTTCGTCTACACCATATCCCATTATCCACGCCTCATGCCATGGCGATTTGCTGGTAAGCTGTTCGCATCTCAAAATGGTATAGTAAAGCCAGGTGCGTACAATATCTTTTGATTGTGGTCTTATTGTTGCTGGATATGTCTTTCTGAAGAATTCCTCATCCTGCTTGTACTTGGAAATGTAAAGAGGAGAGATGCTAGAATCCATCCAGGTATCAAAGGTCCTTTCCTCGCCCATAAATTCAGCTGCGCCACATTTGATACATTTTCTGATGGGGCTCTTGTCCTTCCAAGGCTTGTAATACTTTCCCGGTTCAGGTACGTGAGGTTCTTTACAGCTCTTACAATACCAAATCGGTATCTCTGTTCCATAATACCTTCTTCTTGAGATTGGCCAATCGATTGATATGGATTCTAGCCAATTCATCAGGATTTGCTTATGCATTGGAGGGTGAAAGATGATCTTTGAGCTTAAATCCCTTATTCTTTCTACAGAATCTTTTTGTTTGAGGTAATATTCTTCCATTGGTATTATTTCAATGGGGATTTTGCTGCGTTCTGAAATTGGAGTTCTATGATTGATGCTTTCGATCTTCTCTACAAACCCATGATTTTGTAGGTCCACTATTATTTTCTCCCTTGCTTGTTTTACCTTCAATCCCGCATATGGCCCTGCGACCTCAGTTAGCCGACCATTTGTATCAATTGCCACTATCTCTTGTAATTTGAGTTCTCTAAATAACGCAACATCATTTTGATCTCCGTAACTGCAAACCATCACTGCACCTGAACCAAATTCTTTTTCAGCTGAAGGATGAGTCTTAATCTCAACATCTCTATTTATCAGAGGAATCGCCACTTTCGTGCCCAAAAGGTCCATGTATCTTTCATCCTCAGGATTGACAACTATTGCTTGACAAGCGCAAAGAAGTTCAGGCCTTGTACTTGCAATCGTGAGTATTTGATCACGTCCTTTTATCTTAAATTTCATGTAGACTAGTTTTGTTGGAATTTCTTCATAGGTAATCTCAGCATCAGCAATGGTTGTACCAGTTACCCAATCGTAGTTGTTGGGTCTGTTTGCGATATATACTAATCCCTTTTTCCACAGCTCGATAAAAGTGGACTGTGTTAGAGTACGGTATTGTTCTGAATCTGTTCTGTAATAATCTGAGAAATTACCGCTAAGACCTAAACTTTTCATTATCTGTATCATTTCGGCCTCAAGATCATCAAGAGCGGTTGCACATAGTTTTAGAAATTCGCCACGATCTGTTTCATGCATCCTTATGTTATACTTTTTCTCTGTGTACATCTCAACTGGAAGCCCATTCCTGTCTATGCCTATTGGAAACAGCACGTTTTTGCTTAACATCCTTGCTGTTCTAGCAATCATGTCTATCTGAGTATAGTGAGCTGCTGCTCCAATATGCCACGGTCTTCCGGATGGATAGGGTGGAGGAGTATCAATTACAAAGATATCTCCTTCTGCGTAAAAATCGTAAATTCGTGATTCTTCCCATTGCTTTAGAATCTGTTTTTCAATCTCTGGATTCCAAGCAGTTTCCTTTATCGTTGGTTCCATATCACTATGGCTTTGAAATTTGAGATAGTATGTGAGCCCCTTTGTTATAGCCCTCGTAGATATATACGCCTACAGCTTCTATGTTCTTTGGCATCTTAGGAGCTAGAAGTTTTATTATTTCAGTAGATAGATTTTCTACCGTTGCTTCTCCTTCCAACATGTATGTTGTATCTTTTGGAACTTGAAGATCAAATCTGCCCTTTGGGCCGTCAAATGCAACTTTGTAATGTAGCTCATCTTCTTTTACAAGATATTTTCTGTTTATGAAGAACTTGTGATCTAGAACTGAAATAACTTCCTTTATGATCTTTTTTGCATCACCGAAATCGATAAGTAAATTATTCTTCATCTCTCCTACGAGTTCAATCATCACAGATGATGTATGTCCATGAAGGATTGAGCATTTTTCAACTAACGGCAAAATGTGAGCGTAATCGAATGCAAAAGAAGGATCTTCTATGAATATTGATCCTGTTTGAACTTCTTTTGTCTTGTGGAGGACAATATCCTCAAGTTCTCTAAGTTGAGCAGCGTATTTTGGATGGCCTATTGCGATTATCTTGGTATCTACCAATTCATTTTTGAGTTCTTTATATTTTGCAATGTCTTTTTCGTCATCTATGACCTCAATGAATCCCTTCTCTGTCTTGAAGTCAACGTTGATTCTCTTTCCGTTTTTTAGTGTAATATCATAACCGTATTGATATTGAACTTCCAAGAATGTTAGTATCTCAGCTATTGAAAGTTCTGTCCTGCTTCTGAGAAGATTTCCTTTTCTGTCTATGTATCGAAAATCTGAATCTAAAACAGCAGAACCACTAGGCATTTGAAAAAGTTTGGACTATCGGTATATAAATTCTGTACACGTAGATTTGAATTCATCTTTTATTTCACTAATGAATTTAGGATCTCCGCTAGGTTGATGTCGTTTTGTGTTATTCCTCCTGCATCATGAGTGACAAGGTCTACCCTTATCTTATTGTAAACATTGAACCATTCTGGATGGTGATTCATTTTCTCTATATGAATTGCAGCTCTGCTCATGAATCCAAACGCTTCGATAAAGTCCTTGAAGATGAAATCTTTGTGGAGTTTACCATTTGTTACATTCCATCCAGGAAGATTAGACAACGCCTTTTTAATTTGTTCCTCCGAGAGTTTCTCGAGTGTCATAATTTTTTTCAACGAACCTTATATTTAACTCTCAAGGACAAAAGCTTTGAAAAGCCATAGAATTACAGATATGATGACAAATTTAGAAAAAAAATTAGAAAAACAAATCATTAGGTCGATACAGAATGTGATGGATTCAAAAAAGATTGGAATAGCTTTTTCTGGAGGAGTTGATAGCTCTCTTCTTGCAAAGATTACGACCGACCTAGGTTATGATGTGTTACTACTAACAATTGGATTTGATGATTCGCATGATATTAAATTCTCACAGGATATAGCAACTATGTTAGGCTACAAGCACGTTATAGAAACCATATCTGAAAAAACATTTTCCGAAGTAGCAAAAAGAATTAGGCAGATAATTCAGACTGATAACCTCTCTTGGAACGAAAACTGTATCGCCTTTTATTATGTATCAGAGCTTGCAAAAAAGCATGATATCAAAAAAGTACTCACTGCAAACGGAATAGATGAACTTTTTTGCGGTTACAATTCATACAGGGAAGCAATTGGTCAAGGTGAGAATGCGGTGATAACAATGATGGAAAAGAAACTAGATAATGAAATCGAAATGATGAATGCTGTTAATTCCATTACCTCAGAGTTTGGAATTCATGTTATTCAACCATTTCTCTCAACGAAGTTCATCGAATTTGCAAAGAAAATGCCACTTGATGAAAAAATACACGGTCCAGACGATTTAATAAGAAAGCACATAATTCGTAAACTGGCATTATCGACTGGTATACCAACGTATTCTGCATTCAAAAGGAAAAAGGCATTACAATATGGATCTCTCATTCACAAGAATCTTATGAAGGTCAGGAAAACTTGGAACAAGATCTCCTAACTATGTTGTCGACATTTTTTATTATTTGGCTTGATGCACCAAGATGATTTTCGGGAGAGAAGATATTCTCTATCTCTTCTTCAGTAAGATGAGACGAAATAGCTGAGTCGTTATTTACGGCATCCCTGAAATCCGTACCCTCTTCTGAACAAGTAAATGCTACTCGTTGAATATCTCTATACGCTTCAAATCGTGGTACTCCCTTCTTTATGAGTTCATCAAGCACAAACTCTGCAAAAATTTGGCCCCTAGTGAACTCTAGATTCTGTCGTATTCTGTCTTCATTAATATGCAACTCACTTAGAATTCTTATCATCGTCTCCAACATTTCGTCTATTAGTATTGAACTTGTCGGAAGTATGAACCTCTCATTAGCAGAATTGGAAAGATCTCGTTCATGCCAAAGTGGAATGTTCTCGAATGCTACAGAAATTTGACTACGCAACAACTTTGAAAGTGATGTAACTCGTTCACTCTTCACTGGATTTCTCTTGACGGGAACTGCACTACTTCCTATCTGACCCCTTCGAAAAGGTTCTGAGACTTCATCTATCTCAGTCCTCTGTAGATTACGTATTTCTATGGCTATCTTCTCAAGTGTAGCGCCTATCAAAGCCATGGAAAAAACGTATTCAGCGTATCTCTCGCGAGGAACTATCTGAGTTGCTACATCCGCTGGAAAGAGAGAAAGCTTCTTTGCTACACTTCTTTGGATCTCCAAGGCTTTTGAACCCATCAAAGAACCGGTTCCAACTACACCTAGTGTTTTACACATCATGACTCGTTTCTTAAATTCCTCAATTCTTTCAACATGCTTTGACATCTCAAGTGCCCAATTTGCAAATTTTAAACCAAACGATATAACACTTGCATGCTGACCATGGGTTCTTCCCACAGCAGGAACATTATTGTATTTGATAGCTATCTTAGATAAAATCAAACCTAATTTCGCAACTTTGGGCTCTATGATGCGGATAGCATCACGAATTTGTAAAGAATTACTGGTATCAACTAAATCATTGCTTGTTAAACCATAATGTATCCATGGCTTTGCCGAAGACTTGCATATTTCACTTAATGCTTCTACTAACGCGGCCGTGTCATGATCACTTTTTGCCTCTAACTGTTTGATTCTACTCACAGTAATTTTTCCAGATCTTGCCATCGACGAAATGTTTTGGGCGGCGTTCTTTGGTATCATTCCAACTTCTGACTGCGATTTGGCTACGGCTGCTTCTATCTCTAGCTGATATGTAATTTTCCTCTGTTCATCAAAGATTTCCTTCATCTGCTTAGTTCCATATCGTCCAGCATCAATAGGTGAGATTGGCATAACTGAGATGGATTGTTCTGGGAAAATAAATCTACTTGATGTAGATTGTAGGCTATAACATAGCACTAGTCTTTTATACTGATACTCAACGCAGAGATATGGTAGACACGAAGAAAGAAAGGAAAAATTTGAGTGACAATAACTCAAAATATGAAACGTTAACTCTAGATGTACGAAGTTACACGATTTGTATAGACATACTACAAAACTGATAAAATAGTAATCTAAAAACACTTGTCTTACCCATGATTTAAATTGTGTAGAGATTCCTTTTCTCGCAGAAAGAAATGGGTTCACTGATTCCAAAGAAAGTAGGGAATATGGAATATCGAATAGATGTGGATTCATCTCGAGGTATGAATGTTCCAGTTACGATATACGCAGATGAAGGATTGTTACAAAAGATGCTAACAGATAGAACAATTACACAAGCTGTAAATGTTTCAACCTTACCTGGAGTCCAAAAGCATGTAGTAGTTTTACCAGACGGTCATGAAGGATACGGCTTTCCTGTTGGAGGTGTAGCTGCCATGGATGCTGAGGAAGGAATGATAAGTCCTGGTGGAGTGGGTTATGATATTAACTGCGGTGTTAGACTTATCAAAACAAATCTTGACGAGAAAGATGTTAGGCCTAGACTTAGGGATTTGGTGACAGAGTTATTCAAATCAATTCCATCTGGTGTTGGATCAAAAGGTGCAGTAAAGTTAAGCTCGTCAGATCTGGACGAAGTACTCGTAAAGGGGGTACAATGGGCAGTAGACCACGGTTATGGATCCAAAGATGATGCTGACGTATGTGAAGAAAATGGACAGATAAAAAATGCGGATCCAAGCAAAGTGTCGCCAACTGCACGTAAGCGTGGTTCCCCTCAACTGGGCAGCCTAGGTTCTGGTAATCACTTTCTTGAGGTTCAACGGGTAGAACAAATTCATGATAAAGAGGCATCTGCGAGAATGGGCATTTATAATGAGGGCCAAATCACAGTGTTAATCCACTGTGGTTCAAGAGGCTTTGGGCATCAAGTCTGCAGTGACTATCTTAGAGTCTCTGAACATGCATTTCAAAAATACAAGATTAGACTAGTGGACAGAGAACTTGCATGTGTGCCAAATTCATCAGAGGAGGGAGAATCATATAGAAAGGCAATGTTTGCTGCATTGAATTTTGCATGGAGTAACCGACAGATGATTACTCA
>Ga0066680_10000869_pt1 | contig 11362 bp, 15 predicted proteins | sample GraSoiAngelo_129_FD_62297 | JGI IMG/M metagenome (GOLD analysis project Ga0066680, IMG submission 62297) | Grasslands soil microbial communities from the Angelo Coastal Reserve, California, USA - 14_0927_12_40cm | ecosystem: Environmental > Terrestrial > Soil > Grasslands | place: USA... | reverse complement strand
GATTGAGAAAATGCCTACCCGTGATAGGCTTTGCGAGCAATGCTTTCGTCGCGGAGGAGAACCGCTCTTGCGTCGCGAGATGCGTTCGCTAAGACCCCCCCTTCCATAGAGAAGATTTTCTGTCTGGCACTGATTTCTGGCGATTATAGCCAATCAAAGCACAATCCAGGCTTGGATGGCAAGGCGAAGAAACGGGAAATCGTCGGCGATCTCCGAACGAATTGTGGGCGAAATTTTCGGCATGTCTCAGATCGCCAAAAAGGGTTCAATCTGGGCGAATTTGTTGAGAAATTGCAGGACTCTGTTACTTGAAGGAAACCTCCCGGGTCATCTGACCGCATTCCCGACAAAAGGACTTCAGCTTGGCGAAGACGCTTGGGCTTCTCACTCGTTCGTGCTCGTGTCGATGCGCCGTAGTTTTCTTGCAGTTCGGACACCATTCCATATCGATTTCAGTCATAAATCTCGCAGATAGTCTTGGAATGGTTTGAACAACAGCGCCGAGTGAAAGTGAAAATAACTCGAGCTTGCTAGGCAGCGAATCTTTTTTCGGAACTGTCTATTGTTTAACCGTTCACTGTTAGATCCTAGATCCATTGGACAACATTGCTGATCAAGAGGTCCCAACTCGTACCTGAGTGTACCGCACCCTTCGTCACTAGGAAGTGAAGTAATGGAGAGTTCAGAGCCGAAGCGCCGGGGTAGACCTCCAGCATTCAGCCCTCAACGGAAAGGAATGCACGAGATTCATCTGCACTTGGGAGCTGAAATTTGGACGGCGCTCAAAGACTATTCCGAGGAAACAGGCGAATTATCTCTTAGCGAAACCGTTAGAAGAATCGTAAGGACACAGCTCCTCGAGTTGGGCTATGTCAAGCAAAAAGCCCGCCTTTTTCCCCAATCCAATAAAAATCCATAAGATATCCATGGAAAATCCATTTTTTGGATTTTTCTCGCGGGCACTGTTAATATATTTTCTAGGCCCAATAGTCCAGTAGCCGGAAAGCAGACGGCTCAAACGCTGTAGACGCCCATGGGCGTGATGCCAGCGATTCTCCCTCGCCCGGAGCAAACGGGGAGGCACCAACAATTAGAGGACAAGTCCGCATTAAGCAACTGATCGATCTTCTCACCGCGGGAGATCCTACAAACGCCACGACCTACCCCGCTGAATTCTGGGTCGACAACTCAGAGAACTGCCACTTGGCACCGCTAGGCGCTTGGGGATCAGATCCAAACCCTTCCAGTTACCCTAACACGTTGAGTGTTGGCAGCGAACATATTCTGAATAATTTCCGCAAGGATATTCTCAATCTGAAAAACAAGGTCCATTTTGTCACAGCCTACATCAACCCCTCAAACCGGGATTCCTTTACGGAAGGCAATGCCAGTGCATGGAGCTTCAGCAACAACGGCGTCGGAGGTTCCAGCACCGTGTCTGACGACAGTAGCGCCGGCAACTTCAAGGTGGGATCCAAGAGCATCAAAGCCAACTGGGCCACTATGAACCCTGCTCCTACCACTGTTGCACTGAACTATCCATCTGCAACAAATCTTGCTCTCGACACCACCAAACTTGGTGGAAAGATCACTCCTGCAAGGATCATATTCTTCGTCAAGTGCGACCAGGCGATCTTCTATCCTCAGGTTCAGTTCGTGACAACTAGCCCCAACGCAGTCTTCACCAGTCCATCTCTCCCCGACGTCAACGGAGTGAACACGAGCGATTGGCACCGCTTCGAGGTGTTCATTGGACCCTATGGAGACAACTTTGTCTCTGGCCCCGGGGCCAACTGGACCAACATCAACCAGATACAGTTCCTCTTCAGCTTCAACGCGCCGGGACCTGGAGGGGGCAACATCTGGGTTGACGGAGTCTACATCGAAGGACAGAATCACTTCGTAGCCACCAACTCTATCAAGCAGAGCCAGTATGGTACTCGAGAGACAAGTCTCACCAGCACCAAACACCGGAACGCTACAACCCAACAAGCCCTCGCGAAAGCAGAGCTTATCCGGCTAGACAGTCCGATACTGCGAGGCACGGTTCAGGTTCCCGGGATACCCGACATCCTCCCAGGACAGAAAGTCACTATCAACGCACCGAGCGCCAACCTCTCCAATACTATATTACGGGTTCTCACAGTGAAACATCATTATGGCCAGGATAATTTCACAACGACATTAGAGCTAACAGATGATCTGGTCAACTATCAAGCCTTAAAAGTGACGAGCATGGCGGACTTGCTTCTGCAAATCCATACGCCGAAGTCGAAGGCGCAGCGGGAGAAAGATATCGAGATGGGAAACCCGTTGACGCTGTCAGGACAGCCGGACTTTACTACGACAGCTCAGACCAGAGACTATCCTAGCTAGTTGCCTCTTGGGGTCAAAATTTACCTTTGGTTGAGTTCCCGCTGTCAGACATTTGTAATCCCGTTAAGAACATGGGATTCGTCGGCAATAAACGCCTATCTTGGTTCTCAGTGCGATATGTGGTCAGAACGGGGTTACATCCTGAATTCAAGTAAGCGAGTTACGTTTTCGGCTTAGGCTGCTCGACATCATTTCCCGTGTAGCGAACCAGCGTACCAACTTTCCCGCATTCAGGACACATCTTGAGGGGAGCACCACTCCCTATCTTTGCGTCACAAGAGGTGCATCGCCATTGCGGAATCATGTGTCTATCCCCATGTATTTTCTAGCCGTTTCCCATGTGAATCCTTCAAGTCTCTTCCAATTGGTATAAGCAAATCCGTACTTTTCAATGTTCAACTGTTCGAGGCGCGGGATTTCGTGAAGATATTGCTCAGTCGCGTCAGGCGACCGCTTGAGCAGTGACAAGAGCTTCTGGGCAGTTTTATCATCGATATACCTGAAGGTTCTGAAGAATTTGTCGAGATGAACAGGATGAAGCAAGCGAGAAAGGTCTTGAAGTCGAAAGCCCGGATTTACAAAACGGCACTCCTCAGCTGCAAGCTGATAGTCATCTCCACCCCCTTTGTACGGGATTGGAGGTCCCTTGTGATACCATCCTATCCGATAGTAGCCGGTCAGGACTCTGGTTCGTTCTCGCTTGGTGCAGAAGAAGATGTATTTTATACCCTCCCCAACGACGCCGGCACGCATTTTTTGTTCGCATGTGCTGAATAGCCCGTACGTTTTCGTCTCGATGTTCGGGTCTGATTTACTGTCCATGTTGGTCGTTATGTCACGAACTGGTACTTTCGACTTGGAGTCGCTGTGGTAGAACGAGAGTACAGACTTTCCGGCGTTGCCTTCCTGAAGGGGAATCCACGGAGAATTCGGAGGTCTCACATCTTGGGGCAATGATTTTATCGTAGCATCTCGGTGGTTATTATCCTAAATGCCTCGACGAGCTTTCCTCTCGTTTTCGTATGACGACACCGCCCAAGCTAGTGGATTCAACCTTCTACAGTGGAACCCTAACGTAGACTTCGACTTTGTGGGTCGGCATCTGCTAAGCAAGGTTGACAGCGAGAATGATGACTACATCAAATCGAGAATCAGGGAAGAAATGCATGGAACATCTATGCTAATTTGTCTAATTGGTCAAACGACCCATCAGAGCCCATGGGTAGATTGGGAAATTCGGGAAGCGATGGCACAAGGCAAAGGAATCTTGGGTATTCGGCTGAAGGGTCAAGAGGGAGCACCCATACCGCCAGCACTTCAGGAAGCCGGAGCGAATGTGATAGACTGGAATCCCGATGCATTCGGCGACGAGATGGAACAGGCGGCTCTAATCGCTAATCGCCCAGAACTCGGTCCTCCTCCCACTCGATATGCTAGTAGCGGTGGGTGCGGGTAGCTAAGGTCCAACAAGCCGTCGAACCCTCCATATCGTGTGCTCGCGGCTAATCGTTCTCTCGACTTCTAGAACCAGCTCCTCAAGCTCTTGGTCGGTGGTAACTTCGCGGGCTCTATCCTCCAGCGCTGCTAGTTCTTGGGATACTATCCCATATGATTGTGAGAGTTCTTGATGACTTCGAGCGGTAGTCCATGACAGCCCAGATGTTGCCAGCGTCGTGACTACTCCGACTGGATTGACCGGAGAGTTGGGAAACGCGATTAGGATGAGAGCGATAATCGCGGAGAGCACCTGTAGTGAGAATGTTGCGTAGAACCAATTGTTCCCCGAATTTTTGTTCTTCAATCCTTTGTTTCGATACCACCCTCTTTGGTCTTGTATGCGGTCTTTCAGGTAGGTTTCCTTACGTTTGTCTAGAGACTGTTTCCGCAATTCGAGCATATACTGGCTAACTTGAGTGCCTTCGGTCGGGACCGAGACGACTTCTTGTTTGACTTCTGGCTGATCATCCAGACATTGGAGAACATCCTTGGCAAATTGACTTCCTATGGTCGAAGTCACCGTATCATGATACGGTGTAGCTTTCATCATGAACCTCCACGTGATTACCTTAATAGATTCCGCCACAGCTCTACACGAGAACCATCGTCGGTCGTATCTTTGATGCCACGCTATCGCATTGAAGACCACAACGAAAAACAGCAAGGTGGCAATCAGAACAGCCTTTGGAAGATTGAGCCAGGCTGGCGTAACAACAGAGGCGCTTCCCGCAACCAGTACTAAGGCGACAATCCGTGCTTTTAGAAATTGAAAGTGTCTTTTCTGGTTCTTTATCGCCGCTGCATCCATTACCTGATAGAGAGCCGGGTACGCTGAGTTCTCCGAAGTCACGACCCCAGCTTGGTCAAAGTCTTAGGCTAGAATTTGCGTCTTGCTTCGACAGCACGCAATCTATCTTTGTAGCTATTCTCGAGGTCCACGTCGAAGAGATTGGCGAACTTGAGGGCAAAAATTAGGAGGTCAGGAATTCTGTCAGATACCAGCTTGTCCACTTCATATTTTTCCCCGTGATGCATTTTTTCACAGTATGTGCTGAACAATCCCGCGAGTTTGTTTAGGTGAAACGAGCAATGTTCAATTTGCTTACCTTTGTCCCAACTCATCATATCTTTGTGGAATTTTTCGTCATGTTCGGCTTGGACCCGTTGGAGGTCTTTGAGTTCCATCGACAGCCCAGAATCATAGCCAGCGTCGGCGTTTAAGGTAAAAGATGTGATTCCCTTCACCTTTCGAGAGTTTGTCAATGCGGTCGAGGGCTATAGCCAAGTGAGGACGTTCTGCTACAACATTCAGAAGTAGCGGAGCCGCCCATGTCACCGAGATTCAGTTTCATTCTCGTGTCTGAGAAAAGTAGCCATCTGCCTCTCAACCATCTAGGTGTCGAGTCACAGCAATTGGCGTGAGCGATTAGCTGCTAATCCCAGCCGGATGGAAACCGAACTAGCTATCAAACTACAAGATTCGGGGATCCATTACCAGACCCAGGTAGCGATACCGATTACAACAGTCGACTTCTATTTTCCGACGACTCCGCGCCCGACACTAGTCTTTGTTGACGGTCTGCCGCATCTGAGAGCTATTCAGATGGTAAAGGATGAGGAACTTAGAACTCTCCTGAGAAAGCGTGGATACAAAGTTATGGAGCTAGTCTACCGCAGCTATTCCGACAAGAAACGGGACGAACTGTTTCAGGAAATAGTCAAGCAACTGGGCAGAGAATGGAGCGCGTGAAGAGCCTCACGGGCCGCTTGGACGACCACTTTGGGTAGCGGATGAACTGCTCGGAACACTCAGTGCTTGGCTATTGTCGGAAGTCATACTTGGAATTTTCGCAGACTTGTCGCAAATGTATAACACTCGATCTGTCAAATATGGGTGAGGAGCCCTGCTCGTTTTCGCAGAGGCCACTGCCACGTTATCGAAATGACCTTTCAACAGACCGCGGAACATCCATGGCAGGTAGAAGTTCACGACATATCCTCTTGGACAGGGAATATCTGAGAAAACCGAAAGTTTGGAGTTCCATCCTTTTCTGATCCACATTATCGGTCCAACGAGAAGAGGGATGGCCCCGAACAGGCTTGCGCGGCCTACGGGATTAGGCATAACGATCAGGCACTTTTTCCCCACACGTTTCAGCTCCACGATGGCATCATCAATCTCAATCCGCTTCAAATGAATGAGGACGACGCTGCAAATCAGATAGTCAAAACTGGAATCTCGAAACGGTAACTTGCGAAGATCGCACATCACAAAAGGCAAGAGCCTCTCTCTGACTGAACGAGACATATTGAGAGAAATATCGCATGTTACGACGGACGCTTTCCTGGTATCAGCTATAGGAATCGAATTTCTACCGTAGCCACAGCCGACATCGAGGAGAGTAGAATTGGGTTCGATAAAGTCGAAAAGCCCGGAATCTGGCTCAGCAAATTTCCCAGCCTTCGGTATGGCGCGGGTCGGTCCACCCGTTCCGCAGTATGGGTCCTCTTCTCCAATGGTCTCCCACGTTTTCCGCGGATCCTTGTCAGTGGACCTATTCGTCACGCGGGGGCGCCGGCTTCAGACTTCCCATCCTTCCGGCCAACCACAAGCCCCAGCGTTGCAAGCCAACCAGGCCAATTTCTCGATGCGTCCAGTTGCTTGAGCAACTTCGTAATCGGTAACCTTCTGTAGAATGCCATTGGAAACTTTAGAACAGGACCACTAGCAACAGTGGTCAAGCCGCAATTCCGCATCATTCCGGCGACCTCTCCCACGGTAAAGTACCACTGGTCTGACTCAAACAGCCTTGTCTTGAGCGACAACCTCCTCAACCAGTTGTCAGTCTCGAAGATTAGAAACAAGAACCCCCCATCTTTGAGCACTCGATGCGACTCCTCGATGCACCGTTGAGGTTCGGGAATGAAGTGGAAGGTGTGAAAGCAGAAAACCGTGTCGAATATCGAGGACCTTAGAGGAATCTCTTCTCCATCACCCCGCACAAGCTTACTTCCATTACTCCTCGACAATCGCAGCATATCAGCCGAGATGTCGATCCCAGTGTAGTCCCAGCCCATCCGCTCTACAAATCCGATAAATCTCCCGCTCGCAGTCCCAACTTCCAGCAACGAAGGCCCGCTCACATAGCGCACAAGGAGACGCTTTTCAGTGAAGTCGATGTGTCTCCCTCCTCGGCTCGAAAAACGCTTAGAGTAATAGACGGAAGACTCTTTGTCATATGTCTTCATCACCTTCAGCTTAGAGCGAAGATTGGTTTTGATCATCGAAATCTCGCCCTAAACGGGCAGAATCCGCATAATGCTTAACCAAAAGTATGCCTGTAAGTAGACTAGACAAACCAATGCCACGATTTCGACCTTGAATCGGACAGGCTTCGCAAATACGTAGCCTAACATGACGAGTAGCATACTCGAAATGGTAATGGCGTACACTGCCACAGATCCTGGGAAATTCTCAATCGCATTGATGAAGACAAGAGGAGTACCTAGCACAAGGTATCCTGCGCTTTGCAGGATAGTGATGGAGAGAAAGGTGCTCGCAATCCCGTAGAAGTAAGAATAATACGCCAGCCCTGTGCGTTTCGTTACGAACGCGTAGAGGATTGCGAGCGGGATGACCCAGGATAACCATTGGGGTTCCGCCTGTGAGAAAGCGTTGAGCGCAACGGCGGCTACGAGGCTCCACAGCAGCAAGGGTTGAAGCGTTGAACTTGATTTCCTCACGTGCCAGACAAACAAAATGGCGATGGTGGCTACGCCCAGCCAGATCAGGGGGGATGAGCCCGTATACAGGGACCCGGAGAATATTGCGAAAACATCGTACGCCCTAGTGCTTGCACCGCTGAGACCTAGAAAGCGAAGTACAAAGCCGACGTAGAAGTCTTGCAGTCCAGCTCCCAAGTACGGGGCAAAGGAGAGACTGGTAAGTCCGCCTGCTATACCGAGCTGGATACCGAACTCTTTCCATTTTCTATGAACGAGGTTTTCTATAGCCAAGAGACCAAAGGGAACAAACCCGAATAGTTTGAGGAGACCAGCGAGTACGAACGAGACGCTTGCTAGACGCCTTTCGTTCTTCGCGAGCAGAACGAAACCGTAAACGAGTGGTAGCATCATTAGAGAGTCGTAAGTGCCCCAGGCACCAGTAAGGTAGATGATTAGGGGGTTCAGGAGATAGAGTGCCGCGTACCTAAGTTTGCCCGTAAACCGTAAGATCAGGGCAAAGATCCCGAGATCTGATAGGACTAGCGGGATACGGAAGAAGAGTCCTTCGACTATGTAGTTGGTGTGAAACATGAAGACAAGGTCGCTGAAGCCAGAGTCTCTCATGAGGACATAGAGTGAGTAGAAGGCAAGTTGGACGTAGTAGACTAGGGGCAGAGTGGGGAACAGATAGTCGAAGCGTCCCGATTCATAATACAGTCTGGCTGAGTATGCGAACAGAGCCAGATCTCCTGGGTGACCTGCAAAAGAGGCTAGCTCTATTCTCGCGATTAGCCCGACAAGAAGCGTGGCTAAGATTTTAGTTTTCATCCTCATCCTTGAACACTTTGACCAATAGACTAACCATTGCGACTGGAACGACGAAGAGGAATGTGAGGTAGTAGAACATCAAGGAATTGTAGTTTGAAGGGTTTAGACCAGCTTGAGGGAGGGGAGATGCGGAAAGAAATCTTATTTCGACACTGTCCAAACGGAAGAAGTTGATTTCCCCAGCCAAGGGCCTGACAATCAGCGAGGACGAGCCTATTTTCCCGGTGAATAGCGGCGCTGATCTGACGAGTGCAGGCGAGAGCAGTGCCAGCTCATATGTCGTCGCGAGCTTTGGGGCGTATGTGTACGCCTGGGCCACGACCGAGGCTCCTTGTGTAAAATAAAGCGTGTAGCTGAGGTTGGGGCTTCCTTTGATGTCTAATCCCACAAAGACTTGGAAAAGACCTTGACTCGTGGTTGCGGGTCCCATGTCTGCAACAATGCCGGTGAAGTTTCCACTGACCTCGAATGAGTTGGCGGGAGTCCTCATGATAGAATTGACATGCATGTCATACAGAGCGAGGGCAAAATTCCCGCTGGTAAGGGAAGGGGCTTCAAGATAGAACAGCACTCGTGTGATTCGAGCGTTCGTCAGCGAAAGGCTTGGGTTGGATAGGGATGATTCGGCGACGAGATTTACCGAAATCGTCTCCCTAGAGCCTAACCCAGGCCTGTGTTGCAACGATGAACCTTCGCGCCACGCTGCGAAGCTCGCATTGTTGGCAGTCGTTCCGAAAAATCTGATTCCGTATGAAACACCGCTGGAAACGGTTAGGCTGATTGTTATGAGCGGGTCTCGGTCAAGGGACAAGTTCACGCTGCGGTAAATCGAAATGGCCTGAGGACTCGATATTGATGGGAGCGCAACGGTAAGTTTGAGGAGGTTGTTGACTTGAAGAATAGCTGGAATGCTCGTCGCAGGTAAGGTCCATTGAGTTATGTCGTTGAAGCTTTCATTCCAGATCGTTGGACCCACGGCGACGCCCTGCATTGAAGCAAGCTTGGCAAGCCCGTCAATCTCGGTAGCTGTTTTCTGAGGAAGAGTTCCTCGAAGAAATACCGATGGAATGACCAGAGTCAGGATCATGACAATGATGAGGGAGTATAGCCGAAGTCTCATCTACGATTCTATCTCTGCTAGAAGTTCTTTCGTTGACCTTTCGAGAGTGAAGTTCTCTAGGACTCTCCTACGCGCTTTCATACCCATTTCGTGACGGAGTTCAGGATTGGAGAGCAGCTCCATCATTCTCTTCGCTATCATGCCGTAGTCTCTTGGGTCGACGATGAACCCCGTCTCTCCGTTCACGATTATCTCAGGAGGTCCCCCTTGGTCGGTCACAATCGAGGGTTTCTTGAAGAGCCCTGCTTCCACCGGCGTAAGGCCGAACGGCTCGTAAAGTGATAGGTGAACGTGAAACATGCACCGTGAATACAGCATCGCAAGTTCCTCTTCACTGTGAGAGTTGCCCTTCAATTGGAGCGGCACACGCAACCTGAGCGCACTTTCTTTCAACGAGAACCTTTCTTGTCCTTCTCCGACCACAACGAGTCTGGCCGACGGCACCTTGGAAGCGGCTTGAATCATGCCGTCCACGTTCTTCAATGGAATCAACGGGCCTACGGCAAGCATATAGTCGCCCTCGCCTGCAAAGTCCTTCGACGACAACTGCGCTAGCATCGGGTCTGGTCCCGGGTAGACGACCGGAGGCGCATCATTCAGTTTGTAGATTCGCTTGAGAAAGCGAGAAAGGAATTTGCTGTTGGCAACTATCTTCGAGTATCTCTTCACAGCATGTATGTCGACCGCGCGGGCTAGACGAACGGTCTGTTCGAAGACCCGATCTGAGAGTACGAGAGAAGAGAGCGGTCGCCCGTAGTATTCCTCACTTGTCTGCTTGACAGTCCGGCTGATCGACCTATAGTCCTCTCCCGTGATCCATCTTTCCCACGCAAGCTCGAACATTGATCCGGAGTACCAGATTGTCTTCTTTCCCAAGTTTTTGGCGATGTAGAGAGCGAGTAGCGGGTCTACATGATGGTGAATTATGATCGAGTCATAGCGGGACAATTCTCTGAGAAACCTCATCATTGTCGCGAGTCTCCGGGGGCTTGGCACGGTCGATGGTATGGTCCTGATGTCGTAACCGTTGAGCCTGGCTTGCCAGCCGGGAGTGATTAGTCCACTCCAGAACAGCGTGGCATCGACGTTTATTCTCCTAAGCTGCTCGTAATGCGCAAGGGCAACTCTCTCCGCTCCCCCGAAGCGCCCGTAAGACTGATGGATGATAGCTATTGGCAACCTGGACCCAAGGGAGTATGAGGGGAGAATTAACGCGGAACTAAAGGATAGTGGAGTTTCTTTCGTCCAAAACGTACAAAAATGGTATCTCAGGAAATCCTGCGATTGATTGAGACTCGAAAAGTACTCCTAGGCTTGAACAACCGCCCCAAGCGCATAGTTCGCACTGAAGAGTAACGCGGTCAGCAAGATGAGGCTCGCCCTCAGGTTTCCGCCTCCCATTCTAGACATTAGCAGGAGAAGACCCATTGCGACCAGCGGCGGAATGGGTAGGTCGTAGATTAGCCGGGTCTGGTGGAAGCTGTTGAGCAGTGCAAATGGCACCGATGTGGACGCGACCCAGCAAGCAAGCATGCCCTCCATCTTGTTATGGAATCTGATCGTGACGATTGAGACGGCGCTTAGTCCTAGGAGTAACACGTTGCCTAGCAAACCGTCGTAGAAGACATTCAATGCAACGGAGATGTTCGGCCAGAACATTACAAGCTGAGAGATCCCAAACACAGGACCCTTAGTTCCTAGGTCCCCAGCAAGAGTTGCACCTCCTGCAACCTGGTTTTTCGCGAAATCAACAATGATTCCGACTGCGATCAAGACGATTGTAGATGTTGTCAAGAGCTTCCGTTCGTCTCGCGG
>Ga0066680_10000868_pt1 | contig 11365 bp, 7 predicted proteins | sample GraSoiAngelo_129_FD_62297 | JGI IMG/M metagenome (GOLD analysis project Ga0066680, IMG submission 62297) | Grasslands soil microbial communities from the Angelo Coastal Reserve, California, USA - 14_0927_12_40cm | ecosystem: Environmental > Terrestrial > Soil > Grasslands | place: USA... | reverse complement strand
ATTTATTGTCGTTGCTGATAAACGTGAAGGATTCCACTTCCGCGATCTGCTTTCCCGCGAGAAGTTGCGTGTTCAGGTCCGTCAGTTTCCGTGGCGCGGCGTTGCCGGTCTTTAGATAAAGTTCCGTCAAATCGCGCGGCGACGCATGGCTGTACGCCACCGTCCCGTCTTTCCCGATCGAAAAAGCACCCACAAAGCCCGGTTCCTTCACGACATATTCCGGCTTGCCGCCGGACACCGGCAAGCGCACCAAATAGTTTCTGCCGCGCTCCTGCACGGTGAAGTAAACGGAATTGCCATCCGCCGCCCACCGCGGCGAGCCCTGCCGGTTGTCAATTACCGCTCCGATCTCGCGCCGGTCGCTGCCATCCGCATTTATGATCCATACGTGCGTATCTTCCATCGTCGTTTCGCGGTCGGTCAGGCCGCGCCGCGTCCCGCGAAAAAGGATGCGCTTGCCGTCGGGCGACCACAGGGGATCGTATTCGTTGAATTCCGTGGCCGTGATCCGGCGAACGCTGTTGTCCGCCACCTTCACCGCGAAAACGTCGTAATTGAAAAACTCGTCCTGGTTCGGCTCGGGATTCGTCAGATAAAGAATTTCCTTCCCATCCGGCGACCAATCGATCGAATGCTCATCCGTATTGCCCTTCGTAAGCTGCCGAGTCTGTTTCGTGGCCACATCCACCACAAAAATGTGCAGCCGCAGGTTGTCGTTGAACCGTGTCATTCCCTCGCCCGCGTCCGGCTTATACAGATAGCGCGTAATCACCATGGGATCGCCGCTGGCTTCGGCAGCTCGTTCGTCGGGCGTTGAAGAAATGTACGCAATCTGCCTCCCATCAGGAGACCAAGTCACTTCATTGCCCGTTCCCGGCAATGGGCTGTTCGTACCTTCGGGCGAAGCCAGCACGGTAACGTCCGAGCCATCGGGCTTCGCCATCAACAGACCGTGCTTGTCTCCCTGCCTGCCGAAAAACGCCAGCCACTTCCCGTCCGGCGACCAAAGCGGCTCTCCGCCTCGGTCTTTGTCACCACCGAGACGCGTCGATTTTTGAGTCGCCAGCTCCATGATCCATAGTTGGCCGTAGGGACGGCCCGGCTCATCGCGCATCGTCACCGTGTACGCGATGCGCTTCCCGTCGGGCGATAGCGCCACTCCGCCGACCGAACGCATCCGCGAGAGATCGCTGCTGGATAGTCCTTGCGCGCCCGAAACACGAATCATCGCAGGCACACACATAGAAAGCATAAAGAGGAACCCAATGCGGACAAGGAAAGGTTTTAGTTCGACAGTCATGGAATTCCCTCCTCAGCTCCAACGCGGGATCGACGGCTGACGCGGTAGGCGCGGTATCGTGTCATGCGGCCAACGGCGCAGTCAAGAAACCTGTGGAAAAACGCGGTGCCACCCCGTGCTAGAATCCCTGCACAATGAGTCGGCTCTGCTCTTCCCGTTTCGAGCGAGCGGCACGCAAACTGGGCTGGACGCGCATCGCCGGCCTCGACGAAGCCGGACGCGGCGCGTTGTTTGGCCCGGTGGTTGCCGCCGCCGTGGTGCTCAATCCCAAGCGCCGCATCGTCGGCCTCGATGATTCCAAAAAACTCACCGCCGAACGCCGCGCGGAACTCAGCACGCGCATCCGGGAACACGCCTTAGCTTGGGCGGTGGCGGAAATCGACGCGCAGCGCATCGACGCTTGGAACATCTATCAGGCTTCGCGGCAGGCCATGACCGCCGCGCTCGCGCAGCTCTCCATTTCTCCGGATTACTTGCTGATTGATGCTATGCAACTCGACGTGTTGATCGAGCAGAAGTCCTTGATCAAGGGCGACGCGCGCAGCGTCTCCATCGCCGCAGCCTCCATCCTCGCAAAAACATATCGCGACGCTCGCATGCACGAGTGGGACGCCGTTTACCCGCTGTATGGCCTGGCGCGCCACAAAGGCTACGCCACGCCCGACCACCTGGAAGCTTTGCGGCTGCACGGTCCCACGCCGCTCCATCGCTATTCGTTTACCCCCGTGCGCGATTGCACGTGCTGGGCCGCCGACGCCACGCAAACCTTGCTGCCGATTTCTTAGTGCCGTGGCCATACTGCGCTATTGTCAATCGGTCATAACGCGCCTGCTGCGCGCAGCAGCTCTTTCATTCCAGCCATGCTCTGGCGCGACGATTCTTCGGCAGAGCCCGCGCCTCTCCAGTGCGTTTCGAGGCTCATTGTTCCCGAGTATCCCGCTTTCAGCAGCGCGCGGAATTGGCCGGCATAATCGATAATTCCGCGGCCCATGGCGGCCCATTCGTAGCTCCCGTCCGCCTTACGCATCACATCCTTGCAGTGCATGTGCCCGATGCGTTCCTTGGGCAGCTTTTCGAAACCATCCGGAAACGCCTTCTCGCCCCGATAAGCGGCATTGCCGGGATCCCAGTTCAGTAGGAAGTTTGTCGATGGTACCGCCTGCAAAGTACGCGCAGCTTCGGCGCCCGTTGCCGTGTTGCACGCAAATTCATTCTCAAGCAGGAGAGAGATCTTGCTCGGTGCTACAGCACGGGCGGTATCCCGCAACTTCTCGTCCATCGCCGCACGGAAAGGCTGGGGATCTTCCAACCGCCAGAAGTCGAAGCACCGGATTCGATTGCATCCCAGGGCCTTCGCCACGCCGATGGAGCGTTCCAGCACTTCTCCTTGCTGAGCGAAGGTGTAGTCGGCCCCGAACTGCGGCTTCTCCGGGCTGTATTTGGATTTCGGAGCTCCCGCCCAATCCGTCTTGAAGAGCGGGCTGGCGATATCGGTGACCTGAAGCTCGTATTTCTGCAGAAACCGTCGCACCTCGGCGGTCTCTTTCTCATCGAGGTTGATGATGTTCTTGTTCCACAGCGTTCTCAGTTCCACGTGAAACAATCCGAACTCCCGGGAAGCGATCTCCAGGGCGTGGCCGAAGTCCTGGGTGATCTCATCGGTGATAACCGAGAGCTTGAAGCGGCTGCTCGCTGCGGGCAAAGGCGAGGCGAAGGCACGGCGTCGGCAAAACAGCAAGGACGTCATCATGCCACCCAAGCTGGCCAGGAAATTGCGACGGGAAGAGCAGATAGGCATGCGCGGTTTTCCCCTCGGCTGGCAGAACACCTATTTCGGGATAGTATCACTTCCCTTTGCCGGGGCCACCTTCGCTGGCCTTCTCATGGAAGGCATCTGGATTATTCCCGAGTACCCCGTCACTCGGGAACAATCGCAACGATGAGAAGGCGGACCATCTCCCGATAGCGACTATCTGTCTCCTGCGCGCGAGTGCCTCCTCATGCTGACATTCAAGAAAGAGCATCCTGTAGGCTTACCCCTTGCCGCACCATATGGGTTGCGGCGCTATCCGTTGCGTCGTTTCCCGGCCTATAATTCGCTGGACGATGTATCTGCCTTCTGGCACCCGGCTGGGCCCGTATAAAATCGAAGCGCCCATTGGCGCCGGCGGGATGGGCGAAGTTTACCGTGCCATTGACACGCGTCTCAAACGAGACGTCGCGGTCAAGGTTCTGTCTTCGCATCTCACCGCTGAACCTAGTGCGAAGCAGCGCTTCGAGCGCGAAGCACACACCGCATCCGCGCTGAACGATCCTCACATCTGCACGATTTACGACGTGGGAGAACACGAGGGGCGGCAGTTCCTCGTCATGGAGTTGCTCGAAGGCCAGACGCTCAAACAGTACATGGATGGCCAAGCCTTGGCGGTAGAGCAAGTGCTCAGGCTGGGAACTCAGATCGCAGGCGCGTTGCAATCTGCCCACGGCAAAGGGATCATCCATCGGGATGTCAAGCCAGCCAATATTTTTGTCACCGCGAGCGGCGAGATCAAAGTGCTCGACTTTGGCTTGGCAAAATTACTCCAGCAAACCGACCATGATGCAACGCTTTCACTGGCGTTGACCGAACCATTGGCCGTCCTCGGCACGCTTCCTTATGCCGCACCCGAACAGTTGCGTGGTGAAAACACGGATGCGCGCACAGACATCTGGGGACTTGGAACTGTGCTGTATGAAATGGCCACCGGTAAACGGCCTTTCAGCGACGAACTGACCCCGCGTTTGATAGATGCCATCCTGCACAAACTCCCTGCCCCGTTACGCGGGCTGAACGGTGCGATCCCTGCGGAACTAGAACGAATCATCCTCAAGTGCCTGGATAAGGATCCTGAGAATCGGTACCAATCAGCGAAAGAGTTGGTAGTGGACCTGCGGCGCCTGGAGGTAACGTCAACCGCCGTGACAGTCGCGGCACCGCTGCGGAAACGGCCTCGGCGGTGGCTCGTGCCGACGATCGGCGGTGCTGCGGTCTGCGCTTTGATCGCCGCAACCTTGTTGTTGTGGCCGCGTCTCACCCGCAACGAGAGTTCAGAGGTGCCCGCCCTCCGTTGGGAGCAACTTACGAACTTTGATGATTCTGCCGAAATCCCCGCGCTGTCGCGCGACGGCAAGCTGGTGGTGTTTCTGCGCGGCCCCGGTGGTTTCGGGAATTCTAATAACGCGGGCCAGGTCTGGTTCAAATCTCTACCCGACGGCGAATCTTTCCAACTCACTAAGACAGCCTTTAGAAAACAGACCATCAGTTTCTCTCAGGACGGCAGCCGGGTGTACTTCACGCAAATAGAAGGTCCGTTTGCCTGGAACACCTACGAACTGCCGTTGCTGGGAGGGCAGGAACCGAAGCTGTTTATGGCTAACGCCACGGGATTGAGCTGGATCGGTAGCGATCGCGTATTGTTCTCCACGATCAGGACTGGCATACACATGATGCTGTCCACGTCCAATACCAGCCGGACTGATGAGCGCGACATCTATGTTCCATCCGACCATATGCACGGGATGGTGCACCGCTCCGCGCTGTCGCCGGATGGGAAATGGGTGTTGCTGGTGGAAATGGATAGCGCGTGGTGGACACGATGCCGAGTGGTTCCGTTCGACGGGTCATCAGCGGGGCGGCAAGTCGGACCGGAGGGTTCGTGTACCTGGGCCCAGTGGTCTCCCGATGGCAAATGGATGTACTTCACCGTGGATACTTGGACGGCCAGTTCTCACGTTTGGCGGCAGCGCTTCCCCGACGGTGCGCCTCAGCAGTTGACGCCATCGGGCGCGAGCGAGGAAGAAGGGCTCGCGATCATGCCTGATGGCAAATCATTCATTACCACTGCGGGCGCGCAACAGTCCGCAATCTGGCTGCACGACGACAACACCGGCGAAAAACAGATCACCTCCGAGGGTTCCTCGTTTTTCCCGACTCTGTCACCCGATGGTAAGAAGGTCTATTGCCTGCGGCGGGTTACGGGTTCGCACTCCTACTTCAGCGGCGAGCTGTGGGTTTCCGACGTCGCGACCGGAACCGCCGAACGCCTCTTTCCGGGTTTAGTGCTTACGCACTTTTCAATATCGCAGGATGGCAAAAAAGTTGTTTTCGCCACGGAACAGGGCCAGGCCCGGTCGGGGATATGGGTCGGCTGGCTTGACCGCACGCAGGCGCCTCGGCAACTTACCTTTGGAGGCGAATATCGCGCTTTTTTCGGCAAGCCCGGGCAGATCTTGTATCAGGGCAATGAAACTTCACCGAAGATCATGAGTATCAACGAAGAGGGTACCGGCCAGCTTGCGGTCTCGGATCTTCACATCATGTCTCTGCAAAGCGTTTCGCCTGACGGGCGCTGGGCTCTCGTGGGCGTCACGCCTCCTGGCGGGCATGGGGACAGAAACTCGATGTCCCTAGGGGTACCGCTTGAGGGCGGGGCGCCGATCCCTGTATGCGATAGCTGCAGCGTCGCGTACGGCACAGCGCGCGCCTCGGCCCCACTGCTCACCTGGAGTATGGACGGCAAATGGGTGTACGTCTCGCTTCGGCACTTTCCGTTCGGCTCGTTAAAGACAGCGGTGATACCCGTCAAGTCTGGGGCCCCGCCTCCCACCTTTATGAAGGGGTTCGGCAGTGAAGCGGATTTCGCGCGCATTCCCGGCGCGCGTTTGCTCAATCAGGACGATGTATCTTCGGGCATGTCGCCGAACTACTTCGTCAGTAGGCGCCGTTCGGCGAAGGCCAACCTCTTTCGCATCTATCTCGAGCAATAAAGGATCCGGAGCGGATAGTCGGCAACTTGGAGTTATCCTCGAATCCGATTTGCCCGGCATCTGTCCTTGAATGCGCATTGTAATGGAAAAACACTCCCCCGGCGCTTTGCCTGGTCTTCACTGGCGAATTTCCTGAATCGAAAGGGGATAACTGCCTGCTCACAAGCAGCTCTGCGTTCATTGACTTGGCTTTTTGCTGCCTGTTAGCGTAACCAAGAGGCCTCAAAGGTCGTCTTCTGACCGCGGCCCACTGAGGAGATCGTCCAGGACGAACTCCGAGGGGAGATTTTGTCCTTGTTCGCGCATGGCTTATAACAAAAGCAAATACGTCGAAGCCGCACAAAAGTTGCTGAACCAGGGCAAGGTCGTCCAGGCCATCGCCGAATACCAGAATATTCTGAAATTCGAGCCTCGCGACCAGGTCACTCTGATGACCATCGGCGAGCTCTATATCCGCCAGGGTGAAACCTTTCAGGCCATCGATTATTTTGAGCGCCTGGCGCAGATTTTCGTCGGCGATGGGTTCCTTACCAAAGCCATTGCAGTATATAAGCGCATCGCCAAGCTCGCTCCCGAAGAAATACGTCCGCTCGAAAAGCTCGCCGACCTCTACGTTCAGCAGGGGGTGATGAGCGAAGCTCGGCCTCTTTTTCTCCAGTTGGCGGAAATTCATCTGAAGCACAATCGCCAGCCGGAGGCCATCGGCCTCTTAAAGAAGCTTTTGCAGGCGGAACCCGATAATCTCCGCATCCAGATCCGCCTGGCCGATTTGTACCAGGCTATGGGCCAGACTCGGGACGCAATCGAAGCCTATGTTTCCGCTTCCCAGCGGGCGCTCGCCCGCGGCGACCAGGCCGAGAGTGAAAAGCTTGCTGACAAAGCCCTGAAACTCGAGCCGAACAATTCCGCCGCGGTCATCGTCAGGGCCCGTTCTTTTATTTCCCAGGGCAATCTCACCAAGGCGGCGCAGCTCCTCGAACAGGTTTCCGATCTCGAAAAGGGGGGAGAACAAACCGAACTTCTTCTGGATCTCCATCTCAAAAATTCGAATTGGGATCAAGCCGTCACTCTGGCGATGCAGGTCTTCGAGGCGGACGCGAAAAACTATGGTCCGATGCAAAAAGTCGTGGAAGGGCTGCTGAAGGCGGGGCAGGATGAAAAAGCCATCGGCATTCTGGCCCAGTCCCGACTTGCCATGATCGATTCCGGCGAGCACGAGGTCGTCGCAAAAATGCTCCATGATCTTACGGCGAGCGCGCCCGAGCGGCTCGAGCCGTTCGAATGGCTCGTGGAACTCTATGGCCGCACCAGTGATTCCTTCCACATGCCGGACGCACTGGCGAATCTGGGGGATGCGCTGGTCACCCATCGCCAATACGACCGGGCCAAGACCATCTTAGAGCAGCTCGTCGAGCGCCAACCTGAAAGCGATTCCGCCAAGCGCAAACTCAATGGCGTGCTCCATAAGCTGGGGCTGCCCGCGCCGGATGTCGAGGAGGAAATTCCCGAGGCACCCGAGGCTCCTGAGGAGCACCTGCGAACGGACGTACCGAAGGTCCCGTCTCCCAGATTGCGCGCGGATGTGAGTACCTTCGATCCCGAAATTCAAGCCAAGCCGCCGGCGGGCCTCGCTGAGCCTCACCTTGACGATGAGACGCAAAAATTCATCTCCCAATCGCTGACCGACGTCGACTTGTTTGCCAGTTACGGCCTCACGCAGAAAGCCATTGGATTGCTCGAGGCCATTCTGCGCCGCGCCCCGCGGCATACGCCGACACTCGAAAAGCTGCTCGACTTTGTCCTCGGAGCCGGCGATGATCGGCGCACCGCCGAACTGGCCGCACAGCTCGAACAGATTCACGACGAGGCGGGCGACAAGCGCAACGCCGAACGATTCGCTGAACTGCGCCGCCGCTTTCAGCGCGCCGCCGGCCTCACCGACGAGGAGCTGGCCGGAGCAACGTCCGCGGCGCTACCTGCGACAAAAGAGACTGCTGCCGGCAAGCCGCCTTCGATGGCCATTCCGGAGATCGCCGCGGAACCCACAGCGAAGCAACCAGCTCCACCCGCGAAACCTGTTCCTGCGCCGCCAGTGGCGGGATCGCAGCCCGAACCTGTCGAAGTGAGCGCCACGCCGGCTGAATCCGAAGTGCAGGAAGTGGATTTGTCGGATGAGTGGGCTACCCTGCTGGAAGAAGCGCATCAGGGTGAAACGAAGGGGGAAGGTCATCCTCCTGCCCCCGCCAAGCGTCCCGTCACTCCCTCGCGTCCTGCCGAACAGGCGCATGTCGAGGAATTCCAGATCTCCAAGGAGCCTGCGGTCGTTCCCCCGAATGATGTGCCAGCCGTCGCCGCATTCGACGCCTCTGATACTGCTCCTGAAATTCCCTTGGAGGAACCACCTGCTAAAATCCCTGCAGAAAAATCCAAGCAAAAGGAAAAGCCCGCTCAGAAAGCTCCACAGAAGCCGCAGAAGCCCCCGAAGGCACCCGAGCCCGAATTCGAACTCGAACAGGAGTATGAACTCGTACTCGAGGCCGAACCGTTGGTTCCCGCGTACGATCAGAAGCCTCCTGAAAAACCGGTTGTCCCACCGCAGCCGCAAACGGTTGGCCAAAATAAATCCGCAGCGCCGCCGGCTGCAAGCAGCGGATTCGAATCCGACCAATTCCTGGCGGATCTGGCCAAGGAAATCGATCAACTCGGCCTGGACTCTCTCGCTCCCGCTTTCTCCAATGCGACGTCAGGTGCTCCGTCTCCTTCGGTGAAAAAACCGGAAGCAGCGGCACCGCAATTCACCGAATCCGGGCCGCTCAAGGAAGTGTTTGACGAGTTCCGCGCCGAGCTTGGGGAAATGGGTGCCGAGGACGAAGATCTGGAAACTCATTACAATCTTGGAATCGCCTTCCGCGAGATGGGTCTCCTCGAGGAAGCCATCGGCGAGTTTCAAAAAGTTGCCAAGGCCAGCGACCGGGGACGCCCTTTCCGTTACACCATGCAGTGCTGCACGCTGCTGGGACTGGCGTTCATGGAGAAGGGCCAGCCCGCCATCGCGGCGATCTGGTATGAGCGCGCCTTGCAGACCCCCGGAATCGATCCCGAAAGTACGCTTGCCTTGCGGTATGATTTGGGTGTGGCCCAGGAATCGGCGGGCGAACCAGTTGCAGCGCTGAAGAGCTTTTCCCAGGTCTACGCGATGAATATCGATTATCGCGACGTGGCCGAACGCATCGCAGCTCTTCAGAAGCCCATCCGCTGATCCACAAGCTATCCCGACAGGACAGATTTCCGCTCCTCGATGAACCGGATTTATCGCGCACTTCTGGTGGTCGTGGCGTTCGAAATGGGCGCGCTGCTTCTCTATCTGCCGTGGTCCGTCTATTGGGAGCAGAACTATTTTCTCAGCCACTATCCTTCGCTCATTCACGTCGTGCTTCATCCTTCTTTCCGCGGTGTGGTGAGTGGCATCGGCGTTCTGGATATCCTTTTGGCCATCGGATGGATTGGCGCGCGTCCGGGTCCCGACCGTGTCCCGCCTCGATAAATCGCGGTGCGCGCCGCTGCTTTGCTACGTGACGGACCGGCGCAGTCTTGTCGCGACGGAAGCCGCGGAAACCCTGAAAGTCCTCCTGCAGAGAATCGGAGACGCTGCGGCCGCGGGCCTCGATTGGATTCAAATTCGCGAGAAGGACCTTTCCGGAAAAGAGTGCAGCTTGCTCGCGCTCGAAGCCGTGCAGTGCACTGCAAATCCTGCAACTCGAACGGCGTCCTCCGCGGTTCCTCCGTCACGCGCGAGAGCCTCGGCGGCGGCAGCGCGCATTTTTGTGAACGATCGGCTGGACGTCGCGCTGGCGGTGCAAGCCGGCGGCGTGCATCTCGGCGAAAAGAGTTTGCCGGCGCAAGAGGCGAGGCGGCTGGTAGTCTCTCTGCACCGTGAGAAAAATTTTTTGATCGGTGTCTCCTGCCATTCGCCCGAAGCGGCGAAGGCGGCTGAGCGCGGCGGCGCGGATTATCTTTTTTTTGGCCCCGTGTTCGCCACGCCCGCGAAAGCCGCTTACGGCGCACCACAGGGACTCGAGCGGCTCGCGGAAGTCTGCCGCGCGGTGTCCCTTCCGGTGCTGGCCATCGGCGGAATCACGCTGGACAATTGCGCCGCTTGCCTCTCCGCCGGAGCGTCGGGAATTGCGACCATTCGCCTTTTTCAGGACGCTACGGACCTACCCGCCGTGGTCCGCGCGTTGCGAAAAATTTCCGCCTGATCAGCCGTGATCAACTCCCGATCAACTCCAATCAACAACGTTCAGCGTTCCTGCAACCGGCGCAAGAGACGCATTTGTCCCGCGTGGTAGATGTCGTGAAACGCCACGCCATAAAGCTGGCGCAAGAATTTTGCTCCGCGGGACGTGCGCAAAACCTTGGCGATGGCCGCGCGTAAGGCGCGGTGTTCCTGCTCCAGCAGTTTTTTGTCGGCGCTCCAGGCGGCTTCGGTTGCTTTCCCCTTTTTGGGCCGGGCGAAAAAATTGCTGCCCTTCAAAACAAACGAGCCGCGCTTGCCGCCTTCGATTCTGCGCCGGACCGCATACTTCCAGTAGGCGGTGTGCAGCGCCAGTTCCCAGATGTTGTGACGTCCGGGTCCGGGGCGCCAGGCGGCTTGTCTGGCCGGCACTCCCTTGAGGGACTGTTTGAGGTTCGGTCCATGCCATGTTTTTTTCTGGTACGCTTCGTCCAGCAGCGCAAGTACAAGTTGGGCTGAGTGCACAGGATCCTCCGCCCGCCATCCTATCATCGCACCCGTCCCCGTGCGCCCTGCCGCGTAGGCAAGCTGACAGTCGACAGTTGAAAGTTGAAGGGGAAGAGTTGGGAAGAGATGCCCGGGCACAACCGAGTGTACCGAGACCCGTGATTCGTGATCCGTGATCTGGGGACACTGAACCATGAAGCGGGGAAGAGAAAAGCGTTCCACCTGCCGGGTCGAATCTCCGGGACAAGAAGGGTCCCAACCCGGTCGGGATCTCCGCTCCCAAGGGCCGGCAGCTTTGAGTTCCAGAATGGAAAGAATGTGGATACACCCCCGGGTGTTTTCGTAAGAGTGGCAAACAAAGGACTTGGGGTATACGGAACTTGGAAGAGTATACGGAAGACTGGATGCTGAGTCGGGTGCCGTCTTTCCTTCGAAGTAACATCGGGCGGGAAGGTGGAAGCGGGAGCAGACCCCTCCCCCTAGTTTTTTGTAAGTGTTGATGGCTCTGTTGACATCCT
>Ga0066680_10000862_pt1 | contig 11392 bp, 8 predicted proteins | sample GraSoiAngelo_129_FD_62297 | JGI IMG/M metagenome (GOLD analysis project Ga0066680, IMG submission 62297) | Grasslands soil microbial communities from the Angelo Coastal Reserve, California, USA - 14_0927_12_40cm | ecosystem: Environmental > Terrestrial > Soil > Grasslands | place: USA... | reverse complement strand
ACCGGGATCCCGTCGTCGAGTACGACGAGTCCACGATCCGCGACGCGCTGACGCGGATGTCCGACCGCGGCTGGGTCCGGCTCGCGAGCGGTCCGGGGAGTCGTGCGGTCAAGTTCCGCCACCTGCTCGACGAGGCACTCCGCGTTTCGCCGTCGGAGCTCGCGGTGCTCGCGGTCCTGATGCTCCGAGGCCCACAGACCCCCGGCGAGCTCAAGCAACGAAGCGAGCGTCTGTACCCATTCAGCGCGCTCGACGACGTCGAGCGCACGCTCGGGCAACTGATCGAACGCAAGCTCGTGGCGCGCCTGCCGCGCCAGGCCGGCCAGAAGGAACTGCGTTACCAGCAACTCCTGGGCGACGCTGCAGAGGCCGCGCAGACCGCTGCACCCGAACCGGCAGTGACTGACGATCTTGCGAGCCGCGTTGCGCAGCTGGAAGAACGGGTTACACGGCTCGAAGCCGAAGTGCGCGGATCGAGTCAGCCCTTGTAGCCGATCACCGCCTCGCGCGGACGGCCCGCGAGCGTTGCGAAGCTGACGAAGAAGAGCGCGGACTGAACGGCGATCAACGCCGACGACTCGGGGATCGATGCGCCCGCGCCGCGGAGGACGAACCAGGCGAGGACGCAGAGCAGGAGACCGTTGCCCATGCGCGCGCCGAGGCCGATCGCCACCTGCTCGGCGTGCGGGTCGTGAGCGCGCCACAGCGACCACAGCATCGACGCGATCGCGACGATGAACAGCTGCACGAAGACCACGAGCCGGGGGTCGAGTGCGAGCCCGAGGACGACGTCCGCCGCAACCAGCGCGCACAGGCTCGCGGCGCAGGTTGACGTCTTGCCGAAGCGAAGGAGGATCGTCGGCTTCCCATAGCGCGCATCGCCTTCACGGTCTCGGAAGTCCTTGAGGAGGATCCTGGCGGTGAAGAGGAGGAACAGCGCGAACGTCAACGCGGACAACGCGTGGTGAAGGCTGCCGCTAGCGGCGACAATCCCAAGACAGTAGGGGACCAGCACGTACGCGACGCCGAGCGCGAGCGGTGCGCCTGCGACGCGATACGAGAGACGGACCGGCCGCGCGGAGTAGAGCTGGCTGATCAGCAGCGCGACGGCGAGCAGCACGACGCCGCGGCGGCCGAGCGGCAGCGCCGCGACGACTACGAGCATCGAAGCGAGCACGTGCAGCGCGAGGAGCTCCCGGCGCGTGGCCGTTCCTTCCACGAGCGGGCGGCCGGCGTCCCGCGGATGATTGACTTTGTCGATCTGCTCGTCGGCGAGATCGTTGAGCGCCGTCGCAGCGACGTAGCTCGACGCCAGGGCGAGCGAGGCCCAGACGTATCGGAGTCCGAGCTCGATCCGCCCTTCGCGGGCCGCGCCGAGGAGCATGAACATCGCCACCATGGCCGCGATGCGGTAACGGAGCATCACCACATAGAGCCGCGGCAGCTTCGTCACTTCGGCGTCACGACCTTGAGCGGCCAGATCGAGGTCAACACGAGCACGTACACGACCCACAGCACGTGGTAGAGCGCGAGGAAGTACAAACCAACCCAGAAGAAGCTCATGAAGACGCTTGCATCGCCGAGGACGTGCGCGCGCTCGGACGTCTTGTTGAACGCCATCGCAGCTAGCGCGGTCGCGCACGCGAGGACGATCCCGATCATCAGCGACAGGCTCGACGAGAAGACGAAATCGAGGTAGTCGAGGCCCGCGGCGAGCGGCACGAGCACGAGCAGCAGAGCGCCGCCGCTCGCGACGAGGAGGATCGTCAGGACGACGATGCCGACGACGGCTCCGCGACCGGGCGCGAACCGAGGGATCGGATCGGGATCCGCCATGTGCTCGATCCGAGCTCGGAAGGAGCGGTACAGCACGAGGTACACGCCCAGGTAGAGCGCGAACACGACTCCCGCCGCGAGAACCGCCCCGAACGCGTTGTCGATCGAGAACGTGCCGTCGAGATTGCGCACCTGATTCACCTCGTAGAAGCCGCGCGGCGCGAGCCCGAGCTTGACGACGATCACGAGCACGTTGAACACGACGGCGTAGACCGCTGCCGTGGCGGGAAGGCCGAGGTCGCTCCGGAGCCCCCAGAACATGAGCGTCGCGCAGATGACGCCGACGATCGTCGCGGTCTCGATCAGCATCCGGACGGGCGGCACTGAGCCACCCCCGGACACGGTGCGCGGCACGAGGTTGACGACCGCGAATGACAGAGCGCCGGCGAGGAGGAGCTTCAGGAGCAGCGGGCGCGTGAGCACGCCGTCACGGACTGTCGGCTCGGAGGACACCCCGGGCGTAGTCAACGACAGGCGTCGGACGGCTTGTTCTTAGGCGGTGGGCCAGGCCTCCGCCAGCTTGCGCCTGCTCTCGAGCAGGTGCTCGGGCAGCACCTTGACGTCGGCCAGAACCGGCATGAAGTTCGTGTCGCCCGCCCAGCGCGGCACGACGTGGAGATGGATGTGGTCGACGATGCCGGCGCCTGCCACCCGGCCGAGGTTCCAGCCCAGGTTGTACGCCTGCGGTTGGTAGACCTGCGACAGAGCGCCGATTCCCGACGACGCGAGCCGGTGCAGCTCGAGGACCTCCTCGTCGTCGAGATCGCCGAACTCCCCGACGTGGCGCTTCGGGGCCACCATGAAGTGTCCCGACGCATACGGAAACTTGTTCAGCAGCACGATCGCGCGCTCGCCGCGGTGCACCACGAGCCGCTCCTCGTCGTCGCCTTCGACGGCCGCGCAGAACAGACAACCCTGTTCCTCGTCGGCCGACTCGATGTACTCGAGGCGCCAGGGCGCCCAGAGCTGCTTCACGAGCCGCTAGAGGCGCTCGTCCTGCGTCTCGGCCTGCGCCGGTTCAGTCTCGGCGCGCATCCGAAACACGCTCAGCCAGGCAACCGAGCCCAGCATCGCGGCGACGAGCAGAAGGGAGGAGGTGAGGAGGATCGCTTGCATCGGGGCCGGCGGCTGTGGCAGAAGTTCGGTCCCGCCGAGCGGACTCCTGCAGGGACGTTAAGAACCTCTTTACCGATCCGGGCCAAAAGGGAACCTGGGTGGGGGCGGGCGTGAGCGGCAGGACGGCCGCGTACGACTTCCGGGTCGGCTAGAGCCAGCGCTTGGTACGGAAGAACGCGATGAGCCCCGCGGCGACGACGACCATCGCGCCGAGGATCGTCCACCACGCCCCCTCCGTTCCGAAGCCCGGAAACTTGACGTTCATCCCGAAGATTCCGGTGATCAACGTGAGCGGCAGGAGGATGACGCTGACGACCGTCAGGATCCGCAGCACGTTGTTCTGCCGGTGGGCGATCACCGACTCGTTCGTGTCCTCGAGCCCGTCGATCACCTCTTTGTAATTGTCGAGCAGGTCCCAGATCCGCTCCGCGGCGTCCACGATGTCGTCGAAGTAAAGCTCGAGGTCCTCCGGGAGAAAGCGCTTGACGTGGCGCTCCAGTAGACGCAGGGTCGAACGCTCGGGCTTGATGATCTTCCGATAGGAGATGATCTCCTGCTTCGCGTTCGAGATGTCTCGGACGACGTCCTCGGCACGCTTCTCGAACAGGTCGTCCTCGATCGTGTCGAGCTTGTGTGCGATCTTGTCGAGGATCGGGAAGCAGTAGTCGAAGAGATCGTCGAGGATCTCGTACAGGAGCCGGCCGGATCCCTTCGAGAACAGCTGCGCCCGGAGCTCCGCATCTTCGTAGCACCGCTGGAAGAGTCGCGTGACCGGCAGCAGCTCGACGTTCGGGAGCGTGACGAGATAGTCCGGCCCGAGGAAGAAGTCGAGCTCGGCGCCGTTCAGACGCTGGATCGTCTTGTCATAGACGGGAAAGTGAAGGACGCCGAAGAGGTACTCGGGGTAGTCGTCCACCTTCGGGCGCTGGCGCCGCGAGAGCACGTCCTCGATGTCGAGCGCATGCCAGTCGAACCTCTGGGCGAGCGCCAAGGCCTCCTCGGGGCGAGGCGCGTCGAGGTGAATCCAGGTCAGCCCGTCGTAATGAAGCTCAGCGAGCCGGCTGCGTGGCTCGGGGCGCGTCGAGATGACCTCGGAATGAGGCCTGGTTCGCCGGATGCGCGGGACGATGGGCACCGGTACTGAGGGGGTCGTCGACGATTGCTGTCACCACGTTCGCCATGTTACCCGGGCGGGCCTGCAACCAAGCCTGCTACGGGCTCGACGTGTGGTGTCCGCAAGACTCCACGCGGAAGCGAGCGCTCCAGGCCGAGCGCCCAGCCCGCGGCAGCAAGTTGGAGCGCGGCCGCAACCGGCCAGAGCGCATACGGCGCGTGCTGGAGCAGGAAGCCGCCGCCGGCGGGCCCGATGATCCATCCGATCTGCCACGACTGGCTCGAGAACGCGAGGTAGCGCCCAAGGGCGCGCGGTGACGCGAGGTCCGATGCCAGCGGCAGGTGGATCGTTCCGTGCAGGCACTCGCCGACTGCGAAGACGACGGTGATCACCGCGAGCAAGCCCGCGGCGGTCCACCCGGACGTCCAGTAGCCCGCCGCGTCGAAGCCGAGCAGTGATCCCGCCCAGACGACGGACATCAGCGCGAGCCCCCGCATTCGCCGATGTCCTTCCATCAGCTTCGCCACCGGCAGTTGTGCAACGACGACGAACAACGAGTCGACGGCCCAGATCACGCCGACGCCTTCCGGGCTCACGTGCGCCTGGTTCTTCGCGAACGGCGGCAGCAGCTCCACCCAGACGGCGATGCTCGTAGCGATCACGAGCGCGTTGAGCCCGACGTAGCTCATGAAGACGCGGTTGCGGACGACCTCGCGGTAGCTTCCCGACTCGCGTTCCGGATGCAGGTCCGGGCTCGTGAGCCTCAGCAGGACGACGACGTACGCGAGGAACGTGCCGGCGTCGAGGAAGAAGAGCGCCGTGAAGCTCCGCGAGGCGATCACGCCGCCGACGAGGCCGCCGAGTGCGACGCCGAGGTTCATCGTCAGCCGCTGCGTGGCGAAGGCCGAATGTCGGCGATTTGCGGGAGTGAGCCCGGTGACGAGAGTCGACTGCGACGGCCAGAACGCGCCGCTCCCGAGTCCGGAGATCCCGTAGAGCACGAACGCCTCCCACGCGTTGTGCACGAGCGGGAACAACCCGATCGCAACGGCCATCACGCAGAGCGCGGCGATCAGCACGCGTCGCGGCCCGATGCGATCCGACAGCGTCCCGGCCGCGAAGCCCGAGAGGAAGCCGCAGACGGAGTTTGCGGCCGCGACGAGACCGGCGATCCCGAGCGGGATCCCGCGCACGTTGTGCAGGTAGATGATCAGGAACGGAAGGACGATCCCGTTCCCGAACGCGTTCGCCAGTCCGCCGATCTGCAGGATCCAGACGTCGCGCGGCAGCTGCGGGTTCAGGCTGCGGACATAGGACGCGAACTCCCGCACGGTCGGCGAGCGTACATTGGCGTGAGATGACGCTCGCTGTTACAGCCGTCGTCGCGGCGCTCGCCGGCAGCGGCAGCGTGCCGCTCTCGCCGCTACCGACGCACGGCGTCGAGCTCTGCCGAAAGATGCAGGCAGCCGTCCACGTCGCTGTCCTGTGCCCGGCGCGGATCCCGCTGCCGACGGGCAGGCATCGGCCGCCGTTCCACGTCGACATTCTCGGTAGTCCGCGCCATCCGGATCTGCAGACGCCGTTCGGGATCGAGCTCGGGTACAGCGCGCCCGTCGAGCCCCAGTCTGGACCGGACTGGCGGCGCCAGGTGTCGCACAACCGTCCGTGCTGCTTCCTTCACTTCACGATCTTTCGGCGGCTCGGCGCCCCGCTTCCGCCCGGGCTGAAGTCCGCGTGGCTCGGCGGCAAGCGCGGACGCATTCGCTACGCGACCGGTTACGGGCTCGAGGGCACGGTCGGATACTTCTGGTCGAACCACACGTGGTTCTTCTGGGGCGAGCACGGCGTCGAGTACACCGCGAGCCTCCACTACTTCGGGCGCGGGACGACGCGGCTGCTGGGGCGGCTAATCCAGCAGCTCAGGCCGGCGGATCAGCTGCGCATCCACTGACGGCCGAGGCGTCTGCTGCCGGCGTCGCAGGTCGGAGAGGCGGCCAAGCACATTCCGGGCGCGCGAATGCCTGCGGCCCAGTCTCCGGCCCCAGTGAAGTCGTTCCGCCTCTGCAAGCAGCTCTGCCTCGCGCTGTGCGCCGAGCATTCGGTAGGTCTCGAACATGGCTCGGACGATGCCCGGGAGCGGTTGAGATCCGGCAGGGGAGCGCGGCGAGGCGGTAGAGATTCGGTAGAGAGGCCTAGCCCGAGGCCTCGAATCGTGCTTACGTAGACACGCGCGATGGACGTGCGGTTGCTCGGTCCGTTCGAGGTCTGGGAAGGAGACCGCCGGCTCTCGATCGGCGGCGGAAAGCAGCTGGCCCTCCTCGTCCTGCTCGTCCTCAACCGGAACGAGGTCGTCAGCACGGACCGGATCGTGGATGCGCTCTGGGACGGACGCCCGCCCCCGACCGCGTCCAAGAACGTCCAGATCTACGTCTCCCAGCTCCGGAAGATGCTCGGTGAGGACGCGATCGTCACCCGGTCGGGCGGCTACTCGGTGAATCTGCCACCGGACGCGGTGGACGCGGCTCGGCTCGAGGAATCGCTGGCCCGCGGCCGCGAGCTGCTTGCGAATGGGGACAATACGGCGGCCGCGGCGACGCTGCGGAAAGGACTCTCGCTGTGGCGCGGCTCACCGCTCGTCGACGTCGCCTACGCCGACTTCGCGCAGGCGGAGATCAATCGACTCGAAGAACTGCACAACTCGGCTGTCGAGGAACGCAACCAGGCTGACCTCGAGCTCGGGCGCCATGCCGAGCTCGTCCCCGAGCTGGAGTCGCTGGTGCGCGAGCATCCGCATCGGGAACGGTTGCGCGAGCAACTCATGCTGGCTCTGTACCGGAGCGGACGCCAGGCGGACGCCCTGGCCGCATTTCGAACTGCCAGACAGACGCTGGTCGACGAGCTCGGCCTCGAGCCGGGCCGCCCGCTTCGAGAGCTCGAGCGGGAGATCCTCGCGCACGACCCAAGACTCGATGCACCGAAGCGAGGCGTGGCCATCCGTGTACCTCGCAAGCGCGGGCTCGTCGTCGGCGCACTCGTGACGGCCGCAGTCGTCGCCGCGGCCGCCGTCGCATTCAGGAGTGAAGCGAAGCCCGTGCAGGTTGCGCTGAATGCCGTCGGCGTCATCGATCCGGACACCAACAAGGTGATCGCCCAAGTGCCGGTCGGCGTCAGCCCATCGGCGATCGCGGTTGAGAACGGACGCGTCTGGGTCGCGAACGAGGAAGACCGGACGCTCTCTGAAATCGACGCGGGCTCACGCAAGCTCATCCGGACGATCGCCCTGGATGGCGCGGCGACGGACGTCACGGTTGCCGACGGCTTCGTGTGGGTTCTGAATGCCGCGACGCCGGAGAACACGACTCCGCCCGTCGAGATCACGAAGATCAATCCACGCTTGGGCCAGGTCGTCGATCGGATTCCGACCGATCTCGCCTACGGCGAGGTGATCGAGGGACAATTCGCCGTTGACGGCATCAGCGCCTGGGTCCCAAGCCCCGTCGGAGATTCGACGACGCAGGCGATCGAGCGGATCCAGCTCGCGGACAATCGGGTCGCCGGCCGAGTTCGCATCTTCGGCCCGCGCCCAGCTGAGGACGGAATCACGTACGGCGCGGGCGCAATCTGGTTCGTCGACGCTCGTGGCCTGGTTCGTTTAGATCCCGAGACGGGTAACCCGGATGTCGCGGCCGTCCATGGGGGAGGGGGCGTCACGGTCGGTCTCGGCGCTGTCTGGGTCGGTGCACGTTTCCCGCCCGAGTGTCTCTTGCCGGTGTGCAAGTCCAAGCCGGGCTACGTGGCGAAGGTCGATCTTGGCGGCGGCGCTGTGGCAGCGACGACTCCGGCCGGTGACCCGGTGTCGGTAGCGGTCGGAGCGGGATCCGTTTGGGTCGCCAACCGGCAGACTCGAACCGTCCAGAGGATCGACCCGACGACGAACCGCACGATCGCGATCATTCGGCTGCACAACCCGCCGGTCGCAATCTCGGTCGGCGACGGTGCCGTCTGGGTCGTCGTCGGCTAGCCGCAGCCGCGCAGAACGCGCTTGGCCTGAGCCTCGCGTCCGGCGGTGTCCGACACGACAGCGGTGAGGACGCGCTTCCCCTTGCCGCTCGCCGCCCAGGTGAACGTGTAGACGCCCGCGGAGTTCTCACGGACGCGTCCGATCTGCCGGCCCCCGGCGTAGAACCCGACCGACGAGATCGGCTTCGAATCGCTCGCGAGCACCGCGAGCTGAGTGCGGCCTGAGACGCAGGCGCCGTTGAGCGGAGTGAGCCACGCGATCGTCGGCGCGTTGACGACGCGGATGTTCGCCTTCAGGAACGTGGTGTTCGGCATCAGCCGCTTGCTGACAGTGTTGACGTTCTTCGACTCCTGGTTGTCGGCAGCGACCAGGCGCATAGTCGCGACACCGGCATTGAGCCGCGTGTCCTTGTCGTGCGGGAACGGGAAGACCGCGACGCCGGTGCTCGGGTCGTAGAAGGACGCGCCGAAGAGGAACTGCTTGTAGCCGATCACGAGCGCGAGCGGATCCACACCGGACTGTCTATCGGTCGCGCGGAACGCGATCGACGGACGCCCGGACGCCACCCTCGTCGTAATGAGTCGCACCTTCGGCGGTGTCGTGTCGTTGATCCAGGAGCGGATCGTGAACGGGCCGGCGCCCGAGCGACCGGTGAACGGATCGCGGCCGGAGTCGATCGACACGTAGTACCGGCCCGGCCGCGCAAACACCGTTCCGGCGACTGCGGTCGTGAAGAGGTAGTCCTGCAGGAAGCCGTTGACGTTGACCGGCGTACCGGCATAGCCCTGCACGTCGTTCTCGTCGAGTGACCCGAGGAACCATGGGTGGATCGGGCCGTTCAGCAGGTTCTCGATCCGGCCCCCGAGGTTGGGCGCGGGACTCGTCACCGCGACGCCGACGTTCGTCGCCGTCTTGGCGATGTCGACGTAGTAGACCTTCTCCTTCCCGTCGTCGGCGACCGGCTTGTCGAGGCCGAACACGCTGCTGTTGACCGAGAACGGATTCGACGGCCAGCGATACTCCTCTGCGCGGTCGACACCGTCTGCGGTCGTGCCGGACTGAACGGCCTTCAGCTGGATCGCCTGCGTGCCCGCCAGCTTCGGCCGGGTGACAGTGAACCCGTAGGGGATGCGGCGTCGCAGGCCACCCCGATCCAGGACGACGAAGCCATAGTCGTCCCCGGGCGCGGCACCCGCCGAGGCGTGCGCGACGATTTGGATGGACGTCTCGGCGCCGGGCGCGATCGCGACCGGCGAGGCAACGTCGATGCCGGCGCCGGCAGAAGCGACTTGCGGCTCGAGCCCGACCGACCACGAGCCTGCGCCGCCGCCGGCATCGGAGATCGTGAGGGCGATCGTCTTGCTCGCTCCGCCGGAGCTCACGTTCAGGTCCTGGAAGGACAGCGACTGAGGATCCGTGAAGATCTTCGGGTCGTCGGCGGCCGGAAGCCACGCGAGTCCCGCGCCCTCGAGGTTGACCGTTGCCTCGGTCGTGTCCGCGGTGTCCTGGAAGACGGGACGCGCCGTCGACATGAGCGCGGACTTCACCTGCCGCGGCGTCCAGTTCGGATGCCGGCCGACGAGGAGCGCTGCCGCGCCCGCGATGTGCGGCGAGGCGAAACTCGTCCCGTCGAGGTACGCGAACTGCGCGCCTGCGAACTCCACGAGCGTGGACGACATGATCTGCGCGCCCGGCGCGGAGATGTCGGGCTTCAGGAAGTGGCCGAAGTCCGTCAGGCCGGCGGACGAGAAGCTCGTCGGCGTCGTCCCGTTGCGATGTGTGTCGATCTCGGTGATGTCATGGCCGATCAGGATCGTCGCGCGTCCGCCGGTCGCGGCCATCGCATCGTGGAGCCGCGCGCCGTCGAGGTCGGCGATCATGCCTGCGGGGATTCCGCCGCCGGGGAACGGGTTCGCCTCGCCGGGTCGGTTGTCGACCATGACCATCCCGATCGCGCCCGCGTCACGCACGCGCGCCGCCTTCGAGTCGAACGTGCAGTTGCTACGCCAGACGAGCGCGATCGCACCGTTGAGCGAGCCGGGCGCGAGGGGCGTCGAGCTCGGGTCGTTCGGATCGCCGATCGGCGCGCACACGTATTTGTCCTTGCTGATCGCCCCGGTGTCGACGAGCCGCTGCGAGCTCGTCGCCCACGCCTCCGGGATGGCGCCTGCCAGCACGAACGGGATCGGCTGCGGGCCCGCAGCCGGGGAGACGACGGTGAGTGCGTAGTCGAACACGTGCGTGTTCTCGACGGCCGCGACGCTGATCGCGTCCGGCGCGGTTCCCGGGGATCCCACCGACCCGATGCCGAAGAGGTCGCGGTCGTTGCCGGCCGCGATCACCGGGACGACGCCGCCTTTCGCGACGTTCGAGACGACCTCGATGAGCGCATCCGACGGGGGATCGCTCTCGGGGCCGCCGCCCGAGAAGTTGATGACGTCCATGCCGTCCTTCACAGCCGCCTCGAACGCGGCGACGATCTCGGGCGTGTTCGCGGTGCAGCAGTCGTACGGCTGGAGCGGAGGTGTCAGTGGGTTCGGAACGGTGAACACGCGGTAGTTGCCGAGCCACGCGCGCGGCGCGACGCCGGTGAGGCCCGTCACCTTCGGATGGCACCCACCCTCTGAGAACTTGCAGCGGATGCCGCCGGGCCCTTCGGAATCGATGATCGTCGACGTCGCCGGCGCGGTCGTGCCCGCATCGCCGCCGGCGACGCCTGCAACGGCGGTTCCGTGGAACGAGAACTGGCGGTCGACCGGGAGCTTGCCTTCCTGGCCCGAGTACGGCCCCGGGAACGCTCGCGCGACGATCACCTTCGGGCTCGTGTACTGAGTGTTCCCCTTCGGGAAGCCGGCAGGGTACGAGTAACCGGTCGGGTCGAAGAACGGGTTCTGCAGGTCGATGCCGTCGTCGACGATCCCGATCTTGACGCCCTGCCCGCGCTCACCGGTCAGTGTCTCGAGCTGCGGCGCGCCGATGATCGACGTGCTGCGGTTGAGCGAGCGCGTGTAGGTCAGGCTCGGGTACACCCGGCGCACGAAGCCGAGGCCGAACAGCTTCTGCAACTCCTTCGTCCGCAGGTTCACAGTCAGGCCGTCGAGGACGACCTGGAATCGGCGCCCGACCCGGGCGTCGGGGATCGCCCGGCGCAGCGCGACGACGGCGCGACGCTGCGCGGCGTCCACGCGCGCGAGATACGCCTTCGCTGCGGCGCTCGCGAAGTTCACCTTGTGACGCGCTCCGACGCTCGCGAACGCGCGTTCCGGGAGGTTGGCAGCAAGGAGCGGCGGCAGCTTGAGCGTGAC
>Ga0066680_10000855_pt1 | contig 11415 bp, 8 predicted proteins | sample GraSoiAngelo_129_FD_62297 | JGI IMG/M metagenome (GOLD analysis project Ga0066680, IMG submission 62297) | Grasslands soil microbial communities from the Angelo Coastal Reserve, California, USA - 14_0927_12_40cm | ecosystem: Environmental > Terrestrial > Soil > Grasslands | place: USA... | reverse complement strand
GGCCTCACGCGCAAGACCACCGTGAACCACGTGGCGCGCGCCGCGCTCGATTCCATGGCCTACCAGACGCGCGACGTGCTGGAGGCCATGCAGCGCGACGCCTCGCTGAAGCTCGATCATCTCAAGGTCGACGGCGGCGCCGCCGCCAACAACCTGCTGCTCCAGTTCCAGTCCGACGTGCTGGGGGTGCCCGTGCGGCGGCCCGTGGTGTCCGAGACCACGGCGCTGGGCGCGGCCTACCTGGCCGGCCTCGCCGTCGGGTATTGGAAGGACACCGAGGACGTGGTGCGCAACTGGGCGCTCGACCGCGAGTTCACGCCGGCCATGGCCGAGGCCCCGCGCGAGGCGCTGTATCGGCGGTGGGTGAAGGCCGTCGAGCGCGCGCGCGACTGGGAGGAGCACTGACGTCGCCGCGGCCGCTCAGGGCACGCGCGTCCGCCGCACCTCGTCCTCGGTGAACGCGGCCACCACGAACTCCTGGGCCAGGAGCAGGTCGCGGATCTGCTCCAGGCGCACACCCAGCGACCGCGCGCGGCCCAGGTCCACGTAGATCTGCCCGTTCTCCGCGCCGTAATGCGTCACGAGCTTCTCCTCGGGGTCGAATTTGTCGTGGATCAGCTTCGCGATGTCGTTGTTGTAGTGGCGCGCGCGTCCCTCCGGCGGCTCCGGCGGCATGCCGTGGTCGGCGGTGACGGCGAGGAGATACCCCTCCTTGCCCACCTTCGCGTCCAGCGCCTCCAGGATGGCGCCGACCTCCCTGTCCACCGCGGCCAGCGCGTCCTTCATCTCCGCCGAGTCGGGCCCGTAGGCGTGCCCCACGTAGTCGGCCACCTTGAGGTTGGCCATGACGAGGTCGGGGACGTCGTCCGCGCCCAGCGGCTCCTGCGCGATCATGGCCGTGAGGGCCTCGGTCTCGAAGCGCGTGAAGGGCGCGGAGCGCCGCACGATGTCGGGCGCGGCGATGTCGTGATCCATCCAGCGCCGGTCCGTGCCTTCCCAGACGCTGCGGACGTTGCGGTCCTTGAGATAGTCGGGCAGGCGGAAGCAGCGCGGGTTGGTCTCCCACTTGCCCGTGGTGTACGAGTAGCTCGCGTACGCGATGGGCCGGCCGTTGAAGATGCAGGCGCCGTGGCCGGCCAGGCCGCCGGCGCCGGACGTGCTCGTCTGGACCAGGATCACGGCCTTGCCGTCCGTCTCGAAGTTCCACAGGTCGGCCAGGGCGGGCGCGGCGAGGTTCTCCGGCGAGAGCGACGGGAAGGCCTCCTGGACCTCGCCCTTGACGCGGTTGTAGGCGGTGTTGGCCACGATGCCGTGGAAGCGCGGCTCGGTGCCGGTGGCGATGGTGGCGTGGCCGATGCTGGTGATGGTCGGCAGGTGCGTGACGCGCGCCTTCTCGAAGAAGGCCCCCTCGCGACGCAGCCGCGAGAGGGTGGGAAGCTGGGAGACGTAGCGGTCGAGGTAATCGGCGCGGAAGGCGTCCAGCACCAGCAGCACCACCGCCTTGGGCGTGGGCGCGCCCGCCTTGAGGGCGGCCGTGAGCACCCGCCCCGTGACCTCGCGCATGGGCAGGCCGAGCGCGCGGGCCAGCGTGGGCGCCACGTCCTCCTGCGAGACGGGCTCCTGCGAGCGGCCCGAGCGCACGTAGCGCGGTCCCCAGAAGAGCAGCGGGATGCGCGTGTCGTAGCTCCAGGGGCTGCCGTGCATGAAGGGCACGTCCACGCCCGGCCGGGTGAGGATGTCCCCCTCGCGGTTGACCACCATGATCTGGCCGCTGCGGCCGGGATAGTAGGCGCGCGCGAACATCTCCAGGAAGGCCCCGCGCTCGACGCGCAGGCGCTCGGCGCTGGTCGGTCTGGGTGAAGGCACGGGCTGCACGGCCTGCGGCCTTGCTGCCGCGGAAAACGACGCCGCGAGCACGGTCAGGAAGACACGACGGATGAAGACAGGGCGAGTCATCATTCCTCCAGGAGGGGACGCACGTCTCAGCCCTTCACCGCGCCCGCGGTGAGGCCGGCCACGAACAACCGCTGCAGCAGCACGAAGGTGGCGATCACGGGCACGAGCCCGACGAAGCTGGCCGCGGCCACGAGCTGCCACTCCGTCTCGTATCCGCTCTGGAAGCTGAAGAGGCCGACGGGGATGGTGAAGCGCCGCTGCGAGTCGAGCAGCACCAGGGCCAGCGCGAACTCCGCCCAGTACCAGGCCAGGTTGAAGGTCGCGGTGGCGCCCAGGCCGGGCCCGACCAGGGGCAGGGCCACGCGCGCCAGCACGCGCGCGCGCGAGGCGCCGTCGAGCCGCGCCGCCTCCAGCACGGAGGTGGGCAACGCGTCGAAGAAGTTCTTGAGCACCACGATGGTGAACGGGAGCTGCACGGCGGCGTAGACGAGCACCAGGCCCGCGTGCGTGTCCACCAGGCGGAGGCGCCCGATCAGCCCGTAGATGGGCACGAGCAGGACCATGGGCGAGACCATCTGCAGGGCGAGCAGGCCCGTGAGCAGGGGGCCGCGGCCGCGCACGTCGTCGCGGGAGAGGACCCAGGCCGCGGGCACCCCCAGGGCCAGGGTGGCCAGGGTGGCCGCCAGCGCGACCTCCAGGCTGTTGAGGAGGTACCAGGGTACCTCGGTACCACCCAGGACGAACCGGTAGTTGTCCAGGCTGGCGTCGGGAGGGAGCCAGCGCGGCGGGAAGGCGTACACGCCGGCCTTCGTCTTGAGGGAGACGGAGAAGAGCCACACCAGCGGCAGCGCGAAGGCGATGGCCACCAGGCCCAGCGCCACGGCGTACGGCCACCGGCGGCCGCCCACCCTCACGCCGTCTTCCCGCGCTGGAGCAGCCGCGCGGCCAGCAGGGCCAGGGCGAGGTTCAAGGCCAGCAGGACCACGGCCACCGCCGCCGCGCGGCCCGTCTCCAGGCTGGCGAAGGCGGCGCGGTACATGAAGAGGGACACGACCTCCGTGCGCCGCGCGGGACCGCCTCCCGTCAAGGGAAGGATCAGGTCGAAGGTGTTGAGGGTCTGGATGGTGACCAGGGCCAGGTTCAGGGCCAGCACCGGCTTCAGCGGCGGGAGGAGCACGACGCGGAAGCGGCCCCAGGCGCCCAGCCCCTCCAGGTCGGCGGCCTCGTGCAGGTCGCGCGGGATGCGCTGCAGGCCCGCGTAGAGCAGGATCATGCTGAACGCGCAGCCGCGCCAGCCGTTGGCGGCGATGAGGGAGACGAGAGCGAGGGCGGCCGAGGAGACCAGCGGCAGCGGTCCCCGGCCCACGAGCGAGAGCCAGTAGTTCACGATGCCGGAGCGGTTCTCGATGAGCAGGATGCGCCAGAGCACGCCCACCAGCACGCCGGGGATGATCCAGGCGCTCACCACGGCCACGCGCGCGAAAAGCGTCAGCGGCGCGCGGTGACGCCGCGCGGCGTCGAGCAGGACGGCGATGCCGAGCCCGGCGCCCATCTGCAGCGCCACCGAGGCGGTCAGGAAGACGAGGGTGACCGCGACCATCCCTGGAAAGGCGGGATCGCCCAGCACGCCGCGGTAGCTCTCGAGGGTGTACGAGTAGCCGAGCCCGTGCGTGCGCGTGTTCGTGAAGGAGAGGCGGACGAGGTCCAGCATCGGGAAGGCCACGAGCGCCGTGATGACGACCAGGGCGGGCGAGAGCCAGACGGGGCTGGGCGCGCCACGGCGCGGCCACGCGACGGCGAGGGCCAGGGCCGCGGCCAGGAGCGCGGGCAACAGGGCCACGACGTCGAACCCGGCGCTCGCCGCGGCCGCCGTGCGCGGGCGCGAGGCCTCCTTCTCCACCGCGCGCCAGGCCTCGTCCACCGCCTGCTCCGGCGTCTTGTCGCCGGACACGGCATAGCCGACCGCGAGCTGGAGCTGCTCGGAGATGACCGGGTACATGGGCACGCCGGGACGCGCGCGGCCGTGCGCGACCATGGCGCCGAACTTCACGAACCACGGGTTGTCGCGGAACTCGGGCGCCTCGTAGGTGCTGCGCCGCACGGGGAGCTGCCCCGTCACCGCGCGGATGCGCACGGAGTTGCGCGCGGACTCCACGAACTGCAGGAACTCGGCCGCCGCGCGCTGCCGCCGCGGGTCGCGCGCGAACATGACCCAGACCCATCCCCCGGTGCCCGTCGATTCCGACGCGCCCGGCGCCTGCGGGATGGGCGCCACGTCCCACTTCGCGAACTCCGCGGGCGGCAGTCCGGCCTGCAGGTCGGGGAGCTGCCAGCTCCCGCCCAGGAACATGGCCGCGTCGCCGGCGATGGCGGCCGAGACGAGCTGCTGGTAGTCGTTGTGGCCGAGCACCGCGCGCGGCGAGGCGCCGGTCTCGATCGTCTCGCGCAGGAAGCGCAGGACGCGGACCATCTTTTCGCGATCGGGCTCCTGGCCGAACACCGGCCGTCCGTCGACGTCGACGAGCTGGCCGCCCTGGCCCCAGAACATCGCGAGGTGATCGAAGGTGGCCGCCTCCCAGCGGCCCGCGTTGTAGAGGTAGCCCGCGACATGCCGCTCGCGCGCGATGCGCGAGGCCGTGGCCAGCAGCTCGTCCCAGGTCTTGGGCGGCACAGGGACGAGGTCCTTGCGGTAGTACAGGATCCGGCAGTCCGTTCCGTGCCAGACGCCGTAGACGTGCCCGGCCTTGTCGCTGAGCGCCTCGATGGCGAAGGGCACGTAGTCCGCGCGGTCGGCCGCGGGCCAGTACGCCTCCAGCGGCTGCACGTGCCCGCCCTCGAGGAACAGCGGCATCCAGAAGCTGTCCACGGACGCGATGTCGGGCAGCCGGTGGGCGGCCGCGGCCAGGAGCAGCTTGGCCTTGTGCATCTCGAGGGCGGGCATGACGGAGATCTCGAGCTGCACGTCGGGGTGCGTGCGCGCCCACTCCTCGAAGACGTCGTGGAACGCGGCCGCGATGGCGGGTCGCGAGGCCAGGTGCGAATAGTCCTGCTGGGCCCAGACGGTCAGGGTGAGCGGCGCGTCTCTGCGTCCCACGCGGACGGGGGTCACCAGCGCATCGTCGGAGGCGAGCGCGGACGGGCCGGCCAGGAGCGCGAGCGCGACCAGGAAGCCCCGCATGGATCGCTCGGACGCTATCGGACGCGGGAGCGAGGTGTCAAACGCCGCCGCGCCACGCACGGCGAGCGCGAGGCGGGGCTCGGGTTATGCTGCGCCGTCCCCGGCTCACCTGGAGGAAAGCGAATGCAGCTCATACGTGCTCGACGGGCGGCCGTGGCGGGCATGCTGCTGGCCCTCGCCTTCCCCGCCGCCGCGGAGGAATCGGGCGTGCGCGCATTCCTGCGGCGCACGATCGGCCTGACCGATGCGCAGGTGGCCGAGGTCGAGGCCGGGCGCGTGGTGACCAAGCAGCTCCCCGGCGCGGACAAGCCGGAGATGGCGGCCTTCGGCGCCCTGCGCGTCGCCGCCGACAAGGGAACCTACCTGGAGCGGCTCCGCGACGTGCGGCGGTTCCGCCAGGGCCCGTCCACGCTCCAGATCGGGACGTTCCACACGCCGCCGGCGCTGTCGGACCTCGAAGGGCTGACCCTCGAAGAGGGCGATTTCAACGCCGCCCGCCAGTGCAAGCCCGGCGACTGCGACCTCAAGCTCGCGCGCTCCTCGATGGACCGCATCGGCCGCGAGCTGGACTGGAAGGCCCCCGACGCCCGCGCGCGCGCCACGCAGCTCATGAAGCAGATGCTGGTCGACTACGTGGCCGCCTACCAGCGCGGGGGCACGGCGGAGATGGCCACCTACGCCGACAACGCGCAGCCGCTCGACACGCCGGCGGAGTTCCGCAAGGTGCTGGCCGCCTCGCCCTACCTGCTGCAGTACTCGCCGGAGCTGAAGCGGTCCCTCGAGGAGTGGCCGCAGGACAAGGCCGCGGGCGCCGAGGACCTCTTCTACTGGGCCAAGGACAAGTTCGGGCCCAAGCCGTCGATCGCGATCTACCACTTGACCCTGTGGCGCGACCCGGCCGATCCCGCGCGCGCGGCCGTGGCCTCCAAGCAGATCTACGCCAGCCACTACTTCCAGGCGGGTCTCGACCTCACGGCGCTGGTCGACGCGCCGAAGCCGCCCGGCGGCTTCTACCTCGTCGACCTCTACCGCGCGCGCATCGATCCGCCCACGGGCATGCTCTCCGGCGTGCTGCTGGGCAAGATCCGCGGCGGCATCGAGCAGGGCGTGGCGGAGCGACTGCGGGAGGCGAAGGCGCGGACGGAAGCGCCGTAGCTTCAGTCCTCCGGGGCGGAGGCGGCCAGCATGTCCAGCACGATCCCCGTCCACGAGAAGTCGTGCGCGCCGCTGCCTTCGCCCGTGGCCGGATGATAGTACTCGCGGAAGCCCGCGCCCTCCACCAGCGCCCCTGAGCGGTCCTCGATGCGCCGCGCCAGGTCATCGCGATCGTGGCGCCGCAGGCCGCGCGCCAGGTACCAGTTGCTGTTCATCCAGGTGGGGCCGCGCCAGACGAGCTTGGTGCCCACCACGCCGGGCGCGTAGCTCGGCTCGTTCATGGCCACCGACGGCACCGGGAAGGGCGCCGCGTACTCGCGCGTGTCCGTGACGTGTGAGACCAGCCGGGCGACGACGCGCGGCGGCAGGTCGGGCAGCAGGATGGGCATCAGCGAGGAGATGGTGTTCACGCGAAGCCGATGTTCGCGGCGGCCGGCCAGGTCGAAGAAGAGTCCCGCCTCCGCGTCGTAGCACTTCGAAACGAGCCCCTCGACGGTCCGCGAGGCTCGCGCCCTCAGCGCGCGCGCGCCCGCGTCGTCGCCGGCCGAGCCCAGCAGGTCGGCCAGCACGCGCTGGTTCTCGGCGTAGATCGTGTTGACGAGGACGTCCTCGCAGACGAAGCGGTCCAGCCCGAACATCTTCGCGGGATCGCGTCCGACCGCGGCGTAGGGCGCGGCCACGCGGTCCCAGGCGTCGATGAAGTCCTGCAGCTCGGTGCCTTCGATGCCCAGGTACGCGTCGTACTTCGGCGTGTGGTCGAGGCCCGACTCGTCGGGCTGCAGGGTGGCGATGAGGCCGTCGCGGTCGGGATCGCGCACGCGGTCCAGCCAGTCGTAATAGGCCCGGACCCGCGGCAGTACCTCCTCCAGGAACTTGCGGCCGCCCTCGCCGCCGGCCGCGGCCTGGACCGCCTCCGCCAGCAGCGGCGGCTGCATGCAGTCGCTGAGATAAGGCGTGCGGTAGGCGATCGAGTACGTCTTCAGCATCTCCTCGAAGGCCTCGCGCTGCCAGAAGGTCACGTGGGCCACGAAGCCGTCGGGCTGGGCGTTCTTCAGCAGCGACCGCACTTCGCTGCGCGCGCGCTCGCGGTCGAAGTGGCTGAGCGCCACGGCGTGGAAGCAGGAGTCCCAGAACCATTGGAAGGGGTAGGTGCCCATCGAGGGACAGACGAAGTCGTAGTCGCACGCGCACCAGGCGGCGTGGCCCCGCTGGCGGTTGCGGTCGTAGAGCGCGCGCACGGCCTCGCGCATGCGCTCGAAGCGCTCGCGCGCGGGGGGGACTACTCCTCCCACTCTCCGTCCTCGATGAGCCGCTCCCGCTGCGCGATCCTCTTCGTCACCTCCGCCCGGTCGCCCAGGGACGTGGCCGCGAGGCCCTCCACCACGCACGAGGCCGCGCAGGCCGCGAACACCGCCGCCTGCGACGGGTCGCCCGTCTCCTGGTAGCGGACGAGGAACGCGGTCGCGAACACGTCGCCGGCGCCGGTGGGATCGACCTCCTGGCGCGGCAGGCCCGGGACCTGCTCGACCGCGTCCCTGGTCAGGAGCGACAGGCCGCGCCAGCCCGCGGTGACCGCGATCATGGGCACGCAGGCGAGCAGCTCGCGCGAGCGCCGCACCGCGTCGGGGAGGTCGTGCTCGGAGAGGAAGAGCGCGTGGACGCCGGCCAGGCTCTGATCCGGCCGCTCCCACTCCCTGGGCGTCACCTCGCCCCCGGGGCCGAACGCGCGCACCCAGCCCTGCGCGTTCGCGCCCACCACCTCGGCCTCGAAGCTCAGCGCGGCGCTGCCCTGGATCTCGCCCGCCACTCCGCCCAGGAGCAGCACGTCGGGCCGCCGCCACGGCTCGGGCACGATCGACAGCGACACGTCCGCGGCGCGCGACGAGAGGACCTGGCGCCGGGTGCCGTCCGGGCCGTAGTCGTTCACGAACCGCGTGGTCGCCTCCGAGGGCGTGACGAAGGCGGTCACGCCCGGCAGGTCACGCTCCGGCTCGAAGTCGGGACCGGCGGCGGTGAGGGCCGCCACCTCCCAGCCCAGCTTGCGGGCGGTGAGGGTGGCGTAGGTGACGGATCCCCCGAGCACCGTCCGGCCCTGGAGGCGATCCCACGTGACGTGTCCGACGGCCAGCAGGCGCGGCATCACGGGAGCTTATACGCGCGTTCGGGGCGAAGGTGCGACGCGCGGCGCGGAAACGTCCGGGCCGCCCTCAGGCGCGGACTTTTTCGAACAACTTCAACTGCCAGTCCTCCGCCTGGGAGACGGCCACCGGGTAGCGGCCCGAGAAGCAGGCGGTGCAGTGGCGCTGGCCTTGCGGATCGCCCACGGCCGCCAGCAGCCCCTCGTGTGAGAGGTAGGCGAGGCTGTCGGCGCCGATGCTCTGGCGGATATCCTCGACGGCGTGCGTGGCCGCGATCAGCTCGGCCTTGAGCGGCGTGTCGATCCCGTAGTAGCAGGGACCCATGGTGGGCGGGCTGCTGACGCGCATGTGGACCTCGCGCGCGCCGGCCTCCCGCACCATGCCCACGATCTTGCGCGAGGTGGTGCCGCGCACGATCGAGTCGTCGATCAGGACCACGCGCTTCCCCTCCAGGACGCTGCGCACGGGGTTGAGCTTGATCTTCACCCCGAAGGACCGGATCGACTGCTTGGGCTCGATGAAGGTCCGGCCCACGTAATGGTTCCGGATGAGGCCCCACTGGAAGGGCAGACCGCTCTCCTCCGAGTACCCCATGGCCGCGCCCATGCCGCTGTCGGGCACCGGCACCACGATGTCGGCGTCGGCGGGCGCCTCGCGCGCGAGCTGCCGCCCCAGCCGCAGCCGCGAGGCCAGCACGTTGCGGCCGAAGACCTGGCTGTCCGGACGCGCGAAGTAGATGTGCTCGAACACGCACTGGCGGACCGGCTCCGGCGGGAAGGGATGGAAGGACCGGAGCCCGTCCTTGTCGACGAGGACCAGCTCGCCCGGCTCCACGTCGCGCACGTACTCGGCGTCGATGAGGTCCAGCGCGCAGGTCTCGGAGGCGACGATGGTCGCGCCCTCCAGCGTGCCGATGACCAGCGGCCGGAAGCCCCAGGGATCGCGCGCGGCCACGAGCGTGTCCTTGGTGAGGAACAGCAGCGAGAAGGCGCCCATCACCTTCGACAGGCTGGCCGCGATGGCGTCCTCCAGCGTCCCGCGGTGGCTGCGCGCATAGAGATGGAGGATCACCTCGGTGTCGGAGGTGGACTGGAAGATGGAGCCCGCCGCCTCCAGCTCCTGGCGCAGGAGCGCGGCGTTGACGATGTTGCCGTTGTGGCCCAGCGCGATGGGGCCGCGATGGCAGTCGATGAGGATGGGCTGGGCGTTCGCGCTCACGGTGTCGCCCGCCGTCGAGTACCGCACGTGCCCCATGGCGCGGTCGCCCACCAGCGCGTCCAGCCGCTCGTCCGTGAACACGTCGTTGACCAGGCCCATGGCCTTCTCGAGCCGCAGGCTCTGGCCGTCCGAGGAGACGATGCCCGCCGACTCCTGGCCCCGGTGCTGCAGGGCGTAGAGGCCGAGGTAGGTCAGGCGCGCGGCCTCCGGATGGCCGTAGATGCCGAACAGGCCACACGCGTCGTGGAAGTGGTCGTCGGGGACGGGAGTGAGGCCGGCCATGAGCGGAACTTTCTCCGGAGTGTTCATGATAGCCGACTTGACCTGGCCCACCTAGGAAAGAGACCGCCGCGCAGCCCCCATTTACGGTGGGGGCCGCTGGATGCGGGTCTATGCTGGGGCATGCCTCCGGCCGGCGAGGTCCGCTTCGAGTTGCGGCCGGCCACGGCCGCCGACCGCGACCGGCTCTACGCGCTCCACCGTGCGGCCATGCGCGACGTGGTGGACCGCACGTGGGGCTGGGACGAGCCCTGGCAGCACGCGCACTTCAACGCGCGCTTCGATCCCGCGGCCTTCTCGCTCATCGTGGCCGGCGGCCGCGAGGTGGGCGCGCTGTGCGTGCAGGAGCGCGCGGGCGAGCTCTACGTCGCGGCCGTGGAGGTCGCGCCGGAGGAGCAGGGTCGCGGCCTGGGCACCGCGGTGCTGCGGGACGTGATCGCGCGGGCGGCCACGATCGGCGCGGCGGTGACGCTGCAGGTCCTGAAGGCCAACGTGCGCGCCCAGCGCCTCTACGAACGGCTCGGCTTCTACGCCACGGGCGAGGTGGACGTGCACGTGCGCATGCGCCACGACGCGGGCGCGGCCCCGACGCATCCCTGAGCGTCGCTAGCGCGCCGTGAGCAGCCTTTCCAGGCTCATCCAGGCCTGGTGCAGGTCCGCGACGGCGGCGTCGACGAGGCCCTTCCCGCTCGACGTGAGGGTCAAGCGGTCGCCGCCGACCGTGCCCAGCCGGGCCCAGCGCACGCCGTGCCGGCGGGCCAGCTCCGCCATGCGCAGCTCGTCGCGCGTGGTCACCACGGCGCGCGAGGGCGACTCGGAGAAGAGCAGCACGTCCGGCCTCAGGCCCGAGACGAGCTCGAGACGCGCGCCGAGCCCGGGCTCTTCACCCGCGAAGCAGCACTCCGCGAGCGCCACCGCCAGTCCGCCCTGGCTGAGGTCGTGGGCGGAGACGAGGACGCCCGCGGCCGCGCCCTCCGCCAGCAGCGCGTGCAGCCGCCGCTCGGCTTCCAGGTCCAGCCGCGGCGGACGGCCGGCGACGCGTCCATGCGCGACCGCGAGCAGCTCGCTGCCGCCGAGGTCCTCGCCCGTCTCGCCGAGCAGGTAGACCAGGTCGCCTTCCGCGCGGAACGAGCGGCGCCGCGCATGCGCGGCGTCCTCGAGCAGTCCCACCACGCCGATCACCGGCGTCGGGTCGATGGCGCGGCCGTCCGTCTCGTTGTAGAGCGACACGTTGCCGCCGGTGATGGGCACGCCCAGCGCGCGGCACGCATCGCCGATGCCGCGTACGGAGGCCACGAACTGCCCCATCACCTCCGGCCGCTCGGGGTTGCCGAAGTTCAGGCAGTTGGTGGCGCCGATGGGCACGCCGCCGCCCGCGGCCACGTTGCGGCAGGCCTCGGCCACGGCCAGCCGAGCGCCCTCGTAGGGATCGATCCAGCAGTAACGGGCGTTGCCGTCGACGGACATGGCCAGCGCGCGGCGCGTGCCCTTCACGCGCACCACCGCGGCGTCGGAGCCAGGTCCCACCAGCGTGTTCGTGCGCACGGTGGA
>Ga0066680_10000854_pt1 | contig 11421 bp, 8 predicted proteins | sample GraSoiAngelo_129_FD_62297 | JGI IMG/M metagenome (GOLD analysis project Ga0066680, IMG submission 62297) | Grasslands soil microbial communities from the Angelo Coastal Reserve, California, USA - 14_0927_12_40cm | ecosystem: Environmental > Terrestrial > Soil > Grasslands | place: USA... | reverse complement strand
TCGTGCGTGAATCCGATGCTGGCGGAGACGTACGGCCGCAATTTGTACTCGCTGCTGCGGAAATGGAGCAGGCCTCCGAATTGATATTGGTCGATCTGGGTATTGAAGGCCTTCGTGTATTGCCCCGTCTGGAGGCTGCGCTCGCTGTACGAAGTCGGATTGTGCGCCCAGAGAAATTCCGCCTGAAAATTTGGGGAAAGAGAATAATCGATGAACGTTCCAAAGCTGACCATGGCGTTGGCGCGCAGTCTGTCTGCGATCGTCGAATTCGTGATGGGATAGGAGCCGCTCGTCTCCCAGCCGGCAAACGGAGTCAACTCCCAGCGGTGCAAGCGGGAAGAATAAGAATACGACTGAGCGGGGGCCGCCTTCACGAACAAGAACAAAACGAACAGGAGAAGAAGTGCTCGAACTTTCATGGTACCTCCGCGATTGTGATGCCGATCCGAATCACACAGGTACTTAGAACCCGGCGAATCGCTGGATGTTGCTCGGCATCATCCAGCGCAGGCACGGTTCTTCGATCCGGCGCCGGCTGAGCTGAAGAACAAGTATAGGGCCAGGAGGCCCGGAGCAGTGAGAGACAACTTCAGCGGTTCTTCCACTGCGGCTTGCGCTTTTCCACCAGCGCGCGCAGGCCTTCCTGCGAATCTTCCAAACGGTAGAGTTCGTTGAGAAAGATGTTCATCGAGTGCTTGAGGCCGTCCCGGAGCGACATGCCCATACCGCCAAGAATGGCCTTCTTAGCCATCGTCAATACTGGGCCCGAGTGGCCCGAAATCCGGGCGCTCAGCTCGTTGACGGTCGCCTCGAGCTTGGCTTCCGGCACGAGCCGATTGATGATCCCCAATTCGAGCGCGCGCTCGGCCGAAATGGGTTCGCCGGTGAGGACCAGCTCGAGCGCGATCTTCGGTCCGACCAGAAACGGAAGAATAGTCGAGGCAAGCGGCGGAAACATACCAATCGTGATTTCCGGCTGGGCGAAGCGCGCCTTCGGCGTGGCGATCACCAGGTCTCCAAACGCCGCCAGTTCGGCTCCGCCGCCGATGGCCGGCCCGTTCACCACGCAAAGAACGGGCTTGGCAACCTCGAGCATGGCGGCGAAGGCGGCATGAAACGCATCAACCATCTGAAAGACCCGCTGCGAGGTGTATTCGCCGATGTCGATCCCGCCGCAGAAAACCTTGCACGCCGAACCCAAAACGACGAGCTTCACTTCGTCCTTTCCGCCAAGCCAATCGATTCCATCGGCGATTTCGCGGAGCATGGTTTCGTTGAGCAAGTTGTGCTCGGGGCGGTCCAGCGTCATCCGCGCAACGCCAGAATCCACGCGGAGCTTGACGAACTGGAATTGCTCGGGCCGCCGCCGCTCCGGCCTTGTCAGAAAATCTGGAGCATCGACCAAATTAGGCATCTGTTTTCCTCCCGCACCCGCCGCGGAACACTGCGTCCAAAAGAGCGTCACGAAAAGGCTAGCACAGAGCCGAACCGCTGACCGGAACGCGTGCAGGCCGCGTGTGCAATCGGTCTTCCCGTGTGCACTGGCTCTCCCCCACCCGGTGTATCCTCGCAGGTGCGTCTTCACACGGAGCTTCACTTGAAGAACAAACCCCGCGCCACGGCCGTGAACCTGGCGACCGCGACGGACAAGGAAGGATTTCCCGCCAGTGCCGCCTGGGAGCAGGCTCCGGCCGAGCGCTTTTGCGCAGACTGGCAGGGGAAAAACCCCGATTCCGGCCGCGAGACCCGGGTTCAGCTTCTGTGGTCGCGAGAGTGCCTTTACTTCCGGTTTCAGTGCCGCTTTCGGGAGGTCAGCGTTTTCCCAGATGCCGCGCCCAACGGCCGCCGCGACAAACTGTGGGATCGCGACGTGGCCGAAGTTTTTCTCCAGCCCGATCCATCGAAGCCTCTCCACTATCTCGAATTCGAGGTGAGCCCAAACGGCCAGTGGATTGATCTCGCGATTGACCGGACCAATGTACCCCACGACTTGAGCGATCTGAAAAGCGGGCTCAAACGCCGCGTTTATCTGGACGAGGCGCGCAAGATGTGGACAGCCGAGCTTGCAATTCCGATGAAATCACTCGCGAAACGTTTTGATCCTGGCGCGACGTGGGGTGTGAATTTCTACCGCGTTGAAGGCAAATCCGAGCCGCGATTTTATTCCGCGTGGAGCCCGACGAACACGTCTGTCCCGAATTTCCATGTGCCGGAGGCATTCGGCGAACTCGTCTTTGTACCGGGGGCGGCAAGGTCTTGAGGCCAGCTCGTACCACGCCGAGAAGAAGCGGGCGTCGGTAATCGGATTTTTTCTCCCTGGACCAGGACTCCTGGGCTGTTTCGAACTGGAACGCAACTCTTGTTTCGGAACAGTGAACATCTGCGTACCGGGTCGCGCCGCGCAGGCCTCGCAGTTAAGCCGAATGTCGGCAATGGATTAGCGCCATTCCACTGGTCCGCAATTTGAGATCATCCTGGCAAAGGACGTGCCGCAACAAACTCCCATGGCCTCTGCGCTGTGTAACTGGACTTCCGCCAAATTGAGCCGCGAATGATTCCTCGATGAGCGCTTCCGACGTGGAACAAGGCAGAACTCTCCCGCCAGCAGAACCGGAGCCGATCCAGGCGGATGCGCGCAAGTATGAGCGACGCCAATGGGCGTTGTCTTTCACGGGCGTGGCCGTGGCTTTGCTCCTGACGCTAGGAATCGTCTCCTTCTACGTTTCGGTGCTCATTCCTCAGCTGAATTCTCTAAATGTAGCCAATCTCGGCGTAGCGATCAGGGCGCTGGTCGCGATGGTGCTGCTGTTCGACGTCTATGTGATCTACCAGCAATTACAGATTCATCGCTTCCGGGTTCGGCTGGCAGAGCGGGAAGAGCTCTTTCGACTGATCAGCGAAAACGCAGCGGACATGATCGCAGTGGTGAGCGTCGATGGGCAACGGCTCTACAACAGCCCGTCGTACGAGAGAGCGCTCGGCTACACCGCCGAAGAGCTTGTACGAACCGCCTCTTTTGAACAAATCCACCCGGAGGATCGAGCGTCGGTGATGGCAGCGGCGGAAGAAACCCGGCGCACGGGAGTGGGCTGCCGCCTCGAGTACCGCATCCGGCACAAGCGCGGAGACTGGCGGGTTTTTGAATCCACCTCCAGCGCGGTTCGCAACGCCAACGGAGAGACGGAGAAGCTTGTCATCGTCAATCGCGATATCACGGAACGCAAGCAGCTCGAACAGCAGCTCTATCTGTCCCAAAAACTGGAAGCCGTCGGGAGGCTCTCCGGTGGAGTCGCGCACGACTTCAACAACCTTCTCGGCGTGATCATCGGCTACAGCGAAGTGATGCAAAAACGGATGGCCCCGAACGACCGCTTTCGCGAGGCCGCGGACGAAATCTTGAAGGCTGCCCACCGCGCCGCGGCACTGACGAAACAGCTCCTGGCGTTCAGCCGCAAACAGGTGCTCGAACCGAAGGTGCTCGACCTCAATACCGTTGTGGCCGACGTCGAGAAGATGCTGAAACGCCTGATCGGCGAGGATATCTTACTGGAGATTCTGGTTTCGCCCGACCTGCATGCGGTGAAGGCCGACCCGGGACAGATCGGGCAGGTGATCATGAACCTGGCCGTGAATGCGCGGGACGCAATGCCCAACGGCGGGAAGCTGACCATCGAGACGGCGAATACGACGCTGGATGAAAAAGACGCCGGCCGCTATCGCTACGTTGTTCCCGGGCAATACGTCAAGCTGCGCGTGAGCGACACCGGATGCGGCATGGATGCGGAGACCCAATCGCACGTCTTCGAACCCTTCTTTACGACGAAGGAGAAGGGAAAGGGGACCGGGCTGGGATTGGCGACGGTCTACGGCGTGGTGAAACAAAGCGGCGGCTACATCTGGCTGCAAAGCGATGTCGGAAAAGGAACGCAGTTCGAGATCTTTCTTCCGCGGGTGGAAGGAGAAATTGAAAAACCCCAAAAGGCGAGCGCCCCGGCAAAAGAATCGCGAGGCGGCCAAACCATCCTGGTGGTGGAAGACGAGCAAGCCCTGCGCAAGCTGACCAGCAGCGTCCTGCAGGACCTCGGTTATACCGTTCTCGAAGCCGGAGACGCCGCTGAAGCCCTCGCGCTTGTGAAGCAATCCAAACCTGCCGTTGACCTCCTTCTGACGGACGTGGTGATGCCGGGGAAGAGCGGGCGCGATTTGGCGGATGAACTTGTTCCGCAGATTCCCGGCATGAAGGTGCTTTTCATGTCCGGTTATACCGACGGGGCCATCGCGGCGCATCGAGTGCTCGAGCCCGGCCTGTCTCTTCTGCGGAAGCCTTTCAGTTCGGAAGAGCTGACACAAACCGTTGCAAGGATTCTGGCCGGGGAAGTCGAACATGGCGAAGCCGCTGCTCGCGAAGAGCGGCACGCCGAAAGCGAATCGAAAACGATCTAGGCAAGAACGAAGGAGACATCCATGCCGCGCATTTTGATCATTGATGATGACGAACAGGTGCGGAAGGCGTTGCGATTCCAGCTCGACGATGAATTTGAAATCATCGACAGCGGCTCGCCGGAAGAGGCGCTGGCGCTGGCACTGCAGCACAAGCCGGACGCCATTCTGCTGGACCTCTCGATGCCGGGATACTCGGGTTACGAGATCCTGCAAACACTTTCCTCCTTGAGCTTCACACAACAGATTCCCATATTGATCGTTTCCGGCGAGCCGGCTGCCTATTACAAGGAGTTTTGCGAGAACCTGGGAGCCAAAGGATATTTCCAGAAGCCGGTGGACATGAATGGTCTCCGCCAGACGTTGTCAAAAATGGCCAACGGCAGCCGCGCGAAAGGCCCGGCGGAGCCGAGCTTCCGGTTGAGAGTCATGCTGAAACTGAAGGGCATTGACGCGGCCGGAAAACCGTTTGAGCTGTTGACATCCACGGACACGGTCGGGGTGAGCGGGTTTGCGTGCGCGTGCAACGCTTCCCTGAAAGAAGATGCGATCGTGGAAGTGTACCTGGCAAAGCAGGCGCAAAAGCTAGTGGGCAAAGCGCGGCTGGTGCACGTGGAGTGGCCCAACACGCCGGGACAACGATGCGAGATGCGCTTCGTGGAAAAACCGGTGGATTGGGTGCTGCATTAGCCGTACATCCTAGTCATGTTCAGAAGGAAACATCCGGAGCGGGTTTTGCGGTCCATCCTGCGCCGCTCTCTGGGCGAGCGCCGAGCCGCGAGGGAAAGATTGCGTATCGCCGTTTAGTGCGCCGCAGGCACCGGGCCGATTAGTGCGCGGTAGCGGCCGCGCCACGCGAACTGGCTTCGATCAATTTCTGCACGGACGCCGCGACCATCAGCAAGAGTTGGGCTTTCGGCTTTTTCGCGCGCTCCACTGTGGCAAGCTGCGCCGTTTTCCATGCGTCCGGAAGGCGCTCGCCCCGGTCGAGAGCGGCGAGCGCATCCAAGCCGGCATCGGCGAGGGCAGAGAGATCTTCCGAGAGCGGCTGGGCTTCTTTCAGCAAGAAAGAATTGTCAAAGAGCGGCTGGAGGTCCGCGTGCTGGTCCCGCCACGCGGTAAGTAGCTTGCGAATCTGCACGCTGGTTTTTGAACTGCGAGATGCGTCCGCAAGGTACGCATCGACGAGGCCCGCGAACCGCCGGGCGGTGTCGCTCTCAGGCCTAGCGGCGTCCACGAGCCGGATCAGGGGATCGGCGCTGGTCGGCCTGGCGGCCGCGAGCTCGCCACGCGCGTAACCCTTCACGGGCTCGACGACGTCGGCCAGAACGCGCAGCGCCGCCACATCCTTCCTGCCGGCGATGCGGAGGAGCATCGGCTCATAACTTGAATTGTGCGTCAGGCCAAGCCAATCGAGCCGCCGGCTGACTTCCTCGAGCCGCGCGTACATCGAGTTCACATCCTGCGCGGATTGCGGCGACCACAAGCGTTCCGCGACGGCCGCAACGCGCGGCCAGATGCGCGAATCCACTGTTTCCGCGGAAACATACTCCGCCCACATACACGCTTCGCCACCCAGAATGAGTTTCTGCTGCTCCGGCGTCAGATTGGCTGCGGCGTCGGCGAGCGGATCCGCCGCATAGTGCTGCGCGGCGGGCCAAATGAGGTCGAGGTAGTAGCCGTGCGAAAGCAGACCGCGATAGCCCTGGCTCGCCGCATCCGCAAGCGACTGCTGTCCGCGCCACGACTGCACGACGATGCTTTTGGGCAAATCGGGATGGAGCACCTCATCCCAACCCACCATGATTTTCCGGTTCCGGCTGACGATCTCCTGGAGGCGCTTGTTGAAATAAGCCTGAAGGTCGGCGTTGTTCTTCAGACCGTGGGCGCGCATGAATTCCTGGATTTTCGAGTTGGCGTTCCACTGTTTGCCGTTCACTTCGTCGCCGCCAATGTGGAAATACGGATCGGTGAAAAGCCGCGCCATCTCCGCGATGAATTCGGAGAGAAACTTGTACGTGTTCTCTTGCGTGGGATCGATGGCCGGGTCGAAAACGCCCCATTCACGTTCAATCGTATAGGGCCCCGGCGCGCTGGCGAGCTCCGGATAACCAACGAACATCGCGGTGGTGTGCCCGGGCATGTCAAATTCCGGCATCACGCGGATGCCCCGGTCGCGCGCGAAAGCGATAACGTTTCGGATTTCTTCCTGCGTGTAGTACAAGCCGTCGGAGCCCAACTCCTGAAGCTTCGGGAATCGCTTGCTTTCAACCCGGAAGCCCTGGTTGTCGGAGAGATGCCAGTGCAAAACGTTCAGTTTCACCGCAGACATGCCGTCGAGATTGCGCTTGAGGACGTCAAGCGGCACGAAATGGCGGCTGGAATCGATCATCAGCCCGCGCCAGACGAAGCGTGGCTTATCGTGGATGGTGATGCCAGGCGCGGCAAACCCCTTCGGCGTAGCCGCGACCAGTTGAAGAAAGGTCTGCAAACCATTCAGCGCGCCGAGAGGCGTGGCCGCCGTGAGTTTCGCGCCGGACGCCCGGACTTCCAGATCGTAGGACTCGTCTTCTCCCGGCTCCTGAATCTCCTTGCTCGCATGTTCGGTGCGGATAACGAGAGTTGCCTTTGCCGCGTCGCCCGGCTTCGTGTTCATTGGGATGCCTGTCTGGCGAGAGAGATGGCGCAGGAATCGTTGCGCCGCGCGCTCGAGCCGCGGTTCGCTGTGCCCCACCAGTGCCAGCGAAAAAGTCCCATCAACAGGAAGGGACTCCGTGCCGAGTTGAAAGCTGGCGGGCAAGGGCATGAGATTCGGCACCGGCTGCGTTTGAGCCTCGATTCCAGCCTCGACTCCAGACAAGATGAAAAAGAGACATGCCATCCGGAACATTCTCCTGGAAGCAAGCGGGGGCGCGTCCTTCTTGGTGATGCCAAAACGCGCCTCGCCGGCGCGACGCGATGCGCTTGGAATCTGCATGTGCCTCTCCCTCTGTCAGAGCCCCAACGGCCCCTGAATAAACGTTTTAGCGGAGCAGGCGTCGGCTAGTGCCGTTCCAACTTATTGCGACGAAACTCCGCGCAAGGTGCTTTCAACGAGTTGGCAGACACCGATGGTTCCAAGGATTGTTTCCTTTGGATGGAACGGCACTAGTATAGCCTCCGTAGGCGTTAACTCAATGCCGCGGAAATATCAGGGAAAGACTTCGTCAAATGTGCGGATGACTGGATGCCGGCTTGGGACAGATTTGTCCCCTTCCGAGCGCACGCACAAGGCCGTTTGCATTCCCGCCGCTTGGGCCGCGTCCAGCTCTTTGATCGCATCTGAGATAAAAAGTACGCTTCTCTGCGGGGACGCAAGTGCAGCGGTGATTTTCCTGTAGCTTTCGGCATCGGTCTTGATCCCGATCTCCGTGTCGAAGAAGCCGTCGAGATATACGGTCAGGTCACCGGCAGGTGTCGTGCGAAACAACAGTTGCTGCGCCAGCATGCTCCCCGAGGAATAGATGCAGATCTGACGGCCCTGGCGGCGCCAGCGTTCAAAGGCACGCGGAACGTCGGGATAAACCTGCCCGCGCAGCTCCCCGCTCTCGTATCCCGCTTGCCAGATCTTGCCTTGAAGCGCTTTGAGCGCCGTGCACTTGCTGTCGCGGGCAATCAACCATTGAGCGTACGCGACAATGTCATTTGTGGCCGCGAAGCGGTCAACCGAGCGGAGCTCGGATTCCTCGGACTCGCCCGAGAGTTCGGGCGGATGGAGTCCCTGCTCCTGGTCTAATTTTTGTTGCGCCTTCAGAGCCTCGATGTGTGCGCGGACTTCCGGGTCGCGAGAATGTTGGCGCAGGAAGCGGTCCAAACGTTGGCTCGCAAACGGAAACAGCACTTGATATACAAAATCAACCGGCGTGGTTGTTCCTTCGATGTCCAGCAGAAGCGCGCGGACAGAAGCCTCGTCGATTCGCAGCACTCGCGCTACTTCGCCGCGGCTTGCCGAGGTATGTACGCGGGCCCCCAGCAAACAGGCTCAAACTTGCTGTCCACGGCACTGTGGGTGTAGTGGGGCGTCCAGCCGGAAGCATCCTGAAACAATCGAATCGCACGGATGCGCCGGTCGCCGCAGAGGTCAAACCAGTGCAGCGTTCCGCGCGGAACGCGGATCAAATCACCGGCCTCCACCTCGATCGCGACCACAGGGCCCTGCTCCGGGTGAATATGGAACAGCCCGCGGCCGGCGATGATATAGCGCACCTCATCTTCGTCATGCCAGTGCTCGATGTTGAATTTCGCGAGCATGGCTTCAAGCCCCGGAGTCTCAGGCTTCACCTCGATCACGTCGGCAGTGACGTAGCCGCCGCGGGCCTTGAGTTCCGCAATCTGCTCGGAGTACGCGTCGAGGATTTGCTCCGGCGAAGCGTCTGCGGGGACAACGCCCGGCTCCCAGCGCTCATACTCGATTCCGATTCCGGCGAGATACTCCTGCACGTCCTTCCGTTCGGTGATCGAGCGTTTTTCTTCGGGAATTTTCAACGTAGCCATGCGACAACTCCCGGTTCGATCCCTCGCGCCACTTCACCCGCGATGCCCCAGCGCGCTGGATCGAACCATCACTTCCGCAAGGAACTCGAGGATCTCCACGTGCCGCTTGGCCTCCGCGAGTTCCGTTGCCCAAGTATAAAGCCCATGCTGGCGCAAGAGAAAGCCGTGGATTCCGGGCTGCTGCGCGAGAATTTCCGCCACCGTTTGCGAGAGCCGGGCCATGTCTTGCGAATTCTCCACAATCGGCAGCCACTCCCGGTGCTCATGTGAGGTTACGCCCTGGAGGCCCTTTAACATTTCGTAGCCTTCCAGCAGCACGCCGCCCTTCGCGGCATATAGCCCGGAAAGGACCGTGCTGCACACCGAATGCGTGTGCAGGACAGCTCCCGCGCCGGTCACCCGCGCGATCGCGAGATGGATCGAAGTTTCCGCCGACGGCCGGCCGCTGCCGCGAACAACCCGCGCGGCTTCGTCCACTTCGAGGATTTGCTCGGGCGTCAGGCTGGCCTTGTCCAATCCCGTGGACGTGATGGCCAGGCGAAGCGGCTCCCTCCGGACCACCACGCTGAAGTTTCCGCTTGTGCCGAGCGCCCATCCGCGCGCATAAAAGCCTCGTCCAATTTCGGCCAAGGAAGCGGCGAGCTCGGAGAAACGCGCGCCGCTGGAATCTTTGGCACGAGGCGGAGATTGTTCCTTGCGCGAAAAGGCCCTGGGCTTCTTCCCTTTCATAACCGCGGATTATCGCATGCGCCGATGCGTCCCCGAAACGTGAGATCCGGGAAGCCCTCTGGAGGCCGACATGGGGGAAAATCGTGGAGCCGCGATATCGGCTTGATGGCTCGTATAAGCTTATTTGGCCGTGCAGGTACCCTGGCAAATCGTGGAACGGGCAGACGCGTAGTCGAGATTTGGGAAAAGGAGCGGAAGCCATCATGGATCGCCGCAAATTCTTGAGAACCACGGGAACGTTGCTCGCAGGGGCCAGCCTGGACAACGAGACTCTACGAAAATCTTTCGACGCCGAGCCCGCTTCGGAAAACCGCGGAGGTCGCTTGGTGCTGCCAATCAATCAGAACTGGCGATTCAGCGAGCGCGTGGTGGAAAGATTCGAGTCGCCGCAATTCGACGATTCGAAATTCGAGAGCGTCACCATCCCGCACACCAACAAACGCCTGCCGTGGCATAGCTTCGACGAAAAATCCTACCAATTTGTTTCCGCCTACCGGCGCTCGTTCAAACTACCGACGCAAGCGAGAGATCGCCATGTCTTTGCGGATTTTGAGGCCGTGATGACGGCTGCGACGGTCTGGATCAACGGGCACGGCCTCGGCGAATACAGAGGTGGCTACACTCCGTTTTCCTTTGAACTTACGCCGCATCTCAAATGGGACGGAAACAACGTGCTCGCCGTAGCTGTGGACTCCACGGAGCGCGCGGATATTCCGCCGTTCGGTGGCGTGATCGATTATCTGACCTTCGGAGGAATCTACCGCGAGGTTGCGCTGCGCGTCGTGCCCGGGACTTATCTCGAGAGTATCTTCGCGAAGCCCAAGGACGCGCTCACGGATCATCCCAGCGTCGAAGTCATCTGCTTTGTCGGTTCTCTGGAGAAGAATCCCGAGCCGCTGACACTGGAAGCCGAGATTCGCGACGAAAAGGTCATTGCGCGCGCGAAGACGGAAATTCCCACTCGGGACGCTTCTTCGGAACCGGTTGCCCATTCACTCCAATTAACGGGGCTCGGCAAGGTTCAGCTTTGGGATTTGAAAGAACCACACCTCTACACCGTCGTGGCTCGCCTCCGCAAAGGGAGCCAGCTACTTGACGAAGATAGTCGAAGAATCGGATTTCGCGAGGCCTGGTTCACCGAAGAGGGCTTCCAACTGAATGGCCGCGTTGTGAAATTGCGCGGCCTGAACCGACATCAGACGTTTCCGTTTGTCGGCCAGGCGATGCCGAAGCGCGTGCAGCGGCGTGACGCGCTGGTCCTGAAAAAAGAGCTGAAGTGCAATATCGTGCGGACCTCGCACTATCCGCAATCACGGCATTTTCTGGACTGCTGCGACGAAATTGGCTTGCTGGTGCTCGAGGAGATTCCGGGCTGGCAACACATCGGCGACGCAGCATGGAAAGAACTCGCCATCGACAATGTGGGCCGCATGATTCGGCGCGATTGGAATCATCCCTCCATTGTTTTGTGGGGAGTCCGAATCAACGAGTCGCGCGACGATCACGACTTTTATACGCGTACGAATGCGCTGGCTCATTCGCTTGACCCCACTCGCCAGACGGGCGGCATCCGCTACTTTCAGAATTCGGAGTTTCTGGAAGACGTTTTCACGATGAATGATTTCGGCTTCCCGCTTAAGCCGCCGAACCATCCACGTTATTTGAACACCGAATTCATCGGCCACACCTTCCCGACGAAAACGATTGACAATGTTGCGC
>Ga0066680_10000852_pt1 | contig 11427 bp, 13 predicted proteins | sample GraSoiAngelo_129_FD_62297 | JGI IMG/M metagenome (GOLD analysis project Ga0066680, IMG submission 62297) | Grasslands soil microbial communities from the Angelo Coastal Reserve, California, USA - 14_0927_12_40cm | ecosystem: Environmental > Terrestrial > Soil > Grasslands | place: USA... | reverse complement strand
TGCTTGCGAGCCTCGATCATGATCTTGGCCGGGATGCCACCGAGGCTGGTAATGAACATCACGTCGGGCTTCTTCTGCAGCGCCCTGGTGACTGGCGTTGAGAAATCGGCGGTGGTCTTGCTGAACGCGACCGTGTCCACCAGGTCGATGCCGTACTGGCCGACGGTACTGGTGACAATCTTTCCACCGTCGGACGAGAACTTATCGTCGTTGGCGACCATCAGGACGCCGGTCTTCGGATGTGCCTTGGCGGCGTAGATCTTGATGTTGGTCGGGATGGCCGTCTCTTCGCCCAGACTGTCGCGGAAGACGTACTTGCACGGATCGGTCTTCGGGAAGTTACAGTCGGGCACGATGTGGATGCCCGTGGTGCTTACCGCGAGGATCGGGATCTTGAAGCTTTCCGCCAGCGGGTGCACGGCCACGGCCGAGTTCGAGAGGGTCGGGCCAAGGAGCGCGAGCAAGTTTCCCTGCTGAATGAGGGTCTGGGCCACCTGTGCGGACTGGGCCTTGTCCGACCCATCATCGCGGGTGTCGAGCGCGAGCTTCGCGCCGTTGACGCCGCCCGAGTTGTTGATCGTCTCGACGGCCAGGTCTGCGCCCTTCTTGGAGCTCGGACCGTAGACACCGCCGGCGCCGGTCAGCGAGAGGATGGCGCCGAGCTGGATGGTTTTTCCCTGGTACGAGGCGGTGCCGCCACCGGTCGACGTCGTGCCCCCGCAGGCCGCCAGTGCCAGTGCCAACGCGATCGTAATCCCCCGAGCCGCGCTTCTCATCAACCTCTCACTCCTTTCTCTCCCTAAGGAATCTGCGCTCAGCTTAATCGGTTCACGAGGCGTCACGCGGTGGGCTCTCCTTAGGGTCCGGCCCGGGCCGCTGGGCTGCCCTCGCCTTCTCGAAGCAGGATCGGCAGAGCTTGAGGACCGTCAGCGGCCCGCGCTCGGCGAAGACGCGGCGCCCGCAGTGGGTGCAGATGAACTCTTGCTTGGGCATGGCGGTCTAACCCGTTGCGCCGAGTTGGCGCAACAGCCGGCGCCCGGCGGGATCCTTGAGTTGCTGGGGCCGGTTGGTCAGGTAGGCGATGAAGGTCTCGAAGTCGAGGTCGTACTGCCGCCCGTCATGCCGCAACCGGACCCGGTCGTGTTCGACCTCGGCGTCGATCGCCTCGCCCTCCTCGTGCGCGGCGAAGAGCCCGAAGGCGACGCGCCAGCGCAACTGGGCCTGGCGCTCGCGGGCCGTCATCGGGACCTCGATGTCATCGGCATGGATGGCGTACTCGCGCGCCAGGTGCCAGATCTCGAGGCGGAGTGGATAGGGGCCGACGCTGGTCTGGATCCGGGCGTTAAGTCCGAGGGCGCCCCAAGCCCGGCGAACCCGTTCCTGGCGGGCCTCCCATTCCTGCAGGACCTCCAGCGGAGGCATCGCCCGCCGGACGCGAACGCCCCGAGCGTTCCAACCCGTGAGCCCACCGCTCGCCGCTGGCAGACGGTCCAGGGTCTCGTCGAGGCAGGCCTGGTCGTAGACCTCGTCGGTGCTCAGATGGGCGACGACATCCTTGACGCTCCAGCCTCGGCAGTGGCTGCGTGCCGACCATCCGCGCTCGTCCAGACCGCGCAGGTGCGCCCGAAGCCGCCGGATCTCGCGGTCGTACGCGGGGAAGGGGTTAGCGCGCCTTGTTTCAACGGCGCTTGGGTTTGGCGTTGCTGGCCTTCGGCTTGGCCGGTTGTTTGGCATCGCGCGGGCCTTCGATTGCGCCGAGGGCCGCCAACGCGATATTCGTTTCCGAGGACGAGGTCTCGGTGGCCAGCTCCGCGCCCTCGAAGAAACGGGCCTCGAGCTCCTCGCCGATGCGTTGGATGGCATTCTCGTGATGGGGTTTCTTGGAACCCCCACCCTTCACTCCCCCAGAGGGGGAGGGTGATTTTGATTTCTTTGGGGCCGCCTTCTTGGCCATCAGGCCAATTCTAGGATGGCTTGGGCGAGCCCGCCGGCGAACCGGACGGCGTTGGCGAACTGCTCGGGACCGGGGTGGGACTGGGGCTCGGCGTAATCCCGCTGGGCACAATCGATGGCAATGGCGAGAGCAGGTCGCTGGGGGAAGGCGTTGGGCTGGGGGAGGGGGTCGGGGCTGGCTTGCATTCGGTGCCTGGCAGGTAGAGATCCTTCTCGGCACTGGTGCTCGAGCCCGAGGACGGTGAGGGTGAGGGTGAGGATGACGGCGTTACGTTGGCGTTGCTCGCGCACGGCGGCCCATCGATCAGGCCATCGGGACGCTTGAACGTCTCAACGTTGAAGTGTGCCTGGGTCAAGCCGTTGTTGATGAAATCCTTGAGCACGGAACTTCCGACCATGGTGCCGTAGACCCCGTTCATGTCCTGGTTGCCAGGACCGGTGTGTCCAACCCAGGCGCCGATCACCAGGTTGGGCGCGTACGCCATCATCCAGGCGTCGCGGTAGTTGTTCGTGGTTCCCGACTTGCCGGCGAACGGCTTCTTCCAGCCCAGGTTCCATTGGCTCGAGTAGTCCTTGAGGATGTAGGTGATCAGGTATGCCTCCTGGGCGCTGATGACCTGCTTGCCTCCGGGCGCACTCGGCTTATCCAGCGTGTTGCCGTCTTTGTCCTTGACTTCGAGGACGGATACCGGGTCGTGGCGCACTCCACCAGTCGCGAAGACGCCATACCCGACCGCATGGTCGAGCATGCGGACTTCGCTGGATCCGATCGCGGTCGTCACCTCGCTCTTGAGCTGGGTGGTGATGCCCATGTCGTGCGCGAAATTGACGACGTTGTCGACGCCGGCGGTCTGCATCGTTTCCAGCGCCGGGATGTTCCGTGACAGCAGCAGCGCCTGGTGCGCCGTGATCATGCCCATGTCACGGAAGTCGAAGTCATGGAACTGGCCGCCGGCGAAATGACGCGACGTATCGTCGAGCATGTTGCCCATCGTAAGCTTGTGCGACCGGAACGCCTGCTCGTACGCGTACGGCTTGAAGGATGAGCCCGGTTGGCGCAGGCCGGTCACGACGTTGAACTGGCCTTTGATGTTGTCGTTGAGGAAATCGGCGGAGCCGACCATCGCCAGGATCTCGCCCGTTTTCGGATCCATCGCCAGGAAGTCACCATTGTCGGCACCCAGCGGCCCCAACTTCTGCTGGCCGACGGCCACCGCCTGCTCGGCGGCCTTCTGCAGGTTGAGGTCGAGCGTGGTCTTCACCGAGAAGCCGCCCTTGTTTACCGCGGACGGGCCATAGGTGCTCTCCAGCTGCTCGAACACGTAGTCGACGAAGTGCGGCGCCTGGCTGCTCCGGTTCTCCTTGAAGACCAGCTTGAGTGGTTCGTTCTTCGCCTGCTCGGCCTGGGCGGCGCTGATCATGTCGTTGTTCACCATGGCATCGAGCACGACCGCCTGCCGGGCGAGCGCTCGGTCCTTGTGGAGCGCCGGGTCGAAATAGGTGGGGCCGTTCGGCAGGCCGGCGAGCAGGGCGGCCTCCCCGAGGGTCAGATCCTTGGCATGCTTCCCGAAATAGACCTCGGCGGCGGCCTCGACGCCGGTCGCCCGGTGCCCGTAATAGATGCTGTTCAGGTACAGCCTCAAGATCTCGTCCTTGCTGTACTTCGATTCCAGGGCGGTCGCCACCATGGCCTCGCGCAGCTTGCGCAGGATCGTCTTCTTGGGCGATTGCAGGATCGCGATCTTGGCCAGTTGCTCGGTGATCGTGCTGGCGCCTTGCTGCGGGCGGCGGGTGATGACATCGACGACGCCGGCCTTGATGACGCGGCCCCAGTCGACGCCATGGTGCTGGAAGAAGTGCCTGTCCTCCACGGCGATCGTCGCGTTGCGGAGTTTGGGACTGATTTCGTTCAACTTGACCGGGATCACGCGGACGCCCTCCGCGTTGCGCTGCTCGATCAGCGTGCCATGGCGGTCGACGATCTGGATGTCGCCGCCCGCCAGGTCCAGCCGGCTCGGATCGGGGAGGGTGGCGAAGGCATACGCGAAGGTGCCGAGGACCAACAACAGGATCAGGGCCGCGACGATGCCGACCAGCGTCATCCAGTGCCGCCGGACCTTGAGCCAGTCGAGCCGATCCTGCAACCAGCCGCGCGACCGTGCGGCCGAGGCGCGCCTGCGCGGCGTCAGTGAGGGGGACGGATCCTCAGGCATCGGCGGGCGCGGGCCGGTGACGGGCCCGCCCTTAGGTGGAGTCGGCTTGCGGGTCTCTATCGCTTCTTCGAGACGGCCGCGTGCCCGCGCTCGGGCGGGGTGCTCGCGCCGCTGACCAGCCGGCGTGCGTAGCCGGCCGCCAGCGCGGTGAGCGCGGCCTCGGCGGCGCTGACCAGCAGGCGCCGCCCGATGCCCTCCTTGGATTGGACTTCGAGCTTCTTTTTGCCATCCGCCTTCACGATGCGCTTCTGAGCGGAGGCCCAGGCCTGCGCGTCATTGCGGAAATCGTCCAACCGCTCGCGCAGGTCATTCAATTTGAGTTTGCGAACGAGCTGCTCGGCGGGTGACCGACGACGTCGTGTGCGATAGCCGAACACGGCAAAGCCGGTGGCGGCCAGGATCGCCGCACCGATTGCGAACTGAAGGGCGCGGTTGGTCTGAAGTTGGGTCTTGAGATCAAGGTTGCGCTTCGCGCGCAACTGCAGCGCTTCCAGGGTTTGCCCGAGGTGGGCGCGGGTCTGCTCTACTTCCCGTTTCGCTTCAGTACTGTTTTGGCCCACTCGGCATCCTCCTTTAGCGTGGTCATCGTCTTGGGCGGCGCTCCGATCTTCAGCATGCCCTTACCTATCAGCCCGAGAATGACGGCAAGGATCAGGAACAGCACCGTTTCGATCCCGGCGACCAGCGCGTGAGCCGGAATGACCAGCGCGATCGTAACCAGCAGCATGATAAAGAAGAGCAGGCCGCAAAAGGCCGCGATCCCGAGGAACACCGCCGCTTTTAGATTGCTCGCGAGCATCTCCTTGATCTCGATCTTGGCGAGCTGAATTTCCTGCTGGACGAGACGTACTGTGTCCTCGACAGCCACCCGGGCAAGATCGATCAGGCCACGACGGCCGTGACCGTTGGTCGCGTTCGCCGAATCCGTGGCCGAAGCCCGGGGAACAGAATCCATAACGCCCTCCTTCCTTCCTTGAGCGCCGCAGATCGATACTAGGCTGTAAACATTATAGTGGGTATGTCGGCTAAACTGCCAATCATGGAGCACATTCGTCGTTCCGAAGCCTCGAACGACCCGGTGATTCCGAACCCCGGTCAGCCCGAGGTGCCGGGTGCGCAGCCGCCGGAGCTTGCGCCTGGGCTGCCGGAGCCGGAGATCCAGGAACCGCCCCCAGCGCCGGTCGAAGTTCCGGAACCTGGGGTCAACCAGCCGCAAGCGCCCGGCAGCTAGCCTCGGTTGCCGCGGAGGGTCGCAATCTTTGCCCGAAAGGGCAGCGATTTCACTTGACGTCGCCCTCGCCGTCGCGGAAACTCTCATCGAATCCCAATCGGGCTCATTCGGGCCTTTAAGGACCCAGGAGAGGAGATGAGAAGCCGCCGCCTGATATTGCCTGCCCTCGCGCTCTCGTCGCTCGTCGCCAACATATTCGTGGGAGCACTCTCGGCCGGGGCGAGCTCCGGCCCAGGGACGTACCTCATCGGTGTCGATGCCGCGGGCCCGACCGGCCATAACTTCGAGTACGTCGACTTTTTCCCTCGTGGCCAGGTGCTAGCGACCGATCCCCAGGCGGTGGTAGGCAACGGGGCCGTCCTCGACTTCCGCTACAATTTCGGGTCGCTTGACGGCCTGCACACGGCAACACTTCTGCCGTTTGGCGTGACGCCCGGCCAGGCATGGCAGCAGCAGCCCCTGGTAACAGGAGACGAGCAAGAATCAGCGCCGCCACCCAACCTTATCCTCAACTCAAGCGTGCTCTTCCAGAACCCCGCGAACTGTGGGGACGCCGCCAACCCCTGCCTCTACACCGGCGCCGCCGAAGTCAACTCTGGGGCGCTGCCGGCGTTTACGCCCAGCGCAGACTTCTTCGTCAAGATCAGTCTGCCCACGTCGCAACCAGCCACAGTGCACTACGTCTGCCTGATACATCCTGGGATGCAAGGCAACCTCAAGGTGGTGCCTGGCACCGGCTCAAGTCCCGCCGCCTTTGCCTCCAATGCCGGCAGCCAGTGGGCGACCGATACCGCTGGTGCGTTCGCCGCTGAGAGCCAGGTGAACACCACCGCAACCAACCCGAACGGAGACGGCACGAACACCGTCACGATGACGGCGGGCACCGCCACGCCCTTCGTCGAAGTCGCGGAGATGCTGCCCTGGAACGTGACCATTCACCCGGGCGACACGGTGAAGTGGGTCACGTTGACACAAAAGGATCCGCACACGGTCAGCTTCCCTGACCTGCAAGAAAGCTTCAGCCCGCAGGATCCGATCCAACCGGTATGCGAGGGAGCCGCTGGCGACACGCCGGCAACCGGCCCACCACCCGGGTTTGGCTGCGGGGGCAGCCCGGTGGAATTTGCACTCGATCTGTTCCCTCAGGGCCCGACGCAGATCACCGACTCCACCACCCGGGCGAGCTCAGGGGTCATCGCGACCTTCGGGGGGCTGCCGGATCGGTACAGCTTCTCGTTCCCCAACGTGGGAACCTATTCCTACCAATGCCGGATTCACGACCACATGAACGGCACGATTACGGTTGCGCGATGACCCACAGCTTGGCCTGAGAGCCCCGCTGACCGGAGGCCCTGCCCGAGCAGGGCCTCCATCCCGGCCGCAAGGCCAATAATGAGGGTGTGATCCGGCCGATTCCTGGCGTTCGCGGCGCACACGCGTTCGTGCACAGCAGCGACGAAGGGATCGCCATCATCGATCCCGGCTACACGAGCAGCTTTCGGGCGGTGGTTCGATTCGTCGAAGAGGACACCCTGGGTCAGATCGACTGGGTGATCCTGACGCACCACCACATCGACCATGCGGGGGCGGCGTTCGCGCTCTGTCAGGCGACCGGCGCGCGGCTGGCGGTGCATCGCGACGATGCGCCGTACTTGCAGCGTGGCCGCCCGCGCAACCGAATGACCTTGTGGGGTATGGCGGAGCGGCTGCCGGCGCGGCTCGCGAGCTATGTCGTCAGCACCGCCCCCGGTGAGCCGCGGCTCCTCGAGGATGGCGACGTCATCGCCGGGCTGAGGGTCGTGCACGGCCCAGGTCACACCCCGGGCAGCATCTGTCTCTACTCCGAGTCGCAGTCCGCCCTCTTTCTCGGCGACGTGCTGAACAACGAGCGTGGGATCCGTACGCCACCCTGGACCGTCAACCATTCGCACCGGCGGGCCCGGCTGGCGCCACAGCGGCTCGAAGGGTTGCGCTTCGAGCAGGCCTACTTCGGCCATGGGACGTCCATCCTTGCAGGTGCGGACCAGCGGGTGCTCGTATTCCTGACGCACCGCCGGCTGGTGCCGGCGCACGCGACCGGCCAGTCCTAGCGCAGCATATTTCGGCCGTCGACCAGGCCAAGGTCGACCCCGAGCAGCGGAGCGAGCGTCGGGGCCCAGTCGGCGAGATGAGGTCGCCGCGCCGCGATCGCGCTAGCGATCCTGCCGACCGCGGGGTCGCCGCCACCGACCAGCGCGACGGTCCGGGCCGTGATCGGTGCACCGTGGAAGCCACCGCTGGAATACCTGGGCGCCGCGACGATGCGACCCGGTTTCAAGCCCGCGACCATGACCGAGTCATTCGATCGCACCCAGGTCTCGACCCCGTCGATGCGCAACAGCGCCTTGCCGGCACGGTGTGGATCGACTCCGGGCTTGAGGTGGATGAGCGCGGAACCACCATCCGGGATGTAGGCGTCCCACCCTCCGTCGGTGCCATTGGCCATGGGGTCGACCGGCGGCGAAGAGTCCCGCGGCTGCATGTCGTGATCCGAAACGACCACGATCACGGTGTCAGCCCAGTTACTCGCCAGCGCATCGAGCACCACGCCGACGACCTGATCGGTTGCGCGGTAGCAGGCGCGGGCCTGCTCGCTTTCAGGGCCGTGGTCGTGTCCGATCGTGTCGGCTTCATTCACGTGGCCGAAGACAAACCCAAGACTCGAGTCGGCGATGGCGTCGAGGAGATGGGGTAGGACGGCAGCATTCACTGGGTAGCCATGCGCGTCGAGGTCCGTCCCGGGTGGAATGACGCCATCCGGCGGCCATCGCCGGTCGGCCGAGCCGGTGCAGAGGAGGCCGCGATCGTCGGCAACGATGGCGGCGGTACGAACCCCAGTCGCGTGGCAGGCATCAAAGATGCTCGCTACCCGCGGCGTCTCGACGCCGGCCCAGTCGGGCAGCCGCGCAAACCGCCACGAGGTGGTCAGGACTCCGTGGGTGGCCGGCTTGCAGCCGGTGAGCAGGGAGCAGAAACCGGGGTCGGTCGAAGATGGGAGATCCGTGACGCCGCCGTCCGGCGCTCGCCCGCCTCCCCGGGCCAGGTCCCAGAGTCGAGGCGTCAGCTCCGGACTGATCGCCCGATGGGGGAAGCCGTCCAGGCCGAGCATTACCGCGCGGGTCACCGGCCTATTCTGACGTGCGTGCTGCCGCCCGACTTCCGCGACGCGCTCGACGGCGCCGATACGCTGCTGGTCAGCTCGCGTGAGGCCGGGCGGGAGCGGGCCGTTCGCACCTGGTTCACCGTGACTCCAGACGGGGACCTCTACCTATTCAATTACGCCTACGCGATTCGCGTTGCGCGCTGGCGCAAGGATCCCTGGGTCCGATTGACCGTCCCCGAGGGCGGACCATCGGTTGAGGGACAGGTGCATTTCATCGATCCCACCGAGGTCGACCAGACGGTCCAGGACCTGGTCGTGGAGCGGTGGGGGATGTGGGGCGCGACCACGCCCGAAGGTCTGCGACGGATGCTTCGAGATCGCTCGCACGTTCTCGTTCGAGTCGAGGTAGCGTAGATCAATGCTCGGCTTGATCGGCGTTCCCTCCAGCGCCGGCGCGCACGGGCCTGGTCAGGAGAAGGCGCCGGCCGCGCTGCGCCAGGCCGGGTTGCTCGGCGCCCTGCGCGAAACCGGTCTGGAGGTCGAGGACCTCGGCGATCTCCCGGTCACTCGCTTCCAGCCCGACATGGCCAATCGCAAACGGCAGAGCCGGTCACCCGTGATCACGGTTGCGCGCCAGGTTGCGGATCGGGTGGCGGCGGCCGTGGAGCGTGACCTCGTTCCGCTGGTGATCGGGGGGGATTGCACGATTACGCTCGGCGTCGTCGCCGGATTGCTGCGCAACCAGCCTGACCTGGGCTTGATCTACTTCGACGGTGATGCCGATATGACCACACCCGAGACGACACACTCGGGGATCTTCGACTCGATGGGTGTCTCGCACCTGATCGGCGAGGGCGATCCCGAGGTGGCGCATCTCGGTCTTCGATTTCCCCTGCTCCCGCCGGACCGGATCACCCTGTTCGGCTTCCATCCGTACGAGATCGAGCCCAGGGAGCAACGCCTACTCGAGGCGTCCGCGATCACGCAGTATCCCGTCACCTCGATGGGTGATCGGCCGGTTGAGCTGGCGGCCGAGGCGCTGGCGCGTCTCGAGGCACGCGCGCGGGCGATTGCCGTGCACTTCGACGTCGATGTGATGGATTCCGCCGAGATCCCGCTGGCCGACTGGCCCCACTACGATGCGCTGTCCTTCGGCGAGGCGATGCGCTGCCTGCGTGTTTTCGTCGAATCACCGAAGCTGGCCGCGCTGGTCGTGACGGAGATCAACCCGGACCACGATCCGGACGGCCTACTGGTGCGGCAGTTTATCGATGCGTTCGCCGACGCGCTGCGTCCGGTCGCGGCCAACGCGGCGCGCCGCTAGCAGCCCGAGGCCCAGCACCAGCAGCCCGGCTCCCAGCGGGAGCCTTGGTCGATACTGGGCCGCTCCTCCACCGCCGGGCGCGAGGGCGCGAACTGGAGGACTGGTGGCCGCGGCCGCCGACACGATCACCGACCCCGTCATGCTCGGATGAATCGCGCAGTGATACGTAAAGGTTCCGGCGGTCGGGAAGGAGATGGCACTGCTGGTTGCGCCCGGCGCGATGTTGCCGGTGCCCCAGGCCGCGGTGTCGGAGGTCGCGGTGTGGGTTAGGGCGGTGCCGTTGGTCCATGTGACCGTCGAGTTCACCGTGATCTGGATGGGTTTCGGGCTAAAACACCAGGATGGGGTTCCGGCGCAGTTGACGATCTGAGCCGATGTGTTGGCGGCGCTCGCGGCGAGCGGCACGAGAACCAACCCCAGGACGACGGTGGCAAAAGCAAGAAAGAATCGTTTCATCGATCTAGGTTTACGCATCCGCGTTACGCGCCATTCAGCTTTTCGAGGACCGCGGCATGGAGCAGGCCGTTGGTGGCTACGGCATTACCACCTTCGTAGGTCCGCCGTCCCGCAAAGTCGGTGAGGCGTCCACCAGCTTCCTCCACGACGATGAGTGGCGCAGCCAAATCCCACGAATAGAGCTCGGGTTCGAACATCACCTCGCCCGCGCCTTCGGCGACCAATGCGTAGCCCCAGAAATCGCCGAAGCCGCGATCGCGCCACGCCGCGCCCGTCACGGCGTCGAAGCCACGTTCCTTGCCGACCGCGACGAAGGCCGAGCGCGAGGCATAGAAAACCTGGGCATCCTGAAGTTCCGAGACCATCGACACCTGGAGCCGTCGCTTGCCCGACCAGGCGCCGCCGCCGCGCACCGCGTGCCAGCGCTCGTGCATCGCCGGCGCCGAGATCACCCCCAGATCCATCACGCCGGCGCGCTCGAGCGCGATCAGGGTGGCGAACACGGGGGCGCCTCGCATGTAGTTGTGGGTGCCGTCGATGGGGTCGATGATCCATCGGGTTTCCTGATTCGAGGTGCGATCGCCGAATTCCTCAGCCAGCACACCGTGCGTGGGGTATCGCTTGGCGATGCGTTCCCTCAGCTCGAGCTCGACGGCGGTGTCCGCCTGGGTCACGAAGGTGTGGTCGGGTTTCCGGTCCACCCGCGGCGCCTTGCGGAAGTACCGCATCGAGATGCGGTCTGCGGCATCGGCCAGTTCGAGGGCGAAGGTCGCGAGCTCGTTGCGCTCGCTCATGATCGGATCCGTTCGCCCGTCGGATCGTAGAGCGGCTCACTTGCGACCGTGGCCGGCACCCAGCGGCCGAACACCTGGACGTCGCCCCGGTTTCCCGGGGTGCACGCCGGCGGCAGGTAGGCATAGGCGATGCTCCGGTCGATGCTGTAGCCGTAGCCGCCGCTGGTGACGCGGCCGGCGATCTGGCTGTTGACCCGGACGGGTTCGCCCCCGAGCGCGATCGCCTCACCGTCGTCGAGCAGCAGCGGCCGCAGACGCCGCGTGATCCCCCGTGCCTTCGCGTCGATCAATGCCTCCTTCCCGATGAAATCGAC
>Ga0066680_10000847_pt1 | contig 11439 bp, 10 predicted proteins | sample GraSoiAngelo_129_FD_62297 | JGI IMG/M metagenome (GOLD analysis project Ga0066680, IMG submission 62297) | Grasslands soil microbial communities from the Angelo Coastal Reserve, California, USA - 14_0927_12_40cm | ecosystem: Environmental > Terrestrial > Soil > Grasslands | place: USA... | reverse complement strand
CTCGCCCGGACACCAGGCCGCCGCTTTCCTGGGTCAGGCGCTGGGCGATGTAGACCGGGATCAAACTGGCGAGCAGCAGGATGCTGGCCACCACGTTGACCACCGGCCGTTGGTTGGGCAAGCGCAGATTGTTGAAGATCCACTTGGGCAGGGTGATCTCGCTGCCCGAGGTGAAATTCGTGACGATGATCTCGTCGAAGGAGAGGGCGAAGGCCAGCAGGCCGCCCGCCATCAACGCGGTGCCGATGTTCGGCAGGATGACGTAGCGAAAGGTCTGGATGCCGTCCGCGCCGAGATCGGATGACGCCTCGACCAGCGAGGTGGCGGTGCGCCGGAGCCGGGCGATGACGTTGTTGTAGACGACCACCACACAGAAGGTGGCGTGACCGATGATGATGGTCCAGAGGCTGAACGATAACCCGATCAGCTCCCCGCCCAGGTTGATGGTGGAGTTGAGCGCCATCCCGGTCACGATGCCCGGAAGTGCCAGTGGCAGGATCAGGATGAAGGAGACCGTCTCCCGGCCAAAGAAGCGGAACCGATGGACCGCGAACGCCGCCAGGCTGCCGAGGATGAGCGCGATCGTCGTCGCGCCCACCCCCGCCTTGAGCGAGGTCAGCAGCGCCGTCCGCACGTCGGCGTTGTTCCAGGTCGCCGTGAACCACCGGGTGGACAGACCGGGCAGGGGCCAGGCCTGCGAGCGAGCCGGGTTGAAGGCGTAGAGCATGATGACCAAGAGCGGCACGTAGAGGAAAAGCAACACCAGTCCGGTGACGACCGCCATCCCCAGCTGCACCGAGCGGGGCTCGATCGCGCGGTCGCGGCTCACAGCGCCTCGAACGCCTTGAGCTGTCGCGCGATCAGCAGGTAGACGCCCATCACCAGCGCCGGCACGATGGCGTAAGCCGCGGCAAACGGGATGTTGTTGGCGATGCCGACGTTCTGGTAGATCACGTTGCCGATAAATTCGGTGTCGCCCACCAGGTCGGGCGCGATGTAGTCGCCGAGCGTGAGCGAGAAGGCGAAGATCGAGCCGGCCACGATGCCGGGAAACGCGATCGGCAGAATGACCCGCCGAAAGGTGGTTCGCCAGCGCGCCCCGAGATCGGTGGACGCCTCGATCAGCGAATTGGGAATCCGCTCCAGCGCGGCGTAGACCGGCAGCGTCACGTACGGCAGCCAGAGATAGGAGAAGACGATCCACAGGCTCCAGCGCGAGAAGCCGAGATTGACCGAACCCAGGTGAACATGATGGAGCGACCAATTGAGCACGCCGTCACCCGAGAGGATGGTTCGCCAGGCGTAGACCCGTACCAGGTAGCTGGACCATAGAGGCAGGACGATCGAGAGCAGCAGGAGGGTGCGAACGCGTGGGCTCGCGATCCGTGCCGCATAGTAAGCGATCGGAATCGCCAGGGCGATGTCCGTGACCGTGACCGCCAGCGCAATGCCCACCGTCCGAATGGCGATCGTGCGGTACACCCCTTCTTGAACCAGGAACTGGTAGTTGGTCAGACCCCAGTTTTGGACGATGGCACCCGTGACGGAATCCTGGCGCCAGAACGACGTGACGAAGAGGAGCCCCAGCGAGCCCAGGTAGATGACGACCATCCACAGCAGGATCGGACCAAGCAACAGCGCCAGCCGTGCCGCCGGAATTCGGTAGAGGACGCGGCCGATCGCGTGCCGCAGCCGGCGGACGGCGCTCGGGGGAGGGGCCGCGAGCCTCTCCCCCGTTCTAGTCAGGGTCTCCGCCATCCCTTACTTCGTTCCGCGGACCTCCTGCCACTTCTGTTGCCAGATGGTGTAGTCGGTGCAGGTCGCGCCGCGGCTGTCGCCGCATTCCTGCAGCGGCGTCTTCCAGAGCGCGATGTTCTTGAGGAAGGTGTTGTCGCCGCAGTGGTAATCGCTGTCGGCCGAGTCGCCGATGTTCTTGCGAAGGATGTCGCAGGCTTTCGCGTTGCTCGGTGTCGCGCCGTAGAACTCGGCCACCTGGTCCTGCACGGCCGGCGTCTCCGTCCACTTCATCCACTGGTACATGCAGTTCGGATGCTGGGCGTGCGAAGAAATCATCCAGGTGTCGGCCCAACCGGTCGCGCCCTCGGAGGGAACGACGGCGGCCACCGGCTTCTTCTCACTCTTCAGAAAGCTGACCTGGTAGGGCCAGGCCGTGCCGATCACCATGTCGCCGCTGCTGAACGGGTCGGTCTCGTCGGTGGTCGCTGCCCAGTACTTCTTGATGAGCGGCGCCTGCACCTTGAGAAGCGCGATGGCGGCATCGAGCTGCTTGCTGGTGAGCTCGTAGACATCCGTGATCCCAAGGCTCTTGTTGTGAGCCTTGAGATATAGTGCCGCGTCCGCGACGAAGATCGGGCTGTCGTAGGCGGCAACCTTGCCTTTGTAGGGCGAGTTGGCGTCCCAGGTCGGGGCCCAGCTCGTCGGTGCCGGCTTGACGACGTCGGTGTTGTACATCAACACGTTCGGTCCGTACATGTACGGCACGCCGTAGTGATGGCCGTTGATCGTGTTGTGCCGCGGCGATTGCAGCGATTGGATGACGTCCTTGAAGTCCGGAATCAAATTGGTATTCACCTCCGCCACGTCGCCGTGGGCGATCAGGCGGTTGGTCGCGTCGCCACTCGCCGAGACGCCGTCCCACTGCGTGCCGCCGCCCTGCCGCATCAGGGTCACCATCTCGTCCGAGGTGTCGGCGAACTTCACGTTGATCTTGCAACCAGTCTGGTTAGTAAACGGTGTCACCCAGTCAACCTTGGGGTCCGTCTTGCCGCTCTCGACATACCCGGTCCAGGCGACCAGGTTGAGGGCGCCCTCCCCGGTACCGATGCTCTGCTTCAGGTTCGATCCCTGGCCGCTGTTCGTTGTCCCGCCGCAGGCCACCAGCACCAGCACGACGGCGACCGACGCAATGAGATTCGCGCGATATCGCTTCATCCGATCTCCTCCTTCTTCTGATCGCCGCCCACCGTCGCAATCACCCGGCTATGTTGCCGGTTCCAGAACAGGCGCACGCGACGGCCGCGCGCCTGGAGTACATCCATCGACGACATTGTGAGGTTTTGCTGCAATACCACGAGCTCGCCGCCGGCATCCAGCTCGACGACGTAGCGGGTGAAGGCACCGACGTAGACGACGTCGCGAACGACGCCCAGCGCGGACACCTCGTCCGCATGTTCCCCTTCCTCCGCAGATCCGAGACGGATCTTTTCCGGTCGAACGGTGATCGCCTGGCGGTGCCCCGTGATCGCCAGGGCGGCATCACCGGAGAGGACGTTCGACGCCCCGACAAAACCGGCAACGAAGCTGGTCGCCGGCCGCTCATATACCTCGGCCGGACTGCCGACCTGCTCGACCCGCCCCTGATTCATCACCGCCATGCGGTCGCTCATCGTCAGCGCTTCCTCCTGGTCGTGCGTCACATAAATAAATGTCATCGAGAGCCGCTCCTGGATCGACTTCAGCTCGATCTGCATCGCCTGGCGAAGCTTGAGATCGAGGGCGCCAAGCGGTTCGTCGAGCAGGAGCACCCGGGGCTGGTTGACGAGCGCGCGCGCCAGCGCCACGCGCTGCCGCTGCCCACCCGAGAGCTCGCCCGGCTTGCGCCGATCGAGGCGGTCGAGCCGCATCATGGTCAGCGCCTCGCCGACGCGCCGGCGGCGCTCGGCGCGACCAATGCCCTTGACGACCAGTCCGTACTCGACGTTGTCGTGCACGGTCATGTGAGGGAACAGTGCGTAGTCCTGAAAGACGGTATTGACGTCTCGCTCATACGCCGGGAGGCCGGAGACATCGCGGCCGTGGAGCACGATCCGGCCGGCGGTCGGCTCCTCGAAGCCCGCGATCATCCGCAAGCAGGTCGTCTTGCCGCACCCGGACGGCCCGAGGAGCGAGAAGAACTCGCCCTCGCGGACCTCGAGGTCAACGCCGGCCACGGCGACGACATCGCCGAAGGTCTTGCGCAGGCCTTCGAGCCGCACCTCAGCCGCCGCTACGCGAGGTTGCGGCTGGCTAGCGGCCGGCAGGGAATCCATGGGGCGGTAAGCCACGGTCTGCAACAAGGCTGGCTACCGCTCCCTCCTCCTCCCCCTGAACTCGCGAGTCGACTGATCGCGCTTGGCTTGGAAGCAAACTAACCGACCCTCTTCGCTTTGTCAATTGGCTTGCGCGATTCGGTGGGGTCGTGTAGGTTTACGGAGACAGGCTGCCGCCTTTACCGTTTGCGGCCCTGCACGGAGGAAGAGGGATGGCCCGTACGCCGCTCGTGCGTGAGTTGCAGCAGCTCGCCAGCGAACATAGGCAAGCAGGCCGCGAGCGAATTCCACTGGCAAAGGTCCGAGAAGGGCGGGCCGCGATTAGTCGCCGTCAGCTCCTTAAGGGCGGTACGGCCGGCGCCGCGAGCCTTGCTCTGGCGGGACCTTGGAGCCTCGCTCAGGCAGCGTTTGCCGCTTCGCCGCGTATAGGAATCATTGGCGCGGGCATCTCAGGGCTGTCCGCAGCCCTCACGTTGCAAGATGCTGGCTTTTCGTCGACGGTCTACGAATCATCCACGCGCATCGGTGGCCGAATGCATTCGGACACCAGCAATTGGGGCGGGCAAACCAGCGAGTGGTGCGGCGAACTGATCGACCAGGCGCACAAGACGATCCTCCACCTGGCCCAGCGGTTCGGCTTGGCGACCGTCGACCTCCTGTCCGGCGAGCCAAATGGGTCAGAGGACACGTACTACTTCTCCGGTCGGTACTACCCAAAATCGCAGGCGGACACCGACTTCCAGCCGGTCCACCAGGCCCTGCAACGCGACGTGCAGGCGGCATCCTATCCAACGACCTACCTGATCAATAGGCCGGACGGCATCGCTCTCGACAACATCAGTGTCTACGATTGGATCGAGCGGAACGTGCCAGGTGGCCACGCGTCTCCAATGGGCCAGCTGCTCGACGTCGCGTACAACATCGAGTACGGAGCCGAGACCAACATCCAGTCGTCGCTCAACCTCGTCTACCTACTCGGCTTTAACGAAAAGCCCGGCAACTTCGCGATCTTCGGCGCCTCAAACGAGAAGTACCACATCGTTGGCGGCAACCAGAGGCTCCCTGAAGTCATCGCGGCCAACCTGCAGAGGCCGGTCCAGACCGGCTGGCGCATGACAGCGATCGGGTTCAACAGCGACGGCAGTATCCGCGTCACTTTTTCCGTCGGCGGTCAGACCATGGTCGAGAACTTCGACCGGGTCATCCTGGCCCTGCCCTTCGCTGTGCTCCGTACGCTCAATTACCACAAAGCTAACTTCGACAACTTGAAGAACACCGCCATTCAGGAGCTCGGCCGCGGCCGCAACGACAAGCTGCAACTTCAGTTCTCGGTCCGCTACTGGGATGGCACTGGCACCTGGCCTGGTATCGGAAACGGCAACAGCTATGCCGACACCGGCTACCAAAACACGTGGAATGTGACTCGGAGCCAGCCAGGCTCCGCCGGGATCCTCGTGGATTACACCGGTGGAGACGTGGCCGGATCATTCGCGCCATCCACCCCATATAGCGCCGCCCAGACCAACCCGCAGGTTGCGGCGTATGCAAAGACCTTCCTTCAGCAGATCGAGCCGGTCTTCCAAGGCATCACATCGAAGTGGAACGGACGGGCGACGCTATCAGTCCCGGCGCTCGATCCCAACCTGAACTGCTCATACTCGTATTGGAAAGTCGGCCAGTACCACACCTTCAGCGGCTACGAAAAAGCCCGCCAGCCCTTCCCAAATGGGCCCATCCATTTCGCTGGCGAGCACTGCTCCCAGAACTTCCAGGGCTTCATGGAAGGCGGAGCGTCTGAAGGGGTTCGTGCCGCGGGCGAGATCCTCGCCGACGCCAAGGCGGGCGCCTTTGCTTAGCTTCGCTCGGTCATAACGGCGCCGAACTCGGGAAAGTAGCGCTGGATCACGGAAAGATCGAACTCCTTGAGGATCGATGCTCTCGGCTCGCGCTCGAGCAGGAACGCAAAACTAGAAGCGACCAGTTCCTCCACCGATCTCCCGCGCCGCCAGCGGTCGAAGTCCTTGCGCGACACCCGGACCAGGTGATGGCTCGTCCCGGTCGCATCAGAGACGTCGACCCTGCATCGATATCCATCGCCCTCCGCCGCGCAGCCCACTTCGACGGGCACGGCCCCTAAACTCCCTCCATGACGGTGAAATTTGGCGTCTTCGTCCCCCAGGGCTGGCGCATGGACGTGGCGCAGATCGCGGACCCTGTTGAGAAGTATGAGGCGATGACGAAGGTGGCGCAGGCCGCGGATCGCGGCCCGTGGGACGCGATCTGGGTCTACGACCACTTCCATACGGTTCCGGAACCGAAGCTGGAGGCCACCTTCGAATGCTGGACGATCACCTCCACGCTCGTCCGCGATACCAAGCGGGTCCGCGTCGGCCAGATGGTCGGCTGCAACGGCTACCGCAACCCCGCGCTCTACGCCAAGATCGCCTCCACGGTGGACGTCGCCAGCCACGGGCGGTTGAACGCCGGGATCGGCGCCGGCTGGTACGAGCACGAGTGGCGGGCCTACGGTTACGGCTTTCCGGAGCTCAAAGAGCGCATGGGAATGTTCAAGGAGGCATGCGAGATCATTCACCGGATGTGGACCGAGGAGTACCCGGTCTTCAAGGGGAAGTACTACACAATCGACCGCCCCATCAACGAGCCGAAAGGCGTCCAGAAGCCGCATCCACCGCTGTGGATCGGCGGGTCGGGCGAGCGTGTCACGCTCAAGCTGGTCGCCCAGTTCGGGGACGCCTGCAACGTCGGCGGCGACCCTGACACGATTCGCCACAAGCTCGGCGTCCTACGGCAGCATTGTGAAGCGGTCGGCCGCAACTACGACGACATCGTCAAGTCGGCGGAGGCGGAGGTGCTGGTGATCGGCAAGGGCGATGATCCCGAACGAGCGAGAGCCAGGGCCCGCGGCTACGAGTCCTTCCGCGAGGGGACGCTGGTGGCTGACGCCGACAAGGTAGCCGAGCACCTGCGGACCTTGATCGAGGCAGGGATCGACTATTTCATCATCTATATCCCGGGCGTCGCCTACGATCTGGAGCCGCTCCGCCGGTTTGAAACCGAAGTCATTCCGCAACTCGCTGGCGCGACCCCGGTACACTCGACCACGAGATGACAATCAGTGAGCCGACGATCTACATCGACTTTCTCTGTCCCTGGGCATATCGCGGGTCCATGTGGCTGGCCGAGGTCGAGAAAGCGGGCCGGATCCGGCCCAGGTTTGCGTTCTTTTCGCTGAGCCAGAACCACCAGGCGCACGACGACTCGCCCAACCCGCCCGTATGGGAGCGTGACCCGCAGGCGAAAGGCCTCCCGGCGTTTCTAGCAGCCACCGCCGCCCGCGCCCAGGGTGCTGAGCTCGGAGATCGCTTCCGCCTCGCCCTGCAGCGCGCCCGCCACGAAGACCACTTGCCCGTAGATCAGCACTCGACGCATCGGCTCGCGGCTGAGCGCGCGGGACTCGACGTCGCGCGCTGGGAGAAGGACCTCAAAGCGACGGATTTCACCACGCTGGCACAGGAACACACGGAGTCGGTGCGACGCGGCGTGTTCGGTGTGCCGACCCTCGTTTGGCCTGAAGGCCGGAGCTACTACCTGAAGATCACGGACCTGCTTCCGCCGGACCGGGCCGTTCCGCTCTACGACGCCATCGAAACCGTCCACCGATTTGGCGAAGTGATCGAGATCAAGACACCGGAGTCCGAGGGATCGCTCGTCGCCTAATTGATTAGGCTGGATTCAGCCGAATGAACACGGGCCTCCTGATCGCGTTCCTTGTGACCACAACGATCGCCATGATCGTGCCGGGGCCCGACATGCTCTTCGTCCTGGCCGTTGGCTTACGCGGCGGTCCCAAGCTCGCACTGCTCGCAACCTCGGGCGTTGCCACTGGCGAAGCCGTTCACATCACCCTCGCCGCAGCCGGTCTTTCCGCGCTCTTCCTGACCTTCCCATCCGCGTTCACTGCCGTACGCGCCGCGGGCGTTATCTATCTGCTTTACCTTGGCATCCAGAGCATCAGGGGACGCGGCGGACCGCGCGCCAGCGAAAAGACGCCTGCTCCCCCACACGCGCAGCGAACCTACCTGCAGGGCCTGCTAACTAACCTTGGCAATCCCAAGATGATTACCTTCACTATCGCGTTCATGCCGCAGTTCGTCGACTCGCGGCTCGGCCATGTCTGGGCGCAGTTCCTGATTCTGGGCGCGATCTTCCTCGCTTTTGAGTTCGCGGTCGACGGGACCGTCGGCGTCTTCTCCGGCCGGATCGGACGAATGCTTCAGCGCCGGAGGGCCCGCCGGAGCGTGGAGATCGCGACCGGATCCATCTTCATCGGGCTCGCCGCTCGGCTGGCGTTCGAGAAACGCTAAACCTTATCTAGCCTGAAGGCCGACCCTACTCAACCTCGAACATAACGTCGTCGAAATAGCAGTACATCCAATCCTCGCCGCGCTCGAGCGACTTGACGATTGGGTGTCCGGTGGCGCGGAAGTGTTTGGTCGCGTGCTTGTTTTTTGACGAGTCGCAACACCCGACGTGGCCGCAGCTCTCGCACAGCCGGAGGTGGACCCAGGTGTCCCCCATCTTCAGGCATTCCTCGCAGCCCTTGGTTTTCGGCTGCGGATTCCGAATCTGCTCGAGATGCGTACAGACTTGTGTGGTGGCCATCCTCGATCTCCTTCCCGGCTACGCCGGCGTCGCCAACTGGTCGGCAGTCTCAAACTGCCGGTGATAGAGTCGCGCGTATAACCCATTCTGCTTGAGCAGGTCGGCGTGGCGCCCTTGCTCCACCAGCTCGCCATGCTCCATCACCAGGATGATGTCGGCCGCGAGGATGGTCGAGAGCCGGTGCGCGATGACCAGTGAGGTCCGACCCTCGAAGAGCGGTCGCAACGCCACCTGGATCAGGTGCTCGGACTCCGAGTCGAGGTTCGAGGTCGCCTCATCCAGGATGAGGACGCGAGGGTTCTTCAAGATGACGCGGGCGATGGCGACCCGCTGTTTCTCACCGCCGCTCAGCCGATGGCCGCGCTCCCCGACCACGGTGTCATAACCCTCAGGCAGGGACTCGATGAAATCGTGGATATGTGCGGCCCTGGCAGCCGCCACCATCTCGGCCTCCGTTGCATCCGGCCTGGCATAGAGAAGGTTGTCGCGGATCGAGGCATGGAAGAGGAACGTGTCCTGGAAGACCATGCCGATCTGGCTGCCAAGCGATTCGAGCGTGAGATCGCGGACGTCGTTGCCGTCCAGCCGAATAGCGCCGAGCTGGGGATCGTAGAAACGAGGTAGCAGGCTCGTGATGGTGGTCTTGCCGGCTCCGGTGGGCCCGACCAGTGCGGCCAGTTGACCGGGCTCGATCGTGAAGGACACGTTCTTGACGGCCGGCCGGTCGCTTGTGCCGTAACGGAACGTCACCTGATCGAACTGGACCTGACCGCGCGCCTGCTCGAGATGCCGCGCCTGCGGCTTCTGATCGATCGTGACCGGTAGGTCCATGTACTCGAAGATGCGCTGGAACAGGGCCAGCGAGCCGACGACATTGACCTGCATGTTGGCCAGCGAGCCGACCGGCCCGTAGAGGCGTCCGAGCAGCACGGTCGCAAAGGTGACCACCGTGCCCAGGGATTCCTGCCCGGTCACGACGAGATAACCGCCGAACAGCCAGAGCACCGCCGGACCGGCGGTCCCGAGCACGCCCATCAGCATGAAGAACCAGCGGCCGATCATCGATTGCCGAATGTTGAGCAGGCGCAGGTCGTCGTTGAGTTGGCGGAAGCGAAGGGTCTCGGCCGTTTGCCGGACAAAGGCCTTGACCAGCTGCATGCCCGAGATCCCGAGCGTTTCCTGCATGTAGGCGGTCATTTCCGAAAGTTTTCCCTGGGTCGCCTTGCGGGCCTGGAAGGTCGCCTTGCCGACCCGGAGGGTCGGCAGGAGGAAGGCGGGCAGCACGACGAGCGCCGCGATCGTGAGCTTCCAGTCGAGCGCGAACATCAGGACGACGGTGCTGGCCAGGATGACGATGTTGTTGACGAGGCTGAAGATGGTGTCGGACACCACGCTCTGCACCCCGTTGACGTCGTTGCTCAGCCGGGACATCACGTCGCCGGTGCGGGTGGCGGTAAAGAAGGCGATCGACTGCTTGAGCACCCGGTCGAACAGCTGGTTGCGCAGGTCGAACATGATGCTCTGGCTGATCCGGTTGCTGAAGTACGACTGCAGCACCCCGATCAGCCCCCCGACCACCGACGAGCCGACCAGGATCCCGATCAAGAGGGCGACGGTCCCGAACTGGCCGTGCGGGCCGGTCAGGTAGTTGATCAGGTCACGGGTGACGATCGCCGGCACCAACCCGAGCGCCGCCGCCGCACCGATGCACGCGAGGACGACCAGCGCAAGGCGCCAGTAGGGGATGAAGTAGGAGAAGACGCGCTTGAGGAGCGGCCATTCCAGCTTGACCCCGGGTTCCGGCTCGTGAAAGCCCCCGTGCCACCAATACATGCTCGTTAGCCTACCCAGCCGCGAGGAGTTTGAACGCGGGGGCGGGCGGGTCTCAGCCGGGGACTTCCCCGAGGGTCACCATGACCTCCTTCACCTCACCCGCCCTGACCACGCCGAACGTGTGGGTTGAGTCGGCGTCGAGCGCCCGCAAGACGGCGAAGAGTGCATCCAGGCGCCCAAATAGGGGGTCGTCGTCCACGGTCACGAGCGTGTCGCCCTGCAGGAGACCGGCCTTATCGGCTGGCCCACCCGTTTCGACGGTGACGACCAGGAGCCCGCTTTCCTGCCCAAGCCCGAGAGTCTCGGTCAGCCGGATCGGCTGGACGCCGACGCCCAGATAGGCGCGACGGATCCGACCATGGGCGCGGAGGCTCTCGGCAACCCGCTCGGCGACCTCCACCGGGAGCGAGCGGCTGACGCCGCGCCCAAAGTTCCAACTGTTGATGCCGATGACGCGACCCTGGGCGTCGACGAGTGGGCCGCCGGAGAACCCGGATAACAGCGCGGCGGTCGTCTGGATCAGGGCATTCAGCTGACCGCCTCGCCAGCTCCGAAACTCACTCGAAGTGCCGCTGACGATCCCCATCGTGACCTGCTGTTCGCCGATGGTGCCGGCCAGTGCCAGCACGAGATGGCCCGTCCGGACGTCCGCCGACCGACCGCGTGGAGCGGGTGCCCCTCGCAGGCCCACGGTTCGTAGCAGGGCAAGGTCGGTGCCGCGATCACGGCCAACCACAGACGCCTTGACGGTCGTTGGGGCACCGGTGACGAGGATGTTGTCGTCCACCTCGATCACATGATCCGCGGTCAGCACCAGGTTATCGGCCCAGATGATCCCAGTCGCAGGGCGGCCGCCGCGGGCATCGACGCGGAC